>Ga0066793_10000802_pt1 | contig 13165 bp, 9 predicted proteins | sample PersoiDNA2013189_FD_83876 | JGI IMG/M metagenome (GOLD analysis project Ga0066793, IMG submission 83876) | Permafrost soil microbial communities from the Arctic, to analyse light accelerated degradation of dissolved organic matter (DOM) -... | ecosystem: Environmental > Terrestrial > Soil >...
CGACGGCCGGATTCTGACCCGACACGACGGCCGAGACTGGACTCCCGAGGAAGTCGTCAAGGATTTGAAACCGAAGACCTGAGGTTCAGCGAACCCCCTTCGTGCCCCGACTGTCAATCGATCAGAGCAGCCCGCGCTCTTGCATTGAGACGACCGACTCGTGGCCGATCACCAATCCGTCGAGGAGCGGGATTCCGACGATCTCACCGGCGCGCTTGAGCCTTCGGGTCGATTCGACGTCCTCGGCGCTCGGGCTCGGATCGCCGCTGGGATGGTTGTGGGCGAAGATGATCCGGGCCGCACCGAGGGCCAGGGCGTCGCGGAAGATCACTTCGGGGGCCATGACCGACCGGTCGCCCGATCCGGTGTGGCAAACCTTGACCCCGGTGACCCGGTTCCGGATGTTCAGCGTCAGGACGATCGCGTGCTCGCGGTCGGCGTTGAGTGTCGAGCTCATCGGATCTGGTGGGAAGTCACCTCGCGAGTAGGCGGGCATTCCCGGGAAGCTCACGGCATCACCGGGGGAACGTTCCTTGGTAGAATTCCGCACGAGAGGAGCCTTCGTCATGCTCATGCGGATCGTCCGCGTCGCCGGCGTTGTCTGCGGCATGGTGATCGGCGGTGCGACGTCGGCATCGAGCGAGGCAGGCTCCTGGACGGGAGGCGGTCCATTCGGGGGCCCTGTGCTGAGGGTCCTGACGCTTCCGTCGTCGCCTTCGCACCTCCTCGTCTGGACACCCACGGGACTGGAGAAGTCCACAGACGAAGGGCGGTCGTGGGTGAATCTGTTATTTCCATCGGACGCTGCTGCATTCTCGTTCACCGATGTCAGGGTTGGGACCGCAGGCGGGACGATCTACGTTCTCACCGACGGCCCGAGCCAGCCGATGCTTCTGGTTTCGGCTGACGAAGGGCTCACATGGACGAGCGCCCAGTCCATCCCCCCGAACGGGCCCGTCGGGGTCGATCCTTCGAGCGACCGGGTGCTCTATGCGGGGGACTACAACATCATCCGCAAGTCTACCGACGGGGGCGACTCCTGGGCAGAGGTGTTCGCCGGCGACCCATATTTCGATGTCACAGCAATCGCGATCGATCCTCTCCATCCGGGGACGGTTTTTTCGGCCGGCGCAGAGGGAATCGTTCGCTCAACCGACTCAGGCGCGACGTGGTTGCAGGTCGACCACGAGACGAACACCTGGATTGCCCAGATTCTCGTCCTTCCCGAAACCGCCATCGCCGCATCGCCAACGGGGCTTCTTCGATCGACCGACGGCGGGACGAGCTGGACCACCGTTTCTCTCAGTGGTGGGGTCACTGCGCTAGCCGCCGACCCGGGGAATGTCGATCACGTCTTCGTCGGCACCGCTACCAACGGCGTGTTCGCATCGACCGACGGGGGCTCGACATGGACGGCCGGCGGGAACACATCGGGTGTTTCGATGCGGGCGATCTCGGGGCTCGTCATAACCGATTCGGGGCAGATGATCGCCGCTACGAAAGGGGGCGGCGTTGCGATCAGTACCGACGACGGCTCGACATGGGCGCCGGCGAACGTCGGGCTTCCTCCCGTGGTTGTCGACCAGGTTGTGGTCGATTCGACTGTTTCGGCGATCGCTTACGCGCTCACGTCGTCGGCCGGGGTCTACAAGACGACCGATGCCGGCCAGACATGGGTTGCGATCAGTTCCGGGCTCGCCCATGAAGGAGTGACCGCGCTCGCCATTGACCCCCACGCCCACGATCATCTCTACGCCTCATCGAAGACCGACAACGAGCCCGCGTCGCTTGACCAAAGCACCGACGGAGGCCAAACCTGGACAGAGATTTCCACGGCCCCCCAGCTTTTCCTGGTGGCTGAGATCCTGTTCGATCCGGAAACCCCTGGAACCGTGCTGCTCGCCTCGGACGCCGGCCCAGTTAGGAGCACCGACGGCGGAGAAACGTGGGTCGTGCTGGCTTCCGGCCTTCCCGCGGGCTATGCGGGTGTTGCCTCGATCGCCCAGATCGGCAGCGGTTTCAGAGATCTCTACGCTCAGAGTATGTACGCCTGCATGATCTCAGACTCGTGCGCAGGCATGTTCGGCTTGTTCCACAGCAGCGACGGCGGCTCGAGCTGGTCCCTGGTGGATCCGGACGACAATCTGTGGCAGCTGACCTCGGACCCGACGGGGAGCGGGATTCTATATGCGCTCGGGGCTTCGCTCCTGGAAAGATGCACGGACTGTGGAGTCACATGGACTGCTGCGCTACCGGTGGAGCCGGGAGCTAGCGCCTACGCGCTCATTCCGGGGCGTCCGCCTCGCGGGTGGCTCGCGGATTCCGTCGTGGGCGTTGCCGATCACAGCGGAAGCAATCGGGAAGGCTGGACGCTGATCAACGACGGCCTTCCCGACCTCTCCGTCACCTCCCTCGCGGTCGATTCGGCGGGGACGCGCCTGTACTCGACACTGGCGACGGGCGGCGTCTTCGAGCGCGATCTCGTTCCACGCGCAGCCCCAACGCCGGACCCGGTCGCTTCTCAGCAGACGATCGCCATTTCGAGTGGCAGACCGTGACGCTCGCGCGCTAGTCGTCGGTCGCCTTTCCGTAGTCCTGCGGGGCTTCGTCTCGGAGGAAGGTAACGGTGCGTAGGCGGTATTTCACTCGTCGATCGCCCGCTGCAGGTCCCGAATCGATTCCTCGGTGTCGTCGGCGAATTCGAGGAGCACCGCGAGCCGCCCCTCGCTCGCCGGGTCGGTACCGGACCGAGAGCGGAGCTTCGATCGGACGGTTTCGAGCGTCCGCTAGAGATCTGAGAACTCGAATTCGACGGCGTGGCCGAACTGGATTTTCTTGGCGATGGTCCCGCCGTCGAGAGCACCGTTAAGCCCTTTACAATCAGGTGCTTTCATGAGATTCAGGCTACGGAGGAACGACGGGGAAGTCAACTGTAAACGAGCGAAACACCGCGCTGCGCGGATCGCCGAGAAGCCACGCCGTCGCGCCTAGCTGGGCTGGCGTCGAATCTTGCGTCGAGCGGGTCGTTTCGCCAATGTCTCGATCTCCCGGGTCATGACCGAGGCGCGCACGTGAAGAGCAGATGCGAGGCCGAAAAACGTAGAAATCGACGGGACCCGCTTCCCACACTCGAGTAGCGAGATCGCGACGGCGTGAAGGCCGCTCGCCTCAGCAAGCTCCTCTTGGGTCATGCCGCGCTTCGCGCGGTAGCGTCTAAGTACTTGACAAAATGCATCTTCTGGCGAAAGGCCACGGCGTGGTCGCATCCGCGAACGATTCTCCGGGGCATCGTCCGTGTTTCTCCATAAACAACTGTTTAGGTATCATTTCGGCCGATGACAGCGCGTGGCCTCGGTGACCAGGGGTGCGGATGGCGCACGTCGCGGTCGCGCGAACGTTCGGGCGAGGAGCCCAACGCCAATCGTGGCCCGCGGGTGAAGTCGGCGGCAGCGCCGCGCATCAAGATTTCAAGAAAGAACGGCTGAATGCCGCCACGCCCTTCGGCTTTCGTCGATACGCGGGTGATCTACTGCGGCGACTGCCTCGACCAACTTCGGAAGCTCCAGGATGGATGCGTCGATCTGATCTACATCGACCCGCCGTTCAACTCGAATCGGAATTACGAGGTTTTCTGGGGCGAGACGAAAGAGAAGCGGGCCTTCGAGGACCGACACGCATCGACCGAGGCGTACATCGATTTCATGCGTCCCCGCTGCGTCGAGCTGTCTCGGGTGCTCAAGAATACCGGAAGCTTCTACTACCACTGCGATTGGCACGCCTCCCACTACGTCAAGGTGATGCTCGATCAGATCTTCGGCGCGGGCGGGTTTCGGAGTGAAATCATCTGGCAGCGGACATCGAGTCACGGGAACGTCGGGAAAAGTTTCGGCAACACGACTGACAGCATCTTGTTTTACACCGCTTCTGACGAGTATGCATGGAATCAAGCCTTCATCCCCTACTCGGAGAAGCACGTCGAGACCAAATTTACCGGGGTCGAAAGCGGGCGGCCGTTCACGACGAGCGACCTCAGAAATCCCGGCGTCCGGCCAAATCTCCACTACCCGTTTACCGCCAGCAACGGGGTAACCTATCAACCACACCCGAACGGCTGGGCCGTATCCAAGGAAGTAATGGAGCGATACGACCGGGAAAGCAGGCTCTACTTCCCGAAGAGATCGAACGGACGGCTCCGGCTCAAGCGATACCTGGACGAGACGAAAGGCGAGAAGGTTCAAAACCTCTGGATCGACATCGCCCCCATAAACTCTCAGGCGGCCGAGCGCCTTGGATATCCGACGCAGAAGCCAATCGCCCTCCTCGAACGAATCGTCCAGGCGAGCAGCAACGAAAACGACATCGTTCTCGATGCCTTCTGCGGCTGTGGAACGGCTCTCGTCGCAGCGGAAAAGCTCAAGCGCCAGTGGATCGGGATCGACATATCGCCGACCGCCTGCCGGGTTATGGCGAAGCGCCTCAAAGACGAGACAACCCTCCGCGAGGACGAGAAGCTCTGGAAGGTCGGGCGCGGCTTCGTAGTCCGAGATCTGCCGTGGAGCGTCGAGAAGCTCCGGAAGATCCCACCGTTCGAGTTTGAAAATTGGGCCGTCATCGCGCTCGGCGGCATCCCGAACAAGGCTCAGGTGGGAGACATGGGGATCGACGGGAAAATCTTCCCCGTCTCGGCCAAGCCCGACGCCGCGAAGACGCCGCTCTTCATGGATGAGTGGTATCCGGTCCAGGTCAAGCAAAAGGACAAGGCCGGCCGGCCGGATATCGATGCCTTCGAGGCTGCGATGATGAGGGAGGACCGGAAGAAGGGCTTCTTCGTCTCATTCGAGTTCTCCTCCGATGCCATGACCGAGTGTGACCGCTTTTTCCGGAAGGAGCACCGCGTCATTATTCCACTGACGGTGAAGGAAATTCTTGAGGAGCAAATAGCGCGGAAGCTTGCCTGAGTCTCATCGAAGATGTGGAATGAAAGCGCGCAGCTCGGACGTCGCCAGGTGGTCGCAATACCTCTGCGTCGTCGCGATGGAGGCGTGCCCCAGCAGCTTCGAGACCGCGACGACGTTCGCCCCGTGGCGCAGCGCCCGAATCGCGAACGTGTGCCGCAGCGCGTGCGGCGAGGCCCCCTTTTCCAGGAGGCGTGTCCATTCGCAAAAGGGCGGATAACCCCGCCGACGTGCGGTCGCGCGCCTCGTCTGGTTTACGTCCCGGCTCTGCGACGACGTGGGGAGTTTGTTGAGGGTCGACAGCCCGGCCCGCGTAAGCGGGCTGATCGGCTATTATCGCTCCATCTGCTCGCCCGTTGAAGGGGACGCATGTCGACCGAACTCGTAAAAGGGGCGCTTGATCGGTGGAAAAAGCGACTACTCGACCTTTCGCGCCGCAACCGTCTCCTCAATTTCAAGCCTACGAAGGTATCGACGCTGACATTCTCAAACCTCGACGTGGCATTCCTGTTCCGCAATCTCGTTCTCGATCAGCAGAAGATTGAGATCCAATCCTCGGGTCTCTCTCCGGACGAACCTGAGATCGGCTTCTCGCCGCAGCTGGACTTTGCCAGTACGGTCGGCGTCATCGCTCCGCCGCTACCGGCTGGACCGCCGGCCGGTGCGTCCGGTCACCTCGTGGCCTCTCTTGAGAAAGACAAGCTGGAGCGCAGTCTTCGTCGGATCAGCGAACAAGCGGCCTTCGTATTCACGGAGATGGGAGTCAACATCCTTTTCCTGGCGGTGGGCTTCCTGGAATACTTCGAGTCCGCGGACTCTGATCAGAAGACTCGGGCGCCGATTCTCTTGCTGCCGGTAGCCCTCGAGCGACAGCCGCGCACAGGAAAGTATTTGATCGGTGCGACCGGCGAGGACCCGGTTCTTAACCCCGCACTCGTGCATCTGCTCGAACGCCAGTTCGGGATCGAGCTCCCATCGCTTCCGGCTGCCGTCGATGATATTGACCCCAACCGCCTTCTCGACGAAATACGAGCCTCCATCCGGGGCGACGGCCGATGGGGGGTTACCGCTGATGCCGTTCTCGGGCTCTTCGCCTTTCACAAGCTTCTGCTTTTCAAGGATCTTGAGAGGAATCGCGAGGTTTTTGCGGCGAATGAATTTATCCTTCAGCTCCTCACGGGCTGGCGCGAGCCGGACCCAGATCCGACTCGCGACGGCTTCGAGCGGCCGCTTGACGAACGCTTCCCGCCAGAAGGAACCTTTCAGGTCGTTGACGCCGACGCCAGCCAAACGAAGGCAATCGAAGCAGTGGCTCACGGAAAGAGCATCGTGATCATCGGGCCGCCGGGCACCGGAAAGTCTCAAACCATCACGAATCTGATCGCGCACACGCTCTCTCAAGGCAAGACGGTTCTCTTCGTCTCTGAGAAGATGGCCGCCCTCAAGGTGGTCTACGACCGACTTCAGGGCGTCGGCCTAAGCGATTTCTGTCTTGAGATCCACAGTACGAGCGCAAATAAAGCGGCCTTTTATCGAGAGATTGGCCGTTCGCTCGATCGCACGCTCGTAGCACCCGGGGTTGCCGAGGCGTCGGTCGATCGGCTCCAGGTTCTTCGTGGAGAGCTTCGAGGGTACGCCGCTGCCGTTCACACACCGCAGCCCCCGCTGGGGATTACACCCTTCGAGGCATTCGGAAAACTTGCTGGGTTAGAGAGCATCCCTCGCCTGGAGCTCTCTGTCGATCCGATGAACGTGACGGCGGCGGATCTCGACAAGGCCACCCGAGCGGTGGAAGATTTCGCGGCCGCGTGGCGAGATCTCGGCGATCCGGGAGCGAGCCCCTGGCGCGATGCGACCAAGACATATCTTTCCCGCGAGGATCAGCGGCGGGTCCTCGACATGACCCGCCGCCTGTTGGAGGAGTGCACCGCGTTCGACGTTGCCGCGGAAGTCGTTCGAGAAGAGCTCGCGTGGCCCGGCCTCGCGACGGTTCGGGAAGCGAATCTCGCTCTCAAGGTCGCTCAGATGCTTACCACATCGCCGAGCGTCGAAACCGAAATTCTTCAGTCCCCGGAATGGAACGAACCTCCCGCAGGCGCGATGGGGTTAATCGCTGACGTTAAGGCCATCCAACGCGACAAACAGCTGGCCCTGCGGCGATTCTTGCCGGGGATCCTCGAAGCTGATTTGGTCCCGGATATTGAGATGATTTCCCGATTCCACGCACGCCCATTCCGTATGTTGAGCCCACGGTACCGAGCCGCACGCCGGAGGTGGCTCGGATGGCGCTTGGCATCGTATCGAGGATCGTTTCGCGAGCAACTCGTCGACGTGCGCGCCGTCGTTCAGCTCCAGGCCGCCAGTCGGCGAATGAACGCGGCGGTCGATCGCGGGCGAGGCTACTTCGGGGCGGCATGGCGCGGCGAGGAGTCGGACTGGGGCGCCCTTGAGCGGCAGGTTGACTGGGTGATTCGCTTCCGCCGGACATGCGTCGAGTCAGGCTTAGGGGAGGCGATCTTCCGACGCGCGGGGGTTGCAGCCTCGGACGCAGCAAGTGCTGAGCGGCTCGCTCAGATCGGAGAATCCGTCAGCAGAGCCGCTCACGATCTCGAAACCAGTGTCGGCTGGCCCAACGGTTATCTTGGCGCTCTCCCGGTCGCCGAGATCGGTGAGCGCGTGGCCGCGATTCCCGCCGCTGCTGATGCGTTCCCGGTCTGGGCCCGCTTTGTCGAAGCACGCAACGCCCTTCAGGAAACACCCGCGTCCGAGGTTGCCGTCGTCGTTGGCGGTCACACCGTAACGCCAGCTGAGCTGTCGGCATCGTTCAGGCGTTCGTTTCTCGAATCCTGGCTCGACGCCCTGGTCGGGCTGAGGCCCGCGCTGCGCGATTTCCGTGCCCTCCGCCACGAGCAGAGAATCGCGGAGTTCCGGGATTTGGATCGGCGGATTCTAGAGCGCAACCGCAGCCTTCTCGTCGGCCACCTCAGATCGCAGACCCAGAATCGTCTTCGGGACCTCGGGGAGGCCGGCGGAAAGCGATTCCTCCATGCTCAAATTGCGAAACAACGCAGGCATGCGCCGATTCGGGACGCTCTATCCCATGCCAGTCCCGTGGTCCAGGCGATCAAGCCCTGCTTCATGATGAGTCCTCACACCGTGGCTCAGCACCTGGACGGCGAGAAGCACCGATTCGACCTCGTGATTTTCGATGAAGCCAGTCAGGTCACTCCCGAGGACGCGGTGGGGGCCGTTGTACGAGGAAGACAACTTGTCATTGTGGGTGACCCGAAGCAGCTTCCTCCAACCGACTTCTTCATGGTGGAGTCCGGCGCGCGCGATGAGCTTCTGGACCCCGATGGCGAGCCGGTCATCGAGGACATGGAGAGCATTCTGGACCAGATGCTAGGAGCGCGGATGGCCGCGAGCAACCTCAAATGGCATTACCGGAGCCGTCACGAATCTCTCATCGCGTTCTCGAATATCAAGTTTTACGATGCGGAGTTGTGCACGTTCCCGAGTGCCGACACCGACACCCGGGTCCGCGGACTCCAGTTTCGGTTCGTGCCCGAGGGACGCTACGAAGGCGCCGGCATCAACCGGACCGAGGCCCGGATCGTCGCTGAGGCGGTCATCGAGCACGCCCGCAAGACTCCCGACCTCACACTCGGCGTCGGGACGTTCAACCTGCGACAGCAAATCGCAATTGGCGACGAGCTCGAACGCCTCCGGAGGGACAACCCCGAACTTGAGCAATTCTTCACGCGTACCGGGCCGGATGCGTTCTTCGTGAAGAATCTAGAAAACATCCAGGGCGACGACCGAGATGTGATCTTCTTGAGCGTCACATACGCGCAGAGCCCGGACGGCAAACTTCGCCACCACTTCGGACCGATAAACAGCGCGAATGGATGGCGACGGCTCAACGTATTGATTACCCGTGCTCGCCTCAAAATGATCGTGTTCTCGTCGATGCACGGTGACGAAATCGATACGAATCGACCGCTTGCGGCGGGTGCTCGATTCCTGCGCGAATTCCTTGCGTTCGCCGAGACTGGTCTACTCGCGGATGCCCCGGTTGCAGGTAGAGGAGAGACGGAGTCTCCATTTGAATACGAGGTACTGAGGGAATTGACTCTCCGGGGAATTCGCTGCGTACCCCAGGTTGGGGTTGCTGGCTATCGGATCGACTTGGGGGTGATCGACGATGACGTTCCCGGTCGGTACGTCTGCGGCATCGAGTGCGATGGCGCCACCTACCACAGCGCGGAAACCGCTCGTGACAGGGATCGGCTACGGGGTGAGGTCCTGGCGGGCCTGGGCTGGCTAATCCACCGCGTCTGGTCGACCGATTGGTTCAAGGACCGGGAGGGGCAGATCAACCGTCTCCTCGAACGCATTGCCCGCAGCCGCGAGACTGCCAAACAATCGGTGCAGGTCCCCGAAAGCGATCCTCCGCCGGCGCCGGCACCTGAAGCGGTACCAGTGCCCGCCGCAGATAGCGCCGAGACGTCCATCCCACTGACGACCCCGCTCGACCTAGGCCGACTGACCGCGTCGCCATATGTCTTCGCGTCTCTTGGCTCGCGCGGCAAGAATGGGGTCCTGGCGTCACATCCCCGCGCGATCCAGCAGGCGATCCTCGAGGTCGTCTTGACCGAGTCGCCGATTCACGTTGAAGACATCGCATCGAGGGTCGCAACGGCGTTCGGGGATGATCGAGTGGGGAGCAAGATCCTCCGGCGGATCATGTGGGCGCTGCACCAGCTCAATTCCCTGAAGGAGATCCGACTGAAGGATCGTTTCGTGTGGAGTCAGGCGGAGAGCGCCAAGATTCGCTCCCGTGCCGGGACGGCCATTCCCGCCGACCGAATTGCACCGGAGGAGTATCGTGAGGCAATTATCGCCATTCTGACGGCGAATGGTGTCATGACTCGCCCCGACCTAATCGCCGAGGTTCGAGGTCTGTTCGGATTCGCTCGCACTGGAGCGATTCTCGAATCGCGAATCAGCGCCGCGATCGAAGGTGCAATATTGGCAGGGATTCTTGGCGAGGGCAGCGTAGGGCTGGGGCTCCGAACGCTCGAGGACACGCAGCCGTAGCGGGGGGACCTTACAAGACAGGAGGCCGATGCGTTACCCGGTCCGGCCCTTTCGCTAGGTGGGCCTGGCCGGCCCGGTGACCCAGTCTCCCTGTTCGACGGTGAGTCAAGGCCAGCTCTTCGACAGATCTTCGGTACCGGCTTTGCGAATCAATTCATCGATCGTTACGACTACCTGCTTCTCCGCAGCATCATAGGCCCACTGGGCATGGCTGTTGGAACCGAAGTAACTCTTGATGGCATCACGAGTTGCTCTCTTCACCTCTTCAAGCTCGGCAACGGCTAAATCAGAAATGACATTACGGATAACTCCCTCAAGATCATGCTTGGGAGGAATATTCAGACTCTTCAGGATTTCGGCGACGGCGCTTTCAACAGCGGCGTCGAACGTCGGCCGAGGCATGCTCGATCTATCTTTCATGATTGATCACCTCGCCGGCACCAACTAGTGCATCCCCGATGCCACCTTGATCGCGGCGTCGACGCCTTTCCTCTCGCGCACCTTTTTGACCTTCGCCTTCTGCGCCGCTGTTAGGTTCCGGACGGAGCCCCATGTACCGGCCCTGCTGCTTCCGCAGGGCACGGACCTTGGCGGAGAGGGGCTTTCGCCGCCGGGTCGGGGCGGCGCCGACCTTCGCTCGGCGCCCAGGCTTCGAGGATCCGACTCGGTGGGCTCGCCGGCGGCGAGAGCTCTTGCGCGCGGGCTTTCCGGCCATCGGGAACGGACCATCCTTCCCGGCGAGGGCCCGCAGGGGGTTCAGGCTCTCCCGCAGCGCCGCGACGTTGTGGCCGAGGTCGTTCAGGATCGTGAAGATGTCGGGCATTCAACCCTCCTGCCCCTAGACTAGGAAGCGATCCGCCGAGCGAGTAACGCCTGGACCGCGAGAATAATCGAAAAGGCACCGTTCACTCCGAGGACATAGAGAGTCCAAATGAACAGCAGGGCGCCGCTCTTCTCGAGAAACTCCGGGCGCAATCCATTCCGCATGTGCAGAGGCAGCATCCCGGCGGCCATCACGCCACCAAGCAGCATGATCACCTTGCCCAATGGCCGTTCTCGCAGCAGCACGGCGCCGCAAACAACGACGAGCAGGATCGCCACGCCGACAAGATGATTGAGCCCCGCGCGGTCGAAGCTGAAGACGATGTCCTGCGAGATATGCAGGGCAAGCAGAAGCACGGAGAGTATCGAGGTCGCACTCAGGAGATCGTTCTGCTTCACAGCGAGTCCTCCATAGGAGTCTTATGGTACACCCATGCGCTATCTATGTGGTCCACTTCAGCGGTTTAGGCCTGTGCTGACTGCCTAACGAATGCGCGTCAGCGGCAAGGGCCGCGGCGCAGTCGCGGGCCGAAGTCCGCTGCACGCGTGGGTTGGGCGGCAACCGGTTCACGAGTGAACCTCGCCATATTTCGCAACCATTCCGAGAACCATATCGCGGCGAAGGCGAATTCCATGGGGCTGACAGGGATCAACCTCGACTCCGCACGTCTCCGGCCCGATGATCTCGAGAAGGCGTGGCCAAAGAGCCGGACCCTCGATGGGTACAGGAATCGAGTCACTGAGCATGCCGGTAAGGAGGTATTCGCGTCGGGTAAAGACCGGCAGCTCTAGAACGCCGTCGCTCGGATAGGTCAGAAAGAGCATGGAGGCGGGACTCCCTTCGGATCCGGCCTGGACGAGAACGAGAAAGGAACCCTCGTGTAGCTCGCGGTAAAGATCGACCGCTCGCGATGGGTCGGACGGCAACGCGCGAAGCGTCTCCAAGGGAGACTCATTCATTACTTGCCGCCCAACGAATAAGTTCAGCGGCCGGCGCAGCCGGTCCGCTGCAACGCCTTGTTAGGCGGCAGTCACTTGCTGTGAAGCTTCGCCCACGCCGAGCCGTGGCCGAGGTCAAGGACGACTGTCATCCGTTCGAGAAGGTCGGCATTGAGAACGCCGTCGTAGATGATGTCGGCGCCTCTAGCGGAGACAATGACCTTCCCCAATCCGTCGAGCTGCAGCAAGACCCGAGTCGGCGTGCCCTGCTGCAGTGACTGCACCTGCGCGGGCGAGAAGTCGAACTGATCGAGCAGACGATTGGATATCAGGACGCTGTCAAGATTTCCGGAGTCTAACTCGAACCAAAGCGGGCCTCGGCTGCCATGAATGCGGACGAAGACATCGACGCCGGAGCCCGCAAAGCTCCCGGACAAGCGTACAGGGAGGCTACTCATTGACGCTACGGCCTGATTGTCAGGAGCATCGGCAATCTCAAGCCTCTCGCGGGCAAGATCGATGGTCACGACCGAGCCAAGGAATGTCTGGAGCGAAATGAGACCATCCAATTGAGGAAGTCCGGCGGGGAGAATAGACATCAGGTCAAATACAGCGGACTCTGGTTGTACTGCGAGGGAGCCAAACGCAACCTGAGCGGGACCACAACCATCAACGTCAAAGCGGGTCCCAGCCATTCGAAACGCCGTAAGCCTCTTGTATGGAATGCAATGCGCTGACTGAGCTATCGCCGGGGAGAGCAATGTAAGACCGCCCGCCGTGTCGAAGAGGAGACGTGCCCCAGGCGGCGATGTCGCCTCGACGTAGCGGAGTTTTCCGACGTATGGGTGGAGAGTCACGATGTAGGTTGATCTCTCCGTTGTGGGACGCGAGCTCGCGCACCCCGATAGCATGAATGCAGTTGTCAGTAAGATCACGGCCGTGCCACGCATGCGCACCCTCCCTTTGGTCCCTCTATGCATACGTCAAGTCGTTGCAGTTTGTTCTGCCGCCTAACATGTATTAGGCGAACGAAGTGAAACGGACAAACGCGAACGATTCTTTCGCATAAGACATTTCTGAGATGAAGCCGATCTTACCACCGAAACCCTTCTGAGCGCGGAAGTTCTGGCCGAGTCGGCGGCCATCTCCTCGCCGACAAACGCGAACAAAATCTTCGTATATCCCCGGGTTTTCAACAGCGTCAAAACGGCATCTCACCGGGCCGTCCATCGGGCTTTGGACACCTCGCCCTCTCGCCCGGTTTAGGACGTGCGTGGAGGTCATGGTCGTGGCCACAGCCTTGTGCCCCAGGAGTTCCAGGACCGTTCCGATATGAGTGTGGGGTTCAG
>Ga0066793_10000803_pt1 | contig 13159 bp, 12 predicted proteins | sample PersoiDNA2013189_FD_83876 | JGI IMG/M metagenome (GOLD analysis project Ga0066793, IMG submission 83876) | Permafrost soil microbial communities from the Arctic, to analyse light accelerated degradation of dissolved organic matter (DOM) -... | ecosystem: Environmental > Terrestrial > Soil >...
CTTGGGATAGGCGCAGACGGTGCCGACCTGGACAAACTTGCTGACACCGGTCTGGCGCGCCTGCTCCATGACCTCGATGCCCATGATCGCGTTCTCGTAAAAGAAGCTGCCCGGATTGTCCCGATTGGCGCCGATTCCACCGACGCGGGCCGCGAGGTGGATGACGATCTCCGGGCGCTGGTCTCGGTACATCCTGGCCACGTCCGCCTGTTGGGTCAGGTTGTACTCACTGCTCGAAAAGGTGGTGACATTTGCGCCCGCCTCTTCCAGCTGCCGGACGAGGGGCGTGCCGAGAAAGCCCCTGCCACCAGTCACGGTCACTCGCTTTCGGGACCACCAAGTGCTCACTAAACGGTTTACCCCCTCCCCACTCCCGAACGCGCTACCAGCACTGCCTCCGCATTGGTGGCGCATGATAGCGCACCGCTTCGAACTACCTGCCGCGGCTAAGATCAGCTTGGGTTCGCAGGTCAAACCCCTAAACGCACCGCTCGGCCAGGGCGCGTCTCCGTCTGCATCTTCAAGGGCTGACGGTTCCACGAATGCCGGAAAGCGGCGCTCGGCACCCAGTTCGCCGCCCTGGATATGGGCATGCCGAAGGGTCTCCTCCCCCTCGGCGGCACGCCGGTAATCGGACACGCGCTGGCTGAGGCGGTGCGTGCAGGCTTCGAGGCCGCGATCGTCGTTTTATCGCCCAAGAAGGACCGAATCCGCGAGTTCCTGGCTGACAACAAGCCTCGGAAGCATCTTGACAAAGGCTGTAAGGTGTGACCCTGCGTGCTACTTAACGTCGGAGTTAGGCGACAGCCGTCTGAATTGAAAGGGAGTACAGAAGTGCCCCGGGGCCCGCTCACACCGGCGGTGGTGCTGCGCCATAACGTGGCCGTGCCGACACGCGGAACCGTTTTTGCCCTCGGCGTCAAGCGCTGGCTCGACGTGTCACTGGGGATCGCTCTGGCCGCAGTCGTACTGCCTTTGATGGTTCCCATCGGCTTAGCGATCCGTATTGACTCGCCCGGCCCGGCGCTGTTCCGTCCCACCCGAATCGGCAAGCATGGCAAGCCCTTTGCAATGTTCAAATTCCGAACCATGGTCAAGGGCGCAGAAGACCGGCTTCAGGAATTTGCGCACCTCAACGTCGCTGACGGAATGACCAAGATCCCTGACGATCCTCGAGTCACGCGAATCGGCAAATGGCTCCGCCGCTACAGCCTGGATGAGCTGCCACAGATTCTCAACATAATTGCGGGCCACATGAGCCTGGTAGGACCCAGGCCCCACGACGTCCACGAACTCCCCCGGACCGGTCTGGACAAAGATCCGAGACTATCCGTGCGACCGGGATTGACTGGGCTCTGGCAGGTGAGTGCGCGATCGGACCCCAACATCTCAAGTCGGGTTCATCACGATCTGCAATACGTGAACCAGTGGTCGCTGTTGCTCGACGCCAAGATCCTCGCCAAGACCGTTCCGGTGGTGGTCCTCGGAAGGGGTGGCCGGGTCGACAGCGGTCGAGTGGCCGCTAGCAACGGACATCTAAACGGCCACGCAATTATTGCTAACGGTGCCCTGGGTCCTCAGGAGACATCTCAGTTGGGCCTATCCGGCGCTGCTTCGCAAAGCCGTACTCAGAACTGCCCAGGTGCGCCCGCCATCAGCGGAGCTGTAAATATCTCCGCCGTAACAGTAGGCGCAGAGGGTAGCTGAACGAGGCTGGCCAGCCAGCGCTTCGACGCTCTGGTCGTAAGGTAGCCCCGACACTTGGCTCCAACTAAACTTTGGTTGCTGACCTCGGGGCCTACGCCACCCAATCCGTCCGAGCTTCTCGGGTCCGGACGCATGCATGAACTGATGTTGCGGCTGTGGGCCCACTTCAGCTACGTCATCGTCGACACTGCGCCAGCTAATACCATCACTGACGCATCTAATCTCGCCGCCGCCGCCGCCAACGGAACGACCGTGGTGGTCGAACAGGGATGTGCGACCTTCCACTCAATAAACATGCTAAGCAAATGCTGGACCGAGTCGGCGCGCACGCCATTGGGGCAGTCATGAACACGATGCGCGCGTCATCAAGTGCGTACGCGTATGAATATGGCTACTACGCCACGTCGGCCGGCGGGCGGGAGCTCCCGAAGCCAAATGCGAAAGACGAATCCGTGGGCGCATGAATGTGGGGTGGGCGCAACGCCATATCGTCCCGCAGTGTTTCTCATTAATTCGGAAAGGATGGTGCGCAGCGATAAGCCCACTGCTCGCAATCGGCTGGTGCTCAAAGGTCGAACTGGCGACGCGCTCGCATAGCCCCTCAAAATCCAGCCGCCTGACATCCGTCTAACATGCCCAGCGAGAGTCAGGCACACCGTCCACTAACAGAAACCTCCAACGTCGCACCAGGTGACGCCTTCGCATTTGGCCTGCTGCTTTTTCTAGTGGGCATCTTGCCAGCAATCACGGTTACCGCCGGGGCCGCACCGACGAATCTGTCTTTGCTGGTTGTGCTGCACGGTTCCCTGATCGTATGGAGCGCCATTCGGATTTCGCTGATTGTTAGATCAGGCGTTCCACGCTTGCTTGCCCTAGTCTTCTGGATCTACGTTTACTTCTGGCTGGGCCTGGCGCCCTTCGCGCAGCTAACGCTGAACATCTTCCCCCTGCCAGCCTTACTTCCTCAACAGTCACTCACAGAGGCGACTCTGACTGTGTGGGTGGGCGTCTTGGGGTTTGAACTCGGCCACCGCTTTCGGGGCCGTCCTAGCGCCAGTCCATGGCTGGCCGGTCTGTCGTCGCGCGGCCTGACGTGGAAAACTGTAGCCCTCCTGACGATTGGCTCGGTAGTATTGACTCCCCTTTTGGTGTCTCAATTCGGCGGCATCTCGACGTTCTTTACGAGCCGACAGGCCATCGACCAAGCTGGGTCCCTTCTACAGTCGGAGCCCGACGCGAACACCCTGCGAGGAATTTATTCGGCTCTCTTCTCCGTGCCACCACTGATCGCGACTCTCGGATGGTTGCAACTGAGGCGCAGTGGCCGTCTTCCCCGCAAGCGTCTATTTCCAATCATCGTAATCACGATCCTAGTCGCGCTCAATGTGGTCGTGAACAACCCGATCTCCGAGTCGCGGTCTTGGTTTTCCGTGTGCGTCTTCGCGGTGGTGTTCGCGACCGCCTGGGCACGGACCAACCGAGGCTTTCGGATCGCTGCTGTTGGGATGATCCTATTGCTCGTGATTTTGCTCCCCTTCGGCTCCTACTTTCGCTACACGCAGCGCTCCGCACCCGAAAGCCTGGCTGTGATCGCCACTCAATACTCCGTCTCGGGCGACTATGACTCATATCAGCAGATCGCGGCAGGTATGCAGTACGTGGAGTGGTTCGGGTTTGACTATGGAGCGCATCTCCTCGGTCCGGCCTTCTTCTGGGTTCCGCGAAGTTTGTGGCCTGATAAACCGCGCGATACGGGCGTGGTTCTGGCCGAGTTCGAAGGATACGCCTATACGAACCTTTCGGCCCCACTCTGGATCGAGACATACATTGCGGGCGGCGACATTCTGACATTCGTCGCATTCGCTCTGATCGGCCTGATTTGGCGACGATTAGATGACCAGTTTGTATTTACCCGAGCGATTGATCCCGCCGTCATCAACTTACTGGTGCCACTTGTCGCGGGATATCAAATGGCATTGTTACGCGGAAGTCTTCTAACGATTTCAGGACGCCTAACGGTAATCGTTCTCTTGCCTCTGGTGCTTGCCAGCGTGTGGCGTGCACAGCGTGACTCGCACCGTAGCAAGTCGCAGGGAGGCTCGGAGCCCGCGCCCGCCACTGTTGCGGTTCGTTTGGGCCGGTTTTAGTCAGGCTACAAGCCACTGCATTTGGTTCATCCTCCATCGCTCAATCCAGCACTACCGCGAAGACGATTTTGGGGTGGTGGGTCAATTTGACTGAGGCTGCTCGCGGGCCTCAATCAAGGCAACGACAGCGCCAATAGAAAACACTAGGCGCCCGGTGGGTTTCAGGATGGCTCGGATACTGCGCAATTCGTCCAACGGACGGGTCGTGTGCTCGAGGGCATGATTGCTGATGACCACATCTACGGCCGGTATTACCGCGCTTACGGAGGCGAATGCCTCGATGCCGTTGTCGCGAGCAACCTTCAGCGCCGCCGCACTTGGATCCACTCCCAATCGTCTTGCGCACTGAAGCACAAGCAGCGTGAACCCGCCACCACACCCGAAGTCGAGCACCGTGTCTTCCGGGGTAACGAACCGGCCGAACTTCCGGGCGTTGATGGCGCCCATGGCGCCGGCAATGCCAAGTTGCCATTTGGCATATTGCGCGCCCTGTTCGCCGAGGTAGTGGGGCGACACGGTGGGATCTGGCATGGGCCAATTCTAGGCATGGAGCGAGGCCATCCTTAATAACTCCGTTGGGCTGGGACGTGAACCGTTCCATGCATCAAGTCCTGACATCCAATCCTGCTGCCGAATTGACCGTCGATTAGGCACGCTCTGAATAAACACCGGGACAACCCGAAGACCGTCATGGCGGCTAGAGGCCGTAGGGAGATGGCATGAGGCTGGAGGGTGGTCGCGCGTTTTCCCCCAAGCCCGATCAAAGGTGGCCGAGTTGCCTCAGGTTTTCGAGATCAATATCAAAATCACCCCGGAGCTCTTTCGGCGGCGATCACCACGTGATCAGGTGTATGCGCTTCTCGTGATCGCCAACACCTTTACCCCAGGCTCGCGAACCACCAGGAGACTTCAACCAGCGGATTCCATCCATAACCACACCACCGGGGCCGGCCTTCGCTCGGAGAGTAGGGCCAACTTACGGTCACTCGAAACTCCGGCAGCGGTGACACCTTGGGGCCAGTCATCCAGAGTCCGCGGGCTGCTGGGGATCACACGTATGCGGTGGGTGGGTGCGAACCTGCGCACCAGTTCGCCAGTCATGCCCGGCCTGAGAAAGTCGTGACTCTCAACGAGGATATCTGCATTGCAGAGCGAACCCAGCAAGCTCGGGCGAAGTAGATCGTTTTCAGATCCCTCGACGTCGCAGATCAGGAGAGTATTCTTACCATCACCCAAGGCATGCGCGAGGGCAGGCATATCGCACGTGCCGCGGACATCGATGCGCGTCACAGCGTTCAACCGTGCCAACTCGGTGCTCAGTGCGCGCGATTCGGCGGCCGCCTCAAATGTAACTACGCGCATCCTCGGCAATAGCCAGGCGAGCCCAACTCCATAGTAGCCTTCACCCGCGCCGACATTGACAAGAGTCGTGTAGCGGCGCTTGGCCACATCGCGCCAGATCGGAGAGAGTTCCTTTTCATATGTGCCAAGCAACTTCGGCGCAAGTGTGCTGCCCTTCGACTCATTTACGTACCGCATGCCTTGGAAGGGACCTTGTGCGATTGTCAACCTCGTTAGGGTGTTCGCAATGTGAGTCAGCATGACGTCCTCATTCAGCAACCTCTGCCGCTGGCGCCAGGATAGGGCTCGTTTAACTCCCTTGGCAGCCGAGAGCAACGGATCTGGCAATCTAGCCTTTATGAACCCTCGCAAGGTGTGCCTAATCGGGGCTACGTTCACCTCGCTCACCCACACAGGGGTACTAGCTTGTCTAGTCATTATTGAGACGTTTCACTAGCGCCTCGGTCTGGAGCTTCGCTTGGTCGCGCTTGGCTTGTGGCGATCGCGGCGAGGAGGATTCGCATGATCGCGAACGAGCGTTGCGGCGACCACGGCCCGAGATGGTACGGGCTGCCCGCCAACGGACAGGGGGCGCGTTCAGGGGCCTCGGATTCAGTTCGACGGACTCCCGGCGCCTCACACATCTCACGCGGAGGCAGAATGGACGGGTTGGATACCATTCATCGGCTTTCATTGTGGGCTGGATGGTCGCCACGGCGCGACGGGAGGGGTTGGAATCCTAGGACCTCTCACGGGATCAATGCCCGGTCCACCGAGTCGACCGGCGCCGCGCCGCCAAGGTGATCCATTGCTGAGGTCTGAATCAGTCGCAATCCCGCCTGCGCCGGACCATCGCGCCCTGTATGCGCAGGCATGGCTGCTCGCTGGCGATGAAACATACGGCGTCCGCGAAGCTGTAAGCCAGCTGGTCCGTGGGCTCCGAAACCAAGGAGTAACCTGTAGCGCCCTCTGTTTGTCCGACGGTGAGTTCTACGCTAAGGCGGGGGATATTTTCGACTCGGTCATATGCCTCGGTACCCCTCGCAGGGGACAACCTGTTGGGTCGCTGATCTCCAAGGCGTTGGTCACATCGAGATCGCTACTCTGGCTTCAGAGAGATGCAAAGACACTTCGCTTGGCACTGACAGCTACGGCTGCGGGTGTCTTAAACGTCATCTGGCCGGACCTCCTTCCATTGGCTGCCACCGCCGCTCATGAGTCGAGAGTGACTTTGGCGTGGCACGTCATGAATGTTGTCGGCTCGTATCGATTCGACCTAAACCGGAAACTGTTTGCTCACTTTTTAAGACATTGTCGAGCCAGAATATTTGCAAGCAGCACAACCACTCAGCGGCAGTTGGGAGAGCTACTGCCATCGCAACTCTTGCCGTGCGCTGCCGATGAAAGACGATTTCAAGCGACCAAAACGACTGATGACCGAAGGCGCCTATTAGCCCAATTGGGTCTCCGTCCCGAGCTGTCGACCATCGGCCTCGTCGCCCGTCTCGACTTCAACAAGGGCCAGGATTTGCTGATTGATGCTATCGCCCTGGTGCCTGAGACCGTGCAAGCCCTGATCGTGGGCGGCCCAGGAGACCTTCGCTACGCCGACAAGCTCGCTCGGCAAATTGTGAGGAAGGGGCTCGAAAGTCGTGTGCGTTTGACCGGCCTCACTCCGAATCCTGAAATGTTTTACCCGGCAATTGATCTCGCGGTCAATTTGAGGCGCGACGTCGAACCCTTTGGGCTGAGCGTGGTCGAGGCGATGCTCTGTGCCAAACCGGTCGTGGCAGCAGACGAAGGCGGCCCTTCGGACATCATTGGCACGAACGATGTCGGCTGGCTCATCGAACAGCCCTTAACGGTTAGTCGAGTCGTCGCCGCACTTGACTCGGCTCTAGTTGCACGAAACAGGTGGAGCGAAATGGGGGCGATTGGACGGACCCTGGCTCTAGAACGTTACTCGGCGGGGGCAGTTGCTAAGAACTACCTGGCGCAACTCTCGAAAATGAGCGATGACGGTCCAGCGCTGGACATTGCTGGGCCTAAGCACGGAGACCAGCGGCTCAAGTAAGCCGCTCAACGGTCCGTCTGCGAATCTGCGACGTCCGGCAACACTCGGATGGCGAGACCCTCGTCCGTGAGCTCAGTTGTGGCGTGAAGTGGGACGAAAGTGCGAGCCGCGTGCATTGTCTTGTAGCCCATGAGGAGCAATAGGATCGTTTGCAGCACGACGCCACCCCAGGCCGCCCCGACGCCGCCATCGATACGGGCACCAATTGCAATGGCCCCGAGACCCAAAATGACGGCAGCAACAGTAGCGCGACCAGCGTACCGTTCATGCCCCTCTGCCTGGAGGAAAGCGAGCAACGGCTGGTTTACCGAGCTAATCAAGACGACGACCAAGTAGACGCGCAAAACGTCCGCGCTCGAGGAGTACGCTCGGCCCAGAGCAATCGGCACTATCACTGGTGCTGCAATGCCCAAAATTAACAATCCAAGTGCCATGACAAGAAGGACGACTGAGGCGCCTATGACAGCTTCCCTTCGGACCGCTCGTCTATCTAGTCCTCCGGCAAGACGAGGAAAGACCGCAGCGCTGAAAGATGCTGGGACGACCGTAAGGAAGTTGGCTAACCTTGCTGGGGCCGCATAGACGCCGGCCGCGTATGAGCCCGCCACGGACCCGACGATCGCGACATCAGCTCTAAGTATCTGGGACGCTACACCTACCATTCCAAAACTGAAGGACGATCGCCACAGAACGACTAACTGTTGGGGCGAGGGCCGACCAATGGACCGGAACGGCTTCGGGAGGAGTGCGATGGCGCAGAGCACTGCCATTCCGCAGCCGACAGCCAACGTTGTTGGCAGCAACGCGGGATCATTACCCGTTAGTGGGCGCAACACAACCCACGCTCCAAGGGCTGAGCACTTCTCAACGGAGGTGACCAAACCAACCACCGCCATATTCTCGGCAGCACGGAACGGCACGGTAAGCGTGCCCATCACGATCTGTAGCGCAAGGTAGGCCGCAATCAAGCACGTGGCCACGAGGAGCGAGGACCTATTCATCGTTACCACGGTCGCGACAGCCCAAAGGGCGGCCAGAAGGACGCCTATCGTCAGTTTGGCTGTCAAGGTGCGGCTGAACGGCTCGATGGAGCTAGGGTCCCGAGCCAACGTACGAGTGGTGACGCCGTTGATGCCGAAATCCGCGAAACTGGAGACAACGATTGCAATCCCGATCAGTGCCGCAAGCGACCCAAACAGGCTAGGTCCAAAGTCGCGGGCAGCAAGTATGTACAAGATCACATTGGCGATCTGTGAGATGTATGCCCCTAGGCTCAGCACTGCAGAGTTGAGTGCTAGCTTCCTCACAACTAAATGCTATTAAAAGGTGCTGCGACCTCAGGAGCCGGGCTATGAGGTAACCAGAGCATCAGATCGGTCGACCAGCCGGGCCATGACTGGGCTCATCGTCGCGCATGAAGATAGCGTCGGCCTGCAAGATTCGGCCGTCGACAGGGTGGAACAACTGCGCCCAAGTTCCGCGAAACGCGAATCCCGCTTGCCGAAGCCGACCGTAGATATCATCAAACGAAGCTTGGTCGTGGTAGAGGCGGTCGAACGAGACCTCCGAAATCACAATATGCGTTTTTCCGAGAACAGCTCTGGCCCCCTCAAGCACCCGATCCTCGAATCCCTGAACGTCCAACTTCACCAAAACATCCGCAGCCAACTCCACTCCGGCGAGGATATTGTCCAAGCGATGGATCTGGACTTGTTCGTTTCGAGCACCGCGTGTCTGAGGGAAGGCCTCCTTGTGCAAGTCCGCCATGGCGAGCAGAGAAGAGGATGGGGAAGACGCGCTCCGGTGAAACAGCCCCTCGCCGTCCTCGGCATCAAGCGCGCATTGGTATCCACGCCAAAGCGGGTCGGTACGAAACGCACGCTGCATTTCGCTGAAGCAGTCCACCAAAGGTTCAAACGAGTAGATCCGGCTTGTCGGAAACAGTCGTCGGGCGCGGTGGGCAAACTGGCCGGTGTTTGCTCCGATGTCGAGCACGGTCCTGATCGGTATCTGGCGCAGCCAGCGATCCGACGGAACCCTGTTGACGTCGACGCCGAAGCGTCTGATGGTGGCATGAATCGCGAAGCGGAGGTGTTGGGCGAGGCGGATACGGCCATAGTATCCGCGATGGTCTGAATTCGCGGCGCAGGATGATAGAAAGAGCCGACGACGCGACGATCCGCGAAACTAAGTCACATGAGCCGTAGACCTAAGCTCGTAACGATCTGGGCGAACTACGGCCCGTATCACCTCGCACGAGTCCATGCACTCGAAACCGCCGGCTTCGACGTGATCGGGTATAGCTACGCCGCCACGGTGCCCGGGTACGAGTTCTTCCGAGGTGAGCCTGCGCAGCACCGTCTCATTAACAATCGTTCCGCTGACGCGCTGAATCCGCTGCTCTCGTGGTGGCGGACGTTCATCCAACTATGGCACGATGAACCGGAACTGGTTCTGGCATGTGGCTATGAGAGACCGGAAACCCTCGCCGCCGTCATCTACTCCAAACTCAAGCGGCTTGTCTCTGGCCGGCGCCCGACCGCAGTGATGATGTTGGACAACCAGTTCGACGATAAACCGCGCCGCCATCTGGTTGAAGCCGTAAAGCGCCGCTACCTCAGCGTCGTTGACGGTTTCCTGGTTGGCGGATCAACTCATATCGATTACCTTACCTCGCTTGGAGTAGACCCGACGAGGATCCGTACCGGTTATAACTGCGTCGACAATGACCGCATCCAGTTCATTGCCAAGGCCATCCAGGACGGAGGTGTTCAAAGCACGTTTCCCAACCACTTCCTCACGCTCAGTCGCTTGGTTCCGAAGAAGAACCTGGGTCTTGTCCTTCTGGCGTACGCCGCGTATCGAGCGCAACTGCCTTCCGACCTCGAGCCTTGGGATCTGGTGATTGCAGGCGACGGGCCTGTATACCCTCACCTAAGGGACGAGGTGGCCTCCCTCGGGCTCGGCCTAAGTGTGCATTTCGTCGGAAGGATCGACCAGTTTGAGGATGTGGTGCGCCTTTACACATTTTGCCGAGCATTTATTCTGGCAAGCAATCAATCGGAGCAATGGGGGTTGGTTGTCAATGAAGCGATGGCGGCGGGAGTTCCGGTCTTAGTGTCACGGCAGTGTGGCTGCTCACGTCACTTCGTGCAGGACGGCCGCAACGGCTATACATTCGATGGCAATTCCGTTGATGAGTTGACAGATCGAATGCTTTGGATGCATATCAACGAGCAACACCTCGTCCAGATGGGCCGCGAGTCGGCGGCCATAGTCTCGGACTACTCTCCCAGCAACTTTGCCAAGAACGTAGACGATCTCTATCGCCTCGTGAGACCCCTTGCGCGGAGTGGTCCGACGACACTCGATAGATCCCGGAAATGACCGATTGTCACCAAAGCGGCGAATGCTCAGCCATGCATTAGGGTCCGGTGCGAGCCCCTTGTGCGCGGGAAGCCAATGAATCCAAAGCCATTCCGCCCACGCTGTATCTGTCTAATCGGCATCTTTGATCCGACCTCGGGGGGACAAGCCGCGGTAAATGAGTCAATCCGTCGTCAGGTCGTTTTAGCCGGAGCTACCGCGTGCGTTATCGACCTGTCGCCGGCGCGCGGTCCGGCCACTCTGTCCCGCCGGCTCAGCAGGATTCCTAAGGTGTCTATCGGAGTAATTCGGCTACTTTCGCTTGTCATTAATCGGAAGATTGCGTCGACTTATATAGGCCTCTCAGGTGGCTACGGGCAGATGTATGACCTCGTGTTTGTCGGAATCGCCCGCCTAGCGGCAATCCAACTCTATATACACCACGACAGCTTTGCCTACTTGGACCGAGCCAGTCCTCTTGCTGGTCTGGTCATCCGTCTGGCAGGTAGTCGAGCCCTGCACGTTGTGCTTTGCGAGTCAATGGGAGCGCAGTTACAGGACCTCTACCCCACAGCACGTCAAGTCCTAGTCATCTCCAACGTGACAAACACTGATGAACCCGAAGCGCCTCCCCTCCCTCGTGGGAAGTTGAATTCGATCGGCTTGTTCTCAAACCTTACAAGGGACAAAGGCGTACTTGAATTCCTGGACTTGGCCGAACAAATCTGCCAAATGCGCCCCGGACTGCGCGCGTTACTTGCTGGACCAGTTGAGGAGCCTGCCCTTGGGCCAATCCTGAAGGACCGGCTGAGCTCCGCGCCGTGGGTCGAGTACGTGGGCCCGGTGTATGGAGACGCGAGGTCGCAGTTCTTAGCCAATCTTGACGTTCTCATTTTCCCCACACGCTACGCCAATGAAGCAGAGCCTAAGGTCGTCGCTGAGGCACTGGCCTGCGGGATCGTTGTCGTCGCCCGCGACCGAGGCTGCATTGGCTCCCTTCTAAGCTCCGACCGAGGCGTCAGCATTCCCGCGTCTGTTGATTTTATTAGTGCGGCTATGCGGCTGCTCCTAGAATGGAGTTCCAACGCAGAGGCGTTCTCATTACTTTCATCGAGCGCGCTACGAGGGTACCGACAGCTGCGTGACGAGCAATCCGGTCGGCTACGTCTCCTCATTAGCACAATGGCCGGCTTCGCCAACAGTTAGTCAGGGCGCCGACCCGCGTGCTGCTACGCCCGACTTGTCCGTGGCCGCGCTGCGTAACGGGCGGCAGCGGTGACGCTGTCTGGGGGGCTACTCGAAGCGCGCCGGACGGAGGAACTCGAGGGAGTCTCCGAGTGGGACGTCGGCCCGTCGTGGTGCGCGCCGTTATCCACACCCCCTGCACTCAGCGGGTGATCGGCATCCAGGTCACCGGCCGGCCACCGGATTGCGCTTGGCCCGGTCGACCCGATCGAGCTTGTGCTCGAGCAGCTCGTCGGAGGTGGCGCCGAAGGGCCGCCCAAGCCCAGACGTGATCCGACCGAGATCTTTGAAAGGCCGTGCGGGCGATCCCTCTACGGCACTTGGTAACTGTGAGGACGGAGTTTTGGCCAAGCTGGTCAGGTGGCCGAGTTCGCCGCATAGACTACGACACATGCACGACCTCTTGGCGCGGCATCGAGTCTGATTCGGACTAACGCCTCCTTTGGCTAATCGGATGCCCTTAGTCGCCGGCGATACGCGACTGCCCACCGTTCAGATGCTTCGCGGCCTAGCTGCCTGCTTGGTCCTTCTTCGGCATACAACCGAGGTTGTTCTCCTCAAGTGGCAAGCGGTCTACGTTTGGGCATGGTTTCTGCCCGGATGGACCGGCGTGGACTTCTTCTTCGTCCTCTCTGGCTTCATTATTTGCTACACGCACTGGCGAGACTTCTTTCGACATGGGCGTCTTGCTGCTTACCTAAGCAAGCGACTTGTTCGTATCTACCCGATCTACTGGGCAGTGACATTAACCGTCCTCCCGGTGTATTTCGCCGTGAGATCTTTCGGCACAGGCTTTGAGACTAACCTCGATGTCATTGCAAAGTCGCTGCTTCTGATACCACAAGACCATGTAATAGTTGGCCAGGCATGGACGCTCAGTTACGAGATGCTTTTCTATCTGGCAGTCGCGTTCTTAATCGGGATTCGGCCTGCCGTCAGCCTGCCAATCTTCGCAGTGTGGGTTGCGGTATTGCTACTAGAAGAGACCGGTGTGGTGCATCTGCGCTCCGGTTATCTGGACAGTGACCACTCGGTTGCTGGAGTGTTCTTCAACCCATTCATCCTGGAATTCCTGATTGGGTGTTTCATAGGGATCATCGTCAGGCTTGCGGCGGGAAGTCAACTTGCATGGCCCGCGCTAATTGGCGGTAGCGTCTGCTTTATTCTCAGTTGGGTCGGCGTGCTGAACTCGGTCATCCCGATGTACTCATCTGCTAGCGTTGCCGCCTTTGGCGTCTCCTCAGCCTTGATGGTGTTTGGAGCAGCTCATCTTGATCTC
>Ga0066793_10000804_pt1 | contig 13157 bp, 14 predicted proteins | sample PersoiDNA2013189_FD_83876 | JGI IMG/M metagenome (GOLD analysis project Ga0066793, IMG submission 83876) | Permafrost soil microbial communities from the Arctic, to analyse light accelerated degradation of dissolved organic matter (DOM) -... | ecosystem: Environmental > Terrestrial > Soil >...
ATCTGCGTCAGCTCGAGCAGATTCTTTCCATCGGTCTCGCCTTTGGCTGACAACCAGCCGACGAAATCGCGCACGCTCTCCGAGCGTGACTGCGCCTGGGCCTTGTCGAAAGTATCGAACAGATAGCTCTCGTACCCCGTGGCTGAGAGAAGGTCGTGCAGCAGGGCGCCCGCGCTCCCGCGCTCGGCACGGTGCCGCATGCCGTTGATCAATGCGCCGAACTCGATCAGCGCGCCGTGTTGCCGTGGCGCCAGATCGGCTGCGAGCGCATCGACGTAGATGGCCGCGAAGAGGCTCCCTCCCTGCTCCTTCGCGGCGGCACCGAGCTTGTCCAGCGTTTGCGGGCCGACCCCTCGCCTGGGCGTCGTCACGGCGCGAACGAATGCGGGATCGTCGTCGTCGTTGGCGATCAGTCGCAGGTATGCCACAAGGTCCTTGATCTCGGTGCGCTCGAACCACGACTGGCCCCCGCTGATGACATAGGGCACGTTTTGCGCCGATAGCGCGCGCTCGAACGCGCGCGCCTGATGGTTGCCTCGATACAGGATGGCGAAGTCCGAGAATGGGTGGTGGTGCTCGAACTTCTGCGCCAGCAGCCGGCGCGCGACGCCCTCGGCCTCGGCTTCGTCATCGGCCGCGGGAACGACGCGAATCAGGTCGCCCAAGCCCCGCTCGCTCCACAATTTCTTCTGGTACAGCTTTACATTGTTGGCGATCAGCGCGTTTGCCGAGCGCAGGATGCGCACGTCGGAGCGATAATTCTGCTCGAGCTTGATGACCTTGAGCGAATCGAAATCGCGTGGCAATTGCTCCAGGTTCTCGACCGTCGCGCCGCGCCAGCCGTAGATTGCCTGATCGTCGTCGCCTACCGCGGTAAATGCCGCGCGCGTGCCTGCCAGCACCTTCAGCAAGCGATACTGGACGGGGTTGGTGTCCTGATACTCGTCGATCAGCAGATAGGAGAGCCGCTCGCGCCATCGTTCGGCGGCGGCGCCGTCGCGTTCGAGCGACGCAAGCGGCATCGCGATCAGATCATCGAAATCCACCGCCTGATAGGAGCGCAGCGTTTCGTCGTAGCGCTGGTAGGCGTGCGCGGCTGCGATTTCGGCGTCGCTCGACGCGGTGGCGAGCGCCTCGGAGGGTGCGACCAGCGAATTTTTCCAGGCGCTGATCCGCCACTGCGCGGCGCGTGCGCGCGCCCGGTCGGTCGTCGCCAGCAGCTCCGAGACGATGCCCTCGATGTCGCCCGGATCGAGAATCGAAAAACGCTTCGAGAGCCCCAGGGCCGCCGCCTCGGTCCGCAGGATCTTCAGGCCCAGCGAATGAAAAGTGCAGATGATCGGCACTTCGGCGCCATCCCGCTTCGGCAGTAGCCGTAGCGCGCGCGCGCGCATTTCGCGCGCGGCCTTGTTGGTGAAAGTGATCGCCGCGATGTGCGCAGGATCGAACCCGCGCTCGATCAAATGCGCGATCTTGGCCGTGATCACGCGCGTCTTGCCGCTGCCCGCGCCCGCGAGCACGAGCAGCGGGCCGTCGAGGTATCGCACCGCGGCGCGCTGCGGTTCGTTGAGCGGGAATTTCATGGGGCAGGCTAGAATGAGGTCGATTCTAACAATGCGCGCCGCTTGACAGCGCGCCGAGTTCCGCTCCGGCCATGAGCCACTACGTCATCGGCGACATCCAGGGATGCCACGCCGAATTCCGGCAACTGCTCGACGTGATCGCGTTCGACCCGGCGCACGACTTGCTATGGCTGGTCGGCGATCTCGTCAATCGCGGTCCGGATTCGCTTGCTGTGTTGCGTATGGTCAAGAGTCTAGGCCCTGCTGCCGTTACCGTGCTCGGCAATCACGATCTGCATTTGCTGACGGTGGCGGCAGGACATCGAGGCGCGCACCGGCAGGACACGCTCGGCGCCATTCTCGACGCGCCCGACCGCGATGAGCTGCTCCACTGGCTGCGAGCGCGTCCGCTGGTCGTGCGCGATGGCGACTTGCTGCTCGTTCACGCCGGTCTGCTGCCGTCGTGGACGCCGGCGACCGCCGAGATGCTGTCGCGGGAAGTCGAAGCCATGCTGGGCTCGCCCGAGCACGACGATTTTCTGCGCCACCTCTACGGCGATCAGCCCGCGCGCTGGGACGCAGCGCTATCCGGCTATGACAGGCTTCGCGTCATCGTCAACGCGTGCACGCGGCTGCGGTTTTGCGCCGCCGACGACACCATGCAGCTGGCGGAGAAGCGCGGCATCGCGCACACACCCGAGGGCTATGCGGCGTGGTTCCTGCATGCCGATCGCAAGTCCGCCGGCATCACGATTCTGTGCGGACATTGGTCGACCATCGACCTGATGCTCGCGCCCAATGTACTGATGCTCGACTCCGGCTGCCTTTGGGGCGGCACGCTGACCGCGCTCAGGCTTGACGATCGCCGCTTGTTCCAGGTGCCTGGACGCTCAAGCCTAAAGCCACACGAATAGCCTGCTCCGCCTCGCGCGATAGTTCGCGCCGATGCCGTGCGTGTGCCGCCAGCGCCGTTACCAGCGTCATTTCGACGACCATCGCGCGCTCTCCGAGCACGCGCCAGAAGGAGCCCATGAACGACGTCTCGCCGACATACGCGGGCGCGTCGTTGTGCGTGCCGTCGCGCTTCAGGTAACGGATGGCGATGGGCTGCAGGTGTCCCTGTGCGTCGATCACCGGCTGCAGCAGCGAGCCGTGAAACGGGAGCAATGTCGTGCCGTCGGTCGTGGTGCCTTCGGGAAAAATGGCGATAATGTCCCCCGCGGCAAGAACTTCGCGTGCGTGATCGTTGACGCGGTGCGCATCGCGCCGCCGCTCACGCTCGATGAAAAGCGTTCCACACCCGGCGATCATCAGGCCGACGAGCGGCCACCGCTTCAACTCCGCCTTGGCGATGAATCTCGCGGGCTGAACCGTATTGAGCACGAAAATATCGAGCCACGAGATGTGATTGGCGACGATGAGCATGTTGCCGGGCAATCCGGCGGCCGGCAGCCCATGCACCCGCGCCTCGACGTGCATGATCCGGAGCAGTCGCTCGCTCCACCGCCGGATCAGCGCCTGCCGTCGCGGAAGTCCGATCATCGGGAACACGAACGCGGTGGTCGCGATCCCCTGAAACACGTGCAAGCTCACCCGCGCGTAACGATAGACGCGCATGGGCAAGGGCGTGCGGTCAGCGGGAGCAGGTCGGGAGGGACCGGACATGCGCTTGTGAGCAGACGAAAAGCGCATCACCCTGCCCGAAGCGACGCAAGCGGTGCGAGCGGCAGATTGGCGCCAGGTCACCAGAGATGATGGCCATAGTGCCTATGATAAGTCGCCGCCAACGCGTCGCGGTCGACGACATGATTCTGGCCGCCCCGCGACGCGATTTTGAGCGAGCCGAGCAGCGACGCGAGCCTGCCGGTGCGGTCCCAGTCCCAGCCTTGCCCGATGCCGTAGAGCAGGCCGGCACGGTATGCGTCGCCACAACCGGTGGGGTCGACCAGCGCCGTCGGCGCCAATGTCGGTATCTCGACCACGGTCCCGTCGGCATGGATGCGTGAGCCGTCGGCGCCAAGCGTGACGATCATCGCATCGACGCGCCCGGCGATTTCCTTTTCCGACAGGCCGGTGCGCTCAGCAAGCATGCGCGCCTCGTAATCGTTCACCGCGACGTAATCCGCGCAATCGATCATCTCGATCAACTCCGCGCCCGAGAAGAGCGGCAGACCCTGCCCCGGATCGAACACAAAAGGAATGCGGGCAGCCGCGAATTCGCGCACGTGCGCGGCCATGCCGTCGCGACCGTCGGGTGCGACGATGCCGAGCCCGATTCGATCGACATCGGATACATGATTCATGTGCGCCTGGTTCATCGCCCCCGGATGAAAAGCGGTGATCTGGTTGTCGTCGAGGTCGGTGATGATGTAGGCCTGCGCGGTGAATGTCCCGGCGACGGTGCGCACCGCGTCGGTCGCGATGCCGAACGAAGACAGGCGCTCGATGTAGGCGCCGCCGTCGTCTCCTACTGTCGCCATCACCACCGGATCGCCGCCCAGGCCTTTCAGGTTATAGGCGATGTTGCCCGCGCAGCCGCCCCACTCGCGGCGCATTTCGGTGATTTGAAAAGATACCGACAGCACGTGCGTCTGCTCGGGCAGGATGTGGCGCGCAAAGCGGTCTGGAAACACCGTGATGGTGTCGACCGCGAGCGAGCCGCAGATCAGCGTGCGTGGAGGCATGGCGGGTGAGCGGAGGGTGCCGGAAAAGCGCGAAGTTTAACCCGGCGCGCGGGACCGCGCGGTCCGCGCCCGGCGGTGAGCGCACGGCAGGCGCTCACGCTGAAGCGTCGCGGCCGATCTCGCGGACGATGAACTGCTGACGGCGCGACACCGGAAGAGCCTCGGTCACGCCGCGCAACATCACTTCCCAATGGGCGTCGCCATCGGCGCTCACCCGCCGCTCGAAGCCGCGTATGGCCTCGCGCGCGACCAGACAATTGCGGTGCACGCGCACGAAGCGCGGGCCGAATTCCTCCTCCAGCCTGGTGAGCGATTCCTCGAGAAGAAACTCCCGGTCGGCGGTGCGTATCGTGATGTATTTGAGCTCCGCCTTGAGGTAGACGATTTCGTCGATGGGAACGAGCACCACCCGCGAACGCTCGGTCACCGACAGGAAGCGGCGCGCAGCAGCCGGCAATCGGTTGAGCTTGGTGTCGGAAAGCGGTTTAAGTCGCGGCACCTTCTGCAGCGCGCTGAGAAGGCGCTGCACGCGAACCGGCTTCACCAGATAATCGATGGCGTGCACTTCGAACGCGGCGATGGCGTGCTCGTGGTACGCGGTGGTGAAGATCAGCACTGGCGGAAGCGGCAGCTTGAGCAGATGGCGCGCGAGCTCGATTCCGTCCATGTCGGGCATGTGAATGTCGGTAAGCACCAGGTCCGCCGGCGTCGTGCCGAGCAGATGCAGTGCCTCGCGCCCGCTACCGGCTTCGCCGACCACGATCAGCGGGAGCGCGCCGGTGCAGTCGTCGAGCAACTCGCGCAGGCGCCTGCGGGCGGGGGCCTCGTCATCGACCAGCACGATCCTCAGCGGTGCTTCAGTCATGCGCGTCTCCCGATTCCACGTACGTGCGATACGGCATGCGAATGTGCACTTCGTAGCTGTCGCGGTTTGCCTTGCTTTGCAGGCTCGCCTCGGCATCGAAATGAAGCGCGAGCCGCTCGCGAATGTTGGCAAGCGCCATCCTGTTGCCGCCGTGACTGCTGTCGGTAATCTTATACGGGTTGCGAAGGATCGCATGAACTTCGCCGCGGCGCAGAAAGATATTAATCGCGATGACCCCGGGAGCGCTAGACGTCTCGATACCGTGGTAGACGGCGTTTTCGAGCAGCGGTTGCAGCAGCAGCGGCGGCACCTGTGCGTCTCCCGGCATGTTGTCGATGTGCCATTCGATGGTGAGGCGATCGCCGAGACGCAGCTTTTCCAGGTCGAGGTATTGCCGGCACAGCTCGACCTCGTCGGAGAGCGGTGCGAGTTGGCGGTTATCGCGCATCAGTACGCGGAACAGATCGGCCAGGTCTTCGAGCGCTGTTTCGGCGCGCCGCGGTTCGCTGCGCATCAACGACAACACCGCGGTGATGCTGTTGAACAGGAAATGCGGGCGGATGCGTGCCTGCAGCGCCTGCAACCGAGCTTCGGTAATCGCGGGAGAAAGCGCTTTCGCCCGTAGCTGAAAGTAGAACAGCAGCACGCCCGCGATCAACAGCGAAAACATCACGTGCCGCAGCATGGCTCCGGTCGTCATGTCCGGAAAAAGTGCCGCGAGCGCGGTGTTGTAAGCGAGCCCGACCGCGAGCGTCAACGCCATGACGGAAGTGGCGCCGACGGCATAAGGCGCGCGTTCCAGCCATGGAGCAAGCAAATACAGAATGAGCAGCTCGAACAGCAAGTGCGGCTCGACCGCCGCGCTCATCTGCCCCCAAGCGGCGGAGATCGCCGCGGCGCGCTCCTCGCGGACAAACGCCGCGATCATGACGACCCCGTTGACCAGCAGCAAGATCCGCAGGATCGTTCCCAGATTGCGCAGCTCGGGAAGCGAGAGTGGGGTCCTGTTTTGATTTATACTCGTGCGCACTATTCGTCGCGTCCGGCGCGGCGACGAAGATTTCGTAGCGACGCGCGGCAGCAGGTCCGGATCATTAACGCCAGGCGATGTAACTTCTGCTTCGTATTGTGGGCAAGAGGTCCGGGTGAGGCAAGCCATGTCTGCAGACAGATCAGATTCCCGTATCGGCGCCGTCCGCGGCTGGTCCGGCCGTTTCAGCGAGCCGGTCGCCGAGCTCGTGAAGCAATACACCGCGTCGGTCGATTTCGATCAGCGCCTGGCGGACGCCGACATCGCGGGATCGCTCGCGCATGCGCGCATGCTCAGCCAGATCGGCGTACTGACCCCCGAGGACCTCGCGGCAATCGAACGCGGATTAGCCACGATCCGAGGCGAGGTCGAGCGATCCGAATTCGTCTGGTCGCGCGACTTCGAGGACGTACACATCAATATCGAGAAGCGGCTGATCGCACTGATCGGCGACGCCGGCAAGCGCTTGCACACCGGCCGTTCGCGCAATGATCAAGTCGCGACCGACATGAGACTGTACGTGCGCTCCGCGATCGACGACGTCGCAGCGCGCATCATTGCCCTCCGACATGCGCTGCTCGATCTGGCCGAATCGCACGCTGCGACCGTCATGCCGGGCTTCACCCATCTTCAGGTCGCGCAGCCGGTGACCTTTGGCCACCATCTCATGGCCTACGATGCGATGCTCTCGAGGGACGCCGAGCGATTCGGCGATTGCCGGGTACGGGTCAACCGCCTGCCTTTGGGTAGTGCGGCGCTCGCGGGAACGGGCTTTCCGATCGATCGCGACCGGGTTGCGCGCGAGTTGGGCTTCGACGGCTTGTGCGAAAACTCGCTCGACGCGGTTTCCGATCGCGATTTCGCGATCGAATTTGCCGCGGCGGCGGCTCTGACTATGGTCCACCTGTCGCGATTCGCGGAAGAGTTGATCCTGTGGTCCAGCCCGGGCTTCGGCTTCATCCGCCTCGCCGACCGTTTCTGCACCGGCAGCTCGATCATGCCGCAGAAAAAGAATCCCGACGTGCCGGAGCTCGTGCGTGGAAAAAGCGGACGCGTTTTCGGCGACTTGGTGGCGCTGCTGACGATCATGAAAGCCCAGCCGTTGGCGTACAACAAGGACAACCAGGAGGACAAGGAACCGGTGTTCGACATCGTCGACACGCTGCTGCCGACGCTCATCATCCTCACCGACCTGGTCGCCGGAGGAATCGAGGTCGACGCGGTGCGCATGCGCACGGTAGCGGGAACGGGATTCGCGCCAGCGACCGACCTCGCAGATTATCTGGTCCGTAAAGGCGTTGCGTTTCGCGACGCGCACGAAGCAGTGGCGCAGGCGGTGCGTCACGCGGAAGCCAGTCACGTCGATCTTGCGCAATTGGCGCTGGATGTCTTGCAGCGTTTTTCACCGCTGATCGGCGATGACGTCTATGGCGTGCTTACCCTAGACGGCTCGGTGGCGAGCCGGAATCGAGCCGGAGGCACCGCACCCGAACAGGTTCGAAGCGCGATCCGCGCCGCGCGCGCGGCGCTTGTCCCCCGCTGATTCGAGCAGTCGTCCCTTGTCAATTCAGTTGGCGCCGCCGGCGCCAAAAAAAAGCATTCATCGATCAAGGAGCAACCATGGAGACGCGCAAGCTTGCGTTCCTCGGTCTGGGCGTGATGGGCTTTCCCATGGCGGGACACCTCGCCCGCGCCGGACACTCTGTCACGGTCTATAACCGCACCGCGGCCCGAGCCGAGAAGTGGCTCGCGAGTACGACCTCTTCCCAAAAGTGCGCATCTGCGCCGACGCCTGCGGCAGCGGCCGCGGGCGCCAGCATGGTCATGATGTGCGTCGGCAACGACGACGACGTGCGCGCGGTGGCGCTGGGCCCGGACGGCGCGGTGGCGGCGATGCAGCGGGGCAGCATTCTCGTCGACCACACCACGGCGTCGGCAACGGTCGCGCGCGAGGTTTATCGAGCGGCGTCGGCCCGTGGCGTCGGCTTTATTGACGCGCCGGTCTCCGGCGGGCAGGCGGGCGCGGAGAACGGCAAGCTGACCATCATGGTCGGCGGCGATGCGGACAGCTTCGCCACCGCCGAGCAGGTGCTGGCAACCTATGCGAAGGCGGTGACGCTGATGGGCGGCCCGGGTTCCGGGCAGCTCACCAAGATGGTCAACCAGATCTGCATCGCCGGGATGGTTCAGGCGCTTTCCGAAGGGATCAACTTCGCCGCGCGTGCCGGCCTCGACGTCGAAAGGGTGCTCGATGTGATCGGCAAGGGCGCGGCGCAATCCTGGCAGATGGACAATCGCGGCAAGACGATGGCAGCCGATCAGTTCAACTTCGGCTTTGCCGTCGACTGGATGCGCAAGGATCTTTCCATTTGCCTGGGCGAGGCGCGTGCCAACGGTGCGGCGCTGCCCGTCACCGCGCTCGTCGACCAGTTCTATGCGCGGATCCAGGCGCAGGGAGGCGCTCGATGGGACACCTCCAGCCTCATTCACCTGTTACGGTAGCGGGACGGGCGGGTCTTCGATCTCGATTTCGAACGTAATTTCCGCGGTCTTGGCCAGCATCAGCGTCGCGGAACAGTATTTTTCCTTGGAAAGCTTTACCGCCCGCTCGACCTGCGCCCGATTGAGACCCTGGCCGCGGATGCGATAGCGCAGGTGGATGCGGGTGAATACCTTGGGATCCTCGGGCGCGCGCTCGGCTTCGGCATCGACGACGCAGTCAGTGATCGTTTGCCGCGCTTTGTTCAGGATCCACACCACGTCGAACGCAGTGCATGCCGCCGTTCCGGCCAAGACCAGCTCCATCGGTCGCGGGCCCAGATTGCGGCCCCCGGCTTCCACTGCACCGTCTACGACAAGCGCGTGGCCGCTGCCGGTTTCGGCGACAAAGCTAACGCCGTCGATCCACTTCGCGGTTGCTCTCAACTTCTCCGCTCCGAGTTAAATGCAAGCACTCGCTAACTTGCTAATGCACCGGGTGCGTCATAGACAAACCGATATGGTGCAATGCAAAAAATCCTTGCCTTGTGCAGTGCACTATGCGATTATTTTTGCGTCCACGGTCCGGGATCCTCCTCCTTTCCCATCGCGGACATATTCCTCCATTCTCCTCCTATGGTGGAATCCTGCGCGGCCCCCCAAGGCCGCGCTTTTTTTGGCGGAATCGGGCGGAAATCGGGTCGTGGCGGGATGCGAGCGGTTGCTGCCCGAGTTTGACAGACCCTCCGTCAACGTATTATTATCCAAGACTTTGCAAAATTTGACCGAACGGGTCCTTTTTCCATGAAAACCTATTCCGCCAAGCCGCAGGACGTCACGCGCGATTGGTACGTCATAGACGCCAATGACAAGGTACTTGGGCGGCTGGCGAGCGGCATTGCGCATCGCCTGCGCGGGAAGCACAAGCCGATCTACACGCCGCATATCGACACCGGCGATTTTATCGTCGTCACCAACGTCGACAAGATCAAGGTCACCGGCAACAAGGCGGACGACAAGCTTTATCACCGTCACAGCGGATATCCCGGTGGCGTGCGCACGACGTCATTCTCGAAGATGCAGCAACGCTTTCCGGGCCGCGCATTGCAAAAAGCGGTGAAAGGCATGCTGCCCAAGGGCCCCCTGGGCTACGCCATGCTGAAGAAGCTGAAATGCTACGCCGGGGCCGAGCACCCGCACTCCGCGCAGCAGCCGAAAACACTCGATTTTTAAGGCCAGTCCATGATCGGCAACTATTATTACGGAACCGGGCGTCGCAAGAGCGCCGTCGCCCGCGTGTTCATCAAGCAGGGCTCGGGCAAGTTCGTGGTCAACGAAAAGCCCGTCGACGAATTCTTTACCCGTGAGACCGGCCGTATGGTGGTGCGACAACCCCTAAAACTGACCAATCACGAGGCAACCTTCGACATCATGGTCAACGTTCGCGGCGGCGGCGAATCGGGTCAGGCGGGAGCGGTCCGGCACGGCATTACCCGTGCGCTGATGGATTACGACGGACAGTTGAAGCCTACGCTGTCGAAGGCGGGCCTGGTCACCCGCGACGCGCGCGAAGTCGAGCGCAAGAAGGTCGGCCTGCACAAGGCGCGACGCCGCAAGCAGTTCTCCAAGCGCTGACGGGGTGCCTCGCCCGAGGGCCGCCGTGAGGCGGCCCTTTTGTTTTGGGGGTCCATCCGAGGTGCACCGGCCGGGCTGATATTCCAATGTCATAGGAGTGGATGGCGATGTTAAAATCCCCGTTGTGAGGCTCGAACCATGATCGAGATCGGAATCGTCGGCGGCACCGGCTACACCGGCGTGGAGCTGTTGCGGCTCTTGGCCCAGCATCCGCAGGCCAACGTCCGGCTGATCACCTCCCGCAGCGAGGCGGGGGTGCGCGTGGGCGAGATGTTCCCGAGCCTCCGCGGCCTGGGGCGCTTGAGCGAGCTCGCCTTCAGCGACCCGGCCGGCAGCGATCTGAAAACCTGCCACGTGGTCTTCTTCGCGACGCCGCACGGCGTTGCGATGGCGCACGCGCGGGAACTGGTCGGCGCCGGCGTGAAGATCATCGACCTGGCGGCGGATTTCCGCCTAAAGGATCCTGCGCTTTTCGAGCGCTGGTACAAGATGCCGCATGCCTGCCCGGACCTGCTGGCGGAGTCGGTGTACGGATTGCCGGAAATGCATCGCGCGGCCATTGCCAAGGCGCGCATCGTCGGCAACCCCGGCTGCTACCCCACGGCCATCCAGCTTGGCTTCCTGCCCTTGGTCGAGGCCGGCATCGTCGATCCCGCGCATTTGATCGCGGACGCGAAATCGGGCTTGTCGGGCGCGGGTCGCAAGGCAGAAGTCGGGCTCCTGTTCAGCGAGGCGTCGGACAATTTCAAGGCTTACAACGTGGGAGGCCACCGGCACCATCCTGAGATCGTCCAGGGCCTGAACGGCTTCAGCAAGGATCCCGTTACCGTCGTCTTCACGCCGCATCTAGTGCCCATGATCCGCGGCATACACGCGACGCTGTACGCGCGGCTCACCGATGCCACCGTCGATCTTCAGGCACTGTTCGAGAAGCGTTACGCGGGGGAGCCGTTCGTCGATGTCATGCCCGCCGGAAGCCACCCTGAGACACGCTCGGTTCGGGCGTCCAACATCTGCCGTATCGCCGTGCACCGGCCGCAGCAAGGCGATATCGCGGTGATCCTCGCCGTCGAGGACAACCTGGTCAAGGGCGCCGCCGGACAGGCGATTCAGAACATGAATCTCATGTTCGGGCTGCCCGAAACGACCGGTCTCATGGCGCCGCCGGTCCTTCCCTGACCGATTCCAGAATGGGCGGACTCGGGCGCAAGCTGCGCCAAACCTTCGGCATCAGCGCCCCGCGCATGGCGGTGCGCACGCACTTGTCATGGCGCTGGAAAATACCCGCGATGCTCGGGCTGTTCTTGCTTGTCGTGGGCATGTGGTGGTGGGGATTCGACTTCGGACAGTTCTTGAGCGGCTTCAACCGCGGTGAGGTAGCGGAGAAGCAAGGAAAGCTCGAAAGCGAGGTCGCGCTGTTCAAGGACGAAAACGTCAAGCTTCGGGGCAGGGCCGCGCAACTGGAAAGCGATCTCAATATCACGCGAGGCGCCCAGGCGACGCTGTCGAAGCAATCGCTCGAGCTCCAGGCGGAAAATACCCAGATCAAGGAAGAGCTCGCTTTTCTGCAAAAGCTGTTCAGCGACACCGGCAAGCAGGGCACGATATCCATTCAGCGTCTCTCCGCCGAGCGGGAACGCGACGACGCATACCACTACAGCCTGCTGGTCGTCCGCGGCGGTAATCCGTCGGGCGAGTTTGCCGGACAGCTGACGCTTCAGGCGGGACTCTTGTCCGGCGGGCGGCTCGCGACCGTTGCGCTGCCCGACGATCAGCCCGACGCTTCTGCCACCCTCAAGCTCAAGTTCAAGTACTATCAACGCATCGAGGGGACGATACGCGTCCCCCCCGGAAGCCAGCTCAAGACCCTGCAAGCCAGGGTGCTCGAGCTCGGGCAAACCTCGCCCAGAGCGACCCGAAGCTTGAACATCTCCTAGGAGGCCCCATGTTTGAACGCAGGAAGTCGCGTCCGCCGCAAAAACGTATCGACAGCCTGATCGGCGCCGGCACCGTGGTCCAAGGCAACGTGATGTTCGCCGGTGGCTTGCGCATCGACGGAGCCGTGGACGGCAAGGTGGCGACCGCTGACAACGCGCAGGGAACGCTGGTCATCAGCGAGCACGCCCGTATCGACGGCGAGGTCAAGGTATCGCACATCGTGATCAACGGTTCGGTCAGCGGCCCGGTGACCGCCAACGATTACCTGGAACTGCAGGCCAAGGCGCGGGTCAATGGCGATGTGGTGTATCGGACGCTGGAAATGCATGTAGGCGCAATCGTGCAGGGGAAGTTGATGCATGCCGAACCCGAGACGGCATCGATTGTCGAGCTCAAACGCGCCCGCGGCGAGTGAAATTCCAGCGCGGCGTCGTTTGACGGCCCGGACCTCCGGGCCGATAATGAGAGAGCGCTGTTCAAGGAGTAAACAATGAATGCAATGACCGACATGCCCGCACCGCTGATTTTCACGGACGCGGCAGCGACCAAGGTGAAAACCCTGATCGAGGAGGAAGGCAACGCCGACCTCAAGCTGCGCGTGTTCGTGACCGGCGGCGGCTGTTCCGGCTTCCAGTACGGCTTCACTTTCGACGAAACCGTCAACGAGGACGATACGTCGATGGAGAAGAACGGCGTCACGCTCCTGATCGACCCGATGAGCTACCAATATCTGGTCGGCGCCGAAATCGATTACCAGGAAGGGCTGGAGGGTGCGCAGTTCGTGATCAAGAATCCGGGCGCCACCAGTACCTGCGGCTGCGGCTCGTCTTTCTCGCCCTGACCGCAAAAGCACCTTCGCGTTGAAAACGGGGGCATTTAGCCCCCGTTTTTCATTACAACGCTCTTACGCCCGATATATCGCCCCAAGAACACGGGGGCCGCGGGCGCCCGTCACAGTCGCAAGG
>Ga0066793_10000805_pt1 | contig 13157 bp, 8 predicted proteins | sample PersoiDNA2013189_FD_83876 | JGI IMG/M metagenome (GOLD analysis project Ga0066793, IMG submission 83876) | Permafrost soil microbial communities from the Arctic, to analyse light accelerated degradation of dissolved organic matter (DOM) -... | ecosystem: Environmental > Terrestrial > Soil >...
AGCTCCCTTTACGAAAACATTTATTTTTTTCTTGTGAGAGTATTATAACGCGGGAAAATTTTGCGCGCCTGGGAACCAATATCAAGCCCTTTGGCCAACCGGATCAGTTTGTGTCTGGGGGTCCATACTGGTTTAGCCGTAACTCGATGGTCCTTGGGTTCGGTTCGATCCTGGTAGGCGTCTGGCTGTGGTTGGGTGCGCTTTCACCATTTGTTGGGCGTGGCAGCTTTCATGATGATTACCGATCGCTGGTATATCCCTTTTGAAGAAAGCCAGGTGAAAAATAAATTTGGCCAGGCCTACACAGCCTGTTGCCTTAGGACCGGGCGTTAGATTTCATTATAAAATGGCGTCCGGCTGCCAGGGGACGAATTCCTGCTCTGGAAGCCCATGGTTTTCACTGCGGGTGGGCTGGCCAGACGCGGTGGCGATCACCAGGTCCAACAGATCCTGGCTGGCGCCCTCCCAAGATTGACCTTCAAGAACCAGGCCCGCATTGAAATCCATATCGTCTCGCATGCGTTCAAACAGGGCCGTATGGCTGGCGACTTTGATACACGGGGCCACCGCTGACCCGAAGACAGACCCACGCCCGGTGCTAAACACGATCAGGTTACACCCCCCTGCCAATTGCCCGGTAACGGAAGCCGGGTCATTGCCTGGGGTATCCATGAAGACCAGGCCTGGCCGGTCAATCCACTGGCTGTAGCCGTACACGCCATTCAATGGGGTGACGCCAGCTTTAGCCACCGCCCCGAGTGATTTTTCAAAGATGGTGGTCAACCCCCCGGCTTTGTTACCCGGGGTTGGGTTGTTGTCGATACTAAAACCGCGCAGCCTGGCTTCGGCCGACCACCATTCAAAGCGCTCGATCAACTTTTCTGCCAGATCAGGGGATGTGACCCGCCGGGTGAGCAGGTCTTCGGCGCCGAAAATCTCGGGGGTTTCAGCTAACGCCGCGGTCCCCCCTGCGTTGATAATCTGGTCTATCACCCGGCCAATCAAGGGGTTGGCGCTGATGCCTGACCAGCTGTCGCTTCCACCGCATTGCAAGGCGATGCTGAGCGCTGAAAGCGGCTGGAGCGTCCTTTCGAGCGCATTCACCTCGGGCAGCCTGTCCTTAACCCAACGGATGCCGGCTTCCACCGTCGCTTTGAAACCGCCCTGGTCTTGAATCACTAAAGATCCGGGTCTCATTGAGACTAATTCGCCTGGCCGGTATAACGGCTGGCATTCGCTGACCTGGTTCAGCTCGCAGCCCAGGCCGACAAACAGCGCTGCGGCAATGTTGGGGTTGCGTGCCAGGTGGGCCAGGGTGCGCCGAAGGTAGGTGTGTGAAATCCCCCCGGGTGGGAGGGAACACCCGGAATGGTGGGTGATTGGGATAACGCCATCCACGTGGGGGAATTCGGCTAATCGTTCAGGGGGAAAGGCGTGGGCAATCTGGCTGACCACGTGGGCGGAACAATTAACTGTGGATAGGATGGCGATCAAATTGCGCGTGCCAACCTTCCCATCCGCACGGACATAACCGAGAAACGATCGCCCGGATGGAACGGGGATGAGCGCATCGACCACCTGCCATGTATAGCTCCGCGCAGCCATATCCAATGATAAATTGTGGCTGTGGACCCAACTTCCTGCGGTGATATCGGTGCTTGCCTGGCCAATCACCTGTCCATACCGCATGACCGGGCTCAAGCGGGGGATATCTCGCAGGGCGATTTTATGCCCGGCTGGAATGGGTTCACGCACCTGAAAGGGTTTCTCACCGATAGGCTCGATCCAGTCTCCAGGTTCAAGATCGCGCCGGGCAATGGCTATCTGGTCGGTTGGATGGAGGTGAATCATGTTGAGATTTGTCATTTATGCCAGCCTTTTCAGTTCCTCATAAGCGATCAGGTTGGCGGGGTCGATCGCCAACACCTGGCCAAGGGCACTTTTGGCGCCGGGCCGGTCATTCAGACCCAGGCACGCCAATCCGACCAGCAGGATGAAATAGGGCTGCTGGGCTTTCTTCGGGTCTTCTTCAAAGGTAGGATTAGGATTGCCATAATAGAAGTAATTGGATTTGTGCCCTGTTTCTACCAGGATGGCGGCGTGTTTCTTCATCTCGGTCAGTTTGGACCGGCCTTCATCCACTCGGCCCAGGCGAGCCAGCGCCAGGCCCTGGTAATAATCGACCGGTGAAATGCCCCAGCCTTTCGAAGCCAGCACTTTTTCATAGGCCTCACGCGCTTTTTCCGGATTGCCAAGGGACGCCTGTGCCAGACCGGAAAAGTACAACAGTTGGATCGTTTCCGCTTCGGAAGGCAGCTCGCCCAGGTGGGCGGGGAAATTCAATCCGACCTCGAAGTGTTTGAGCGCGCCGGTCGCATCGCCTTCTTCGAGGGCTTTGCGACCTGACAGCCAGCAGGCGCTGGTATACTGGCCTGCCACCGAGCCTTCACCACCTTCCCACGGGTGGAAGCTGCGGCTGCCCGAAAGCTCCAGGGCCTTTTCGGGTTGGCCGGTGCGGTTGTAAAGCACCATCAGCTCCAAGGCCAGGTCATCCCGTTTGGCCACCACCTCAGGCTGGCTCAGGAAACGCGCCAATCTGTCTTCTGGCGCTACCGCTTTGCGCTGCAGCAGGAAATCCAGCTCAAGCAGAAGGCGCGGTTCGGCGGGATTGGCGGCGACAGCCTTCTCGAAATAGATTAGCGCCTGGTCGAGATCTTTCGCATGGTTATAGGCGGCCAGACCAAGGTTGCGCCAGGGGATAGAGAAGGCAGGATCGATAGCAGTAGCCTTTCCCCACAGCTCAACCGCTTCGGCGTAACGTTTCTTGTCATAGTAAAGGTTGCCCAGGTAATAATAGGCCCTGGCATCCGTGGGGGCTGCGTTGAGGGTGTCTTGAAGTACGAGCATCTCTTCCAACCGCCAGGGGAAGCAGTAATCCGGTGCTGCTCCTGCAGCCATCTTCTGCCAATCGGCGGCTCGCGGACTGTCACCTGCCCGCCGAGCCAGGAAGCTCAGACTGTATGCGACCATCGGATGGCATGGTTTAAATCTGGCGGCTGTACCGAGTAATTGCTCGGCCTCTTCGTCAAGGCCAGCCATAACGTAATCCAGGGCAATATCGAGGTAGGTCTGTGATTCATCTCGCATCAGTCCCATCATTTCCGCCAACCGGGCTGTTTTCTGAGCCGGATCGAGCAGCGCCAGCTCAAAACGCGCCCAGAAATCGAGCGGGTCGAGTGCAATGGATTCGCGCATCAGCTTTTCAGCGGCTGCGGTCTGGCTGGTATGGCGTAGAACTGCGGCTTTGAGGGCGCGCGCTTTTGCATTTTGCGGGTTACTTTGCAGCGCGCGGTCCAGATGGTCGAGGGCTTTGGCGGTGTTCTTACGTACCAGGTCAATTTGCGCCAGGTTGTAGAAACTGGCCGACTGCCAGGCATAATTCCAGGTGGCCTTGTAGAAAGCCCGGTAGGCCTCGTCGAGGCGACCCTGGTACTGCAAACAAAGCCCCAGGTTGTAGTGGGGTTCGCCGTCGTACGGGTTAAAGTTGCGCGAAGTCAGCCGTTTGATCGCTTTTTGGAAATAGGTTTCGGCTGTGTTGAAATTCCCACGGCGCAGCTCAATTTTACCCATACCCAGGTTGCAGCGCGAATCGCCCGGATCGCGCTGTAGTGCTTCCTCCCAGTAAAGCTCAGGTGCGATCCCCGGGTGGCGGTATTGTTGGAGATGCAGCCCGATCAGAAACAGGTCTTCAATCGTCTCCACGTCTTTGGGTTCCGCCGGCGCCTGGTATGGTTCTGGCATGGCGCCGTCCCAGGGTTCCTCAGGTTGGTAGCGGATGATTTCTTCGCCCGCCTGGCTGCAAATGCACAGGAGCAAGTCGTTTTCCTTCAAGCCAGCGGGCAGCGGGATTTCACGGGTAAAAGGTTTTCCAGGTCCCAGGTCGATTTTTGCTTCAAAGAGGGATCTTTCACTTGCGCTGAGGGTGACACACGCCCGATTGAAATCCTCGGTCGCATAAACTCCAAACTGGGCCATCCCGTCCTTGATTTCCAAATTGACTGCCCCACGCAGATTAGCATTCTTCAACCCGCCGATCTTTTGCACCGGGAACCAGAACTGGCTGAAGGTTCGGGTTTCATAGGGCATGATCCAGGAGAAATCGGGCTGGTTATCGGTATAAACGCCGGCCATCAGCTCGAGATACTCGCCTTCTTCGGTGAGGTCGTATAAATTTTTTTGCCATTGGTGTCCAAATGGACCATTACCCCAGGTAAAATATTTTTTACCACCCGAGATACCGGCGTCGGCCACGTGCACGACCCCGGCGCCGCGGATGTGATCGTAACCGCCGAAGAATTCGTACTTTGATTCGGCGGCGAAGAAGGAAGTGGCTCCGGGTGAATTGAGCCAATAGCTGATATCGGTACCTTCGCCATAATTATTGCCGAGGAACGGCCCCTTGCCAATGGGGAATTCGATCACCGGATTTTTGGAGTGAAAAACTGCGTGATGGACGTCTGGAGGGAAGATCACCTGGTATTTTTCATTGATTGGTACACCCGCGTTGGCCCACCAGAGGAACGTTTGGGGAAATGGCGTGCGGTTGAACAGGCGTACCTTGGTTTCAACCAGGGCTTTGCCGGGATAAAGGGTGATTCCTACCATGCCTTTCGTGCGGTTGAGCGGTTCGTGCTCGCCCATCCACACGGTCCGGCTGCCATCCGCGCCTTCCTCGATCACGAAATCGGTTGGGTCGAACGTGGTCGGCCGGTGGTGTTGGGGCCAGTTGAATTCAACCCCACCCGAGATCCACGGGCCAAACGTGCCAATTAAAGCCGGTTTGATCACCTGGTGGCGGTAGAAGAAATCATAACTGTTGGTCTTATCCTGACCTGTGTAAATCCGCCCGCCCAGTTCGGGCAGCAGCACCATTTTTATATATTCATTCTCGAGGACGACCGCCTGGTAGGTCTGATCGACCTTCTCGCTTGAGATCTGGTCGATGAATGGATGCGGGTAAATGTTCCCCTTGCTGCCTTGAACGTTGCGCGTCTCAAAAAACATCGGGTTAGGTTCAGGCGCAAGAGCTGGATAGGTGGGGATGACCATTGGCTCTATCCGGGCGGAAACAGGTTTGGGTGAATTTGGTTTCATCTAGCATTGTCCTTTAGGAACAGGCAAGGATTAGAGAGATATACACTAGCGTAAATCCTATCTCGAATCGGGCAGGTGGTCAATATGATAAGCACTGATAAGCACTTCTCATCCATGCGAGGGATTCGAGCAAGGAATAAAGGTCCTCGGTAATGAATAATTGTCCGAATTGACAGGAGCTGTACCCCGTGCTACAATAAACCTGTAATGACAGGATGATAAGTCTAGCTCTTTACACTTCCCTTGCGAAACGTCTCTGTATGTCAAATTCCGCTGACCAGGCCTTTGTGCTAAAAGCCATCAACCTTAACAGCCCTGTGCCGTATTATGCCCAGGTAAAAGAGGTGTTGAAGGAAAGCATCGGGCATGGACAGCTCAAACCAGGCAACCAACTGCCGGGTGAAACGGACCTGTGCGCGATTTTTTCGGTCAGCCGGACGGTGATCCGCCAGGCGTTGGATGAGCTTGAGTACGAAGGTTTAATCAGCCGACGCAAGGGTAAAGGCACTTTTGTGGCTGAGCCCAAGATCGTCGAGGGTCTGGCGCAAAAGTTGACCGGTTTTTTTCAGGATATGTCAGAACGTGGATATCCACCGACCAGCCGGATCCTCAAACAGGTTCAGGCTCCGGCTTTACCCAGGGTAGCAGGCTATTTGGGTTTACCGCCGGGCCAAACGGTGGTCGAAATTGAGCGTTTGCGGTTTGTCCAAAATGAACCGCTGGTTCTTGTAACCACCTATCTCCCATACCCGCTGTGTAAAGAGCTGCTAGACCTGGATTTATCCAACCAATCTTTGTATGCCCTCCTCGAGCAGCGTTTGGGGTTGGTGATTGCACGAGGTCACCGTTTTTTAGAAGCGGTAGCCGCCAGCCCTTACGAAGCAGGTTTTCTGCAGGTGGAAGTGGGCGCCCCGCTTATGCTGCTGGACAGTGTCAGTTACCTTGAGGATGGCACGCCGTTGGAGTATTACCACGCCCTGCACCGGGGTGACCGTTCCCGCTTTGAAGCGGAGCTCATTCGAGTGCGTGAACCGCGGGTTTGACCTTGGGATCCTGGCCTGAAACTGAAACAGGCTTAGGCCGTTTGTCGTTCAATGGAGAACCCTGATGGGAGCTAAATTAATCCTTGCTCACGATCTTGGCACCACCGGTGACAAAGCGTCGCTATTTGATAGCGAGGGAAACGCCCGCGTCAGCACTTTTTCGGGGTATCAGACCGATTACCCGCGCCCAAACACCGTTGAACAAAATCCTGAAGATTGGTGGAACGCTGTCTGCGCATCGACCCAGGCGCTTTTAGCCACGCAGCACGTGGCGCCCGCTGAGATCGCTTGCATCGTATTCAGCGGGCAGATGATGGGCTGTGTGCCGGTTGACCGCCAGGTAAGGCCCCTTCGGCATGCCATCATCTGGGCGGATACGCGCGCGATGGCAGAGGCGGACCAGTTGATCGAACGCGTTGGAAGCCAGGCGGTTTACCAGATCACCGGTCACCGGGCCAGCCCTTCTTATTCGGCTGCCAAGATCATGTGGGTGCGCGATCACGAGCCCGAGTTGTTTGCCCAGGCGCATAAATTCTTACATGCCAAGGATTTCATCGTAGCTCGCTTGACCGGACAATTCGTCACCGATTATTCGGATGCCTCGGGCATGAACCTGTATGATTTAAAAGCCAGGGATTGGTCGCCAACCATCCTGGATGCGATAAAACTGGACCGGGACCGGCTGCCCGACCTGCACCCTTCGACCGATGTGGTGGGTGAGGTGTCCATCCGCGCGGCGAGTGAGATCGGTCTGGCGCCTGGCACGCCAGTGGTCATCGGTGGGGGTGATGGCCCATGCGCAGCTACCGGCGCTGGGGTAGTACGCGAAGGTGCGGCGTATAACTATCTGGGCTCCTCTTCATGGATCGGTATCGCCACGCGTGAGCCGGTTTACGACCCGACCATGCGCACCTTTACCTTCGCGCATCTTGTGCCCGATCTGTTCACACCCACCGGCACCATGCAGTCCGCAGGGGGCTCTTACCAATGGCTTCGTGATACTTTCTGTTTACCGGAAAAAGAGGCCGCCGAACGTCTAAACCTGAGCCCATACGAGTTGATGAACCTCCAGGCGGAGGCGTCCAAGCCCGGCGCAAACGGGCTGCTCTTTCTCCCCTATTTATTAGGCGAGCGCAGCCCACGCTGGAATCCAAATGCGCGCGGGGCTTATTTTGGGTTGACCATGTCGCACAACCGGGCGGATATTATCCGCGCCACCCTGGAAGGCATCACCTTTAATTTACGTGTCATCCTCGAAGCCTTTGAGGACCAGGGAGCGCATATCGAAGCCATGCGTGCCATTGGTGGTGGGGCTAATGGGCGGGTCTGGCGCCAGATCATGGCGGATATTTACGGCAAACCCATACTCCGCCCGGCTTTGCTGGCTGAGGCCACCTCACTGGGCGCGGCGCTGGCCGGGGGCGTTGGGGTTGGCATTTTTAAAGATTTCAGCATCGCCGAAGCGCTGACGCCCATCGTGGACGTGGTCAACCCGAACCTGGCGCTCAAACCACTCTATGACCGGATGTATTCACTTTTTAACCGCACCTATTCAGCGCTCGAACCATTGTATGCTGATCTGGAGAAGAGTTAACCAATAAGGAGGATCCGAAATGGATATGCAGCTTAAAGATAAAGTGTGTGTAATCTCTGGAGGCAGCGTGGGTATTGGCCTGGCAGTAGCTCAGGCATTGGCCAAAGAAGGTGTTCACCTGGCATTGGTTGCCCGGCACGAAGATCGCCTGGCTCAGCAAGCTGGTCAAATCGCAGTGGATTATGGGGTCAAAACGATTGGCATCGTGGCAGATGTGTCAAAGGCTGAAGAGATTGAAAAAGTTGTGGCTGAGACTGAAAAAGCCTTTGGCGGGGCGGATATTTTGATCAATAACGCCGGCACGGGCAGCAATGAAACTGTGGTGGAAGCCCCGGACGAGAAATGGCAGTATTACTGGGACCTGCACGTCATGGCAGCGGTGCGCCTCGCGCGTGGTCTTGTCCCAGGTATGCGCCGGCGGGGAGGCGGGATTGTGATCAACAATGCTTCGATCTGCGCCAAACAGCCGTTATTTTATGAACCGATTTATAACACCACCAAGGCCGCTCTGATGATGTTTTCCAAATGCCTGGCGAACGAGTTGATCAAGGATAACATCCGCGTCAACTGCATCAATCCCGGGTTAATCTTGACCCCCGATTGGAAAAAGACTGCCGGGCAGCTCACTGCCGGTACCGGTCAGACTGCCGATCAATACCTGGATAAGCTGGCCAAGGAACTGACCCCTATCGGCCGATTTGCCACACCCGAAGAGCTGGCAGATTTCTTCGTGTTCCTGTGCTCGCCGCGATCCAGCTACTGCGTCGGTTCCACGTATTACGTGGACGGCGGCTGGTTGAATGTGGTTCCCTGAAACAATCCCCCTGCCTGGGAAGAGTCGAGGCAGGGTGAGTTTACGAGACTTTCCTAAGTCTCGTTTAAAAATAATCAGTCAAGGAGAAAACCTAATGAAACAGGCGGTTATGACTGCACCAGGTAAGATCGAAATTCACGATGTTTCTATACCTACTCCAGGTCCGGGTGAAGTGCTGCTCGAGATCCAGCGTATCGGCGTGTGCGGATCGGACATCCATGTTTACCATGGCAAGCATCCTTACACCAGTTATCCGGTGGTTCAAGGTCACGAATTTTCTGCCACGGTGAAAGACATTGGGTCAGGTGTCATCGGGTTGGCCCAGGGAGCCAAGGTGACCTCAATGCCGCAGATTGTTTGTGGCGAGTGCGCCCCGTGTAAGCGCGGCGACTATCACATTTGTGACCATTTAAAAGTGCAGGGCTTCCAGGCACCAGGCTGCGCCCAGGAATTTTGGGTGACCCGCGCCGACAGCATTATCCTCTTGCCGGAGAATTTTTCCTTCGAGCAGGGCGCGTTGGTGGAACCCCTGTCTGTGGCAGTCCACGCGGTTTCAAAGGCAGGTCCGATCCGGGGAAAAAATGTAGCCGTTATGGGCGCGGGACCCATCGGCAACCTGGTCGCGCAAACGGCGCGCCAATCGGGCGCCAATGTGCTGATCAACGATTTAAGTGCTTATCGCCTGGATATAGCGCGCCAGTCTGGTGTGACCGCCACGTGCAATGCCCGTGAAGAGACTCTGGACCAGGCTTCGGAGCGAGTTTTTGGCAAGGCTGGCTTTGATGTGGCCCTGGAATGCGTGGGCGTTGAGCCGACCATGACTTCAGCCATCTCAACCATCCAAAAAGGCGGGACGATTGTGGTGGTTGGGGTGTTTGGCGAAAAACCGCGTGTCGATCTGGGATTGGTCCAGGACCGCGAATTGACCCTGCGCGGCACATTGATGTACCAACGCGGCGACTACCTGCGCGCAGTGGAACTGATTGCTTCCGGTGGCGTGGTCACCGCCCCCTTGATTTCCAAACATTTCGCCATGGACGATTACCTGGAAGCCTACCACTTCATTGAAGCCCAGGGTGAAAAATCGCTCAAGGTCTTCATCGACATTCACGAATAAAATGGTAAAAAGCTATTTGGTCGGTGTTGATTTGGGAACGAGCGCAACGAAAGCCGCGCTCTACCATATCGATGGGTCCCTGGTTGCGGAGGCCAGCGCGGAAGTACCGTTGTATTACCCTGCGCCTGGCGCGGTCGAGCAGGAAAATGACGACTTCTACACCTCCGCCGCGACCACCGTACGCCGCTGCCTGGCGACGTCGGGTGTCTCTCCACGGGATGTGGCGGCGATCGCCTTCGACAGCCAGATGGCCGGGGTGGGCTCGGTCGACGCGGAGTTCCAACCCGCCACTCGTTTTGATTCCTGGTTAGATAGTCGCTGCCAGCCGTATATCGAAGCGCTCGATCGCCAGGCGGGTGAAAAGATCACCCGGCTCACCGGCTGCCCGCCCACCGTCGATCATGGGCCTAAGATGATGTGGTGGAAAAATGAGGCGCCGCACAGCTACCAGCGCGTGGCCAAATTTATCATGCCGGCCGGTTATGTGGCCGGGCGGTTGGCGGGTTTGAATGCCGGCCAGGCCTTCATCGACCACACGTTTATCCATTTTTCAGCCATGGCGGACGCTCAGGCGGTTGCCTGGTCACCAGAGTTGGTGCACCTTTTGGGAATCGATCCCGATAAGCTGCCGCGCATCGTGTGCCCCTGGGACGTGATTGGCGAGGTGACCGAAAAGGGGGGCGTCGACTTTGGCCTGGCGCCGGGTACCCCCATTGCCGCGGGCGCGGGCGATACGGCGGCTGGCGCCCTCGGCGCAGGTATTGTCCGGCCTGGGATGCTGCTGGATACCGCCGGTACTGCGGCCGTCCTGGCCGGCTGCACCAACTGCTTTACTGCCGACGTTGAAAATCGGGCGCTGCTGACCATGCATTCGGTAATCCCCGGTTTGTGGCTGCCTCTCGCCTATATCGCGGGGGGCGGGTTGGTCCAACGCTGGTTCCGGGATACTTTTTTCAACACGCTGCGCGGCCAACCGCAGCCTCTGGAAGATAACCTGTACGATGCCATGGCTGGCCTGGCGGCGGAAGTATCTCCAGGGGCGGATGGGTTGTATTTCTCACCCCACCTGGGTGGGCGGATCTGCCCGGCCGATCCGGGCATGCGGGGCGCCTGGATGGGATTTACCTGGGGGCATACCCAGGCGCATTTCCTGCGCGCTGCCCTTGAGAGTGTGGCTTATGAATATGCTTTCTACTTGAAAATTCTGCGCCGGTTGATCCCAAACCTGGAATTGATCGAAGCGCGCGTGATTGGCGGTGGAGCCAATAATGGCTTGTGGAACCAGATCAAGGCGAATGTGTTGGGCGTGCCTTACCAACGCCTGGCGCGCGCCGAGTTTGCCACCTGGGGCTGCGCGCTGATCGCGGGTCGCGCGGTCGGGTTGTATTCTGATCTGGCTGGGGCAGCCGAAGCCAGCCTTGAGCGGCGAGGTGGTCAGGTGGCCCCGCAGCCTGAATTGACCCGGGTTTACCAGCCCATGATCGAGCGTTACATCCAATGGCAGCAAACACAGAGCAGCGCCTATCGGCTGCTCTCAAAAAAATAAAATGTTACTGCTCACACTCACATGAATAAAACCCGAATTTGAGGTAATTGCGGGTGCGATGCACCCGCAATTACCTCAAATTCGGGCCTTTTTCACAAGAGCTTGAGTAGTAGAATAAATAAAACAAGGAGTCTATTTTGAAGAATCATCCGATCCGAGTTTGCCTGGTCGGCGCCGGCCGGGCCGGAAAAGTGCATGCCAACAGCCTTGCAAACCACCTGCCGTCGGCTCAACTGGTCGCTGTGGTGGACACATCGGGCCCGGCCAGAGATGGCATGGGAGAAGAATTTGGAGTCGAGGTTTCATCTCGCTTTGTTTCTCTCGAAGAAGCGCTGGAAAATTCGACCTTCGAGGCGGTGGTGATTACCACGCCCACCTTCACTCACGCGACGTTGGCAGTGACGGCTGCCGGCGCCGGGAAGCACGTATTCCTCGAAAAACCGATGGCTCTCAACCTGGCCGAATGCGACGCGATCATCTCGGCCACCGCCAAAGCAGGCGTGGCGCTTCAGTTGGGTTTTATGCGCCGCTTTGATCCCGAGTTCAGCGCCGCTGCCAAACGTATCCAGGCGGGTGAAATTGGTCGGCCGATGATGGTCAAGTCCTTAACTCACGGCCCTGGCCTCCCACCCGCCTGGGCGCGAGATTTGAAGACGTCCAACGGCGCCCTGGCGGAAGTCAACAGCCACGATTGGGACTGCGTGCGCTGGTTGATGGCTGATAATTACGAGCGGGTTTATGTGGAAGTAGCCAACTTCAAGGGCCCGGCCAATCACGTAGATACACCCCATTTCTATGACAATGACCTGGTCAATATCCGTTTTGAAAAGGGCGGGTTGGGGAGCATTTCAGGCATCTGCCCGTGCGCTTATGGTTACGATGCGCGGGTCGAAATTGTGGGCGAATTGGGCATCATGACGATCGGGGAACTGCGGGGCCAGGCTGTCGTGGTGTGCACCAACCGTGACCAGGGCCTGATCACTCCCATCTTCCGAACCTGGCCGGAGCGGTTTGCCTGGGGTTACATTCATGAAATGGCGCATTTTATCGACTGCATACGCACAGGCACGACCCCGTGCGTGGGCGGTGATGAAGGCCGCTGGGCGGTGGCGGGGGTGCTCGCGGGGACGCGTTCATTCCTTGAGGAGCGCCCGGTAAAGCTGGCCGAGATTTTTGCGGAGAATGGAGAAGGTGGCGTATGTTAGCTGCTGTGTACCATGGTCCGGGTGATCTACGCGTTGAACAGGTCCCCATGCCCGCGGTGGGTCCTGGGGAAGCCCTGGTGCGTGTGCTCAGCGCCAGTATTTGTGGAACAGACCTGCGCATCTTTCATGGTGGGCATCGCAAATATCCTGCGGGGACGGTGCGCATTCCCGGTCACGAGGTGGTGGGTACCCTTGAAGAACTTGACCCAATCATTGCTGGCCTGAATAAGGGACAGCGCGTTTTTGTAGCCCCCAACATCGGCTGTGGTCACTGCCGCCAGTGCGTCACGGGCAACAATAACCGCTGCGCAAATTATGATGCCATTGGTGTCACCCTGGACGGCGCTTTTGCGGAATACGTGCGTATCCCGGCGGCGGGGGTCCAGCAAGGCTGCCTGATGCCGGTCAGCGACCAGGTTGATCCGGCGGTCGCGGCGCTAATTGAGCCGTTTGCGTGCGTTCTGCGGGGTCAAAATGCCTTGAGCATTCACCCGGGTGAGGTGGTGCTGGTGATGGGCGCCGGGCCGATTGGGATGATGCACACCAAGCTGGCCCACCTGCGCGGCGCTGGACGGGTGATCGTTAGCGAACCCAATCCAACTCGCCTGGTTCAGGCCGGCGCCATGGGGGCAGACCGTCTGGTCAACCCACTTTCTGAGGATCTGGCTGCCATCATCGCTGAAG
>Ga0066793_10000806_pt1 | contig 13151 bp, 10 predicted proteins | sample PersoiDNA2013189_FD_83876 | JGI IMG/M metagenome (GOLD analysis project Ga0066793, IMG submission 83876) | Permafrost soil microbial communities from the Arctic, to analyse light accelerated degradation of dissolved organic matter (DOM) -... | ecosystem: Environmental > Terrestrial > Soil >...
CTGGAGATTCGGTCGCTGGAGATTCGGTCACTGGAGATTCGGTCACTGGAGATTCGGTCACTGGAGATTCGGTCACTGGAGATTCGGTCACTGGAGATTCGGTCGCTGACTGGCTGGCACCGCCCTGGGCGGCAGCGGAACCAGCCCCTGCGCCCTGCGGCGCGGACTGGGTACCCGGCGGCGTGGGTTCTTCGAACCGCCGGGCACGAGTCGGGTTAGTGTCCAGCCACTGCCGCAGTTCGTCAGAGATCAGGTCGATGCCTATCCGGCCGGCCCTACCATCCAGATCGCGGAAAATGCACTCGCCGTTACCAAGGCCGCGCAGCACGGCCTTGTGCTCGTCGGACGCCTCCACCCCCAGCAGCGCCATGACGTTCGCCACCTCGACGCGCTCCGAGGAGCGGAACGCGAACACCCCGGAGATGCAGTTGGTGACCTGCTCGTTCAGCAGGTCACCCGCGTTCTGCGAGACCAGGATGAGGGCCGTGTTCCTGGACCGGCCCATCCGCGACACTTCCGGAACGAGCTTGGCGCCCTCGGGGGTGGACGTGATCGCCCACGCCTCGTCGAGGAAGATTGCCTTCGGCAGCCGGCGATCCATTCCGTTGAGTAGCCTGCGGGCGAATTGCGATACCAGGTACAGCAGGGCCACGGACAGGCGCTGCTCATAGGAGAAATCGTCCCTGCTGACCGCTACGTCAGGCAGGGTAAGGCCGGCCAGGGTGAACACCGTCGTCCAGCCGGCCGCGTCGATCTGCTGGCCGCCCGACGGGGCGAAGCAGAGCCGGGCGAGCCGCATCTCCGACATGGAACGCAGCACCGCCCCGAGGTTCTTGGATGCCGGGTCGGCCGATTCCTCCAAGTGCCTGATGACCTTGCCGAGGCTGGGCCGTTCCCGGCCGGCCACGCTGGCCACCGCCTGGATCATCGCGCTTTCCCGCTCCTCGCTCATTCGCGGTAGCAGCAAGCGGAGCGTCTCGGTGGCCATCGTCCGCTTCTGCGCCAGGTCGTCACCGAAGGCGAAAGGATCGAGCAGGCCGGGTGCGGCAGCGCCCAGGGGCAGCACGCGCGCCTTGCGGCCCCGCTCCTTGAGCAGCTCGACCAGCGGCTCGGCGTCCCCCTTGGGGTCGATCACGGCCACGGTGACGCCGCGCAGCGCGAGTTGCATGATGAGCAGAAGCGCGAGCGTGGTCTTGCCGCCGCCGGGCTCACCGGTGATGGCGATCGCGGTCGGCCGGTTGAGCGCGGCGGCCAGCAGCGGGTCGAAGTGGACGATGGACCTGGCCCGGCCCAGGGTCTCGCCGATGTACGGGCCTACCCAGCCCGCGGACTGGGTGATCCGGTCCCCCAGGTCCACGGTGGCCGTGGGCACGCCGCCGGCGATCGTGTACAGCGGCTGGCGCTGCACATAGGAAGCCAGCCGGACCCGGTCACCCGGCAGCGACTCGCAGAGCAGCGAGAACTGGTCTCCGGTGGAGTTGACCACGTCGATGCCCATATCCCGGTAATGCTCCGCGACCGCCTCGACCCGCCGCACGCACAACTCCCTGGTCGGCCCGGTCACGATGAGCCGGTGCCAGCCGTAGACGAACGGCAGGCGCTCCTTCGTGATGCCGTGCTCCAGCATGCGGGCCGCCACGAGTTGCTCGGCGAGCGCGAGGGGCGCGTCCGCCCCCGCCTCCCTGATATGGGCGTCCATGTCCCGTGCGTGCGCGAGTTTGCGCCCGACGTCCTTGCTCGCCTTCGCCGGGGGGATCAGCCTCATCCGCGAGCTGACCTCCACGGGGAAGGGCAGCGAATCCGCGTAGTGCAGCCAGGGCTCCCCATCCGGGAAGGCCATCACATCGGGGAACCGGGAGAAAGACAGGAACGCCGCGAAGGACTGCCCCTGGGGATGTTCCAGGCGCAGCAGCGTCCGCCCGTTGTGTACCTGCCCTTCCAGGAGGGCCTCGATCTCCCCCGCACCCCAGGTGCGGCGCCGTACCGCCGACGGGCGCGGATCGCCCAGAGTGCCCATCAGGGTATGCCGGAACAGCCAGGCGATCTCGTCCGAGCTGGCGTGCCGGGCGGCGAGCGCGCTGGCGGACAGCGCACGGCCGAGCCGCTCGGCCTGCTCCGTCCAGCGGGCGATCTCGCTGGCGGGCACCGCCTCGTCGTCGATGCCCATCGCCTGCTCGCCCGCCCGGTACATGTTTATGAACTGGGCGAACACCCCGCCGGAGAGCTGGGCGCGCATTCCCCGCTGGCCGAGCCGCACCCCCAGGTAGACCTCTTTGGTCCAGAAGTCCTTGGCCCAGACGTGCCGGTACATCTCGTCCAGGTACTGCTGCCAGCCCGGGCCGTCGTCCGAAGTGGCATCGAGCCCGGCGGCCCACTCCGCGGCCGGGTAAGACCGGTGCGCGATGCGCAGATGCACCTCGGCGTCGGGCATCCTGATGGCAGCGAGCGCGACGGTGATGTTCGTGGCGAGCGTCTCCCGCTCCTGCGGGGTGACGAACTCATACGACTCGGTAGGCAGCCGGTAGTAGGCCCACGCGTGCGTCTCCGTGAGCAGGATGCGGTCGTCAAAGTAGCGGACGGACAGCCGGCTACGTCCCTTGGTCCGCGCGCTCACTGCGAGACCCTCCGCCGCTGGCGATCGGCCGCGAGGGTGTCCACCAGCACCCCCGCAAGGGCGGTGTAGGCGGCGCGCACTGGCGCCCGCAACTGGTCCAGCGCGGAGCGCGGCCCAGGGGCCTGCCGGGCGCGGGCGTCGAGGGCCGGCCGGAGGTCACGGATGCCGCGCTCGGCCTCAGGCGCGGCCAGATGGTCGTCCCAGGGCACCCGCACGATGGCCCGGCAGCGGCCCCGGACCACCACCTCGGCCTGCTCGACGTGAGCCATGCTGCGCTTGCTCACCCCGTTGATCACGGTGATGGAGCCCGCGGACAGCTCGCCGTAGCCGTGCGCATCCAGCCATTCCTGGGTCATCGCGACCGCCCGGGCCGCGTCAGGACTGGCCGGGGCGACAAGCACGAGCTGGTCAGTGGCGGCGAGCACCCGGGCCACGGCCGAAGCACCAGGATCCGCCAGGGTGAGGGCATACCGTTCCTCGAGGATGTCGAAGAGCTTGCGATACTCGGCGTCGCCCAGGACCTGGCCGTCCGGCTGGGCGCCGTGGGAGACGACATCCAGGCGTCCGCGGCCGCGGGTGCCGTTACCGGCTGGCGCGGTCCCGGCCAGCAGCGCGGGCACAGTCGCGGCCGGCGTGGCCCGGGACAGGTCCGTGAGCGACGGGCGGCCCGGGTTCAGGTCCAGCGCGGCGACCGCCTCGCCGCGCAGGACGGCTAGCAGTTCGGCGATCATCAGCGTGGTCACCGTCTGGCCGGCACCTACGGTGCAGCCGAGGACGACGACCAGGCGGGGACCGCCGATGGGCAGCAGCACCCGCTCGCGGTCGCGTTTGGCCAAGTCTGGCCGCCCGGGCCCGTGGCCACCCGGCACGACCCTGACGTGTTCCCGCCAGCTTCCGCCGCGGTGATCGGCGGGCCCGCTGAGCACGCGCTCCACCGCCCGCGGCGGCCGGCCTGCCCCGGCGCCGCCGGTGACAACCACCAGGGGTGGCTCCCGAGGCGGCGCCTCCGGCGCCCTGGCCGCCGGCACGCTGGGCGCCTGGGTGCTCGCGGGCGGAGTTTCGTGCGTCGGGGCGGCGGGCGCGGGCGCCACAGGCGCTGCGGCGCTTGCCACAGGGACGCTGCTCGGTGGCACGCTCGGCACTCCCGCGCTGGGCGGCGGGACGCTCGCGGATGGCGCGATTGGCACTCCCGCGCTGGGCGGCGGGACGCTCGCGGGTGACGCGATTGGCACTCCCGCGCTGGGCGGCGGGACGCTGCTTGGTGGCGCGCTCGGTGGCGTGATGCTGTCCGGCGGCGCACTGGGCGGCATGGCGCCCGGGGCCGGGACGTTGGCCGGCGGCGCACCGGGCGGCATGGCGCCCAGTGCCGGGACGTTCGCCGAAGGCGCGGCGGCGGGTGGAGGGGTGCCTGGCCAGGTACCGGTCGGTGAGGGGCCGAGCGGCTGGGCGGCCGATGGACCTGGCACGGCTGGACCTGGCCCGGCCGGACCTGGCCCGGGCGGACCGGCATAGGCAGCGGCCCGGCCTCGCTCGCCGGCAGCAGGCTGGTGAGCCGACCCGGGCTGCGGGGCCAGTCCGGGCCGGGCTGGTGCACCGCTTCCGGAAGTCTCACGTGTTCCCGCCGGCTCCCAGGCGGCCGCTGCAGCGCGCACATGACGCGAACCGGGCCGGGACGCCGGGTCGCGCCCAGTGGTCGGCTCGTACGTGAGGCCACGAGCCGCGGTGGGGTACTCGTCCCTGCCGTCGTGGGAGACCTCGATGAGCCCTGGCCGGGACGTGACGTCGGCCCTGGCCCTGGCCCGGGCACGGGCCGGCTCGGCGGCGCCCCGCCGGGGTGCCCGCGCCACCTCGGGCTCGAGTGCTGGCGGGGCAAGCGCCGGCGTGGGCGGCGCCAACCGCTCGCGCCTGGGGCGTGCGGATCGCCGGTCGGCGGCCCGCCGACCGGCCGACCTGCCGTGCTGCCTGGCAGCCTGGCGATCTTCCTCGGCCTGGACATCTTCTCCCGGCTGGGCGGCTGCGGCGGCCCGGCGCCACATCCTGCCCACGACGACGACGTCGTCCTTCTCCGTCAGTGCCGTCATGCGGCACCACGTGGCAGGTTCTCCCAGGTAGCGGACTTGCGAAATGATCAGTTCGGGGAGCCGTTTGCTCTCCAGGACAGGGCGGGTGGCCAGCCAGGTGATCACGCCTGGCGGCAGCACGTACAACCAGAACAGCGTGTGGTTGAAGGGAAGGCCGAGCACAGTGAGCAGAACCACATACGGCACGGTGATCGCCGCGAAGACGGCTATCTGGCCGACCGGTACTGGCATCGGCAGCCGGAAGTCGTACAGCTTGTAGAGCCGCTTCTCGATCCGCCAGATGCTCGTATATGTGGGCAGATCCACCTGGTGCTCTCCTTCCGGTCCGGGCGGAGATTCAGTGGACGCCGAGTGCGTTCGCGATGCCCTGTGCGAGCGTCTGAACAATGCTCGGGGTGTAGAAGATCACAGCGATCGCGACTGCGAGGACGATGAACTGCACGAATCGGATGATTTCGCGGGTGAACAGGAAGAAGAGCGCGACGATCCCGACGATGCCCAGGAACAACGGCCCGAAAAGCCCTTGCAGATAAGTCACGAGGCCCGTGGTGCTGAGCGCCCCAGGGGCGGCGACGATGAGCGATTGGAACGACATCGATCTACTCCGGGTTATGTGGGTTTACGCCTGGCCTGGAAGGCTCATGCGGCCATCGGAGTTCTGTCACGGCGGCCCCAGTGCTGTAGTCGAGGCGCTGATGTCACTGACGTCCCAGGTGCCCCCGCGCTGCACGATAGTAAGTGCATAGCTCATCTCGAGCCCTGCGGGCGCCCCGCCACTCTTTGCGCCACTCTGAACCGGCACGTTCCAGAGCACAGTAGCGGTAATATGCCGCGTCGTTCCTCCAGGCGGCACGCTGATGCCGGTGATGGACTTGAACACCACCGCCCCGCCCAGCCCGGTCACTGACGCGCCGGGGGCGAGAAATCTGCCGAGCGTGACCTGATTACCACTGCCGTACGCCTGGAAGAACGACGGAAGCTGGGTCATCAAGACTGCCTGGGTGGCCGTGTCGGAGCCCACTACGGCCTGGGACGGCACCGAAACCCGCGATGGCGGAGGAAGCCATGCGGGCTCACCGGAGACGACAAGCCCGGCGGCCGCCGCGTAGATCGGCACACCCAGTTCCATCAGGTGACCATTGACCTTTGCGAGAAGGGTCACCACCGCGTGCGAGTCGTCGCGCACGTCCGTCCCGGCGACCTGTTCAGACTGCAATTGCAGCGACCCCGTCCCATCCCAGCCCAATTGAGGATCGGAACCAGCGGGCACGAAGCCGGCCAGCTGGCTCGACCTCTGCGTCGCGGTGCCCGGGCTGAAATTCAGGTATACCTGCCCGAACTGCAGGGCGTAAGCATCGGCGAGCGTAACCGGGAATCTGCTTGCCGGGCTCGCGGCCGCGAGCCCTGCGGACGTCCCCGGGCGTGTCTCACCGAGGACAATCGCTGTCACACCCCGGTAGACGACGAGGAGGAGCACAGCCCAGAGGATGGCGCGGAAAGTCCAGACAAGCCACCGGCCGCCCGCCCCGTCCCAGCCATGCGACAGACGACTGCGGGCCGCCCGGCCCGGCTCCGGGCGCTCGGCCTCCGCCTCGTAGCCCGCGCCGTACACGTCCGACTGCGGACTGCGATCAACGGTTGACCTGCGAACCATCGCACCTCCGCCCGCCCCTGCGCACGCGCAGCCTTGAGTTGCGGTGCTATCCATGTCCGTCTGCGGACTATTCTGCGCCATAATGCGCCGACCGGGGAGCCCCTTTCCCCAGGCAACGGAGGTAGCGCCCCTGCGCACGAGCCGGTGAGCGAGCCGGAACCGGTCCCACCATTGACCAGACTATCTGGTCTGACCTGCGGAATTGCCCCGTGGGGTGCTGAATCAGGTACGTACTGCTCAGACACGCTCCGCGATACCCAGAAACCCGACTATTTGATCAGCTTCTTCAGCCCAAGCGGCTCCGAGCCATCAGCAGCCGGCCCCGTTCGGGCCTTCCTGGCCGCCCTCCCCATCGACGCCGCAGCCGCCCGAAGCGGGACCATTGGCCGTGTCCTCGTGCCCTGGCTGGTACGGCTGGACACCGTTTGACCGGGACTGTGGTCACCGATACCAGAATGTCCCCGGCGCCGCACCCGGGGGATGGAAGGCCAGCGCGCGGACGCTGGCTGGCGCTGTCCGTCATGTGTGTCTCGCTGCTCATGGTGCCTGGATAGCACTGTCCTGAATGCCGACCCGGGTCGGCCATAAGGGGACGTTCCTCGCGAGCCTGACCACGTTCATAGCCGACTCCGTGTGGACGCCTTCTCGGGGGTCGGTGAGCCTGGTGATCGGGTCGACCTACCTCGGCACGTTTCCCGGGATGATCATGCTGGGAATCGGTGCCGGGCCAGCTATCCGGCCGGCCGCGGCCTCCGTGGCGGGCGTCGGACTGATCCTGCTCGCAGGCCCGGACGACATACGACGGATGCGCGCATGCGCCAGATGTGACGGGGCCGATCAGGCCAGGGACGTCTCGTCGCCGCGGGCGAGGATGGCGTCCACGGTCTCGTCAACCGTCATGGCCGAGGTGTCCAGCCAGAGCCCTATCCGGGGAGTCTCCTGGCGGAGCACCAGATCAAGGGTGTGCGGCGTCCAGGTGCCGTAGCCGTTCTTGAGGCGGCCCGCCTCCCGCGCCGCGACCACCTCCGGTGAGGGGGCGAGCACCACCAGATGCAGTGGCCGGACCCTGATCAGCGCCAGGAAGCGGGGCACGAAGCCACCCAGGATGACGTCCTGGACCACTACCGAGAAGTCCTCCTCGTGGAAACCCTCGGCCGCACGCGCGGCGAGCCGGTAGCGCAGCCACAGCTGCCGCTGGGCTTCGCTACCGCCTTCTGGATCTGCCGCGACCTGACCGGAACGGATCATGCGGCGGTACACATCGCCCCTGACGTGGACGCCGCGGTCGAACCGGCCGGCCAGCCGCTCAGCCACGGCGGACTTGCCAGCGGCCATGATCCCGGTAATCACGAACACAGGACGCTCGCTCACTTCATCATCATCCTTCCCCGCCCTGTCCGCCTGTTGCACCGGCCGCCGCGGAGGCGGCGGCAATCCGGGGTGAGGAACTCTGCCAGGGGCAGGGGGGTAGGCAAGCACCCTGGATCTTGAACGCGAAGCCGGGTGCCCGCTAGAGCTAGCAGAGGGGATTTGGATGAAGTGGTGGCTATGGGTGTCCACGGCCGTCGCCGTGACGCTAGGCGTGATCCTATTCGCCGGCAAGGACGACATAATTCGTTACAACCGCATGCGGCGCATGTAACGCTATTAAGGGTCGGTCAGTGCCCAGGGCTGCTCGCTGTCGACTATGACGGCGGCGGACGCTGCGGCCGGCCGGTCAGTCCTTGGCGCCGTGCGCGGCGATCGAGACAGGCTCCCACTCACGCCATGTGTCCAGGCGGGACTGATAGTCGCTGCTGACGATCGCGAGGGGCCCATCGCCGAGGAAGATGCGCAGCGGTGGCTCGCTCGCGTCGACGACCTTCAGGACTGCCCCGCGGGTGGCGGCCGGGCCGCCCCGGCTGGCAAACCGCCTGGCCCGGGCCTTCTGCATCTCCTCACGGAAGTCGTCGTAGGCGGCCAGCGGGGTTGCGTGGCGGGCCGACGGGCCAGCCCAGTCAGTGGAATAGCCGGTCGGCTCGATCAGGGTCACCTTGATGCCGAACGCGGCGACTTCCTGGGCAAGAGCCTGGCTGATGCCCTCCAGTGCCCATTTCGATGCGTGATACATGCCGACATTGGGGAAGGCGGTGACGCCTCCGATGGAGGACACCTGGAGGATGTGCCCGGAGCCCTGCGCACGCAGGAACGGCAGCGCGGCCTGCGTCACCCACAGTGCGCCGAAGAGGTTCGCCTCGATCTGATCGCGGGCCTCCTGCCCGCTGATCTCCTCGACCATGCCGAACTGGCCATAGCCGGCGTTGTTGACGACCACGTCGAGGCGGCCAAACCGGTCGTGCGCCTGCCGGACCGCGGCAAAGGCGGCGCTCCGGTCGGTGACGTCCAGTTTCAGCGGCAGCACGCTGTCACCGAACCGGTCGGTCAGATCATCCAGGGTGGAAGTGTCACGCGCGGTCGCCGCTACGGCGTCACCTCGCTCCAAGGCCGCGATCGCCCACTCCCGACCGAAGCCGCGCGATGAGCCTGTGATGAACCAGTTCTTCGACGCCATGATCCCACGCTATGCGGAGGTTCCTCCGTTTCGTAAATGCTGCCCGCGCTGCCCGCGCTAGACGTTGAAACGGAACTCGACTATGTCGCCATCGCTCATCACGTAGTCCTTGCCTTCGATGCGGACCTTGCCCGCAGCGCGGGCCGCGGCCATCGACCCCGCGGCGATGAGATCCTCGTAGGCCACGACTTCGGCCTTGATGAAGCCACGCTGGAAATCGGTGTGGATCACGCCTGCCGCCTCCGGCGCCGTGGCGCCCACCGGGATCGTCCAGGCTCGCGTCTCCTTCGGGCCGGCCGTGAGGAAGGTCGTCAGCCCCAGGGCCCGGAACCCGACCCGGGCGAGCCGGGCCAGCCCTGGCTCGCCCATGCCAAGACCGGCCGCCATCTCGGCAGCCTCCTCCTCAGGGAGTTCGGCCAGCTCTGCCTCGGTCTTCGCGTCAAGGAAGATCGCCTCGGCCGGCGCCACCAGCGCCGCGAGCCTGGTCTGCAATGCCTCGTCGGCCAGCTCCGCCTCGTCCACGTTGAACACGTACAGGAACGGCTTCGCCGTCAGCAGGTGCAGATCGCGCAGGTCGGCCACGTCGATCCCGGCCGAGGCGGCGCCCGCGAACAGGGTGGTTCCGCTGTCGAGCAGCTTCTGCGCGGCTATGGCGGCATCTGCAGCGCTTTTCCGTTGCGGATCTTTAGCGAATTTTGCTTCTTTGGCGAGCCTGGGGACGGCCTTCTCCAGCGTCTGCAGGTCGGCAAGGATGAGTTCGGTCGCCACCGTGTCGATGTCGCGTTCCGGCGACACCTCCCCGTCCACATGGCTCACGTCCGGATCGGCGAAAACTCTTACCACCTGGCAGATGGCGTCGGTCTCCCGAATGTGGGCGAGAAACTGGTTACCCAGGCCCTGACCCTGGGCGGCGCCGCGGACCAGGCCTGCGATGTCCACAAACCGCGCCGTGGCGGGCACGATGCGGGCCGAGTCATGGAGATCCGCGAGCACCTTGAGCCGCTGATCGGGAATGCCGACGACGCCCACGTTCGGCTCGATGGTCGCGAACGGGTAATTGGACGCCAGCGCTCCGGCCCTGGTCAACGCGTTAAAAAGGGTGGATTTGCCAACATTGGGCAGGCCGACGATACCGATGGAGAGACTCACCCGGGCGAGTCTAGGGCGTCGATGCCGATGCTCCCCGGACGCGGGCACCTTGCGCCACACGGGCGCAGCCACGGGCAGGTTCCGTGATCACGGAGCCTTGCTGGCCCGGGGGGCCACCCCGGGCCCCCGGGCATAACCCCTTCCATGATCACGGAAGATTACTGGGCGCATTCGACGGAGATGATCCGTGATCATGGAAACGGGCATGCCTGGGGGCGCTTTGCGGCGCAGACCGGGACGAAACCCTCTCAGGACCACGGGTCGGCTCACCCGCGTGGCACCCGCCAACTGTCAGCCGGGGCTGCGACTATGGCAGACATGAACGCGATCTTGCTGTTGGCAGTGCTCGCGCTCGGCCTTGTCCTGGGCGCCGTGATCGGCCTGCTGTATGCGCGAGGCCACCAGGCGGACGCCACGGCCGAACTGACCGGCCGGGCCCGGGCCGCCGACGAGCGTGCCCGCGCCGCGGAGGAGCGGGCGGCGCTGATGGACGGCAGGCTCGCCGAGCGCTTCCAGGCACTCTCCGCCCAGGCGCTCGACGCCAGCACCCGTCGCTTCCTGGAGATGGCAGAGGGACGGCTCGGTGCCGCCAACGCCAGGGCTGCTGGCGAACTCGAGAATCGACGTGCCGCCGTGGAACACCTCGTCGGGCCCCTGAAGGAAACGCTCGCCCGGGTGGAAGCCCAGCTTCGCGACTCGGACGCGGCGCGGCGGGCGTCACACGCCGCGCTTACCGAGCAGGTGACCATCGCCCGGCAGAGCTCGGACCAGCTCCGCACCCAGACCCAGGCCCTGGTGACTGCGCTCCGCCGCCCTGAGGCCCGTGGCCGCTGGGGCGAGATGCAGCTACGCCGCGTGGTGGAACTGGCCGGGATGAGCGCCCGGTGTGACTTCGACGAGCAAGTGGGAGTCGCCACCGACGAGGGCGCTCAGCGGCCGGACATGGTGGTGCGCCTGGCCGGCGGCAAGAACATCGTCGTGGACTCCAAGGTCTCGCTGGCCGCGTACCTGGAAGCCGCTGAGGCGGGCGACGAGTCCGTGCGTGACACGCGCCTCGACGCGCATGCACGGCACTTGCGGGAGCACGTGGACCGGCTGGCCGCCAAGGCGTACTGGGCGGCGGTCAGCCCGGCACCGGAGTTCGTGGTGCTGTTCATCCCCGGTGAGGCGTTTCTCGCCCCGGCACTGGAACATGACCCTGGGCTCCTGGACTATGCGATGGGGCGCAGAGTCCACATTGCCACGCCCACGACGCTGGTCACGATGCTGCGCACCGCGCAGTACGCGTGGCAGCAGGCGGCGCTCTCGGAGAACGCCCGTGCCGTGTTCGATCTCGGCCGGGAACTCTATGACCGGATCGCCGGCCTGGGTAAGCACGTCGACCGGCTAGGCCGGGCACTGACCAATGCCGTGTCCACTTATAACCAGACCGTTGGCTCACTGGAAAGCAGGGTCCTGGTCAGCGCCCGGCGGCTGAACCAGCTCGGCGTGGTCGACGGCGAACTGGAGACGCCCGGCTTGATCGAGCAGACCACGCGGGCGCTGTCCGCACCCGAGCTTGCCGCCGAGCCGGGCCCCGAACTCGTCGCGGAACCGGTCCCCGGGCTCGCAAGCGGGTCCGCCCAGGACCGCGCCCACTCAGACCATGCCAGCCAGGACCGTGCTGATGAAGACCTAGTCGATGAGGACCTGGCCGGTCAGGAGCATCCTGGTCAGCAGCACGGTAATTTCGTTGCCGCGCCCAGCCGCGCCGTAGCGGCGCGGTAGACACGCCAGGTCCAGTGCTAGTGGCAAGCGACGACATCACCGCCGGGGACCGGCCCGATCCAGGACGGCCCGATCCAGGACGGCCCGATCCCAGCCGGCCCGTCAGCAGATGGCCCGTCCCCGGACGGGCCGGCTGGGCCGCCTGGCTCGCGTGGCCGGCGCGGGCCTCACTGAGGCCGCGATGTGGCTGTACGCACTGCGGGTCTCCGGCCTGGTCAGTGCCGATATGCCAGCGAGACAGCGGCGCAATGTCACGCTCCGAATGCTGGCGGGACCCCTGGTATTCGTGGTGTCGATCCCCGTCGCATTCGTCGCCCCCGGACAGGCCGAGTATGTATGGATCATGGTGTGGGTGCTGAACCTGGTCCTCAGCCGGCTGACGCGACGGGAGGAGGTCAGGAACTCGCGGGATGAAGCACCCGCATGATGCACAGACCCGGCTGATACGCCGGGGTAGCGCAACGGCCGTTGTCGGCCGGATCAGCAGGGAGCGGAGGAGCGGAGCGTGTCCCAACCATGGCAGGAGAAGCCCTGGCCCGCGCGCGGGCCGGGGCGAGGACGCGCCGGCTCACCAGGTGAGCCGGGGAGCGGCTGGTCGCGGAGCCGCATCATTCTCACGGGACGGTCAGACCAGAGGGAGCCGCTGAGCCCGGGCGCTCCCGCGCCGGACGACGACAGGCGCGGCCGCCCGTCTGCCGATCAGCCCTCGGCAGCCCGGCTCACCGGGCGTGGCGCGCTCCTGGGCATGTTCGTCCTTTCGTTCCTCGGCATCCTCGTCTCCAGCTGGCTGCACTGGAGCCCGCTCGCCGGTGGGAGCTTCGTGCTCGGCTGCGCGGCGGCGGCCCGGTGGACCAAGCCCCGCGACTTGCTGAGCGTCGTGGTCAGCCCGCCAGTTCTCTTCTTCTGCGCGCTGCTCAGCGTCAAAGCGCTGACCTCCACAGGCAACATGCTCGTCTCGATCGCCGAGGGGACCACCCTCACGCTGGCGAGCGTCGCGCCGTGGCTGTTCGCCGGCGTAGCCGTGTCCTTGATCATCGCGTGTTTCCGCGGGCTGCCTCGCTGCATCCGCGACCTGCGCCGCGACCTGCGCGCACAGCGCTAAAGGCCTCGACCTTCCACAACGATGGGCCGCAGCCTCTGCCCCGATCGATGACAGGGCCTGTGGATAAGCCTTATCAGTGAACTGATAACCGAGATCGGGGACGGGGGGCCGGGCTGCGGCCCGGACCCCGCGTGAGGTGCCTCCCGGTGTCGCTCAGGCTCTGGGGAGACCCGCACGTGACTTCCGGGGAGACCCGCCACGTGACTGGGGTGCCTCATATGGAGTGGTATGCC
>Ga0066793_10000807_pt1 | contig 13150 bp, 5 predicted proteins | sample PersoiDNA2013189_FD_83876 | JGI IMG/M metagenome (GOLD analysis project Ga0066793, IMG submission 83876) | Permafrost soil microbial communities from the Arctic, to analyse light accelerated degradation of dissolved organic matter (DOM) -... | ecosystem: Environmental > Terrestrial > Soil >...
AGTCTCCGAATACCAATCAGTACGGAAAGCTGCATCGAGTTGTGCAGCAATCGGCCCCGTGACCCTGGCGATAAGCTCATCATAGGAGATGGAATCCTTGCGAAAGTAATTGCGTTTGATCATGTTCTGTGAACCGGTAAAGCCAACCTGCCCATCTATCACCACGATCTTGCGGTGATTGCGCAGATCGAAGCGTGTATACCTGGGGCCGAAGAATTGCAGAGGTAAAATCAAATGATACTCGATGCCAACTTCCGTGAACCACTTTCTCATCTTTTTGAAGCCGGGATATGAACGCGAGCCAACATGATCGAGCAGGACACGCACCTTCACTCCCCGCTTGTGTGCGCGTTCCATTGCAGCAAAAACGCCCTCAGTTTCTTCGTCAAAGCTCAATGTGAAATACTCGATGTGAACGAAACGTTGCGCATGATCGATCTCCTGAGCGATACACGCGATATTCGTAAGGTAGTCAGGAAGGAGTTCGACGGCATTTCCTGCAAAGGCAGGAAGGCCACCAAGATTCGTATTGAGCTTGACAAATGGTTCGTAGCGGGGCAGAATCGGCGGGTGCAGGAGAGAGTCAAACTCTTCCTGGCTTTGAGCTGCACCCACCGCTTTGGTAATGGTGTCAGTCATGGTGCTCTGCATTGCACGACGGCGCTTCGATAGCTTGGGACTGCCGATGAGAAAGAACATGATGATCCCCAAAACAGGTAGTACGTACATGAGCAAGAGCCATGCAGTCGCGGATGAGGGTTTCCGATTCCGAGGAATGATAAAGAGCAAGATCAGACAGGTGATCCAGAATATTACAATCGTAATCAGTACATCGGCGTCCCAGCTCAATCTCCAGAACATGTGGTACCTCTTTCTTTAAAACAAGCCTTCTCCGATGGCTCATAGAAGACTTACTTCAGTCATCATGAGTCACTTCTTTTCGGCCAGATGGTTTCAAATCTGCAAAAAAATGAAACGCACTCCTGCGCCTCGTCGGACATTGCCAGATTCATAATTACGCAGAATCATATGTTTCAAGGTAAAGGAGTGATTGTGTGGACATGCACTCACTGTAATATTATCGGTAAAATACTGACCAATCAGCGATGAGGTTAAGAAAAACTGCAAACAGGTGAGACCGGAAAGATGCGCCTCTACTATGGTGTTATACACTCAACCGAAATAATCGGATAGCCTATGTCATGTAGTGAATTGAGAACACCAATCAACGCAGATTGATCGATTAAGCGACCTGCCAAAATTGTCATGGCATTGAATTTCGTATCTTTTACCTGCTTAATAAGCATACCCCCACAATAATTAGACCAACTCGTATCCAGGTAACCCACGATACAAATCTGGTATAGCGCTGGTTCAAACAGGCTGGGGACTTGACGATTTTTTACCATTACACGCCGATGCTTTCATTCTCTACAAGTCAAAGAGATCGCTCGATCTTAGAGGGCGATCGTCATGACACGCTATGATTTGCCAATAAGCCTCTCTTTGAGAGTCAAAAAGAATACCCTCCTACGATTTCTGTCTGAGAATAAGAGTAGTCGCAAATGCGTGAAAAAGCTATATCTCCCAGGGTATAGATAGGGGATAGTATTTGCAGGAATCCTAATTTTCAGCTAGCAGACCGAGTGCTTTGGCGAGCGTCACAGCAGACAGGCGGTTATTGACACTGAGTTTGCGATAGATATTATTCGTATGCACCTTGACCGTACCGGGCGTCACCACCAGTTCGCACGCAATCTCCTTGTTCGTGTGGCCCTTGTCGAGTAAACGCAGAATGTGCAGTTCGCGCTCAGTCAATGGTTCCAATCCTTCTTGCCGCATGAGATCTCCCTTTGACGCTGCTGACGCAGCCAGAGGAATCATCGCTGCCAGGATGCGTTGCAGATAGGCATCAAATGTGTTGTCGACGACCTGGCGGGCCTTTCGGCGTTTGCGCAGCTTTTGTAGTACGCTGGCCAATGGTGGCAGATCAGCAAATACACGGATGAACCCACCTGGACGCCCCAGAGCAAGCGCGCATTCTAGCACATCCAGCGCCTCGGTCAGGTGCCCTTGAAGTTCGTATGCCCATGCTTGCAAAATGAACACCTGGATCGTCTTGCGTGTATTGTGTATGGTTTCAGCGCTATGCTTGAGATTGTCCAGCAACGCCTGCCCCTGTGTTACACTCGCTTCGTCGCCGTAGGCAAGCAGCACATAAGCTTTGGTGAGAGATGGATCCTCCAGAAATCGCATCGGCCCCAGCAGCTCTTGCTCGCCTGCTAACTCACACCACTGTGTGGCTTTCTCCACCTCATCCTGCAAAAGTGCCAACTGCGCGCAGAAGGCATAAACCGCCTTGAGTTCGCCCATATTGTGCTGTTCTTCTACCCAGGTGAGGAGGGCATGAGCAGCCTCCTGTGCCTTGTTGCTCAATCCCTGGGCCTGGTAAGCTAAGGCCAGACCGTACATTGCATCCTGCACGGCCCAAAAGTTCACTAAGTGCTGGTTGGTGATCACGACTGAGAAGTGATAGACCGCCTCATCCAGCAAGTTTCGTTCGTAATGCACCACACCGAGCAACCAATGGGCATAATTTTGGCTCAAGGTAAGACCACCATCCCTGGCCGTCTGGAGTAAATGGCGTGCAGTTTGCTCTACCATATGCAACTTGCCAGAAGCCAGGTAGACAAGCGCCTGCGGAATGAGTAAGTGAGCCGTGTTGGCGAGATTCCCGGCGTGGTTTCTTAGAGCATTGTCAAGCTCCAGGAGTGCCTTATCTTCCTGTCCAGTGAGCTGGCTAGAGAGTGCCAGGTACATCAAGACATGGATCTCTACCTGCTCCACGCCTGGAGGAAGCCAGGCCAGCGCGGAACGGGCGCTTTCGAGGCTCGACTGCGCCTGCCCTGCCCGGTAATAGCAATGGCTCCAGGCAATCTCCATCAGTGCATTCAGGAGTCTGAACTGCCGGGTGTCTTCATCATTGACATGGCTGTCTCTGACTGTTAAAAGTTGTTTGGTCGCTGTCAGCAAGCGAGGAAGGTCTGTGTGCAGTCCGTGCGTTTGCAAAATCCAAACCCGTGCGCAAAGCAGCGTTGGACTATCCTGGATCTGCTCTTCGGGTAACAGGCGCAACCAGCGCTCCATGAGCATCCAACGTTCGTACCTACGCGCTGGAAGGAATTGTGCCTCCACCAGGAGTGCCGCATAAGGCGTATCTCCTGCCTCGAGCGCATGCTTGAGGGCCTCCTCGATAAAACCCCGCTCAGCATACCACACGCTAGCTCGGTGATGCAGAGTAGCAAGTTCCTCAGCAGTGCAGTGATCGAGCATTCGCTGCCGCAACAACACCCTGAACAGGTGATGGAAGCGATACCATCCCTCAAGATCATCAAGCGGAACAAGAAACATATGCGAGCGCTCCAACCAGTCCAGGGTAGTCTGCACTTGTTCACGCGTGGTATCACTACCCATGATTGCAACACACACGTCTACGCAGAACTGCTCCAGTATCGATATTCGCAGAAGCAATGACTGCACAGCAGGAGTTTGCTGGCTGAGGACTTCCTCCACCAGGTAGCTACTCACATACTTTTCGGGAGAATTGCGAAGCCGCTCAATAAAAGCCTTATGATCCGTGATTCTGCTCAGTGAGAGCGTGACCAGTCGCAAAAGCGCAATCCATCCCTCCGTTACTTCCGCGAGCGCACTGGCTGTTTCGTGTGCTACTTCTTTATCTAACACGCGTGTAAGAAAGGCCTCTGTCTCTTTCAGTGTAAAGCGAAGATCAGTGCTACGCAGCTCGTGCAGATAGCCTCTAGCGCGCCACCTGGATAATGACAGAGGTGGATCAAATCGCGTGGCCAGTACCAGGTGCAGTTGAAGGGGAAGATGCTCAATCAGCAGATTGAGGAGGTGGTGGATCTCGCTCGTGTGAATGAGGTGGTAATCATCCATCACCAGGATGACGTCCTCAGGTAGATCGGCAAGGTCATTGATGATCAAGGTCGCTAATTGTTCTAATGACGGAAGTTGCCGGGCTTTGAGCAGACTGGCTGTGTTCTGGCATGCATCAGGGAAGATAGTACGCACAGAGGTTGCGAACGCATGCACAAAAACGGGAAGCTCATTGTCGCGTTCATCCAGGGAGAACCAGGCTGATGAGCGACCGCTTGACTCAAGCCACTCAACGAGCAGGGTTGTCTTTCCAAAACCGGCGGGAGCGCACACCAGTGTGATCTTACCACCAAGCCCGCTATTCAAGCCTCCAAGGAACCGATCACGGGAAATGACATCGCTGAGAGCACGTGGACGGAAGAATTTAGTTCGCCTCAAGATATTGCCAGGGATCGTATCTGGCGGGAGTAGAGAAACAGAAGGCTCTGTCTTAGTCATCATTCAGCTCTTTCAGAAGGGCAGCTTGATAATTTGTCTATAAAATGCTCTATCCTCGACGAACAAAGTAGAAACAAATGGGCTTTGATTTCTCAACAGGTCAACTTTGGATTCATCGATAGATGGCACTATTTCTGATGCGCTCGAGACACGTTTCGGGTAAAAAAACTTATTATTAGATATCCAATAAAGCGGCAAAGAGATGCAACAGAGGCTGCACCAAAAGCCATCAAAAGCATAGCATATCGACAAATTTTTGGCAAACTTTTAAAAATCTATTTTTAACTATCCCCCGAGGCATAGAGCTTTCTCAAACGTTTGCGGCTACTCTTTATTACGTTCGGCGCAGAGGCAATGGGAGTCCGTTATCACGCTCCTCCTCAAAGATATGCGCTTGCGAAAACGTAGGGGAGAGTCGCCGAAAAGGTTGTAAGCATACTGTTATTGCTTTGCTTACAAACTGCGCGCAAACAGTTTCAGGTAGCGTGCCACGCGTGGATTCAGTCCGCCCAACATGGTGATATCCTCGTCGGTAAGCGGCTTGATTACCAGCAGCAGAGCGGCACAGAGGACCAGGAATAGTACGCCCGAGACAACCAGCAGGACGCGACTCGTCGGATGCCACAACAAGCTCGGCAGCACAGCGATCGCCAGCGCGAGCAAGAAACGGAGTGAGAAGCCCAGCGGATATTTATGCGGCAGAGCGTTCCAGAGGAAGACGAGCATCAATGCGCCGGAGAGCAGCCGTGAGATACCATCCGCGATCAGCGCGCCCGCCGCGCCATAGCCTGGAATCAGCAGCACGCCAAGTGCGATAACGCCGATCAGGCCTACCCATTGGCTCAGCACGACCAGGCGCGCCCTCCCCGTCACATAGAGCGCGTACTGATGGACCGTGCTGCCCAGGACGCGCACGAAAACATTGAATAGGAGGAAGATCGCGAAGAGCGGCCCCACCGTATCGTAGCGGCTCCCGTAAAGGGCATGGACGATGTTGGATGAATTGAAGAGGCAGAAGATAAGGCCAGGAGCGGCCAGCAGCGTCTCTATTTTGATCAGCGCCTGCCAGGAGCGTGAGAGTCGCTCGAAGTTCTGCCCCACGAACGCGGCGGCAAGGGCGGCCCCACCGACGCCGCCAAAGCCCGCGACCAGCAGCAAATTGGCACCGTCGGCGAGCTGGAAGGAGAGATTGAAGTAGCCGGTATTGATGCGCCCCTGCAGTGTCGAGAGGGCGAAGACGCCCAGCAGAATGACCGAGACCTGTTTTAGCAGAGCGCCCTGGATCAAATTGGTCTGCCAGGCCGAGAATCCGAGCTTAATCAGCGGTAGGAGCGGCTGCCTGTAGGTTGCGCCGCGTGCAAAGATAAATGGTGCCTGCCAGAGCATAAACGCCGTCGCGTTCAGGATGGAACAGAGGGCCAGTGTCCAGAGCACGCTATTGATGCCCCAGCCGAGCTGCAGCACGACGAAACTGACGCCCAGGACGGCGACCTGCGTCAGTCCACTGACCACAAACACAATACGCATGCGCATAAGCGCGGCACAGACAGCGGTAAGCAGGCTGCCGATGCTGCTGCCCAGCACATAGATAGCGACCGGTGTGATATGGGACAACAACTCGGGATCGCGCAGCCCTGCCGCAAAGCTCGCGGAGCCGGAGATAGGGACAGCCGCGATCAGCGTGGCGACAACGGGCATGCCGAAGAGCAGAATGCCGGTCACAACGGCCAGCGTGATCACGCGCCATAGGAGCAGGCGTCGAATGAGCGATGCCGCCGAGGCTCGTCCATGCTCGGCAAAGATGCGCGGGACATACGTGGTAGTGGCATCCTCCATGCCAAACGCAACAATGTAGAGAATCGTGTTGTAAGCGGTCTGGGTAATCGCGTAAACGCCGTACTGGTCCGTCGAGACCTTGCGCGTCAGAATAATCGTGAGCAGGAATAACGAGGTCAAGAACCAGAGTCCGTACGCCTGATTGATCAGGTAGCTAGCGGGAGTGCGCTTGAGTAGGAGACGCGCCTCGTCCTCACCCCGTCGGGCCTGTCTATTCTGTTCTATGCTCTCCTCAACGGCATCTGACGACATAACTATAGAGCCTTTCGCTACGCCTTGTATTTCTTCTTTAGCTGTGTCCTCCCTGGTTCCCGTTGTACTGTCACTTGTTGTTGTCGGGTCAGAGAGCTGGCCGCTTTGCGAACGCGCCAGCTTCAAAGGATGTAACGTTATTTTATGCATGCTTTTATTCTAACGCATCTTCAATACATGTCGTGCTAACCAGCCAATACCTCCCAGTGCGGCGAACAATTCCAGCACACTGACATTCGCCGTCACATGATCCGCCGAGACAAGGTAGAACGCGCCGACCTTGAAGGTTGCCGCGATCACGAACGCGCCCAGGCCGATCCACGCCGGTAGTGTTGCGTAGAGCAAGGCGCGCTGCCAGCTCCGGTTCAGCAATCCAATAAACGTAGGAATGAGATAAATAAGGGCAGTAATCAGTGGCGCGATCAGCGGTGGAAATGGCCCATTGAGCGCGGCATCGGGCGATTGCGGTAGCAGACGCGTCCACAACTGCGCTGGGACAAGCGCCATCAGGACGAGGACCGTTTCAAGAATAACCAGGATTATCATAAGAATCTGCGCCATGGACCAGATCCTTTTGCTCTCTGTTTTTGTAGTGCTGGATGCAACCATGCTTACTATGCTCCCTCAGTTTTGTGGAATGGGCAGAAGTCCCATCGCGTATTTCATCATCAATAGTCGGCGTACCGACTCGTCGATGCGTTGCTCGGTCAGTGTGCCCGTGTTTATTGCCTGCTTGAGAGCCTGAATCATCGCAGCGACATCCTGGGGGCTGGCCGCGCCCATAAGCAGGTCCGCGCCCGCCTCGACCGAGAGCACCGCCGCCTGGGACTCAGAGGCGTAGGCGGTAAGCGCATCCATCGTCAGGCTATCGGTCATGATAACACCCTGGAAGCCCAGATCGTTGCGCAGAATGCCCTGAATGATCTTGGGGGACAACGAAGAGGGCTCAGTCTTGTCGAGGGCCGCCACGATCTCGTGCGTTACCATAATGGCGTGGACATTTCCCTGGCGAATGAGCGCGCGATAGGGAGCCCAGTCGATCCGTTCCAGGTCGCCCTTTGAGCGATTCAGGTAAGGGATGCCGAGGTGCGGATCAGTGGCCACATCGCCCAGGCCCGGAAAATGTTTAAGCGTGCCCACGACCTTGCCGCTCTTCTGCAATCCTTGCAGGTAGGCCGCCGCCATCTTCGTGACCAGTCCCGGCGTATTGCCGTAGGTGCGATCATACAACTGCGAATTGTAGACGTTGGTGACATCGACGACCGGTGCCAGATTAAGGTTGAAGCCATAGGAAGAGAGATCCTTCGCATCTTGCATGCCAGCCTGTTTCGCCTTTGCCGGATCGTTGCTCGCTCCAAGCATTGCCTCCGCCGGGCGCGGTCCGTCCAGGTTCGCCAGCCGATCCACCGTTCCCCCTTCCTGGTCGATTGCTACTGCCAGAGGGATCGTTGTGCTATCGCCCTTCATTTGTTTAATAAGACTGGTAAGCTGGTTTTTGCTCACGATATTGCCATTAGCGGAGAAGACAAGGACGGCCCCGACGTTATACTGGCTGATCATGGTGCTGATCGGCAACGCGTACGTGGAGCCGGTGAACTGGACAATCATCATCTGTCCCAATTTCTGATCCAGCGACATCTTATTTACTATAAGATCGATATATTGTTGCGGCGTTAGCTGTGTCTTTGTAGAATTTTTTGTACCGGGCCGGGTATTCTGTTTCAGATGCGTATCGATGTTTTTAAGGAGATTAGCATTGCCCGTTATGCCAGGACCATTGATTACGGAGGCCCAGCCTTGCGAACCGAGAAAGGAGGCCGGTCCCTGCGTGAGTGTGTGTAGGACGATCACACCAAGAAATGCGATCAGCAGAAGTGCCGTTCCTCTCTTCAGAGATGATGGTCTGGAAGGGGCTTGAACTGGCACAAACTCTTGTCCAGGGCGCGGCGTCTCGGATACTTTGCCTATCAAAGAAACAGTGGGAAGGGGCTTTGTAACTTCTTGCACATCCCGAATAACAGGAAGAGGCTTTGTGGCTCCTTGCCCATCCTGAACAACGGGAAGTTCGACTTGCTGAGCCATATGAGGACCTGCATCGACGGAATTATCTTCATAAATGTTTGGATCTTGCGGTGTCTTCATGCTGTTGGTTTCGCTTCTCATTGTACCGGGTTTTTCAAGCGTATCAGCCATAAAATCCTGCTCTAGCGTGCCTGTGCGCGACAAATTTCTGATAGCAGGATATTGCAAAGTAATATCTTGTTCATCATCATTGTCGATTTCGTGTGACCAGGGGTTAAGCGATGCCATAGATGCGACCCCTTTCATAAAGAGAGAAAAATTTTTATACTGTTAGTATAGAGAATGAGAAAATAGATCAGCTCACTTTTACGAACGTGTCGTATACAAGAGTCGTAACGCAATGCTCGCGAACTTTGTCCTGGGTCCTATGTGAGTGAAGTACAATACCGTAAAATCTAGTATTCTATTGTACCACTATTTTTCTTGCTTTTGTGATAACCATTCTCAGATGGCACACAATGTGTTTCATCTTATGTCATACAATACCCGAAGTTCCTATTGTTTGGTAACGAAGATAGCCATGCGGTATACTATTGCTAACCACCACTTTGCAGCGGAAAGGGATCGGGGATTGAGATGTTACAGGAACAGGAACTAAGAGCGCCTACACTTACAGAATACAAGGTGCCACAACAGCATGGAGCGGCGCGCCTGCGTATCAGCCTGCTTTTAGGGGCGGGTTTGACGGTTATTTTTGCCCTGCTAGAGGCGGGTTTTCTCTTACTATTCAATCCATTTCATATACTGGGCGACGGCACGGGTCGCTTTTCCTCCCTTCTAGGATTGCCGCTCCATGTTTCGGTAGTACTTCTGGTTCTGTTGCTGCAATTTCTGCTCTTCACATTATTGGCCTTCTTGCTTGTGAAGCCGGGCGCGTTCATCCTCTATCTACGCCAGGTGCGCGGCGCGCAGGAGCCATATGAGCGCGCGTACACGCCGCTTGAGATGTCGGTGAATACGCGCAGGGTGCTCGCGGCAGATGAGCAAGATGGCGTGGCCAGCAGAGTCTCTACCCAAGAGGAGCAAGCCTCACTGCTTGATCTGCTGCAGCGCGAGGATACGCACCAGTTGATCCCTGGCGCGTCAGGCTCTGGCAAGACTATGGCGCTACGTGTCTATCAGTACCGTGCCGCCCAGCAGCCACTCGACAGAATACTCAAACGCAAGCGCATCCCCATCTACATGCCGCTGGAGCTCTATAGTCTGTACCTGAAGAGCGTTGCCGGGCCGATTGATGAGGAGGCAGGTGATACTGCTTATGAAGCACAGGGAACGCTGCTCGATTTTCTCTATGCAAGCGAGCTACCGGGTATGCGTCTGCTGCGTCCCTATCTTTTCCAGTTGTCGCAACAGGGGCGTCTGCTGCTGCTCTGCGATGGGTTGGACGAAGTTGATGGCGATTACCTCTCTCAGGTCTGCCAGGAACTGGTGGGTATGGCGCGCAATGGAGCGAATCGGCTGGTCATCACCTGTCGCATGGTTGATTATCGCGGACAGCGCGAACTGGTGCGCCTTGTTGACGACGGGGATGCAGAACGTATCGTGCTCTATCCTTTGGAGTCTGAGCAGATCGCTGGATTTATAGAGAACTACGTGGCTAAGCAGGGAAAGCAGTGGCGGCACACGGCGGGGCAAATCATGCAGGTAATCGAGCGCAGCCGCCTGCGCTACCACTGTAGCAATCCAATGCTGCTTGTTACTTTGTTGAGCGTGATCGATACGATCGGCGTCGAGCGTGGCAAGCAGATCGATACGCGTGGTCGCCTGTTGCGCGAGGCGGTGCGGCAGCGTATCGTCAATGAGCAGCGACAGCCGACATGGAAGGGTGAAGCGCCGAGGGAGCAGGAGGTGGTTCGCTTCTTGAGCGAGGTGGCGTGCGCGGCGCGTTGGGCTGATGGCTCGTATGCTATCCAACTGCCTATTTCTACACCAGCGGCAGGAAAAGCGACACGACCAAACTTTGCAGAACTGGCCGAGGGCTTACAATCCTGGCTCGACGAGCATCCGGCAATGGGGCCGTTTACCGCGCGCGAGAGTGGTTCCTTGCTGCATGACGATATGGCACAGCTATTACAGTTCGCGCTTAACACGGAACTGATTTCGCTCAGCGCTGACAATGTATTGAGTTTTTGCCACGAATTGATCGCAGAATATTTTGTGGCTTTCTTTTTAACAACCGATAAGAAGCAGGCAGTAGACCAGGCGTTCCGAGAAGAGCTGCTGGCGCGTGTTGAGGCATGGTGTGGGCCGGTGGCGCTCTGGGCGGGTCTGCAGGACGATCCACTGGCACTGGCCGAGCGTTTCGATGCGCTGGGGCGTGCTGCTCCCGAGTATGCCTTGCAGGCGCTGGTGCTAACGCTCATCTGTATCGGAGTGCAGTTGCCGCCGCCGCAGGCCGAGGCGCGCCGCGCCGTGCAGTTGCCGCCCGGAGTAGAAGAATCGCTCTCGATCGCCGTACGCGATCAGGCGACCTGCCAGGAGCTGGCGCGCATCTTCACCCGTTGCGCGGAAGAGGGTGGTCAGGAGATCTACTACGCGCTGCTGCCGCTGGTTATGGTCGACGGCTTCGATAATCTCCTGCTGCGCCTGGACCGACGTATCGTGCCGGATCTGCTCTTCACCTACCTGCAAGATGCGGTGGATAATGCTGCCTATGAAGCGCAGGTCAAGCGCCTCGTGCGCGCGCTCGCCCGCCTGGGCGGGAATGGCGTTGAGCGTGCGGCGCGCTTAAGTCAGCCCGGTGCCGAAAGAAGTATTCGTCTCCGTGCAGCTGCAATTAATATCCTGGGCGGCACGAACGATGCGCGAGCCGTAGGACCGCTTATCAGCCGGCTGGACGATGCCGAGCCATTTATCGTCGACCGCTCGGTCTACGCGCTGTTGCGCCTGGGACCTGAGCTGGCGCTAAATGCTGTCTTGCAGGAGCTGGCGCGGCCCGGCACGACGCTGGTCGCGGGCCGTGTACATCGTGCCTGTCTCATTATCCTGGAGCGCTTCCTGGCCGAACCTCAACGAGGAATGACGCCGCCGCAATGCCAGCGCGCCCTGGATACGATCGTGCCCGTGCTCACCACCAACTACCAGCCAGAGGTGCAGCAGCAGGCGATACAGATCCTTGTGCGCCAGTTTGGTGGCAGGGGCGAAACTAACGTGCGCGTACACAGCGAGAGGCAGATTATAGAGGCGCTGGTGCAACATCTCTCGTCGCAAAATGAGGTCGCGGTGCGTAATAGTATGTACACGCTACAATCCATTGGTACGCCTGCGACGCCGTTCCTGTTGCCCCTCCTGGATCAATCCTCAGATCTGGTGCGTACACGCGTAGTAGAGATTTTTAAGACAGTTCACGATCTCCGCGCGTTGCCACGCCTCTTGCTCCTGGTTGGTGATCCAGCGCCATCCGTGCAGCAGCAGGTGGCGCAGGTGCTGCATCTCTACGCGTCGGAGAGCGCGCCCGGCTTGATCAACCTTGTCCTCTCGGAGGCCGATGATGTTGTGGCCGAACGGGCGGCACAGATCTTGAGCAGCATCGGTGAGCCAGCCGTTGAGCCGATCAGCGCAGTGCTGGCGAATAGTGCGCCCGAACGTATGCGCCTCCTGGTGCAAGTATTGGAGCAGATTCACGACGAGCGCTCGTTGCCCGCGTTGATTGCGTTATTGCAGACGCCACAGCTCGAAACGCTACTGGCGATGGCTGTCGTACAGGCGCTCAGCCAGTTCCTGGACCCCCGCGTCGTCCCGCCGCTGGTAGCAGCGCTATCAAGCACGAATCCCATATTGTACGAAGAGGCAATCAACGCGCTCAGTCAGCTTGGCAGCATTGCCTTTGACGAACTGGTGGCCGCTCTGGACGTGCATCAGCCATCGCCGGTAACGCAGCGCGTGCAGCGCGCTCTGCTGGGCATGATGCCATTTCCAGGTGAGCAACTGATACAGGCACTGGAACAGGCGAGCGAGCCACAGGCGCAGCAGATCCTGGCAATCTTCAAGCAGCAAGGCATCGAGGCCGCGCAGGTGCTGGTCGGGCACCTGCAAGATAAAAATGAGTCTGTGCGCACTTACGTAGTACAGACGCTGAACGATATGCCTGGACCAGTAGTAGTTCCTGCCTTGCTGGATGTATTGGACCAGGCAGCGGTGCGCACCATTGTCAACTCCATCTTATTACAATATCCTGAAGCCGCGCTCTCGCCGCTGGTCGAGCTGTTAGGTGAACAGGAGCGTGGAGATGCGGCTGCCGCGCTTCTGCCGCGCTTTGGCAGAGGAATCCTGCGTCCGCTGGTCTCAGGGCTGGATGACCAACGCGTCGCCGCATGCGAGCGAGCGCAACGGATTCTCATAGCGTTGGTCCGCCAGAGCGGAGAGGAAGAAGAAGTGCTGCGCGAGGTCGTACGCCTCTTCAATCCGCCGCTGCCAGTGCGGGCCAGCGAAGCGCTACTCAGCATTTTAACCAACGAGTTGGCCGATATCAGCATGCCCGCGCTGCTAGAGGGGTTAGAGGATGCCTATTTAGTTGAGGATGTTGCCACGGCGTTTACCCTCTTGTCGCGCAAGCCCGGTATGCAGGAGCGCGTGCTTACTATCC
>Ga0066793_10000808_pt1 | contig 13145 bp, 15 predicted proteins | sample PersoiDNA2013189_FD_83876 | JGI IMG/M metagenome (GOLD analysis project Ga0066793, IMG submission 83876) | Permafrost soil microbial communities from the Arctic, to analyse light accelerated degradation of dissolved organic matter (DOM) -... | ecosystem: Environmental > Terrestrial > Soil >...
GCCCTGCTGGGACCAAACGGAGCGGGCAAGACGACGACGGTCGAGATCCTCGAAGGGTTCCGGCACCGTGACGCAGGCCAGGTCTCGGTCCTCGGATTCGATCCGCAGAAGGGCGAGCGGCCGCTCAAGGAGCAGCTTGGCATCGTGCTCCAGACTCCTGGCACCGATCCTTATCTGACCGTCGCGGAGACAGTCGACATGTTTCGCGGCTACTACCCAAAACCACGCCCGCGCGAGGAGGTCCTCGAGCTGGTCGGCTTGACGGAGAAGAAGGACTCTCGCGTCTTGAAGCTGTCGGGTGGCCAGCAGCGCCGTGACCTTCTGGTTCTCGGCGCCTGGGGCGTGGTGGGCCTGGCGGTGGCGATTCGATTCTTTGGCTGGGAACCGAGGAGATAGGGCGCTGGCCACGATCTTCACGCGAATCATCGAAGGCGAGCTGCCCGCGCGATTTGTCTGGAAGGACGAGTCGTGCGTCGCTTTTCTGTCGATCCGTCCGCTCCGCCCAGGCCACGCGCTGGTAGTGCCCCGGGCGGAGATCGACCACTGGCTCGACCTCGATGCCGGGTTGCTGGCGCACCTGGCCGGGACGGCCCAGGCGATCGGCAAGGCCCAGATGGCGGGATTCAAGCCAGCCCGGATTGGGCTCATGCTCGCCGGCCTCGAGGTGCCGCACTGCCACTTTCACGTCGTGCCGATCCGCGGCGTCCACGATCTCGACTTCGGCAACCAGGATCCCAACCCGGATCCCGCTGTGATGGACGACGCGGCGGAAACCATCCGGCGGGAGCTCCGAAAGCTGGGCTATTCCGAGGTCAGCGACTAGCCAGGGCGCGCTCGAGCTGGTCGACGTGCATCTCGAGGTGATTGATCAACGGAAGGCGCGCCACGTCGACGGCACTCATCAGCTCGCCGTTCTCCTGCCTCGCCTGGCGGCGGAGTGCAGTCGGGTCGGCCGTATGCAGCAGCTTTAGGGTGCGGGCCTGGTCGGCCAGCGCCATCCGCAGGAGCTCAGCCGGCTCGATCTGAGCCATCTGCTCGCCGACCACGTCCCTCAGGTTCACGTTCTCCAGAAGATCCAGCTCGCTCATCTGACCGCTCGAGATCTTGTGCACCAGCACGCCGTAGAACTTGGAGAGGACGGCGATGTGGGCGAGCAGCTCGTGTGGTGACCAATCACCGTCACTGCGACCCGGCACAACTCGGGGCCCGATCTCCGCGAGTCGCGACGACGCCTTCTCGAGCCGGTCCGCCAGGGCCTGGCGGTCGTGGTCGAGCATCTCATCGAGGAACTGTTCGACGTCTGCGCGGGTGAAAGAGGTGCTCTCTATCTTCATCGACACACTATTCTGTTGGACAATCAACCTATGTGCTACTCAGATGACGCCCGAGTGCCGCTGCCGCCCGTCCAACTGATCAGTGGCGCCGCCGCCGACCAGGGTGAGATGGTCCTCGTTTCATCCGACGGCACCAGGTTCGCCGCGTATTTCGCCAGGGCCGGGAAGCCCACGGGAGCCGGCATGGTCGTGATGCCCGACGTGCGAGGCCTGCATCACTTCTACAAGGAGCTGGCGCAGCGCTTTGCCGAAGCGGGGATCGACGCTGTGGCGATCGATTACTTCGGCCGCACCGCCGGCATCGGCGATCGCGATGAAGGTTTCGAATACATGCCGCACGTCGAGCAGACGACCCAGGAGAACATCGCCGCGGACGTGGCCGCGGCGATCGCCTATCTGAAGTCGAAGGATGGGGGTGCGGTCAATTCGGTGTTCACCATCGGCTTCTGCTTCGGTGGCTCCAACTCCTGGAACCAGTCCGCCCTCCAGCCGGAGCTCAACGGTGCGATCGGCTTCTACGGCCGGCCGCAGCGAAGCGAGCCGTTCATTGCGAAGATGAAGGCGCCGCTTGTGCTTCTCGTCGCGGGCGCTGATGCCGCGACACCAAAGGAAGCGTTTCACGCCTTCGACAAGGAGCTCACCGATGCGCGCGTGCCGCACGAGATGCAGATTTACGAGGGCGCCCCACACAGCTTCTTCGACCGGACTTACGACCAGTGGAAGGATGCCTGCGACGACGCTTGGCGCCGCATGCTGGCCTTCGTCAAGAAGTACAGCTGACCGGAGTTCTCGACTCGAGGTCCTAAGCCAGGCGGGCAACGTATAGTCACCGACATGGCGAAAATGGCCATCAAGTCCAAATCGGCCCGGGCCCCGAAGGCTGCCCCCACCCTCCCCTCCGCGCTCATCGCGGAGCTGGAGCACCGCCGGTCGGGCATGGCGCGCCACATGGCCCGGGCCGTGGTCAGCCTCGTCCGCTGGGACGACTCGACGGGCGTGCCTCCCCAGCGTTCGGCGATCGCCCGCGCCTGCGAAGCCGGGCTGGACCTGTTCCTGGCGACCGCCCGTGAAGCCCGCCCCGCGACCAACGAAGAGCTGCGCCGGGTCGCGCAGCTCGGCATCCTCCAGGCGCGCAGCAGCCAGTCGGTCGAGCCAATCCTCGCCGCGTACCGCATCGCGGCCCGCGTCGCGTGGGACGAGATCCTGCGCGCCTGGCGCGGTCACCCCGAGGCGACACCCGAGGCGATCATGGTCACGGCGAACTACGTGTTCGCGGCGCTCGACCAGGTGGCGGCTGAGGTTACGAAGACCTACCTTCATGCGCGCGAGCAGCACATGCAGCGCGGGACTCGCGCGCACGCGCGCCTTTTCCATGCGCTGATCAGCGACAACTTCGACTCCGAGCTGGAGCTTCAGAAGCAGGCTCTGGCGCTCAACATGCCGATCGTCCCGACCGGTTACGTGGTCGCGGTGTGCAAGTTGATCATCGGCAACCGCGACGGCGAGCGGGGCGGCCAGGCCCTGGCCGAGGTCGCGGCTTCACTGGAAGTGCCTCGCGGTGCCATCAACCACGCAACCGATCCGAGCACGCTCGTCGTGCTCTGGCCGGCGGAGTCGGTGGCGAACGTCGAAGCCGCCGGCCAGTTCGTGACGCAGCTCCAGGACGAGGCGGTGAAGCGCTCGGGCACCGCGCGCGCCCGAGTGCGAGCCGGCATCGGCGGTTACCATCCCGGCCTCCGAGGCATCTCGCGGTCGTACCTCGAGGCCCAGCAGGCGATAGAGGCCGGCCGGAAGCTGCGCCCGGACGGCGTGGTCCACCGCCACGACGAGCTGATCCCCCACCTCGTGCTGACCCAGAACCCGCGCCTGGCGGAGCGTTTTGTGGCCCACAGCCTGGGGCGCTTGATGGACCCCAAAGTGCGAAACCGCGGCCAGCTGCTGGAGACCCTGGAGGCCTATCTGGTGCGTGGATCGGTCAAGGACGCCGCGGCCGCTCTCGGGCTGCACCGCCACACCGTCCTCTACCGGCTGGACAAGCTGCGCGAGCTCCTCGGCGGGGACCTGGAAATACCGGCGACGCGCCTGCGGCTGCAGCTGGCGCTGGAGATCCGCAAGTTGCTCTGAGGCGCGGATTTGGATACAGATTAGGACATCGTGTCCAAGCCCGGGGGCTCGTTTTCCCACAATAGGCCAGTGTGGATTGGCCCCGGCGTCCGTATGCTGGCAACATGACATCCAACTCCAACGGTCGCCGGGTGGCCGTGACCGGCATGGGCTTCATCACCCCGATCGGGAATGACGTCGAAACGGTCTGGTCGAACCTGATCGAAGGCGTCTCGGGAATCGGCCGGATCACGCATTTCGACACGACAATCTTCGATTGCAAGATCGCGGGCGAGGTCAAAGGGTTCAACCCCGAGGAATACATGGATCGCAAAACCGCCCGCCACATCGGGCGTTACTGCCAGTTCGCGCTGGCGGCCTCCAAACAGGCGCTGGCGCAGTCGGGGCTCGTCCCAGGCGAGATGGACCCGGACGACGTCGGCGTGATCGTCAGCTCCGGCATCGGCGGCATGGAGGAGATCGAGAAGAGCCACACGCAGCTGATGGAGCGCGGGCCGAAGCGGATCAGCCCGTTCACCGTCCCGATGATGATCGCGGACATGGCGGCCGGCATCGTGGCCATTCACACACACGCGGGAGGTCCGAACTACGCCATCGTCAGCGCCTGCGCCTCCGGCTCGCATGGCATCGGCGAAGCCTCGGAGATCATCAAGCGCGGCGACGCAGTCGCGATGCTCGCGGGTGGCTCGGAAGCCACCATCACTCCTTTGACGATGGGCGCCTTCAGCCAGATCAAGGCCGTCAGCGAGCGTAATGACGAGCCGGAGAAGGCGTGCCGGCCGTTTGACCTCAACCGCGATGGGTTCGTCATGAGCGAGGGTTCGGTGATGTTCGTGCTCGAGGAGATGGAGCACGCGAAGAAGCGCGGCGCGAAGATCTTCGCCGAGATCGCCGGTTACGGCGCGAGCGCCGACATGTATCACTTCACCGCGCCGCAGCCCGAGGGCAAGGGCGCGATACGAGCCATGAAGCGCGCGCTCGAGAAGAGCGGTGTCGAGCTGACGGATGTGGGCTACATCAACGCGCACGGCACGTCCACCAAGCTGGGCGACGTCGCCGAGACCAAGGCCATCAAGGCCGTCTTCGGCGACCACGCCTACAAGCTCGCGGTCAGCTCGACCAAGTCGGTGCACGGTCACCTCCTCGGCGCAGCCGGCGCCATCGAGGCGGCCGCATGCGTGCTTGCGCTCGACCGCGGTTTGCTGCCGCCGACGATCAACCTGGACGACCCCGACCCCGAATGCGACCTGGACTACGTCCCCAACAAGGCTCGCAAGTCGGACATCAAGGTGGCCCTCTCGAACTCGTTCGGGTTCGGCGGCCACAATGCCGCGCTCGTGATCAAAGGCCCACAGGGCCTCTAAGGAGAATATCCATGGCAACCCAGCTCGATTTCAAAGAACTGCAAGTCCTCGCCGCTGAGATCCTGGGCGTCGATGCCGAGCAGGTGCAGCTCGACAAGAGCTTTGCGAAGGACCTCGCGGCCGACTCGCTCGACCTCGTCGAGCTCATCGCGGCCGTCGAGGACAAGTACGACGTGGAGCTTCCTGAAGAGGAGCTCGAGAAGATGAAGCTCATCGGCGATCTCTGGAAGTTCTTAGAACAGAAGACCGCCGAGCGGCTGGAGGCATAGAAGCCATGGCGATCACCAGCGCCTACCGCACCCGCTCCGACGCGGTTCCCCTGCGAAGTTTCAAGCCCAAAGGCCGGCCGAGCGCAATCGCCGGCGTGGGAGCCTACGCGCCCGAGAAGGTCATCACGAACTTCGATCTCGAAAAGCTCATGGACACCTCGGACAAATGGATCACCGAGCGCACGGGGATTCACCGCCGGCACATCGCCGAGCCCGGGACCACGACGCTCGAGCTCGCCACCAAGGCCGCGCGCGGCGCGCTGGACGCGGCGGGCATCACGGCCAAGGACCTCGACATGATCCTCGTCGGCACGTCTTCGCCGGCCGGTCCTTTTCCGTCGATCGCCGCCCGAATCCAGGACGAGCTCGACGCTCCGGGCGCGGTGGCGTGGGACACGCTCGCCGCGTGCACGAGCTTCATGTATGGGCTGTCGATCGCCGACTCGTTCATCGCGACTGAGCGCGCGGACAACGTGCTCGTCATCGGCGCGGAAGTGCTCTCGCGGATGCTCGACTACAACAACCGCGGGACAGCGGTCATCTTCGGCGACGGCGCCGGCGCGGCCATCGTGCGGCCGGCACCGAAGGGCGCGGGTTTTCTCAGCTGGTGCCTGGGCTCCGACGGGCGAGGCTACGCCCAGGTGACCTGCGGAAACATCGAGAAGGGCGCCTACGCAGCGAAGGACCCTCACCCCTACATCGAGATGGTCGGCCCCGACGTCTTCAGGTTCGCGGTCGACATCTTCATCCGCCAGGCCAACGAGGTGTGCAACACGGCGGGCGTGGCTCTGGAGGACATCGACCTCTGGGTCCCGCACCAGGCCAACTTCCGGATCATTGACGCGGCCGCGCGCCGGATCGGGCTGCCCCTGGACCGTGTCGCGATCAACATCGACGAGTACGGCAACACCTCGAGCGCATCGATCCCCATGGCGCTCGAGGAGGCGATACGCAAGGGCCGGGTCAAGAGCGGCGACCACGTGCTGCTGGCCGGCTTCGGTTCCGGACTGACATGGGGCGCATGCCTCTTGAAGTGGGCATAAACAGGAATGACATGGGCGTAAAGAAGAATGAGAGGGAACCTAGCGGTGCCCTCTCATCGGCGCGTCGGCGAAGCCGACCCGGCCTGGCGGCCGGGCAAGCGCGCCTGCTCTCTCTCCCTAAAGGTTGGGCCTGTGATTAATCTGGCCGGCCCGATCGCGCTTCTGTTCCCAGGCCAGGGCACGCAAAAGCCCGGCATGGGAAAGAACCTGCACGATCGCTATCCGGCCGCGCGAGCCGTGTTCGAACGGGCGGAACAGGTCCTGCAGATGCCGATCCGCCAGCTGTGCTTCGATGGTCCAGTCGAGGAGCTGAACCGCACGGACATCATTCAGCCGTGCGTGATGACCGTGTGCTGGGCGGCCTACGAGGTGTGGCGCGAGAGCTACGGGTTTGAAAACGTAAGTGTCACAGCGGGCCACAGCCTGGGCGAGATCGCCTCGCTTGCGGCTGCGGGTTCGATCCCCTGGGAGACTGCGCTGCTGCTCGTCAAGGAGCGGGGCCGGATCATGGCCCAGGCGTCGCACGAGCAGGCTGGCGGCATGATCGCCATCGTCGGGCTCGAGGAAGCGGCGGTCGAACGAATTCGCGAGCAGGCATCGGCGCACGGCAAGCTGTGGGTGGCCAACCGCAACGCCGACGTGCAGTTCGTGCTGTCGGGCGAAGTGGCCGCGGTGCAGGACGCAGAGAGGCTGGCTCTCGCCGCCGGCGCGCGCCGCGCGCTCATCCTGACCATCCCACTCGCCGCCCACACGCCGTTGATGGCCGCCGCCGCCGCCGCTTTCCGCAAGCTGGTCGACAAGCTGCCGCTCAAGGCGCCCTCGATACCGATCCTCGCGAATGCGTCAGGCGAAGCGCTCCGCACGGTCGCGAGCCTCCAGGACGAGCTGCGGCTCCAGATGCTGCGCCAGGTCGACTGGGCGCGCACGATGGTGTCGATGCGGGCCATGAAGGTGAAGACAGTGGTCGAGCTTGGACCAGGCCGCGTGCTGGCCAGCCTCGCCGCGAAGCACATTCCCGACGTCGACACCTGGAACGCCGAAGAGCTGTTCATCGACTTCGCCGGCCCCACGACGGCCTGAGACATGGGCGACCTCGACGGTAAGACCGCGCTCGTCACGGGCGGCGGCAAAGGCATCGGTCGCGCGATCAGCATCGCCCTGGCGGGGATGGGCGCGCATGTGGTCGTGAACTACCGCTCTGACAAAGCCGCGGCCGAAGAGACGGCCGCCTCGCTGCCGAACGGGAGCGCGCACAAGGCTGACGTGGGCGATCCCGCGCAGGTCGAGTCGATGGTGAAGGCGATCGGCCGGGTCGACGTGCTCGTCAACAACGCCGGCGCGGTGCGCGACAAGCTGCTGATCCAGATGGCCCCCGCCGACTGGGAGGAGCTGATTCGAATCGACCTCATGTCGGCTTTCGCCACGACACGAGCGGCCATCATGTCCGGGATGATGCGCGCCCGCTGGGGCCGGATCGTCAACATCTCGTCGATCGTCGGCTTGACCGGTAACGCCGGCCAGTCCAACTACGCGGCGGCCAAAGCAGGCCTGATCGGTTTCACCAAGTCCGTGGCGCGCGAATACGGTTCGCGGAGCATCACGTGCAACGCGGTCGCCCCTGGCTACGTCCGCACCGAGCTGACCAGGGGGTCCCTGACGGATGAGATGGTCGGCGAGCTGGTCAAGCTGACGCCGATCAAGCGCGAAGGCACGGCCGAAGACGTCGCCGCGGCGGTGGCGTTCTTGTGCTCCGAGCGGGCGGGGTTCATCACTGGGCAGGTGATCGCCGTGGACGGCGGATTGAGTCTCTGATGGCACTCGCACACGAGACCCGGCCGGAGCTGCGCATCGCGGGAAGCAAGCTGCCTGCGATCCCGCTGCCGCCAGCCTGCCCCGGCTGCGGCGTCAGCCTCGACGCCGATGCGCTCCGGAAAAACAACTATGTCTGCGACTGCGGACACCACTTCCGGATCGGCGCCGACGCGTGGATCGCTTTGATCGCCGATCGCGGCTCGTGGCAGGAACGCTGGGGTGACGTACGGTCTCACGACCTACTGAACTGGAAGGTGCCCAAGCCGTACCAGGCCGTCATCGAGCAGCTGATGGACGAAGGGCTGAACGAGGCCGTTCGCACCGGCACCTGCACACTGGCGGGACGGCCGATCTGGCTCGCGGCGTTCGACTTCCGCTTCGTCGGCGGAACGCTTTCGATCGTCGCCGGGGAACGGCTGGCGCGAGGGATGGAACAGGCGGCGAGCTCGGGCCTCCCCTACGTGCTGATCTCCGCTTCGGGCGGCGCCCGGATGCAGGAAGGCGTTTTGGCCCTGATGCAGCTGGCCAAGGTGAATGCAGCTGTGGGGCGGCTGCACGCGGCGGGCGTGCCGTACTTCTCAGTGCTCACCGATCCGACGTTCGGCGGCACGGCGGCATCGCTTGCGCTGCTGGGCGACGTCAACATCGCCGAGCCGGGCGCCGCCATCGGATTCACGGGGCCGCGCGTGATCAAGCAGGCGACCTACGCCGACCTGCCGGCCGGCTTCCAGAGCGCGGAGTTTCAGCTTGCACACGGGCAGGTGGACCTCGTGCTGCCCCGCACAGAGCTCCGCCGCCTCCTGGCGCACCTGCTCGAGATGTACCCATGACGCGTCACGGCCGCAAGCCCGACGAGACGACGCTCAGCGTCTGGCAGGTCATCGAGCTCGCACGCCACCCGGAGCGCCCGTACTCGCTGGACTACATCCGCCGCCTGGCGCCCGACTTCGTCGAACTCCACGGGGATCGGCTCTCGGCCGACGATCCCGCGCTCGTCGGCGGTATCGGGACGTGGCACGGCCGGACCACGATGTTCCTCGGACATCAGAAGGGCCGGAGCCTCAAGGAGAGGGTGGCGAGGAACTGGGGCATGATGCACCCCGAGGGCTACCGCAAAGCGATCCGGCTGGCGCATCACGCGGCCAAGTTCCGCTTTCCGATCGTTTCGTTGATCGACACCCCCGGCGCATATCCGGGCGCGGGGGCTGAGGAGAGGGGCATCGCCTCCGCCATCGCCGAGGCGATCATGGAGTGGTTCCGCATCCCGGTCCCGATCGTCGCGGCGGTGATCGGAGAGGGAGGGAGCGGCGGGGCCCTCGGCATGGGGGTCGCCGATCGCGTGATCATGCTCGAGAACTCGATCTATTCGGTCGCCTCTCCTGAGGCCGCGGCCTCGATCGTCTGGCGCGATAACACTCGCAAGGTGGAGGCCGCCGAGCAGCTTCAGCTGACCTCGCGCGACCTGCTCGCGATGGGCGTGGTCGAAGAGGTCGTCACGGAGCCGAAGGGAAGCGCGCATGTCGCTCACGACGCTGCCGCGGCCGCCCTCGACGAGGCCCTGCACCGTCACATGCAAGCGCTCCTGCAACAGCCTACCGAGGAGCTTCTACAACACCGCTACGAGCGATTCCGCTATATCGACTCGCTCGTGCATGCCGAGCCGCAGTTCGGACCAAAAGTCTGAAATATGAGAAGGAACCTCCGGTTCCTTCTGCGCGCAAGCGGCGATAAGGATGTGACCGATCGATTGCATCGGCCGGTCGGTTTCGCCGACGGGCCTGCTCATCTTCCCGCTGATTGGATTTACAGAATGTTTCTCCACGCAAAGCTTGGCGCCTAAATGAGCGCACGGGAAGGCCGGAGTAAATCCGGCCTGCGGGCCACCCGAACTTGAGAATCGTCGCGCAGCGCGTGGCTGCGGGCTCGGTGAGCTGGAACGAGGACGGATCCGAGCGCCGTGCAACCATCGGGCCCGGATTCGTGTTGTTAGTAGGTGCGGCATCGGATGACGACGACAACACGGTGCGAAAGCTCGCCGACAAGATCATTGACCTGCGCGTCTTCGCGGACGAGGCGGGCCGGATGAACCTGAGCCTCGTCGACGTGCACGGCTCGGCCTTGATCGTGTCGCAGTTCACGCTGTTCGCGGACATGAGCCGCGGCCGGCGGCCAAGCCTGCTCAAGGCCGGCGATCCGCAGCGTGCCGAGCAACTGTATGAATTCTTTGTGCAGCAGTTTCGCGAGCGCGGAATACCGACCGAGACCGGCAGCTTTGGAGCTGATATGCGAGTGGGCATCGAAAACGATGGCCCGGTCACGCTGGTGCTGTCGACGGACGAGTGGCCGACGCGTGTCTAGCCTCAAGCCGTACCTGGCACTGGCTGGGCTCGCGCTGATCTGGGGCGCCTCGTTTCTCCTGATCAAGGTCGCCGTCAAAGACATGAGCCCGACGGTGTTGCTGCTCATACGCTCGGTGTCGGGATTGGTCGCCCTGGCCGTGATCGTCAGAGTGATGGGCCGGCCCCTTCTCGGCGAAGGCTGGAGGACGCGATTGGGCTCGTTCGCGATCATGGCGATCACGAACGCGATCGTGCCCTGGGTCGCGATCGCTTGGGGAGAGGAGCGGATCTCCAGCGGGCTGGCCAGCATCCTGAACTCGACGACCACGCTCTGGACGGCGGTCCTCATCTTTTGGGCGATGCCGGCTGAGCGCCCGACCAGGGTTGGTTACCTGGGCGTCGTCCTGGGGTTTGCCGGAGTCGTCATCCTCGTGCTGCCCGACATCCTGGCCCATGGCATGTCCGGCAATTTCTTCGGGGCAATGGCGGTGCTCGTGGCAGCGCTTTCATATGCGGCAAACGCGATCTACCAGCGCCGGAAGATGCGCAGCGTCAGCGTGTTCGACGTGAGCCTCGGACAGCTCGCGGCGACGGTCATCTTCGCCATACCGCTGGCTGCCCCATCGCTGCCACACGTTCACGTTGCCCTGAAGTCGATGGCCGCGGTCATCGCGCTGGGAGCGGGCGCCACAGGCATCGCGTATCTGCTCTATTACTACGTGATGAACAGCCTGGGCGCGGTGCGCGCCGCTGGTGTCACGCTGCTGGTACCGGTGACTGCTGTGTTCTGGGGAGTGGTCCTGCTGCACGAGGGCTTCAGTTGGACGATCGTTTTCGGCATGGCCGTCATCCTCGCCGGAACCGTCCTCACCAACCTCCGGCGGCGGGTCACCCGGGAGCCCTCGGTTACGCGCGACACAGCGGCAGCTTGACCGCCTTTCTCGAGGAGCACGCAGCACAGGTTCGCCTGGCGGCCGACCGGATACGAGCTCACGTCCGCCGCACTCCCTGCCTGACGACCGACCTCGACCCCCACCTGCGGCTGAAGCCGGAGTGCTTTCAGGTCACCGGCTCGTTCAAGGTCCGCGGAGCCTTCAACGCCATCCTGACCCTGGCCGCCCGGGAGCCGCGGCCGGCGGGCGTGATCGCCGTGAGCTCCGGCAACCACGCGCAGGCAGTGGCGCTCGCCGCGGCGACGGTCGGCCTCCCGGCGCTCGTGCTCATCCCGGAGGACGCCAACCCGGCGAAGGTGGCGGCGACGCGCGCCCTCGGCGCCGAGGTGATCCAGGAGGGCATCACCTTCGCCAATCGCGAGCAGCGCCTGCTCGAGGAGATGGCCGCCCGCGGCCTGACCCTCGTCCATCCTTTCGACGACTGGAATGTGATTCACGGGCAGGGCACCGCCGCGCTGGAGCTGCTCGAGGACGCGCCAGACCTCGAGGTGATCGTCACCCCGGTGGGAGGCGGCGGATTGCTGTCCGGCACATCCATCTCGGCCAAGCAACACAATCCAGCGATTCGCGTCATCGGGGTCGAGCCCGCGGTGGCCGACGACGCCTACCGAAGCTGGAAGACCGGAAGCATCCAGGCGCTCGCCGCGGCTCCGGCGACCATGGCTGACGGAGTCCGGACCACCTCGATCGGAGAGCGTACGTTTGAAACCATGTTCGCCAACCGGCTGGTGGACGAGATCGTGACGGTGACCGAGGATGAGATCGCCTCAGCGGTCCGGGTCGCCTGGTCACGGCTGCACCTCGCGCTGGAGCCCACCGGCGCGCTTCCGCTGGCGGCCTACCTGGTGGGAAAGTTACCGAAGGGCGCCGCCGGACTGATCCTGACGGGCGGCAACGCCAACCTCGAAACGGTGGCTACACTGCTTCGGCACTGATGATTCCCGTCAAAGAGGTGATGACGCGGAACGTGATCACATTCCGCGAGGACACGCCCCTCGATGAGATCGCGACGACGCTTGCGTCGAAGCGGATCACCGGCGCGCCGGTCGTGAGCGCCGAGGGGCACGTGGTCGGCATCATCTCCGAGACCGACGTGTTCTCGAAGAAGGGCAAGGTGGCGCGCGACATCATGAGCGAACGCGTGGTCTCCGTCAGCGAAGACACCGGCATCGACGAAGCCGCGCGCTTGCTGATCGGAGAGCGGATTCGCCGCGTGCCGGTCATCCGGAACGGCAAGATGGTCGGCCTGCTCAGCCGCTCGGACGTGCTGGAGTTCTTCGCCAAAACACGCTGGACGTGCGACGTATGCGGGTGGTGGGAGCGCAGCCTCGAAAAGCCTGAGCGATGCCACTCGTGCTCGAGCACGGATCTCCACCTGGAGCGGGCGGACCCTGGGCATTAGCCGCCTCTCGCTGAAGGCCCAGAGCTTCACCGAGTCGGTCATCCGCGAGATGACCCGTTTGAACCTCCAGCTAAACGGCCCGAAACGCGCCGTGAACTTCGCCCAGGGGTTCCCGGATTTCAACACCGACGCCCGGATCCTCGACGCGGCCGCCGCCGCATTGCGGGACGGCTTCAACCAGTACGCCACGACATGGGGCGCACCGCAGCTCCGCCAGGCGGTGGCTAGCAAGCAGTCCGCCGCGTGGGGACGCGCCGTCGATCCGGAGACCGAGGTCACAGTTTCGTGCGGCGCGACCGAGGCGATGATCTCGGCGATGCTGGCCGCGATCGACCCCGGCGACGAGGTGATCGTCTTCGAGCCGTTCTATGAGAACTACGGGCCCGACTGCATCATCAGCGGCGCGGTGCCACGGTACGTGGCGCTGCGTGGCAACGACTGGTCGTTCGATCCGGGGGCGCTCCGAGCAGCCTTCAACGACAAGACCCGTGCCATCGTCGTCAAC
>Ga0066793_10000810_pt1 | contig 13123 bp, 11 predicted proteins | sample PersoiDNA2013189_FD_83876 | JGI IMG/M metagenome (GOLD analysis project Ga0066793, IMG submission 83876) | Permafrost soil microbial communities from the Arctic, to analyse light accelerated degradation of dissolved organic matter (DOM) -... | ecosystem: Environmental > Terrestrial > Soil >...
ATTCCGACCTACCCAAATGTGGAAACTATTGGTAGTTTCAAATTGCTGAAAAATAGCTTAACGACGCGGAATATCGAAGTTGACTACTACTTTTTTCCAAGAATGAACCTTCTTGTGACGGTGGGGAATTGCGGCATTTTCACCGAGAGGAGCCGCGTTGGCAAGTGCCAGTTGAACCCCGTCACTCCCCCGCAGTAGAATGAGCGTCGGCAGCAAGGCAACTGATGAAAGGCTCTGTAGTTTTGTGAACGGTTTATCTTTAAGGCGAAAGCACTCCAAGGACGGTGGTAAAGGCGCAGGCGTAAAGAAGAACAAGCGTAAAAGAGACTACTCTGCCTTTGCCGAAAAGCACTTGACCAACTTCCTCTTTGCCATCGTGGTTGCCCTCGTGGCCATCGCTATAGCCGTCCTTATAGCCAAGCTGTTTCTTCATAAACTTGATGTTGTTGCCTATCTATCGGCCGCGTCCACCTTCGCCATAGCATTGTTGACGATAGGATATGTCCTTACTACGAGAAGGCAACTCGATGTGATGCAGAGTCAACTTGGCGAGATGAAGAGACAGACTCAGTTTCAACGGCAGCCGTACCCACAGTTGTTAAGTATCCAATTCTTCGTTCACAAGCCCGTCTTCACATATATGCCGCCGAAGGATGAGTACGTTGTCCTGTGTAAGTATGGTCTCAAGTTCGGTCTTGAAAACATCGGGGAATCGCCAGCAATTGGGGTCACTGTGATGGGGAGAATCCTCGTTCATTCAGGGGACAAACAAAGTGCTTTATCACCAATCCATGAACTTTCTATCGAAGCTATCCCACCGGGTAAGAAATGGAATGACCCGCAAAGTGACGATGAACAAGTGCATTTCTTCTCATACGGGAGAACGGATGTGACTCAGGCTCTGAGGGAAAGAGACCCAAGACTATTCCCCGAGGTCTGCATGATGGTTCTTTATAAGAACACTCTCAATGGTGCTTTCGTCGTTCATTCGCATTATGTTCTGACCCCCAAAGAGAAGGAACAATATGAGACGCTTACAAACTGGGAGAAAGCAGTTAAATCTTTCGCGATTACCTATAAACATGAGATGGAATCGTTGACCAGTAAGAAGCAGGAGAATGACAGAACTTGGATGGACGATGGAAAAGAGATTGCAAGAGCCTTCGCCGAAGAGTGTGTCGGGGAAGAGACAATGGAAATGAGTGCCAGACTTGTGCCTCGTAGCACCGAACTTATGCTTATGGACTCAGAGGTGATTGACCAGTATGTGTCTATTGTTGGCAAAGGATTTGGAACCCCGCTAGCACCAATGGGTCCAGACAGGTGCTTACACTGCCAAGCAGAAAGACCAGAGTGACAGAGGAAAGCTGATAGCCCCATTTCGCTGCTAACCTGCTGCTAACCCCGACCCCGGAATCACCCTTGATTGATTCCCCGTTAATCCCAGTTTCCCCGTATAATTACTCACGGAGGGATGGCAGAGTGGACGATTGCGGCGGTCTTGACAGCTGAGCTGTTCACTGAGCTGAACAAATCGGGGAACTTTCTCGTCTTGCTACCACTCCTGCCGTGAACAGGTTTTCCCCTATGCAGCGACCTATGACGGGGTAAGAAATCGGTGAAGAATCTCGAACATGGATTGTTCATTCTGAATCGCCGACTGGAACAGATATTTCAGCACTCCTACACCTCCAAGAGGTGAACCCTGTGGGTGAAGACAGAAACACGGGAATGGCCGGAGTTGATTCGGTCGAGAAGATTATCAGGGACATTCCCAAAGCCGAGCTGCATGTCCACCTCGAGGGAACTCTCGAGCCTGACCTGATGTTTGATATCGCGAAAAGGAACGGCGTCAAACTGACGCATAGCTCGGTGGAAGAACTCAGGTCCAGCTATAGCTTCGAGAACCTAGAGGATTTTCTGAGGGTATATTTTGAGGGTAGCCGAGTACTTCTACGCGAGTTGGACTTCTTCGAGGTCACGATGGCTTATCTGCTAAATGCGCGCTCTCAGAACGTCTTGCGCGCGGAGATGTTCTTCGCGCCCCAGGCTCACACCCGAAAGGGTGTGGGAATCGAGCAGGTTATCAGCGGAATTCACGAAGCCTGCTTGGAGGCTGAAAGCAGTCTTGGCATCTCTACAGCGATATTGATGTGTTTCTTGAGGGAGCTTGGCCCAGACCAAGCGATGGAAACACTCGAGCTAGCCCTTCCCTTCAAGGACTGGATAACGGGTGTCGGTCTGGGCTCAGTGGAACTCGGCAATCCCCCCGTCGCATTCCGAGAAGTGTTCGACAGGGCGCGTTCCGAGGGATTTGAGACGTGTGCTCACGCTGGCGAGGAAGGGCCCGCTGAGTATATCCGAGAAGCTGTGGAACAGCTCAAGGTCTCACGGATTGACCACGGGAATCGAGTGCTTGAGGACGAGTCGTTGGTGGAGATGTTGGCACAGCGGCGCATTCCCTTGACCCTCTGCCCTCTCTCAAACGTGAAGCTGAAAGTTGTACACGGGCTCGAAGATTATCCCATAGAGGAGATGTGCGATAGGGGACTTGTCGTAACGGTTAATTCTGATGACCCCGCCTACTTCGGAGGCTATATCAACGAAAACTTCGTGGCAGTTCAGCAGGCGCTGGGCCTGGACTGTGAGTGGATATCCACTCTCGCAAAGAACTCGTTTGAGGCCTCATTCCTCGACAGGCCGGGAAAAGACGAGATGTTTTCGAAACTGACCGACTACTGGAATTTGATTGGACGCGAAGCAGGTGCTTGAGATGAGGAATCTCGACTAAAGAGTGTCGGGACCGCCTCTCCCCTCTGTTGTCTCTTGTTGAGGGTGGCCGTAGAATCTGCTTGCGCGCAGCTTGCAAGATAAGACAATATCAAGAAGGAGTCTAGTCGTGAAAAGTTGCTATGATGACGTTTTTACTCCTGACCCCATTTACCAGGAGCAACTCCAAAATATCCTTGAGTTTATCAATGAAAACCCAGTAAAGGTGCTTGATGTTGGTGCTGGCACCGGAAACCTCGTAGAGATGATATCTAAGAAATATCCTGATGTTTTGGTATATGGAATAGATAATGACCCAGATATGGTCAGAACAGCTACGAACAAGTATTCAGAATGCAATAACATAAATATTTCAACTGGAGACGCAACAAGGCTGCAATTTGGCGATGGATGCTTTGAATTCATTGTTTCTAACTGGGCAATTCATCACCTTGATAATGAAGAGAAAAGAGCTTTCGCGAAAGAAGCATTTAGAGTCCTTTCTGATAGTGGCAGACTTGTATTGGGAGATATTTTTGCGCCGGTTGATGGAAAAGCTGGTGACGTTGAGCGTTCCGTTAAGCTGACACAGAGTATAGTCAAGAGAGCTATCTACTACATGAGAAATGTGAGCTTTGAGCGCGCCCTTATACTCATTGCTGCTCTACCTAATTTCTTGACTAATAAGGGGGAGCACCTCGTAACGACGAATTACATGTCCGGCTTACTCGAGGAGGTAGGATTTAGAGTATTGACTATAAAGAATACCAGTGACCCTGAGTATATGGTTCGCATAATCACAGCAGACAAGAATCATCAATCTTTCCGGGTTTAGATGTTTTCCGGGTCTTAACGCACGTGGTTTGATTCAAATCCCTGCCGCAAGGACAGACCACATGAGCCGAATTCCTCTCGGAGTCTTGTCACGCTACTCTGATATAATCGCGCCCAACGGTAACCCGGCGTTCGGACCATCCAAAAATCCCCAAGAGTTGCCGCATGGAAAGGTTCTGCCGGGTTGCCTTCCCCTTTGTTAGTGGTCGTACCTGTAGCATCACGTTGTGTACAAAAGACAGTTGAAGACGGCGGCATTCTCTTAGGAACAGGTAAGGGTACATCGGTGAAGTTAGGGCGACCTGGTCGCGGAGGTCTCCTACAGCACTGGGGGGTCATCAAGGTCAGCGTTCGGGTCTGCTTCCCTTTGCTTCCCTTCTTGTCAGTGAGATAGAATCAGCTTTAGACAGGCAACAGTCTTCGGGGGGTAATATGGCACCAAGAAGCCCATCGCCACGTACTAGTGGAGAGTTTCATCTTCTAATCGAATTTGAAGATGCTAAGAAGACCTACGTAAGGGACTTGTCCTCTTTTCTATACAACCTTGAGTTGCTTTACGACTTTTCTCTTATGATTACGGCCGACGAATACATCGACGTTCCTTTTAGGAAGTCGTTGTTCTGGAGTGGCGCGGAGATTCGTAAATCTCATCAGCTCGAGATTGACAAGTATCAAAAAGAGTCACCGGCATGGGTCGAGATAAAGGTTGCTTTGGATATGGGGGCTGCGGCGGCAGTTATTGCATCGTTTGTCTTATATGAGATACGCAATTGGAATCGAAATAGAAAAGAAGAGGCGTCCAAGCAGAAAGAACGTGAATTCATTCAACATGAGTATAGAAGACTCATGAGAGAATCGAGGCGGCCGCGTGGTGATGAACTAAGAGTAGAACGCATTGGTGAGAGGACAATTCGAAGACTTGAGGAAAACCCTGAAGTGGATAAAATCGAGAGGATAACAGCCTGGATAATCTATGACGATGAAACACGCGAGGATGTGCCTATTGATGAGCCCATTCCCAGAAGGGCGCGTCGACGCAAAGACTAATTACGCCTCAAGTTCTTCGTTACCCCACTGAGCCCAATTCTCTCGTCGATTCCCGCTGGTTGAAAACCCCTGCCGCCAATATCAGTTGAAGGCAGTCACTTCCCCGCAGTAGAATGAGCGCGGCAGCAAGGCAACGACGGGGAGGTATTAGTATCGTGAGTGGCATTGAAGATGTTGGGAGAATGACCAACGACTTTCAGCTGAATAACAAGGCTGCCATTTCAAGTGTGTTATCCAGGAGCAAGAAATTGAGGGAGTCGTGTTCGAGGGTTGAAAGCTCGTGGAGTGGTTCTTATGTGGGTTGGCATAGCAGAATGTACTACCATGATTTCGCGGTGCCTGCATACTACGAGAGATTCAGTCCTGAGTGGGGCAATATAAACGGATTACCGGATGGTTGGGAAGAGAAGCAAACAGAAGACGTAAAAACACGAATTGAAAGTCTGGTTGGGGATGGGTTTTCAATTGATAGTTACGAAAGCGATATAGAGAACCTTCACTCTGAAGCCGAGAAACTGAAAGACGAAGTGTTGATAGCGATGTCAACAGTTTCCGACACTTCGTTGGCCAACAGTGAACAGAAGCTGCAGGCAGAAATTGAGAGCCTTAGCCTTGGCAACGGGAGACAGTTCTATATACAGCAGCGCAAACCAGGGCATATTTCGACCAGAGATAGCGAAGCACTGAGCCAAGGAATTCGCTTGCCTGCGTGGTTGTACTATGACGCCATAGCACTTGAAGCGAGTAGCCTTTGTGAAAGCATTGATTCGTTCATTCGATTGACCAAGAGGGTCGCTCGTCAGATACTTGCGAGAGGGGAAAAGAAGATGGAAACCGCAGACCTACACGCTGATATTCTTGAGAAATGCAGCGCGCTTTATTCAAACCAACACTACCCCGAAGCAGTTGGAAAGAGTTTCTTGGTTGTTCGAGATAGGTTGCGCCAACTAACGGGATACGAGACTGGTTCAGATGCGTTCGGGAAAGGGAATCTACATATCAAAGGGGCTTCAGCCGACAATGTTGATGAAGATTTCAACGCGGGTGTGAAGTTCTTGACGATGGCAATTGACCGTTTCCGTAATGAGAAATTCCATACTTCTGACGCAAACATATCGGACCCAGTCCGTGCTTACCAGTACCTAGCGCTGAGTAGTCTGGCTATGTCTTTCTTGGACAACGCTGAAATCCTGAAGCCTAAGCCCGGGTCCGATTCAAAAGGAAGGCAAGCAGAGTAGCATTGGCTGTGGCGAAGGTTGTAAATCTGTGAATAATCTCGAACTCAAGGCTCGAATTTCTAGCGTCGAGGCAGCAGTAAAGACGGCAGAGAGGTTAGCGGGCGTGTGCCACGCTGACATTCACCAGACCGATACGTATTTCAAAGTCCACGAGGGACGATTGAAATTGCGTGAGTATGAAGATACAGCCGAGTTGATTTTCTACAATCGACCAGACAGCCGGGACCCAAAATACTCCACTTATTACATTTCAGAAGTGTCGAACCCCTTTGTATTCAACACAGTCCTTGGTAACAATCTTGGAGTAAAAGCAATCGTTAAAAAGCGTAGGCGGGTATTCCTACTAGAGAACACCAGAATCCATATCGACGAGGCAGAAGGGCTTGGCGACTTCCTCGAGTTCGAGGTTGTATTCGGTGAGGACACAACACCTGATGGCGCGAGGAAGATGGTCGCTTTGCTAATGGACGAGTTTGACATCAAAGACGAGGACTTGGTGGGGCGCTCATATTGCGATTTGCTTGAGGGGACGGAGGCCTGACCCGTTGATTGACAAAGAAGCTTACCTCACGCTGCTAACCTGCTGCTAACCAACTATGTCAGAATCGCCGTCACTCCTTACCTCCTCCGTCCTCTTTCCCCGTATAATTGTCCACGGAGAGGTGTCCGAGTGGCCGAAGGAGACGGTCTCGAAAACCTTTGTGGGCGCGAGTCCACCGTGGGTTCGAATCCCACCCTCTCCGCCACCTTTTTCCCGTATTCACGGGAAACTCAATACACTGACCGTGGTTGTTAAGGCTGGGTCGGTCTGTTGATTAGCGGCGATTTGTTGACAATTTGTTGACAATTCTCGTTCTGTCGCCAATCTTGCCAATCGACGCGAAAGCTTGGATAATCAGAAAACCAAGCCACGTGGGGAGTCGATATGCGGTTGATACCAATCATTCAGGTCAATAGTGGCGCGCTTACAGAAGCAAGAACAGGGGATTTGCTTTCGCAAGGCTTGCGCGACAGCCGATACACATCGTTCAAGTTTGCAGTTGCCTATATGCGTCTCTCTGGTCTAAATAGGATTGCTTTGGATATTGATGATTTGCGCGCCCGCGGGGGAACCGTATCAGGAGCAGTGGGACTTAGTGGAGGGGTGACGTCAATTGAAGCCCTCCAAGCTCTTGCATCAATATCTGACTCGAGTTCTGTCTTTCATGTTGTTGGAGGTCCAACTTATCATCCGAAGATTTATCTTCTGCAAGGTTCAAGCGAGGCGGCAATCATCTTCGGCAGCGCTAATCTCACATGCGACGGCCTGTATCGGAATATTGAGATTGGCCAAGAGGTGCTTATCGATAAGAGCATGCCGGATGACTTAGCAATTCTAAAACGATATGAAGATTTCGTGGATTCTATGTTGGATGCATCAAAATCGAATGTCTGGCTGCTTGATGAGGACAGGATCAAGGAAGTCATTCGTCTAGGTTTGGTGAAGCCTGAATCCAAAACCAGAGAGCCAGGAGAAACAGATTCAGCAAGCAGGAAGAAGTTGTCAGAAGCCCGAGAGATGTTTCCGAGCTTACAAGTTCCCGTGCCACCTCCCGCTCCAAAGAGTATTGTTCCGTTGATCCCACGTCCGACGGGTCGAAAACCCGTAACTCGCAGACCTCCTATGCCTTCGCTTGTTGTACCAGTATCCACAGCTAATACATTCTTAATGCAACTTTCTTCATTCGACTCGAGCCACCCGACTGGGTTCAAAGGGACACCCGAGATACTGATACCACATGGTGCAGTCGCCTTCTTCCCGCCAATAGCACTAACGAAACGGAAGTATCCTGACGTTGTGTTTAATATTACACTCAATAAACCCGGCGGTAACGAAGTACGGTCATGGCGGTTCTGGTACTACGAATTTCGTGCCACTGGAACACGGATTGATGAATATAGACTGAGAGTCGACCGAGACACTGTCGACATGATGACAAGTGGTGGAGCTGACATTCTAGTGATAAGCCGTCTCCCATCTGGTTCCGCAACGGCGTACGAAGTCACGATTGTAAGTAGCGGAGATCCTCAACATGGAATTCTCCTAAGCTTGTGCGACCAAGAGAGCCAAGGTAAACGATGGGGCCTTCACTAGGAACAACGGCTTCCAGGCTTTAGCAGTAATAAGTACTCGCTCTTGATTGAGTTCTGGTTGTGAAGATCAAACCTCTGATATGTGTCTAGCTTCTTCAGGCCTTCTAGATTCCAGCCCTTCGATTCGGCAATGTCTCCTAAGAACCTTGGGGTGTCGATTCGAATAGTAGTACCATCCATTACTGTCGTGTTGACACCCACAACAAGAGCGAAGGTTCCACTCCTTCGAAGAAGGCAGTGAAGTTGCCCGAACATCTGCGACATGTCTGCGAAGTATTTATAGGTCAGGGCAGGAACATTCCGTTTGCGAAACCCGTGTTCGGGGTGATCGGCGGCGGTCAGCAAGTCGCGGCAAAAAGCTGCAACCGGCCGAGGCAGCCCCGAATGGTTCTCGAGGATATATACTTCCATTGCTGTCCGTTCTTTCAAGGATATTTCTCTACTCCCTATCAAGCTTTGTTCTGTGTTACGGACGTTGTCTGCCTGCAGCAGACCCAGGAGGCAAAGACTTAGCCTTTGAGTGTCTATGTAGGGAAGTGCCGTGGCGTAGGGTGGGCTCGTGATTATGATATCAACACGCCGACGGTGATGTTTTTCCAGTTCCGTTCGTATAGTCCCACTACAGTTGCGACTGTCTATTACAAAGGCCTCTTGAATCGAATGGCCAAATTGCACAGCTCGGCGAGCGCGCACGATTGTCTTGATCTTTTTCTGAAGATCGTCCAGGTAAAGCTCTATGACCGCTGGGTTTTCAATAGGATCCTTACGCCTTCGGATTCTTAGGTCACCAGGATCTTGAAGAGAGACTGCTCGACAGATGTCGCTCAGTATTGCCTTGAATATGTTTCGCAACTTCGGCTTGATGATTCGATTGATTGCATCGAGCACTTCTTGGATTTGAAACAAAGCTGATTTAGAGAACCACCTCTCCAAGTACACTGAATTCGGTAAATGCATTTGTCCGCTAGTCGTTGAGAGTTCGGTTTCTCGACAGTTTTCCAAGAATTCGGCGAGGGAGTCCGTTTGTTCCTCAAGCAATTTGATTGACGCCTTTGTCGCTTCCACCTTGGCGTTGGCGACGAACACAGCCAAAGGGTTGAGATCGATACCAAGACAATTCCAGCCATTGTGGCGGGCTTCCAGAAGCGTCGTACCACTGCCGCAGAAGGGGTCCAGAACCCAGCCGTCTTCAGCTAGACCAAGGGAGTTGCCCAGGGAGTGCACTATTTGGGGGTTGAACTTGCCCTTGTACTCATGGAGCCCGTGCGCCGAGTATCTGGTGCTTTGGCGACTCAACCTCGGGACGCGTTTGGCAGAATTGCTAGAACCCCATTTTGTTCCGTTCGCACTTGCCTCAAGGAGCGCTTGCCTAGTAATGATAACTTCGCCATCTACTGCAGCATGATTGAAATATGTTAGATCGCCAATTCTGCTCAGATCAGAGGTTTGGACATCGATCCTTAGGCCCGTATCCGTAGATTCGGGTATGCAATGGAAGAGCTTCTCTATCTCTTCGATCGCCAACGTCTTCTCGTAATCGAAATAGTTGTACTCGTTCCAGATGAGCTCAATGCGCATGCTCGAGCTCCAATCGGAAAATACAGATTGCTTCCTTGTCTATCCCGCAGTTAGCTGGATTGAAAGACTTTCTTCGAATGTTGATGTTTCTATAAGCAGCGCCGACTTTGCTAAACGCATTGGCGGTTGCCGCTCTTTCTAGCAGCAGCTCGTTATCAACCACTCGGCCGCGAATGATTGAGCGTCCGATGACCATGCAAGCTAGTGCGTCGGTCTGCATGATTTGTGATAGGAGCCAGAAGACACGCGACATCTGAGTCTCGAAATGTTTCTCTGTAAACGGATTTTTCTTGAAGTAATGGGGTCTCGCTCCTATTTCAAGCTCCCTTACAGCCACAGGGTCCATGCCAAGCCAGTACATCCGGTACTTGTGATACAACCAATATTCATAAGCATTCGGGTAGGGGGGCGAAGTAATAACAAGACCGACCCTTTTGTCGAATTCCCACGGCTCTACCTGCAAGACGTCTTTGGTGATGAGTTGCGGTCTTGCTCCGTTTCTTGGGAAGAGCGCATTTGAATCGTCGAGACTAGACTCCAAGACGAGGACAGCCTTTTCAAATTCGGTCAAGACAGCTTGAGATTCGATGCCGTTTTTCACAGCTGCATATCTTGTATCGCTATCTTGATTCGAGACTCTGACAACGATACTAGAGAAAGCAACCTTCAGGGCGTCACCAACATCCACATCATCAACTTCGTTGATTGCTTCAATTAGTGACGCCAGCGACATCTGAACGGGCGGCTCGAACCAATGATTGAGTCTAGGAATTGCCGGAATAGTATAGGATTTCTCCTCGAGCCTCTTCTTCGCGCTTGAAATAACAACCCTCCGGGCTTGATCAAGTTCGCTACATGGAATAGGAGTGGTTTTTACTTTTGCTATTAGAGTGGCAAGCGGATGGAGGTCAATTCCAATCGCAGGAATTCCTGCAGATGAAGCTTCGACTAGCGTTGTGCCACAGCCACAGAAAGGATCCAAAACCGCGGAACCATCTTCCGGGTAAAAGAGACGAATCAAAGCGCGCGGGATATCTGGTATGAATCGTGCCGGGTACGGGTGTATCGAGCGAACGGTATTGCTTGAATTGGTGTCCGCGAAGTCCCATTCTACCGATTGCAGCAAATCGTTGATGTCAGTATTCATGCTTTTCTCAGACTTTCGCGCTTGTCCTGGGCAATCTTGGTGATGATTGGAGTCTCGTCCTCGAGATATCTCTCGACTGCATCACGAACTACCCATGCAAGAGACACCTTCTTCCTCTTCGCGACCTCCTGTATCATCGCATAGTCATCTTTGGAAAAAGAGATGCTGGTTCTGACCATCTCAGCGGAGTTCTCTTCCTCAGCCAACTTGACCTCCTGGTTTAGTTCACCACAGTACACCACCCTGGTGACATATAATATCAATGTTCACCAGAATTCACCACTGTGGTGAACAAGGGGAGGAATACGAAGAGACTTTACAGCCCGACGTCCTTCCGAATCTCGATCAACGCATCATCAAGCTGCATGGCAAGTGCCCGCTGCATGTCAGGCAGCGCTTGGCTGCCATCGTCAGGGCCAGGAGATAGTTCTGGGAGGAACTGTAGCCAAAGGAGATCTGGATCACTTGTCTACTGCCATTGAGATGGCGAGGCCGACTGGGCGGGCGGCACTGCCGGACTTTGGGCATGAAATGGTCTCATTGGCGGCGACTGCGGTGGCATTTCCTTGCGTGTTTGCCTTTCTGCCATGTTCCGGAAATGATTGGTTGCCCAGATATTCCCGAGCATGACAGCCAGAGCGAGAAGGAGGACTTGGACGACCAGAAAGAGAATGCCACCGATGACGATCATTATCAAGATACCATTCGCCATTGCCACTCCTCAATGTTTATTCGGGCTTCTTTTCCTTCTCGATTAGTTCGCGTTCCTTAGCTAACACAATGTGCATGATTATCTCAACGTCTGATGGAGAGAGCGCTGGGTCCGCTGTCAATACTACCTCGACATCCTTGGCCCCGGTCTGAAATTTCTCGATGGCTTCACGGACGAAGACCACGTCGAAATCCTGGTAGAGCTGTTCGTGGGTGATGTTGAGCGCGTCGAGGACCTTCTTGAGCTGCTCGAAACGTGGCTTGTGTTTGCCATTCTCCCACTGAGATATTGCCGCAGAAGAAACCCCCGACCTTGAGGCCAGGTCCTTAATACTGAGACCCCGAAATTCCCTTACCTTGCGCAGTTGCTCGGCCCGCCGAGTCTTTGTAGGTGAGCTCAACAGCTACGGAGCCAATCCACTTTGCGTCGACGACGGTCACCAGGTCGTTGGGTACGATGCCTTTAACCGATGCCCCCCGCGTCAGCTCCTCAAGCTTCGCCATCAGCTAGCTCCCGACCCGTGCTAGATAAAAAAGTCAGGCAGAACCTGACCTTCGCTGGAAATCGCCTTGCCGCACTACTGCCACCTCTTCCGCTGCCGGGCCCATCCGGGAGTCCTTGGTCAACCTGAAGTAATAGGACGGATAGAAGTAATTCTAGCATAGGCCAGTAACAGGAACGGGCGGCCCTGTAGCTGAGCGCGTAGCGGCACGACCTAGAAAACAGGGCGGATTCAAATGCGAGATGACGGTCTCAAGACAACGGGAAATCAAGCGGTTTGGAGGCATTATGCCGGTGCCGGACGGCTAGGACGCGAAGAACGCCAGGCAAATGTTTGGAGAGTAGCAATTAGTGGTAATATCACGGCACTGGAAGCGGTATATAAGAATATCGGTCTATAGTCACCTGACGCAGAGAGTGTCGAGCCCGTCTTCTTGAAAGCCGACGCGTTAATGACGGGCGCAGGTGGCAAGCTGGTACACCTGCCAGCAAGGGAAAGCTAACGAGCAAAATAAGAGGCAACGAGTAAGGGGGAGAACATGAGTAAAAAAGTCACGCCAGAAGAAAGCGCCCTAATCAGAGAAGCATACAAGACTGGCGGCAAGAAGGCGGCAAAAGCATTGAGGGCCGAACTCGGCAAGAAGCAATCGGCAGTCCCGCCAAGTAGTACCACTCGCGAGCAACAACATAAGAAAAAACAGGGGAAAGGCAAGAATTATTCTACCGAGAAGCAATCTGTTGAAGTCGAGGAGGGAGATAAAGGTCAATGCCTAGCCGTGCTTAAGGGCCATACCAAGGATGTCAACTCAGTCGCTTTCTCCCCTGACGGCTCGCGTATCGTCTCGGGAAGCAGGGATAATACGCTGAGGATCTGGGATGCGCAAACCGGTGAATGCCTGCACGTGCTTAAGGGCCATAAGATTTGGTGGGTCAACTCAGTCGCCTTCTCCCCCGACGGCTTGCGTATCGCCTCGGGGAGCTCGTCCAGTTCACTGAATCTCTGGGACGCGCAAACCGGTGAATGCCTGGGCATCGCGGGGGTCCATAATGATGCCATCTACTCAGTCGCTTTCTCCCCTGAAGGGGAAAGACTAGTATCTTGTTCTGGAAAAAATCTTCTATTTGGTGGTGCCGTCCCCGCTGATAATACGGTGAAGATCTGGG
>Ga0066793_10000811_pt1 | contig 13119 bp, 9 predicted proteins | sample PersoiDNA2013189_FD_83876 | JGI IMG/M metagenome (GOLD analysis project Ga0066793, IMG submission 83876) | Permafrost soil microbial communities from the Arctic, to analyse light accelerated degradation of dissolved organic matter (DOM) -... | ecosystem: Environmental > Terrestrial > Soil >...
CGTGCCTGTGGAGCCCGCCGTAGCCCCTGCACCCGCTACTCCGCCTGCGCAGACTGCCGTCCCACCGGCTGTACCCGCCGCGACCGTGAGCATACCTGCAGGGCCCGTCGTCGCACCTGCACCCGCTACTCCGCCTGCGCAGACTGCCGTCCCACCGGCTGTACCCGCCGCGACCGTGAGCATACCTGCGGAGCCTGTCGTCGCACCCGCTGCGCCCGCTCACCCGACGCGACTGGCAGCAAGTCCCAGAAAGCAGTCAGCAACACACACTGCAGCCAAGACTACACTCCCCGTGACTGCCAGCTCGTCCTCGGAGCCTGTCAGCACACCTGCTGCAGCCGCCACTACACCCGCTGCGACTGCCAGCACGTCCTCGGAGACTGCCAGCACACCTGCTGCAGTCGCCACTACACCCACTCCGACTGCCCGGCGCGGGTCCTTATGGCTCTTGATTGCGTTTGCCGTGCTGGTAATCGTCATTGGCATACTGACCCCTTCCCTCAGCAGGTGGAGAAAACGGAAAATTTCGGAGCGGACGGGCGCCCCAAATCTTTCTCTTACCCGTGAAGCGAGCTCCGACCAAGGCAAGAGTGACCCGCAAGGACCACGCAAAGTTGCCTAGGCTGAGTGCAGAGTAATGATTCCGAACTGGGTCGCCGGTGGCAACCGCTGCCGGCGATCTTTATGGGCGTAAGGGGCGGTAGTGGCACAGTTTGACAAGGAAACGCAGCGCTGAGCGACGCCGAAACCCTGCGGATTCTCGAACGCCCATCATTTCCGTTATTTACTTACACGTCCACATGTGTAATACTTTACACATGCCAACTAACCTCGCATTGGACGACCATCTCATCGAAGAAGCCCGGCGGGCCGGAAGGCATAAGACCAAGAAAGAAGCGGTCACTGCCGCTCTCGATGAGTACGTCCGCAAGCGCAAGCAGATGCGCATCCTGGAAGCCTTCGGCACTTTCTCGCTGGACCCCGCCTACGACTACAAGGCCGAGCGGCAACGGAATGCCGGCAGTAGTCCCAATAGAAGTTCACGGCGCTCTCGCGGCGATCGCCGCTCATGATGGTGCTGGTGGATACGCCCGTCTGGTCGCTGGCTCTGCGACGGAGACCGGAGCATCTCAGCACTCACGAGCAACAACTAACCCAAGCCCTGGCCGAGCTGATTCGTGAAGGACGCGTGCCGATGCTGGGGCCGATCCGTCAGGAACTGCTTTCCGGCATTCGCGAGGAAGCCCAGTTTCGCAAGCTGCGCGACTACCTGCGGGCTTTCCAGGAGCACGCGCTCGAAGCGGCGGACTATGAGGAAGCCGCCCACATGAACAACCGCTGCCGCACCCGGGGCATCGCCGGATCGGCGGTCGATTTTCTGATCTGCGCCTCCGCCCACCGCCGGGGCTGGACCATTCTCACCACCGATCGGGACTTCCAGAACTACGCCTCGGTGCTGCCCCTGCGCCTGCACCCCGCCTTGACCAGCGACTAGATCAACAACTGACCAGATCAGGGGTGGTGGGTCAGTTTCCGGTTTAGAAACAATTCGTCCGGAACGAGCCCGATACTATACGAGCCAACCAGTGCGCATTGTTCAGCGATTGCATCCCGCGTGAACCGGAGCTAGGATCACGCCATGAGGAGAGAGCCATGAGCGAGTATCGTCTTGATGAGCAGAACACCACCGCTTCCCGCCGCAATTTTCTCAAAACCACCGGCGCCGTGACCGCCGGAGCGCTGGCTGGAAGTCTGCTCCCCGAAACTGCGGCGGCATCGGCGGCTGCTCCAGTCAATGTTAATGCCCCGTTCAATCCCGCCACCGCCGGCGCCATGCCGACTCGCAACCTCGGGCGCACCGGCCACCGTGTCGGCATCTTTAGCCTCGGCGGACAAGCCGCCATCGAGCAGCCCAACAACGAAGCCGTAGCCGTGGCCATCATCGAGCGCGCTCTTGATCTCGGCGTCAACTACGTGGATACCGCCGCGATGTATGGAGGCCGCGAGCGCTGGAGCCAGCGCTACGTCGGCCAGGTGATGAAGCATCGCCGCAGCCAGGTGTACCTGGCCAGCAAGACGCACGACCGCACCCGCGACGGTTCGCTCGAACTGCTCGAAGAATCGCTCAGGCTGCTCAATACCGACCATCTCGACGCCTGGCAACTTCATCACATTGACCGCAAAGAGGAGGTCGAGCAAATCTTCGGCAAAGGCGGCGCCATCGAAGCCCTCATCCAGGCCCGCGAGCAGAAAATGGTCCGCTACCTCGGCGTCACCGGTCACTCCGATCCCGACGTGCTGATGGAGTGCCTCCGTCGCTTCGACTTCGATCAGATCCTGATGGCTCTCAACGCTGCCGACCCGCACCACCGCAGCTTCACAGAGCACCTGCTGCCCATGGCCGTGGACAAACAGATGGGCATCATCGGCATGAAGATTCCCGCCCGCGGTCGCATCCTCAACTCCTGGCAGCCCGAGAAGAGCCACGACACGGGCTGGAACCAGCCCGCTCCCAAACCCGGCGTTCTAGTTATGAAGGAAGCGCTTTATTTCACCCTCAGCCTGCCGGTGAGCACGGTCATCATCGGATGCGATTCCGTTGCCCAGCTCGAAGAAAACGTGCAACTCGCCCGCGACTTCACGCCGCTCAGCGAAGCCCAAATGGCAGGCCTAACCGGGCGCACCGAGCCAATTGCTAAGCAGGCCCTTTTCTTTAGGAATTGGGCTTGAGGGCAGCAGTTGTCGCCCATCTTCAATGACTCGCTAAGTTTCGACTCGGAATCGGGGTTACTCCGGTACGCGATTGCTGACGCTGAGGTTTGGCATCTGGCCCTCAACGAACTGCGAAACATCGGCGAATAACGACGGACGAGGGTCCTGACCCCGGGCATCAAGCTGGTTCGGAGCGCAGCTACAATGAATTACGCCTGACCATCATTGCAGACCCGGTCCAGGAGCCGCGACCGTGATGAAAGATCTACCTCTGTCGAAAGTCTACCAGTTGCTCGAACCGGGTCCGGTGGTTCTGCTGACGACCGCCCGCAAGGGCCGCGCCAACGTCATGACGATGTCCTGGCATATGATGGTCGAGTTTGAGCCGCCGCTGGTTGCCTGTGTCGTCAGCAGCGCCAATCACAGCTTTGCCGCATTGCGGGCGACGAAAGAGTGCGTGATCGCCGTTCCGGCGCTGGAACTGGCGCCCAAAGTCGTGGAAGTCGGCAACTGCTCGGGCCGGGACGTGGAGAAGTTCGAGAGATTCGGTCTGACGCCGGCGCCAGCCGAGCGCGTGGCGCCGCCTCTAGTAGCCGAGTGTTTCGCCAATCTCGAATGCAAGGTGGCCGATACCCGTCTCGTCAACAAGTACAATCTCTTCGTCCTTGAAGTGCTCAAGGCCTGGACCGATCCGGCGCAAAAGGATCCGAAGACCATCCACCATCACGGATACGGCAGGTTCGCCGTGGATGGCGAGATGATCAAGCTGAAGTCGAGAATGCGATAATCGGCACACGTCAAGAACGCTAAGCTTCGCATCCTCTTGGACGTTTTTCTTGATGACGGGCCACTCGGAAGCAATTCACTCGATCATATAACGCCCACCGAAAACTGACCCACTACCAGCCCAGGCGAACATTTTACGAAACTCCAGATTCTGTTTACAATCACTCCCATGCCGTCCGCAGTCTCTCCTTCGCTCGCTTGGGCTCATCCGCTGGTTCAGGAATGGTTCACCGCGCATTTCTCCACGCCGACCGAACCGCAGGAGCAGGGCTGGCCCCACATTCTGGCCGGCCACACCACGCTGATCTCGGCTCCCACCGGATCGGGCAAAACCCTCGCCGCCTTCCTCGCTTGCATTGACCGGCTGGTGTGCAAGGCCCTGGCGGGCGAACTTCGCGACCGGACCGAAGTTCTCTACATTTCTCCGCTCAAGGCCCTCGGCAACGACATCCAGAAAAATCTCGAAGTCCCGCTGGGAGAAATTCTGCAGATGGCGGGAGAACGCGGGCTGCTGATGCCGGAGATCCGCACGGCGGTGCGGACGGGCGACACTTTGATGAAAGACCGCCGCCTCATGCTGAAGCGTCCGCCGCACATTCTGGTCACTACGCCCGAGTCGTTCTACATCCTGCTGACGGCGGAGAAGAGCCGCGCCATCCTGCGCGATGTCGAGACCGTGATTGTGGACGAAATTCACGCCGTGGCCGACGACAAGCGCGGCGTGCATCTGGCGCTTTCGCTGGAGCGGCTGGAAGCGCTGACCGTGCGCCCGCCGGTACGCATCGGGCTTTCGGCGACCCAGAAGCCGATCGAAGAAGTCGCGCATTTCCTCGCGGGCAGTTCCGATCCTCAAAAAGCTCGGCCCGATCCGGTGATCGTCGACATAGGCCATAAGCGCACGCTGGATCTTGGAGTCGAGGTTCCGTCTTCCGAACTGGGGCCGGTCGCGTCGAACGAGATGTGGGACGAGATTTACGAGCGCATCGTACAACTGGTGAATGCGCACCGCTCGACGCTCGTGTTCGTGAATACGCGGCGGCTCTCCGAGCGCATTGCTCATCAACTGGGCGAGCGGCTGGGCGAGGAAAACGTGGCGGCGCATCACGGGAGTTTGTCGCGCAAGCTGCGCCTGGAAGCGGAGAGAAAGCTGAAAGAAGGTCAGGTAAAAGTTCTGGTGGCGACCGCTTCGCTGGAACTTGGCATTGACATCGGAACGGTGGACCTGGTGTGCCACATCAGTTCGCCGCGTTCGATTGCGGTTGCTTTGCAGCGGGTGGGGCGGTCGGGCCACTGGCGCGGCGCCGTCCCCAAAGGACGATTCTTTGTCACCACGCGCGACGATCTGGCGGAATGCGCCGTGCTGGTGCGGGCGATTCGCTTGGGCGAACTCGACCGCCTGATTTTTCCCGAGGCTTCGCTCGATGTGCTGGCGCAACAAATCGTAGCTTGCTGCGCGGCTTCTGGAAGCGCCGCGACGGCGAACAAAGCGGGCGATCAATCGAATGACGGATGGGACGAGGATGAGTTATTCGCGCTCGTGAAACGCGCTTATCCCTACCGCAATCTCTCGCGCAAGACGTTCGACGAAGTGCTCACGATGCTTTCGGAAGGCATCGCTTCGCAACGAGGCCGCTATGGCGCTTACCTGCATCACGACCGCATCAACCGCAAGTTGCGGGCGCGGCGCGGCGCGCGTCTGGCGGCGATCACCAGCGGCGGTACGATTCCCGACAATGCGCTGTTTACGGTGGTTGCGGAACCTGAAGGCGTTGTCGTGGGGACGGTGGATGAAGACTTCGCCACCGAAAGCATGGCGGGAGAAGTCATGCTGCTGGGGAATACGTCGTGGCGCATCCGGCGAATCGAATACAGGACGGGGCGTTTGCTGGTGGAAAATGCGCATGGCGCAGCGCCCGGCATCCCCTTCTGGCTGGGCGAGGGGCTGGCGCGCACCGCCGAGCTTTCGCTGCAGCTCGGCGAATTGCGCAAGGAGATCAGCGACCGTCTGCCCGGCGTGGTTCCGGTAGAAGGATGGCGCAATCTTACTGTGGTGGCTGACGCCGTGAGTTGGCTGCGAGAAGAATGTGGGCTGGATCTATCGGGCGCCGAGCAACTGATTCAGTACATCCTCGAAGGGCGAGCGGTGCTGGGCGATGTGCCCACGCAGGCGACGATCATCGCCGAGCGGTTCTTCGACGAGGGTGGCGGTATGCAGTTGATCATCCACGCGCCCTTTGGCGGCCGCATCAACAAAGCCTGGGGACTGGCGTTGCGCAAGCGATTCTGCCGCGGCTTCAATTTCGAACTGCAGGCGGCGGCCACCGACAACGGATTGAACATCGCGCTGGCCGAGCAGCACAGCTTTCCGCTGGCGGATGTTTTTCAATTCCTGCATTCCGAGACCATGCCGCCGATCCTGGAACAGGCGGCGCTCGCATCGCCGATCTTTCAGACGCGCTGGCGGTGGGATGCGACGCGCGCCCTGGCTCTGCTGCGTTTTCAAGGTGGCAAGAAAGTGCCGCCGCAGATTCAGCGCATGCGCTCCGACGATTTGCTGGCCTCGGTGTTTCCGGATGTAGCAGCGTGCCAGGAAAACATTACCGGAGACATTCAGATTCCGGACCATCCGCTGGTGCGCGAAGTGATGAAAGACGTGCTCACCGAAGCGCTGGATATCGAGGGCCTCGCCGAGGTCCTGCGCGGAATCGAGCAGGGACGGATTCGTTGCCTGGCGGTGGATACTCCAGTGCCCTCGCAGTTCTCGCACGAAATTCTCAACGCGAATCCGTACGCCTACCTTGATGACGCTCCGCTCGAAGAGCGTCGAGCGCGGGCGGTCGAGATGCGGCGAGTGCTACCGGCGTCCGTGCTCGAGGAAGTCGGCGCACTGGATCCCTCGGCCATCGCGCAGGTGCAGCAGGAGGCGTGGCCGGATGTGCGCGACGCGGATGAACTGCATGATGTGCTGCATACGCTGGTGATCGTGCCGGCGGAGAGCACTCAGCATTCAGCAATCAGCAATCAGCTCGAAGCTGGTGGCCCGAAGCTTGCCGCCAACTGGATTGAATTCTTCGATCGCCTGCAACAGGAGAATCGCGCGCTCGTGGCGGAAGCTGCGGGTACCCGCTATTGGGTGGCCGCCGAGCGGATCGAATGGTTCCACGCAATGCATCGTGTGGGGACGGGGCTTTGCCCCGTCCCGGCGGGGCGGAGCCCCGCCACCACACAAGCCGGAGACGCGGCAAGCCGCGTCTCTACGCCGAGCTTTGACGATGCCGTGTTGACTGCGGTGCAGGGATGGATCGCGCATCTCGGACCAACCACGGCGTCGGAAATTGGCGAGTCGCTCGGACTACCGGCTTCTGAGATTGAGAAAGCTTTACTCCGCATGGAAGCGAGCGGAGCAATTCTGCGCGGCAAGTTTCGTCCAACCGATTCGCGCACAGGAGTGTCCGCTCCACACGAACCCGAAACCGAGTGGTGCGAGCGCCGCCTGCTGGCTCGCATTCATCGTCTGACGGTAGCGACGTTGCGCAAGCAGATCGAGCTAGTCAAAGCGGCGCAGTTCATGAATTGGCTTCTACGCTGGCAGCATATCGCTCCGGGTACGCAGGTGCGGGGAGAGCATGGGACGCTTGAAGTGATCCGGCAGTTGCAGGGGTTTGAGATTCCGGCGAGCGCGTGGGAACGGTTTGTGCTGGCACGCAGAATCTCGGACTACGATCCGGCGCACCTCGATCAGCTGTGCCTGACAGGCGCGGTGGGATGGGGCCGCCTGTCGCCCCATCCGGCGACTCTTGAAGCCGCGGGAAACGATGAGAACCGGCGGCGAGTGATTCCGACGCGCGTCGCGCCGATTGCATTCTTCGTACGCGAAGATGCGGATTGGATGCGACCGCATCATCCCGGGGCGGAGGATTCCGCTACTTCGTTTTTGAGCCCAGTAGCGCAGGCGGTGCTCGAACTTTTGAAGCAGCGGGGTGCGCTGTTTTTCCCCGACATGGTGCGAGCAACAGGCCGGCTCAAAGCGGAAATCGAAACCGGACTGTGGGAACTGACCGCCGCCGGCCTCGTGACCGCCGACGGATTCGAAAACCTGCGCGCGCTGGTGACGCCGAAAGGTACTTCTGGAAGCGGGCTTGGGAAGGCCCGCCGGCCGCGGCATGCGCCGGGACGGTGGTCGCTGTTGCACACCGAAGGCGCGGATCGCGACCGCAGCGTCGAGTCATGCTGCTGGATGTTATTGCGCCGCTATGGCGTGGTATTCCGCGACCTGCTGGTGCGGGAAACGAATCTGCCCCGATGGCGTGAATTGCAGATCGGCTACCGCCGCCTCGAGGATCGCGGCGAAATCCGCGGCGGCCGATTCGTGGATGGATTTCTGGGAGAGCAGTTCGCGCTTCCGGTGGCAGTCGAATCGTTGCGCGCCAACCGCAAACTGCCACAGAATACGCAGGGTGAGCGCCTCACCATCGCGGCCGCCGACCCGCTGAACCTGGTGGGGATCGTTGTTCCGGGCGAGCGGATTCCTGCGATCTCGGGCAGAAGCGTGACGTTTCGCGATGGCGTGTGGGACGCGGAAGATGCGCTGCTGGCTGCGGGCTACTAACCTTTTGGCCTTTAGCACAACTCACACGTTGTCATCCTGAGCGAAGCGAAGGACCTATGTATTTGGATGCTGCAATGCACGGGTCTTTCGCTTCGCTCAAGATGACAACGCAAACTTATGTCGCGAATTCACGAGACAGCACACTAGAAATTTCCTCCGCAAATTCGCTCACGGCAACTTCAACCTAAGCAGCGCCTGCGGGTTCAGATACACGCCTTGCCAGCGCACGGCCAGATGCAGGTGAGGACCGGTGGCGCGTCCCGTGCCTCCGCTGAGTCCGATCGGCTGGCCTTTACTCACATCGTCGCCTTCCTTGACGGAAAAGTTCGACAAATGGAGATAGAGCGTCAGCAGTCCCTGGCCGTGATCGATCACCACGCAATTCCCTTCAAAGAACAGCGGCCGGGCCAGAATGACACGGCCGCTGTTGACGGAAGCGACCGAGGTTCCACTGGGCACGCGAAAATCGAGCCCCTGATGCGTGCTTTGTACCGAACCGTTGAAGACGCGCTCGACTCCGAACACGTCGGAGATCTCGGCATTCACCGGAAGTGCGAAGGAGCCTTTCCATTCGCGATCGGAGCTGAGGGTTTTAAAAACCTCGGTTTTTGTTTCCTTGTCCTGTTCGATCTGGCGCTGGTCCTCGGGGCTGGGCGCGGTGTAGCGTCCGGGAACCTTCAGCAGCACGCGGGGATAGCGTTGGCGTTCCACCCGAATTTTCTTTTCGAATGAGATCGCTTGTCCGGCGGCGGTTTCGGCGTGAAGCTCGATGGGATAGGTTCCCGGCTTGGTTTCCAGACTGGCCCCGGCGAGCGCGAACCACGATTCATGGCTCGCATCGCAGCTGAACGCGATCTCGTGGCCCAGCCAGTTGCCCGAAAGCGTGCGGACCGGCTTCGGCGTAGTGACGCGGAAAAGCACCGGGGTTCCGTTGACCAGTCGGGCGGGCTGGTTGCGGACAGTCCAGTGGGCGGCAGTCGCCGCCGATAAATTTGCGGCCAGCGAAAGCAGTACGAACACAATGAGTGCCGCGGAATGGAAGAGGCGTTCGCGCATCGCGGTTTCACAAGCTGCGAAAAGAGTCGACCCAACCCCTGAAGGGGCTTCGATTTCGACGGCTTGCGGCATCGCTAAAGCGATGCCCTGATACGAAACCGGGTCTTTCCGCGGCCTGTTCAGGCTAGCATTTCAAAGGAAGCCAAAGAAGGAGTATTCTTGGGTGTGCTTCCCCACATTACCAACATATGTTTCGGTCGCGCGGGAAGTGACGAACGGGAATCTGAACCGACTTTTCTAACCACCGGCGGACGCGGCACCAGCGCTGCGGCTGCTGGCTAACAGCCTTAACATAGCCTGGTCGTCAGCGGGTCGGGAAAAAAAGTATCCCTGTGCCATCTCGCAATTGAGCTGCTTGAGCAGGTTGATCTGCTCTTCCGTCTCCGTCCCTTCGGCGACGACCTTCAAACCAAGATTGTGGGCAAGCATGATAATGGCCCGCACCATCTCGCGGTTTTCCGGATCGCTGTCCATGTTCAAAATGAAGGCCCGGTCGATTTTCAGAGTGTCCACTGGAATCCGGCGCAAGCGGCTGAGTGAGGAATACCCGGTGCCAAAATCATCGATGCTCAAGCGCACGCCGAGTGCCTTCAATTGCGCGAGCACGTGACCGGATTTTTCCGCATCCCCCATGGCGATCGTTTCTATGATTTCGAGTTGCAAGCAGCCTGGATCAACGCCGGCCTGCTCCAGGGATTTGCGGATCTCGCTGGCTAGATCGGGCTGGGCGAACTCCATGGACGTCATGTTCACGCTCATGGTCAGGGGCGGGCTGGAAGGAAATTCAGACTGCCAGGATTGGAGATGTTGGCAGGCTTCGCGCAACAGTTGCCGATTCATGGGGATTATGAGGCCAATTTCCTCAGCAACCGCGATGAACTCAATCGGTGAAAGTATGCCCTCCGGACGTTGCCACCGCGTCAGGGCCTCGAAGCCCGCGATCTTGCCGGTCTGCAACCACACAATGGGCTGGTAGTAAACGCGGAATTCTCCCTGCTCGAGGGCCTTGCGCAGGTCCGTCTCCAGCCGCAACCGCTTCACTGCATTCGCATGCATGGCCGGGTCAGACACTTCACAACGGGCCTTTCCGGCCCGCTTGGCACGGTACATGGCTATGTCCGCATCACGCAGCAGATCCTCCGCCTGGGTGTGCGGGCTAGTGCTTGAGGCGATTCCGATGCTCGCTGAAATTACTATTTCCTGTTGGTTGACTGCAAAGGGGCTCGCCAGTTCCGCTTGCACGCGCTCCGCAACGCGTACGGCTTCAATAGGGTCTCGGATGTCGTCCAGGAGGACCGCGAATTCATCGCCACCGAGTCTGGCTAACGTAGCGTCATTGGCAGGCCTGACAGGTACTCCGTCGATGCGCGGACGCGAGACGGTGTCGGCTCGTCGCACACCGTCCTTCAATCTTTGCCCGATTTGAATCAACAGCTCGTCCCCGGCTGGGTGCCCCAGGCTGTCATTGACGATTTTGAACTCGTCGACATCAATGAGCAGCACTGCGAATTTGTAGTTCGGGTGCCTTTTGGAGAGAGTGAGAGCGTGCTGCAACCGGTCCAGGAACAGCGCGCGGTTGGGCAGGTTGGTGAGTCCGTCGTGGAATGCGTTGTGGGCCAACATTTCTTCGGCCCGCTTCCGCTCGGTGATGTCGCGGTTCACGATTACCAGTTTGTCGGTCTGGCCTTTTGCGTTTCGGATCGGGCTCGCGGTCGATTCCAGAGTGCGCCAGGACCCGTCTTTATGGCGCACCCGGTACTCCATCCGTTCTCCACGACCGGTAAGGCGGGCTTTTTCTGCGGCTTTCAGCACTCGCGGGCGATCGTCGGGATGAATTTGCTCGATCGACGAAGTGCCTTTCAAGTCCTCGGGAGAATACCCAAGGACCTTTAGATAGGCGGGGCTGTTGTACAGCCGGCGGCCATCACTGTCGACAAGCGCGATCATATCGGCGGCATTCTCACTGATGAGATGAAAAAGCTGATCTCGCTCCGCCAGTTGGCGTCGAATGCGATAGAGTTGCAGGTGCTGATGGACCACGTAGAAGTCGAAGAGCAACACGAGAGCTGCCAGCCCGCGTACCCATTCCCTGAGGTCAAACCAATACGAGGCGTCCGTCTCCCGATTCAGCCAGGGAAAAGTGAACGAGATGATCCCCAAGGTCAATGCCAGGGTTACCGCAACGGCGAACCCCCACAGCCACCATTCCCGGCCGTCGATCCGACGCATCTCGGTCGGAATCGCCTCGGGGCTGTTCGGGCTCACCTGTTGGAATGCTTGCTGATTCATGCCGTACGACTATTCTCCTGCAACCTCTATGAATTCTAGCCTCCGAAGGAACGTAGGAAGAGTTACGAAAGGAGGGCCGTCAGCTCTCGGCCAGGGTCCGGCGCAGGAAGCTCTATCCATACAATCCGGTAATCGTGACTGGCCGGCAGAGGCGGCACGCAATGTACGGTTGTCTGCGGGGCCTTCTACAGGGGCAACTGCTCTCACGACCTCCCAATGCGCCAAGAATGGTTTGAGAAACAACAATTGAGCGACTCACAGCAAGCGCTCCTCCGGCCAAACAAAAAGTAATTGACTCTGCGCTTCAGGAGCTTCCACGACAACTGGACTCGGCCCTGGCCAGCGTGTGAGCCGTCCAATGTTGGAGCGGTACAGCCAGGTGCGTGTGGAAGCCAAGCGCAACGCGATGGAAGCCCTCGCTGTGAGCACCCGAACGGCGGGTTATGACACAAACCATGACACAAATGCCGTCGCTGTAAGCACTCGCCCCGTCTAAATTGTTGAGAGATTTGGTGGACCTGGTCGGGATCGAACCGACGACCTCTTCCATGCCATGGAAGCGCGCTCCCAGCTGCGCCACAGGCCCACTGTTTCAATTTTCGCTTAGCTTGGTCGCCGCGTCAAACTCGACTCGGATAGTCCACGTCAAATAGGATAGGGTTGGCAAAACACTAAGGACACAATCGGAGCCCCATGTCGAACTCGCGGAACATTCTCGTTCGGTCACTTCCCTGTCTCATCGCTGTGCTTGCGGCCGTGCTTGCGCCGGCGACGGCAGGCGCGCAAAACATAGCCGGCGCGCAAGCGCCGGTCGCGTATGCGTCGGTTAGCGAACTGAACGGCATCCTGGCGCAATTGAAGGAGACGGCGCAGAGCATGCAATCCGATCTCGGAAAGACGCGCATCGAGAAATGGAAGACTGACGGCGCGACCAAGCGACAGACGCTGGCGAACGTGGAGTCCATCCAGCGCAACTTGCAGTCGGCGCTGCCGGAAACCATCGCGCAACTGAACAACGCGCCGGAAGATCTGGGAGCGAGTTTCAAGCTCTACCGCAACCTCGATGCGCTGTATGACGTCTTTGGTTCGGTGGTGGAATCGGCGGGAGCGTTCGGGTCCAAAGATGAGTTTCAGAGTCTGGGCAACGACATGACCGGATTGGAGAGCGCGCGCCGTGCGTTTGGCGAGCGGATGCAGAAACTGGCGGCGAGCAAAGAAGATGAGTTGACGCGTTTGCGTACGCAGGTCAAGACGCTGTCCGCGGCGCCACCTCCGCCACCAAAGAAGATTATTGTGGATGACACGGAGCCTCCGAAGAAGCCGGCGAAAAAGAAAGTGACGAAGCCGAAGGCGCCGGCGACAACGACGAACTCTCCGCCGAGTGCCTCGCCGACGAAGTGACGAACGATGACTCCGCCGTCGTTGCCTACAACCTCATCGTCTTCGGAGAACATTTCCGCTATCGCCACATGGCCGACACTTGGGCAAAAATCGACGGCTGATGGAAACTGAAATTCCGTCAGATCACCCCCAACCTCTGGAGCGCAAACGATCTGGATTAATAGCCCGCACTAGAAGTGACATTGGAGTGGGTCGTAGGGGTTCTATAAAAGGGGATGTCAAGAGAAAACACTTCCCCCCTGCGCAGGGAGGGATGATTTTCTGAC
>Ga0066793_10000812_pt1 | contig 13107 bp, 13 predicted proteins | sample PersoiDNA2013189_FD_83876 | JGI IMG/M metagenome (GOLD analysis project Ga0066793, IMG submission 83876) | Permafrost soil microbial communities from the Arctic, to analyse light accelerated degradation of dissolved organic matter (DOM) -... | ecosystem: Environmental > Terrestrial > Soil >...
CCGTTTATCTTGAGCAAGAGCTGATCCTTGCTGCTGACCTTCTCCATGATGCTCTCCGACTGGCACGGCGGCGAGATGTGGTCGGCGAGCGCGATCACGTTGAGCAGGTTGGCACGGATATTGCTAAGATCGACGCGCTCACCGCGAATAAGCAGGTTGCCGGTGATCAGCTTGTTCTCCTGGTACAGCTCCTTGATCAACTGGCGATAGCTGGCCCCCGCCATCGGGATGATGTCAGTTACCCAGGTGTTCATGGCGTGCCACGACTCGACGATGCGCGGATTGTCCAGGTTATCCCATAGCATCAGGTAGGATCCGATGTAGTTCTCTACCGGCTTGAGCGCCTTCGCTCCATAGTCGATCATCTCGCCAGGCATATTGCCGAAGGTGTCAGTGAGCTTTTCTGGATCGAAGCCTTGATCGCTGACCCAGCGCACAAATCCACCCGACTTCTTATCCGTGAAGTCCAGTGGCGCAGTCAGCAAGACCAGGCTCTTGAGGCCGCTATCGGGCCGTAACGCAGCATAGATGGTGGACAATATTGCGCCAATACACCAGCCGAGCATGCTGAATTCTTCACTGCCGGAGACCGCTTTGACCTTGCGGATCGCGCGGGGCAGATAGTCCAGCACATAGTCGTCGAGCTTCATATTCTTGTCTTCTGGCCCTGGCGCGCCCCAGTCCAGGAGATAGACATCGTAGCCCTGCTTGACCATAAACTCGACAAAGCTGTTGCCGGGCCGCAGATCGAGAATATAGGGTTTGTTCATTAACGCGAATACAAGCAGTAGCGGAACACGATGCCGCTTCTCCGCTGGCACGACCGGCACGTAGCGATACAGTTTCGTCTTGTTGAGCGCCCAGATCTGCTGCTTAGGCGTCTGGCCGACCACCGCTCTGGTCGAGTTCACGCGCGTCAACGTGCGCATATTCTCTTCGACCTTTTGCATTTCATTGATCAGATCCACTGGTGTTGTGGGAAGTTGTGGCTGAGCCATTAGTGTACCTCCTCGCTCTTCGCCGCTTTCGAACGACTCTTCGGAGCAGACTGAATTTCGTCAAAGCGAGCATCCATGTCGTCCAGGCGCATTTCGATATTCGTCAGGCGTGATGCAATGCTTATGATATCGTCACGAGTCGGCATATTGAATTCCGTCAAAACCCGTGTAGCGGTTGCTTCGACCGCCTCGCGGAGGGGCTTTGAGGCGGTGAGATATGTATCCAGCCAGCGCGCAGTTGCCTGGGCATAGGCATCAGAATTGACCACGTCGATCAGTATTTTGGACCAGCTGTCCAGGCTGGCATCGCGCATGGTTTTTAGTGTCCCAAATGGATCAAGTGGATTGGGAACGTCCGGTTGCTGTTTCATTAGAGTTCCTTTCCCTGAGGATTGGCTTTATGTACGACTTTACAATTTTCAGTTGCATCGAAAGGAGTGTATCGTCCTCTCCCCCCATGAGCACCTCCCAGCGAAAACGGTGGAGCGTCCTGTCGTAGCTTATAGAGCCAGGCCTCTTCTGCATCATACAAACTGCTGGCTGCTCCGCCACTGAGAAGAGATGCTTGCTACTATTATAATACTCTTTTTTACTCTCCTTTGGCTAGGGAAACGGGCGGTTTGTGATTCTATTGTGACTCGTAACCCCTCGCGCCTCTGACGCTCGCAAGGATTGTACTGATGGAAAGCTCTGGACGCTGCCTTGCGACGATCGGAAGCCGTTTGCTACAATGAGAGTGTATTTTGGTTTGACGTTTTTCTATGCCAAAAGCGCATAGCGCTACCAGCGAGTAAAGGATACATACGATGAGTGAGCTTGATTTCGCGCAATTCGCCCGCTACGGCGTGGCGACGGTGTATGAGGCGGCGGGACAGCAGGGACTGATCGACGAGACGCTGCTACAGATTGTGCCAGGGAGCAAGGTGGCGGGTCCGGCCCTGACGGTACGCTGCGGCGAGGGCGATAATCTGATGGTGCACGCGGCGATCGCGCACGCGCAACCGGGCGATGTCCTGGTACTGACGCTGCCACAGCCCGCGCCGATCTCGCTGGTGGGCGATCTCCTGGCAATCCAGGCCCATGCGCATAAGGTCGCCGCGCTGCTCGTGGATGCCGCTGTGCGCGATGTGGAGGAGTTGCGCGCGCTCGGCCTGCCGATCTGGAGCCGCTGGATACGCGCGAGTGGCACGACGAACAAGACTATTGGCATGCTCAATGAACCGGTGACGGTCGGCGGCGTAACGATCTCACCGGGCGATATTATCGTCCTGGATGCCGATGGCGCGGTCGTCGTTCCCCCTGCGCAAGCCGCGCTGGTCCTCCAGGCAGCCCAACAACGCGATGCGAAAGAAGCGACGCTTAAACCCAGGCTGCAGGCGGGCGCATTGACCTACGATCTGCACGGCTACCGGGCAAAATTCGAGGGCTGACCGCTCCCGCATTGTGACGCTTTCGAGAGGGAGTCTAGACGGTCGTGATGCTCCTGTGACGACCGTCGTGCATCCTTGTGACATGGTTATGAGCGAAAGGCAGTGGACTCAGCTAAGAAGGAGACGAGGCCATGTTGTTGATTTACGAAGAGACTCAGGAGCAGCGCTACAATTTGAAGAATGCTATCTTCCTTCAGGTAATGCAGCGTCCACCCTCCCAGCGCAATAATGCGGCTTTCATTACATTCAAACGCCTGCACATGCGCGTACAAGAAAAGGTGCGCTCAAACGGCAGGATCAGCCAGGAGGATCTGATCGCGCTCGAGTACGTCGCGGAACTGGTCTAGTGGTTATTCAAGCAAACAACCTATCAGACCTGTAATCAGTAACAACTTTTCCTGCTCACGCGTTACAATAAATAGAGTTGTCGCGGCGAGATTTATCTCTCGCATGGGGTGCTTACGCGCCTGCCGCGTCTTTATATATTTATACCTCTATTTTATGAGCAGGAGTTGTTATGTCAGTCAATAGTAAGCTTCATCCATCGCCTGTAGGTCAGCTTAAAAGTATTTCATCTCCTACCCCTAAAAGAGCGCGTTCGCGACATTATCGCTTCTTCAATATATTTCTCACCCTGCTGGCGCTTCTGACTTTGTTTGTCGCCTTGCGCGGAGATGATCGCTCGCAGGCGATAGTGCAGGCGAAAAAAATACCCACAGTCCATGTCGTTACCGGCCCTACCGGTCCGTTCATCGCACCGCCGCTCTCAACCGACCAGATCGCTGCACTCAGGCATATGAGCAGCCGCGTCTCGTACAAGAAAATAGCGCAGGAATACGTCGCGCATATGACGCTGGACGAGGAACTGGGCCAGCTCTTCATGGCGGAATACTACGATACTTCCTATTCGCCCGCCCTCGATACGATGGTCAACAAGCTGCACGCGGGCGGCGTGATTATGTACGCCTTCCAGATGAATACGTTACAGCAGACAAAGCACGATATCAGCGAGATGCAGCAACACGCCCAGATCCCGCTGCTGATCTCTTCGGACGAGGAGGGCGGCTACGTTGAGCGCATCCAGAATATCTTCGGCGATCGCCCCGGCGCGCTGCAGACCTACCAGACGGGCAATCCACAGAAGGCGGCGCAACTGGGCCATAGCATCGCCCACGATCTCCTCAAGCTCGGCATCAATGAGGACCTGGCACCCGATGTGGATGTGCAACTGGTGGATGGGCCGGACCAGTATCTGCGCACATGGGGCTACACACCCGCGTCGGTGATTACCTATGGCGGTGCGTATTTGCGCGCCATACAGAGCGACGGCGTTGTCGGCTGCCTCAAGCACTTCCCCGGCCTGGGCGCGGCTAAGACGGATGCCCATTTCGATCTGCCCGTGGTCAACCGCACAAAGGACCAGATCTACGCGACTGAACTGGCTCCCTTCAAGGCTTTTATCCAGTCGCATCAGCAGCTTGAGCAGCCTGGAATGATTATGCCAACCGATATCCTGATGCCAGCCATCGATCCGAAATGGCCCGCCGAGCTCTCGCACACCTTCATGACGGATATCTTGCGCAAGCAACTCGGCTACGATGGCGTTGCAATCACCGATGCGCTGTACATGAAGGGCATCGCCAATCATTGGAGCTTGCCGCAGGCCGCCGTGCTGGCCCTCAACGCTGGCAATGACATGCTTCTGGGCGCGAATGGACCCTACCAGATGCAGGCCATGCTTGATGGCCTCAAGGCCGCGCTGGCCGATGGGACGCTCTCCAAGGCCCGCGTCGACGAAGCCGCGACGCGCATCCTGACGCTCAAGCTGCAGCGCCATATTATGCCATTGGAAACGCCCGAATACTACGGCCTGACGCACTGATTCCCGCATCTGGTAGCTATCAGAACTGTCCGAGCAAGCGCGTGAGCCGCTCCTGCTCGCCTGCCGCGTCGGCGACCGCGATACCCATGACGAGCAGTTCGTCCAGACCCGACGCTAACAGGTCTGTCAGGCGCTGCTTGACTGTCGTCTCGTCTCCGGTGACGACGAGGCTGTCCAACAGTTCATCGGTCAGCGTACCGTCAGAGGTGACGGGAAAGCCAGCGTGCGCGAACATGCTCGCATAGAAGGGCAGCTGTCCGTAGCGTCCCAACTGGCGGCGCGCTGCAGCGAGCATAGCCGGACGATCCTGACTGAGCGCGACTGGAATGTGTGCGACCAGGGGAGATGCGGCGCGCCCGCTCTTCTCCGCGCCCGCTCGCAGGGCCGGTAGCGCCTTCTCAAGCAGGTACGGCACGGGACAGACCCAGGAGATAGCACCGTCGAATACTTCACCAGCCAGGTGAAATGCTCCCTCGCCCAGGGCTGAGATCAGGATAGGCGTGCGCGGTGTGCGCGGCAGCCGGGCCTTGACGGTAAAGAAACGGCCCTTGTAGTCGACTTCACCCTCCCAGAGGGCCGCGCGCAGCACACTTCCGTACTCGCGCAGATGCTCCAACGGGGCCGTCATAGGGATGCCATACATCCCCTCAATAACAGGTCGATGGCTTGGTCCAATACCCAGGCGCAGTCGTCCAGGCGCAATGTCGCCGAGCGCGAGCGCCTGCTGCGCCATCATCAGCGGATGACGCGGATAGGTGGGGACGATCGCCGTTCCCAGGCGCACGCTACTGGTGCGCGCCGCCGCAGCCGCGAAGAGGGTCAGGGTGTCGGGGGCCGGACCGCTCTGGGTCATCCAGATCTGTCGCACACCCGCCGCCTCTGCCGCGATGATTGTTGAGACGACCGCCGCCCCATCCGCTCCGAACACTGCCAGACCGATCCGCTCACTTGCCGGACGCTCCTGCGCTACGCCAGACTCTATGTTGTTCTGCTGCATATGTTCCTTTTCCTTTGTAGGCAATTATTTGATAGGTGCTCTGAACATAGCACACGGCGTTTTGTGGCGTCAAGCGCAGCCAGAACGAATCAGCTTGCCGCGCTAGCTTCTCCATTGAAGGCTGGCGCGGCAAGCATCTATGCTCATCGCCCAATGTCTTTGCGTACAAAACGCGCTGACGCCAGCACTAGCGCCACCACAGCGACCGCCAGGATGAGCAGGGTATCCCCCGTGGGCAGACCATGCAGCAGCGGCGTGCCATAGTAGTAGAAGACGGAGAGCCGCAGCGTCGTGTCTGGCCAGTTCAACCCTGGGCCAACAAAGCTGATAAAGAACCAGATCACCAGCAAGAAGCTCAAGAGGCCAGTATCCACCACCGTACGCAGCCAGCCGGAGAATAGATAGCCGAGAGCGGCTATCAGCAGCCCCAGCGGAATGATCGAGAGCGTTGCGGCAGCCAGATTGCCCCCGTCGAGGGCCAGGCCAGACGCCGCCGAGGTCAGCGCCGTGAGGGCCAGGGTCAGCACCCCAATGATGACCGTCGCGGTGGTGAGCGCGCCAAAGCGCGCCAGCAAGACAGTCAGGCGCGACTGTGGCGTGGAGAGCAGCAACTCCTGGCGACCCTCCTCCTCATCAGCCACCCAGCGGTTGACCTGCGTTACGGCAAAGGCCATCATGAGCAGCGGCAGCAGGACGAAGAGCGCGCTCAGAAGACTGGCATTGAAGTTGACATCTCCTCCGCCAATCCTGGTGATCAGATCCTTCAGGAACGGTGAGCTTGCGGAGAGGGTCTTGAGCTGATCCTCGGTTTGCTTGACGACCACGACCATCCAGGCGGCGAACCCGGCGATGACAAGCGCCCACCAGAAAGTGGGGAACGCTATCTTGGCCAGACTGCGGGCATAGACCGAGCGCAGCGACCAGGCGTTCACAGGCAACGCCTGCTCAGGCCGCGCGGTCCGCTCCGGCAGATGCAGAAAGCCGGGCAGTCTGGTAGTTCCGCCGACATCGCGCCGGACAAAGAGCCAGAGCGCCGCTCCGCTCAAGAGGATCGAGAGTGCCAGCAGGACCAGCAACGCGCCGGGATTCGTGCCATAGGACGGGATAAGCGGTTTGCTCAGGTTGTAGTAGTAGATCGGAGACAGGCGGCTGAGCCATTCGGTACCAGGGATGACGCGATGAACCATATCCAGAACAATGAAGATGAGCAGCAAGACACCCGTTACGCCCGCCGCTGTGCCGCGCTCCTGGGTGAATTGAGAGATCAGCAGCGCGATGCTGCCAAAGACGCCGCAAATCAGCGCGAGGTTTAGCCCAAAGAGCAGGGCGTCGCCCAGGCTATAATCCGCGTTGTAGCTTTTGCCACCCGCAAACGTGAGCAGCGCGATCAGCAGGCCCATCACCAGCAACGCCGTCCAGACGGCAGCTAGCTTTTCCAGGGCCACGCGCCCGCGCCCACGCGGCAGCGAGAGCAGCGCATCCAGCGCACCACGCTCCTCTTCGCCGCGCAGCATACGGCTGCACGCCAATAGCGGCCAGAGTGCTATCAGCAGGATAAAAATGCCAACCTTCCAGGTCGCGTAGCCGCCAACGGTGTCAACCGAGACGGCTTCGGCATTCCAGGCGAAGGTGCCTGCCAGGCTGACGAGCGTCTGGCGCGCCGCCGGTGTTGCCACCAGCGAACTGACGCTTGCCTGGACCGCGAACATCATCAGGCCCATGCCCAGACCCCAGCCCAGAATGGCGATGCGAAAATCGCGCAGGGTCCTGAGATAGACGCTAGTGAACCACATGACTGTCCTCCTTGAGCGCCTGCCCGTCGCTCTCGTAGTAGCGCAGGAAGATGTCTTCCAGGCTGGGTTCGTGGGTGGTCAGGTTGACGACTGCATGCTGTGCCGCCGCTTTGATGACGACATCCAGCTCGCCCAATACGACCAGGCGCAGCGTGTGCCCATCGGCCAGCGCCTCCACCTGCCCTACACCGGGAAGCCGTTTGAACGCCTCGGCAGGCACGGCGTTGGCAAAAGTGATGGTAACTTCGTGGCGCTTGATGTCCTTGAGTTCGGTCATGCCGCCGACACGCACCAGTTGCCCCTCACGGATAATGCCCACGCGGTTGCAGGTCTGCTCCACCTCGCTCAAGATGTGCGAGGAAAGAAAGACCGTGCTGCCCGCATCACGCGCCTCAATGACCATGCGCGTAAACTCTTGCTGATTGATGGGGTCCAGGCCGCTGGTCGGCTCGTCCAGGATGAGAAGGCGCGGGCGGTGCATAAAGGCTTGAATGAGGCCGATCTTGCGCTTGTTGCCGCTGGAATACTGACGGAACTTGCGGCTGAGGTCCAGATCGAAGCGCTTGATGAGCAGCTTGAGATACGCTTGATCGACGCCGCCGCGCAGATGCCCGAAATACTCCAGAATCTGCCCGCCGGTCAGGTTGGCGTCAAGCGCAAGTTCGCCCGGCAGATAGCCGATCAGTCGCTTGATCTCCACCGATTGCTGCCAGCAGTCTAGCCCGGCGATACGCGCCGTGCCCGCGTCGGGCCGCAGCAGCGCCATGAGCAGGCGGATGGTGGTCGTTTTGCCCGCGCCATTGGGACCAAGAAAGCCGAAGACTTCGCCCTCTTCCACCTGGAAGGACACGTCGTTAATACCACGCTTGTTGCCATACCTTTTGGTCAGATTTTCTACGTCGATGATGGCGCTCATGAGGTTGTCTCCTCCTGCTCTAGTTTACTTCTGATATCCAGGACGGTATCGAGAGATGAAATGACGCTGTTCGCTATCTCCCGTTTTGTCTGCTCGCCTGGCTCCGGTGCTGAAGATGGAGTTGGCGCGAAGGTCCTCTTGACTGCTTCAGCTGCCATCTCTCCAATTTCCTCATCGGAATATTTCAAATCGCCGGGCATATACTGCTCAGCCACTAAAAAACCGAGCGTGATGGCGTCGAGCATATAGACCAGCTTGTGGGTATCGATATCATTCCGCACGACCCCATGCGTGCGGAAGAGTTCAATCAGCCCGAGCGATTGACCCATTTGTTGGGAGAAGGTCTCGCTGGCATATTCGTTGCGCGTCCATTCACCCAGCAGATCTGTATCACGCAACAGGACTGCCTTCATGAGTGGACTCTTCATGGTGGCCAGCATCGAGTGTTTCGTGATCCCTTCTAAAGTTCCCCCTTCGGGATCGCTGGCGATACGTTGCTGAATATCCTCCACCAGGCGCACAGATTCGCGCCTCATCAGCGCAAAAAAAAGTTCCTCCCGCGTCTTCCAGTGCAGGTAGATCGTTCCCTTCGCCACACCCGCTAAGCGGACGATATCGTCAATCGTCGTTTTGTTATATCCCCAGCGCACCATCAACTCTGCCGCCGCGTCCAGAATCCGCTCCGCCCGTTGCTCGCGCTTGGAGCGCTCCTTGCTGTGACCGTGTTCGCTCTTGCGTTGGCTTGCCAAAACGCTCCCTCCCTCTTATTGTAACTATATGACCATATAAGCAATATGACTAATTTGGTTTATACAGTCATATATTAGTTGCCAGTAAGGCAAAAGTCAAGTATAACTGCCATGAAATCTTCTCAGCAGCACCCTCTCGTCTCTACCCTTGACGACGCGCAAAACTCATCTCATAATCAAAGTCTTAACAGATCAGGCGGCTAACGGGAAACGTGAGACAAATAAGATAGGATGAAGTCTGATATCATGGAATAGCCCGTCTATAAGAAGCGTCTATTGGGCACGCTGCCTGACTTGAGATGAGAGCACAAAGACCTGGATAAGGTCTGCATAAAGAGGAATACACATGCAACGACAATTTCGTCACCCATATACGGTTCGCTACGATGAGGGCGACTGCTACGGGCATCTGACAGCGGCGGCGTTCTTGCGCTATATGCAGGATATCGCAGCGCTGGACGCGGAGGATGTGCAGCTGGCAGGCAATGGCTACTGGGTTGCCAGGAGAACGGTCGTGACCTTTGCGTCTCCGGTCCCGATACATACGCGGCTCGCAGTGAAGACTTTTGGCATAGGCTTTACCCGCATCACGGCGCAGCGTGGCTACGAGGCGCGCAGCGTGGGACGAGAGGACGAGGAGCCTGTCGTCGCCGCCCGCACCCTCTGGGTCTACCTCGATCCGCGCGGACGGCCCACGCGCCTGCCCGAACAGACGGCTACGATCTGGCTGCCCGATGGACCACTTCCGCAACAGGCAGAAGCGCCCTGGCCGCCCGTTCCCCAGGACCAGCCCGACACGCTTGCATACACTGTACGCTTCTCGGATGTCGATAGCATGCAGCACATGAACAACGCGGCCTACGTTGAGGCGCTGGACAATTCGGCCTGGGAAGCATACGGACGAGCAGGCATACAGCCGGACGCAGTAACGCTTAACGCGCTCGACTACGATATCGAGTATATGGAAAGCGCCCGCTTCGGCGAGCACCTGGAGATACAGAGCTGGCTCGATCCCTTTCCTGCTACGGGAGGCAAATTTGCTAGATTTCAGCAGATCAGCCGCGCGGGAACCGTCCTGGTGCGCGCTCGCTCCAACTGGATATACAAAGAGTAACCCGTCTCCTGGTTAGCAATGAGGAGAGGGTCTGGTAGCACGCGTGCCACCAGACCCTCTCCCCATTTCTAACCGTAGAACTATCCCTTATCGTGGGAGTGTCCAACGGCTGTACCAGGCGGACTGCATCTCCATCAGCTTACGGACACTATCCTGCCACGTCTGCATCAGGCTCTGGACCGTCTGCATACCTGCCTCCGAAGACTGCTGGGCGCTGGTGAGATTCTTCGCGGCATCGAACCAGAGCTGCCAGAACTGCTGCTGGGCCTCGGTCCAGCGGAGCAGCAGATCCTGTCCCATGCGTACCTGCTCGTTCAGCTCACCAGCGCTTCCTGTTTTACCCGCCATGCCCTCGACGCTCTCCGTCCAGGTACGTATCCACTTCCTTTGCGTGTCCAGCGTCTGCTGAACGGACGTTTGCCAGGCCGATACCAACTGGCCCCATACCGCGGATCCCGGATTCGTTCCAGAACCCTGCACCGTGCCGAGCCAGTTCGTCAGCAGCGACTGCTGAGTATCAGCCCACGATTTCATCAATTGTTCACCCTGATTTCTTGCATCCATTGACTCACCCTTCTTTCATCGCTTTACGCGTAAAATATGCGTGGCATCTACTTCGTATCAAAAACATACCAGCTATATCATAAGACATACACAGGCCAATGGCAACTCGGGTTACGGCATATTCTTGAGATGAGCGAGCTCCGCCCACAACTCTGCGGGAATGGGATGCTGCGCCAACTCGACCGTCTGCTGAATACGTTCGGGCCGCGTGAGACCTACGACCGTCGCGGAAATACGTTGATCGCGCAGCGAGAATTGCAGCGCCGCCGCCGCCAGGGGAACATTATACTGGCCGCAAATCTCCTGTATACGTTTCGCCTTTGCGATATCTGTCTCCGACGCAGCTTCGTAGGCATAGCGCGGATATGCCTTCGGCCCCTTAGCCAGTATACCGCTGCCATACGGTGCTGCATTGACGGCGGCGACGCCATGCCTGCCACACAGATCCCAGAAGCCATCGGCGGAAGAGTGGAGCCGGGTATAGCGGTTGTGCGAGATCGCCACTTCGAAGAGGTCCGTCTCGACGAAGCGCGCCATCAGGTCGAGAGGGCCACCGGCGACGCCGAGATGGGCGATCAGACCCTCCTCTTTACATTTTTGCAGCACCTCCACGGGTCCGCCCGCTACCATGGCCTCCTCGAACGTTATGTGCTCGGGATCGTGCAGGTACATGAGCTGAATCTGCTCCAGGCCAAGCAGGCGCAAACTACGTTCGACGCTGCGACGCATCTGGTCGCCGCTGAAATCGCCCGTCTTCAGGTCGCGATCAGCCTTGGAGGCCAGCACAAATCCCTGTGGCAGGCCACCGATTTCGCGCAATACAGTGCCAATGCGCCGCTCGCTCTCTCCATCCCCATAAGACGCGGCGGTATCGACGAATTTGATGGGTCCCGCGAAAACGGCGCACAGCGTCTCCAACGCCCGCTCCTCCCCTACCGCGTAATCGAACGTAGCGGGCATATTTCCGAGCGGCGCGGCTCCGATGCAGAGCCCCGTCACCTGTAAGCCGGTCTTACCAAGGGGGCGCAACTCCAATGGTGCCGGAGCATTGTGAAACATGGTCATTGTGTACTCCCTTCTTCCTGAACGTCTTTAATTATGTAAACTGGTAGAGAATGTATTCTCAGTACACTGTCAACCGTCAATGAATCCCACCATTGGGTAGGGACCGCATTTATGCCGTCCCTACTCCGAATGCCTGCTTAGGAAAATGAGTTCGAATGGTGTTTGACAGTGTACTCAGAAACTGGATTAAGAGATCAAGCGAGCAATGATAAAAGCCGCCGCCGCCGCGAGTCCGCCAATTACCGCTGTCTGCAAGGCGCTACGGATAGGGCGCGCACCTGTGAAACGCCCTTTGACATAACCAAAGATCAGGAGCGCGATTAACGTTGCAACGACTGAAATGAGCAGAGCTGTATGCGCTACCGGAACCAGGATGTAAGGAGTAAGAGGAATCAGCCCACCGACGATATAAGAGAGCGCAATAGTAATCGCACTGGTAAGCGCGCGCTTTGGATCCGGCTTCTCCAACCCTAGCTCGAAGCGCATCATAAAATCGATCCATGCTTCAGGCTTGTGGCTCAACGCCTCCACGATAGGAGCGCTCTCCTGGGTCGTCAGGCCGTAGGATGTGAACACCTCAGCTACCTCAGCCTTCTCTATCTCACTCTTTTCTATCACCTCTAAGGCTTCTCGTTTGCGCTCGCTGGCATAATGTTCCGCGTCGCTTCGGGCCGCCAGGTAGCCTCCTAAGCCCATCGCGATAGATCCCGCGGCGATTTCAGCCAGCCCCGCGGTCACTATGATAGAGGTGGTGCTCACCGCGCCGGACAATCCTGCTGCAAGAGCGAATGGAACTGTCAGGCCATCCGACATACCGATTACGATATCACGTACCGTCTCGCCTGCTGTAAAATGCTGCTCAATGTGTGGCGTTTGTGGCACTAAAACTCTCCTTACATCTACACGTATAGTTTTACTCTTCTATAGCATTACGGACCGCTCAGGCATGTCCGAAGAGGAATGCAGCCGCGAAGACCAGCGCGCCTCCGCCCACCACCTGGACGATCGAGAGCAGCCAACTCGTACCGAAGTAGCGGTGACGGATCGCCGCGATAAGCACCAGCTCGAAGGCTACGATGATGTAGGCCGCGTACAGCGCCGCATTGATATCCGGTATCAGGAAAGGCAGCGTGTGCAGAATGCCGCCAAAGAAGGTCATGGCTCCCGTGATCAGGCCGCGTATCACGGGACTCCCTCTGCCGGTGATCGAGCCATCGTCGGAGAGTGCTTCCGAGAAGGCCATACTGATGCCCGCGCCCATCGCCGAGGCTATGCCCACCAGGAACGTCGTGAATGGAACATGCGTCACGAATGCCGTGGCGAAGATGGGTGCCAGCGTCGAGACGGAGCCGTCCATCAATCCCGCCAGACCGGGCTGTACCACGCGCAGCAGAAACGAGCGCGCTTGATCGTCGTGCGTCGTCACCGCCTTCGCCAGGCTGTCAATCTCTTCCCTGGTCGTATCCGGCACCTCTACTTTTTCAGATTTATCTACGTTTTCGCTTTTGTCCAATGCCATGAAAAATCTCCCTGTATTGCAACTCTTGAGTAGGGATGGGCCTTGCGTCCATCCGGCCCAGGGGCCGTGTTCTGGGGCAC
>Ga0066793_10000814_pt1 | contig 13091 bp, 12 predicted proteins | sample PersoiDNA2013189_FD_83876 | JGI IMG/M metagenome (GOLD analysis project Ga0066793, IMG submission 83876) | Permafrost soil microbial communities from the Arctic, to analyse light accelerated degradation of dissolved organic matter (DOM) -... | ecosystem: Environmental > Terrestrial > Soil >...
CATCGACGGCGGAGGACGCGATGGCCGACTGCGATGTGGACCCGGTGCGCGTCCGCGACGAGGTCATGGGGCAGGAGGTCTTCGCCACCACCAAGCGGGCCACCCGCTGGAACGACGAGCTCGACGTCCGACGGGACGGCGCCGGACCGCAGGCCGTATGGCGCTCCCCGTACGCGGACAGCTTCGGGATCGATCGCGTGATCTGGGTCGGCGGGCCCGAGCGCCAGGTCCTCCTCGGCATGTACACGGACCGACTGGACGACTACCAGGTGCGGCTCCTGTCGCTGTCTGACGGCTCCTCGGTGATTGTCCACGCCGCCCGCGCCTACTTCGACGACTGGGACTTCGACCGCGCCGGCCGCCGCATCCTGATCTCCGACGAGCACCGGACCCATCTGGTGTCCGTTCCGGCGTCCAGCCGCTGACCGGGCGGGAAGTCGCTGCGAGGGCCGTTCCCGCTCGTGCCGAGTCCGCGGCGACCCTGCGGGGCGGCCGCCGTCAGTCGACGATCCGGTATACGCCGGCCTCGCATGAGACGAACCCCTCGCGCTCCAGGTCTCTGAGCAGACGCGCTCCGCGGTCCAGGTCGATCCCTGCCTCGTCGGCCAGCGATCCCGCGTCAGCCGCCCCCTCGCGCACCAGCGCGCGCAGGAACGCGCCACGCGCCTGCCGGTCGCTCCCCTCGAAACGCGACTGCCGCGCGTGGTGTGAGCTGCGGCGCGACGGGTTCGGGACGGCCCGCTTGAGATGCGAGCCGTAGTCCATGAGCGCGTAGCCCCACGCCCGCGGGTCGGCGCGGTCCCACGTCGCCTCCACGACCGGGGTGAGCTCGCGGTCCGTCACGCCATCCGTGTCCGCGAAGAAGTGGTGCAGTACCACCGCCCGCACGTTCGTCTCGATGAAGGGCGCGAACTCGCCGTATGCGTACGTGGCGACCGCCCGCGCGGTGGCGATGCCGATCCCGGGCAGAGTGGCGAGCACCGCGGGATCATGTGGCAGCACGCCGCCACGGTCTCGGACCACGATCTCGGCCGTACGCTTGACGGAGACCGCGCGGCGGTTGTAGCCGAGTCCGGACCACGCTTCGAGCACAACGGCCAGCGGCGCCGCCGCCAGAGATCCGAAGTCCGGGAAGGTGGCGAGCCACGCCTCGTACTTGGGCAGCACCCGGGAGACCTGCGTCTGCTGGAGCATGACCTCGGAGACGAAGACCGCGTAGGGGTCGACCGTTTCGCGCCACGGCATGTCCCGGCGATGCGCGACGTAATGTTCGGCGACAGCGGCGCGGAAGGCGGCGACGCGCTCCGCGCCGGGGCCTTCCACATGCTGCTGTCGCGCGTGGCTGCCGTTCGTCTTCCTCGCCATGCAGGCTAGTATAGGCATCGCGTCCCCTCGCCCGCCTCAGGGATGGTGCCGACTCCCCTACGGCGTGTGAAGGTATCGCGTGAGCGCATGTCGAATAGTCAAGGTTGCTGTGGACCATCTTTCAGCACCGTCCATTCGGGGAGATGACGATGACCGGCTCGAACGGAACGAACGGCAGCGCGAACGTGAACGGTGGCGGCGAGAAGCGCCATATGTTCCAGTTGCGCGCCCTCATGGCGGCGGCCTCCGAGGGATTCCTCGTGGTCGATGCGGACGGCACCACGCTGATCCTCAACGAGGCCGGCTCCACGATGCTCGCCATGGATCGCTCGGACGTCGTGAAGCGCCCGTACGCCGACCTCCGCCTCCCGGACCTGGAGAAGCAGATCGCCCGTGCGCTCAAGGGCGGCGCCCGCTCGAGCGAGCGCACGTTCCCGCTCACCATCGGCGACACCGTGCTCGGATGCCGCATCGCGCGCTACGCCGGCCAGGAGGAGCGGGGTGTCGTCGTCACCATCCGCGACGACACGGACCTCGTCCGCCAGCAGGAGCGCGCCGAGGCCATCCTGTCGTCGACGGGCGACGGGCTGATCGTCTTCTCGCCCGACAGCATCGTGACGTACATGAACCCGGCCGCTGCCGACATGCTCGGCCTGAAGCCGGCCAAGACGATCGGCAAGCACTCGTCACCCGCAGCCATGCTCGGGCTCGAACCCGGCGACCTCGCCGACGCCATCCCGTGCTGGGTCAAGAAGGACTGCAGCCGCATAGACTGCCCCCAGTACGGGTCCGAGGACCTGCGCTGCTGGCTGGCCAGCGGCACGTTCTGCGACGGCACGGAGCCGATGGTGTTCAAGGCCAAGCAGAAGATCTGCGAGAGCTGCGACGTCTACACGACGAACCTCTCGGCGGTCGAGGCCCCCGGCATGGAGCCACCCAACCAGGTCGTGCTCTCCAAGCCCGAGCACCGCATCGTCAACACCCGCACCAACCCGGTCATCGACTCCCACGGTCACTTCGTAGGCTCGGTCGTCAACCTCCATGACGTGACGGCCGAGTACGAGATCATGCAGATGAAGAACGAGTTCGTCTCCACGGTCAGCCACGAGTTGCGCACCCCGATGACCTCGATCAAGGGCTACGTCGACCTGATCTTGGACGGCGACGCCGGTGAGGTGAACGAGATCCAGCGCGAGTTCCTCCAGATCGTGAAGGAGAACTCCGACCGGCTCGTGGAGTTGATCAACGACATGCTCGACGTCTCGCGGATCGAGTCCGGGCGCGTCCACCTCAAGATCGTTCCGCTGTCCATGCTCGACGCGGTCGAAGGCGCGATCGACTCGTTCCGCGCCGTCCTCGAGCAGACCGGCCGCACCATCGACGTGCAGGTCACAGGGAGTCTGCCGCGGGTGGCCGGCGACCGCGACCGCGTCGGCCAGGTGCTCATCAACTTCATCAGCAACGCACTGAAATACTCCCCCGGCGGCGGGACCGTGACCATCAAGGCGCGCCACACGGGCGACATGGTGGCGATCAGCGTGTCGGACCAGGGGATCGGCATCAACCGCGAGGACCAGAAGAACCTGTTCACCAAGTTCTACCGGGTCGACTCGACGCTGACCCGCGAGATCGGCGGCACCGGCCTGGGCCTCTCGATCTGCAAGAGCATCATCGAGCTGCTCGGCGGCAAGGTGTCCGTCCGCAGCAAGACGGGCGAAGGCTCCACGTTCACGTTCACGCTCCCCGTGGCGCCGAGAGAACTGGTGCGTACGCCTTCGGTCGAGGGGCCGCTCGGGTCCGGGGGCAAGGTGCTCGTGGTGGACCGGGACCCGGAGGTCGCCGATCTCATCGAGACGTACCTGGTCAAGCGCGGCTACGAGGTGGTCAAGGCCTATACCGCCGCGGAGGCCCTCGAGAAGGCGAGGACCGAGAAGCCTCGCGTCATCACCCTCGACGTCATCCTCGACGACGCCGACGGTTTCGAGCTCCTGCAGCGCCTCAAGGACCATCAGGACACCGCCAACATCCCGGTCGTCGTCCTCTCGATCGTATGCGACGAGGGGCGCTCGTGCCGTCTCGGAGCGGCGAACTACCTGGAGAAGCCGATAGACCAGGCGCGCCTGCTCCAGGTGCTCGACGACCTGGTCGGCTCGATCACCAAGCCCGTCGTGCTGATCGCCGACGACGACCACGGCATCGTCGACGTCATGAGCATGATGCTCAAGGCGCGCGGCTTCGCGGTCCTCTCAGCCTACGACGGACTCGAGGCGATGGCGGCCATCAAGCAGCACAAGCCGCACCTGATCCTGCTCGATCTGCGCATGCCGAACATGGACGGGTACGAGGTCATCAAAGCGGTGAAGTTCGACCCCGCGACCGCTGACATCCCTATCGTCGTCATGACCGCGTACCACTTCGACGAGAGCCGGATCGACATCCTGAACCTGGCGGCGGAGTCCCTCGCCAAGCCGCTGTCCATGGAGAGCATCGTGGACCGTGTCAGCGAGATCCTCGGACCGGAGGCCTAGCACATGAAGCGTATCCTCGCCGTCGACGACGAGCCCCACATCCTCAGACTCGTGAGCTTCTCGCTCTCATCGCACGGATTCGAGGTGCTGCAGGCTACCGACGGCATGTCCGCCATCACGGCGGCCGAGGCCGAGTGCCCCGACCTCATCCTCATGGACGTGATGATGCCGCTGCTCAACGGGTACGAGGCCTGCAGGAGGTTGAAGGACAACCCCAAGACCAAGGACATCCCCGTGGTCATGCTCTCGGCGAAGAGCCAGCTCGCGGAGCAGACCGAGGGCATCAGCTGCGGGGCCGAGGACTACATCTGCAAACCGTTCACGCCGAAGGACCTGGTAGAGAAGGTCACATCGCTCCTGGGCGACTGACACCTCGAGTATCGGAAGGGGACAGGGGAAGATGGCAGCAAGGATCCTCGTCGTTGACGACGAGCCGTCCATCGTCAAGCTCGTCACCACCACGCTCAGCGCGCGGGGCTACGAGATCATCGCGGGATACAACGGCGAGGAGGCGGTGGACAAGGCGACGCTCCACCACCCCGACCTCATCATCCTCGACATCATGATGCCGAAGATGGACGGCAAGGAGGCGCGCAAGCGGCTTCTGGCCAACCCGAAGACCAAGGACATCCCGGTCATCCACCTGTCCGCCGTGGGCGAGTTCGAGGGCCAGCTCGACGCGATGCAGCACGGCACGACCGACTACATCACGAAGCCCTTCTCCCCGAAGGAGCTCGCCGAGCACGTCGAGATGATCCTGGACCCCAAGCGTCGGGACGAGCTGCTCAAGATGCAGCACTCGAAGACGGGCAAGTTGTCCACGATCGTGAACATCATGCATCGGGATCGGTAGGTCCCGATCGTCCCGGGTCACCGGACCGCATTGCTCAAGAAGGCGCCGGGCTCTCGCCCGGCGCCTTCTCACACGTTCTTGATGTAGTACCGGCAGTGCCACTTGTTCGGGCAGTCCTCCGGCAGGGTCCCGAGTGTGACCTGCCAGCCCATGCCCTCGACGAAACACGTGCAGGTGACCCTCCGGTTCTCTTCCTTGACCCCGCGGTCCCATTTGTCGTCGATGCTCAGCGCCTCACGCCAGTACATGCACTTGCCTCGTACCGGTGCGTAGCCATCCATCTCGCTCATCGCCGAGATCTCCTGAGAAAGGATGTCCGCCGTGCAGCGGACCGGGCGCGGCGGGCGCCCTCGACCTACATTCTACCCCCCTGGGAACGTCGGCAGGGTCGTGGCTGGAGCGACGAACGGCCATCACCATTCCGCATACTCCCGCTCATGGACCGCTACGGCTTGGGCCTCCTCGCCAGGTAGCGGGTGAAGACGAGCCAGCCCACCAGCATCTCGCTGTAGTAGGTCACCCCGCGCCACAGCAGGGTCGCGGCACCGGCGAGCGCGAGCGGCGCCTGCGTCACGAGCAGCACGGCCGTCCCGCCTTCCACAGCACCACTGCCCCCCGGGGTGGGCGACACGACCGCCAACGCCATGGCGGCGACCCCGGTCGCCAGCATCGGGAGCACCGGTCCGCGGCTACCGAGTCCGTACATGACGACGGGCAGGCACACGATGAGGCACGCGCGCGACGCGAACACGCACATGAAGGAGAGCGCGAGCCGCGAGGGCCTCTCACGGGTCAGCGTCTCGATGTCGTCGGCGAAGCGATGCGCTTCGCCGGCAACGATCTCGGAGGCGTGGAGCGCCCGCTTCTGCCCGAGCAGCGTCGCCAGCCACGGTCGGCCCAAGGCTCCCTCGATCCGCCCGATCGCCCAGTGAGGACGCGTGGCCAGCCACACCGCGAAGGCAAGGGCGACGGCGATGATGGCCATAGCGGACCACACCAGCGCCCTGGTGGCGGTGGCCTGCGCCTGCAACACGATGGCTGCCACGACACCCATGATCAGGAAGGAGAGCCCCGTCAGCACGCTGTGCATCGCGACGACCGCGCTCGACTCGGCCGCGGACAGGCCCTCCCGCGTCAGACAGAAGACGCTCGCGGGGATGCTCCCCGAGCCGAAGGGCGTGACGAGCGCCGCGAAGTCACCGCCGATGAACGCTGCCGTCATGCCGAGCACGTGACCTTTCACTCCGCGGCGCGTGAGCGCCGCGAGCCCGAGCCCCTGGAACAGCCAAGAGAGCGCGCTCAGCGCGAGTGCCAGCGCGAGCCATCCTAGCGGAAGCTTCGACGCTGCAGCCACGACGCTCTTCCCGCCGGTCGCCAACGCCACGACGAGGCCTGCCGTGACGCCTATGGCGACGGCGATCGCCAACCCGACACGGAGCTTGCCCCGGTCGAGCGGCTCGATGGGCTTCGATCCCGGGTCGGTCATCTCACCACTCTCACCCCGAGGACGTCGGACGCTCAGGTCACGCGTTTCTCGGTTCCGCGACCGTAGGGACCAAAGGTCAGATAGTCATCCCCGTCGACGCCCGCAACGCGATGCAGGTCCATCGAGGAATCAACCCGCCGCTGCACGCACCGCCGTCGCGGCATCGCGGCGGGATGGACACGATCGACGGGGGGCGCCAGACGACCGTGCGGGTCGCCCTCAGTCTCTACTAGTCCGACGCCTTCTGTTCCGAGTGCAGTACTTCCGCCGCCGCTCTCTGGTCTGTCAACAGAGTCTCCGCCGCTGAGGCTTCTCCCGAGCGCAGAACCGCCGCCGCCGCTGTCTGGGCTGCCGACAGAGCCTCCGCCGCCAAGGCTTCGAGCGACAGCAGGGTCCTCGCCGTTTCTTCGTCTTGCGATCGCAGGACTTCCTCCGCCATCGTCTGGGCCGCCAGCACAGCTTCCGCCGCCGTGTCTTGAGCCGCCAGCAGGGTCCTCGATATCTCTTCGTCTTGCGAACCCACGACCTCCACCGTCGTGGACCGGGCCGCCGACAGAGCCTCCGCCGCCAAGGCTTGAGCCGCCAGCAGAGTCCTCGCCGCTTCTTCGTTTCGCGAGTGCAGGACCTCCGACGCCGCTGCGTGGGCCGCCAGCAGAGTCCTCGCCGCGTCTCCCTGGGCCGCCAGCAGAGTCTTCGCCGCCGCGCCCTTTTCCGAGTGCAGGACGTCCGCCGCCACTGTCTGGGCTGCCAACAGAGCTTCCGCCGCCGAGGCTTGGGCCTCCAGCAGAGTCTCTGCCACCTGTGCCAGTCGGGACGGCATAGTGTCCGCCGCCTGCCGCCCGGCTACTTGAAAGAAGTCCTTCGCCGCTTCACGCGATGTCAACAAAGCTTCCGCCGCGGAGGCCCTCGCCGCGAACAGAGTCCTCAGGGCATCACACTGTGCGTTCACCAAGGCCCGCATCGCCAGGTCCTCTGGCGATGTCCGGGCATACGCCGTCTTCTGGAATCCCGCTATCTGGGCCTCCATCACGGCCCGTTGCGTCTCCCACTCGTCTCTGGACGTCGCCAGCCGGTGAAGCCAGACGGCATTCGCCCCCGAGTTCGATTCGTCGGCCATGATCCCCCATCCCGCTTCCGGGGAGGCGCTCACGCCACCCCGATCCCAACGAGCCGCGCGACACAAATGTACCCATCTCCTCGCTGGCAGGACGCGCCGTGGGCTGAAGAAGACGGCCACCGAAGACAAAACGACCTCGCCCCCGAGGGGACGAAGCCGCTGGTCATTCATGGTGCGGGTGAAAGGAGTTGAACCTTCACGGGGTTGCCCCCACATGGACCTGAACCATGCGCGTCTGCCATTCCGCCACACCCGCGTAGCGAGACGGAATGGTAACACCGCACGTGGGACGAGGCAAACGTGCACCCGCCGCCGCAGCCCGCGGCTCCGGAGAGCATCCATCAACGCTAGAATGGACGCGGCCGGCAACGGCGCCATCGAGCCTCTACCCGCTCTCGCGATCGGCGACCCACGGACCGCGCCACCACATCGATCGAGGTGGGAACCAGGCGGCCCTGCCCCTGAAGGAGGCTCACGCGTGGAGGACACGGAACACGCCCGGCCCCAGGCCGCGTCGTGGGGCCGCATCGCCTCCCTTCTCGCCGTGGTCCTCGCGGTGGCCGCCGTGGCCTCCACGCTCGCCCGCCTCTTGTATGGTGTCGACTTCATCGACGAGGCCTTCTACGCGGCCACCGCCTACCGGTTCGCCATGGGCGCGCGGCCGTTCATCTCGGACCTGGACATCCACCAGACGGCCGGCTGGCTCATCGGCCCCTACGTGCGGCTGCATTTGGCGGTGTTCGGCGACACGACCGGCATCATGCTCTCGCTGAGGCTGTTGTGGGCCGCCGGGAACCTGACCGCGGCAGGCATGTCGTACCGGCTGATGAAGCGGCTCGTAGACTGGCGTGCGGCGCTCCTGGGCGCGGCGGCGGGCTTCGCGCTGATCCCGTGGATGATCCCGGCTCCGAGCTTCAACACCTTGCCGATCATCTTCGGGTCCATCGCGGTCTCTCTCGCGGGCATCGGATTGCTGGAGCGGTCCGGGCCGACGCGGTTCGTACTCGCGGGCGCCGCGCTAGCCATCGCCTCCATAGCTCACCCCGGATTCTCCCTGGTCGCCTTGGCGTTCGTCGCGGGCGTGTGGCTGGTCGCCCGCTCCTGGCGTCAGCCGGTGGCGGTGCTCGCAGGCGGTGGGGCGGTAGTCGCCGTGGCGTTGCTGCTGCTGTCCCCGGGGTTCTCGGGGATCCCGAACGTCCTCGCTGTGGCCCGGGAAGTGGCTCCGATCCTGGACTGGGGCGGCGCTACCAGCGGGCTTGGGGCCAAGGCGCTCGCCCTGGCGGGGAAGGTCGGCGTCTTGGTCGCATTGTGGCCCGCCGTGTGGGTCGCGGTAGTCGCCGGCGGCCTGCAGGCCCTCCGCCGACGCGTGCCGGCGTGGCTGCTCGTTGCGCTCGTGGCGTGCATCCCCATCGGCGCGCAGCCCTTCGACACCGCGACGCTCGTCTTGGCCATGCAAATGATGCTGCTGGCCGCCATCCTCGCCTACACGGCGCGCGGCGCGGAAGCCGGGGAAACCGACGGGACCGCCGTGCACGATGCGACCGGCGGGCGTGTGCTCTTCTTCGTCGTGTCCATGGGACTCGTCGCGGCGACCATGTTCGCGCTCATCAGCAGTACCGGCGGGACGGCCTTCGGATTCGGGGCCGGCGTGGTCCTCGGGCCGTATGTGGCGCTCATCCTGTCTCGCCTGGGCGACGCGATCTCGTCCTCGACGTTCCGCTTTGGCGTCTCGCCCTCGGCGCGGTCCGCCAGCATGCTTGCTCCACTCGGCATCGTGCTCGCCGGATGCCTCCTGCTCGGGACGTTCGTCGTCCTGAACGCGAACAGCGCCTATCGCGACGAGATCCCGTCCGCTCTGACCACGATGGTCAGGCGAGGCCCCCAGGCCGGGCTGCTCACCACGGCCCCGATGGCGCGTGACAGCGAGGCACTGTGGACGGCGATGCAACGTCTGACGAAGCCGGGGACGCGTGTTCTGGCCTACCATGGCCTGCCCGCCGCGTACCTGTTCACCTCCGGCACGCCGGCGACCTCGCTCATGTGGCTGGCTAACTGGGACGCCCTCGGCGCCCCGAAGGTGACGCAGCGCGCCGTCGCCGAGATGTCGCGGCCGGGCCACGAGCCGGACATCGTGGTCCAGAACCTGGGCCTCCCGAGCCTGTGGGTCCTGTCGTTCCAGGCGGTGAGCGGCTACGACCCGAAGCGCGATGCGGTGGAGGCGTTCGTCGAGCGCGGGTACCGGCAGGTCGTGCGAGGAGACCGTTGGCGTATCCTCGCGCCGGTAGGTCCGAAGTAGTCGGCGCGACAAAGCGCCGCGTGGCGAGCAAGGCACACAGGGATGACGTTGGGAGACGCGTGGACGCGGGACTGATCCTGGGCCGGTACCGGCCCCTCATGGACTTGGGCGAAGGTGGTCACGGCACCGTGACCCTCGCCTACGACACGCGCATGGCTCGTCGGGTCGCGATCAAGCGCATCCCGCTGACCGAGGAGGGGATCGCGCGGCTGTCGCGGTCCACCGGCCTCGCGGAGGCCCGCACGAGCGCCCTGCTCAACCATCCCAACATCGTCACGGTCCATGACTGGGACACCGACGAGCATGAGGCGTTCCTGGTCATGGAGCACGTCGATGGTGCGTCGCTCGCCGACGTTCTCGACGCCTATGCTCCGCTCCAGCCCGACGAGGCCGCAGCGATCGTGGGCCCGATCGCGCGTGCGCTGGCCTTCGCGCACGACAACGGCGTACTCCACCTGGACGTGAAGCCCGAGAACGTCCTCGTGATGCGCGACGGCACGGTCAAGGTCGCCGACTTCGGTGTCGCGTCGCTCACAGGCGCGGCGGGCTTCGCATCCAGCGCCGGGGGCACGCTCGGCTACATGCCGCCCGAGCAGCTCCCCGGCGAGCGCGTGACGGCCGCCACCGACCAGTGGGCGATGGCGGCACTGGTCTACGAGACGCTCACCGGCCGGCTCCCTTTCGGCACCGGCACCTCCGCCGAGGCGATGCATTCCGCGGAAGCGACACAGCCGCTCGCGCCCACCTCGCTGGCCCCCGAGCTGCCTGACGCGGTCGACGACGTGTTGTTCGAAGCGCTGGAGCCGAGTCCGCGCGACCGGTTCCCCGGCGTCCTGGAGTTCGCCAACTCGCTGCTCCCCTTGCTCGGAGACTCCGTGAGGGGACGCGCGTCGCTGGTCGAGCTGGTCGCGGCGATCTCCATCGAAGAGGAGCCCGAACCACCGCGTGCCGAGTTCGAGGGCGGCGGTCTGTGGGACCGGCTGTCGCCGCGTTCGAGCGCCCTGGCGCGTGTCGCCGGAGCGCTCGGGTGCGGCTGGCTCGCCTGGTCGGGCATCGACGCGTTGCACCTCGGGTGGCCGTCGGGGCTGGCCACCGCCGCCCTCGCGGCCGCAGCGGCAGCCGCCGCGCCGCCGCTCGGGCTCGCGCTGGCGATCATCGTGGGGGCCGTCGGGCTGATCCCGGCCAGCCCACTCGTGGGCGTCGCGTTCGCGGCAGCGGGCGTCGCCTGGTGGGTCGGCGTGGGCCGGAGACATGCGTGGGCGGGTGTCACACCTCTGTTCTCGCCGCTGTTCGGTGCGTTGAGGGTCGGTCCCGCCCTGCCCGGGATCGCGGGCCTGCTCATGCCGGCGTGGTGGCAGGCCGCCGCTGCTGGTGGCCTGTCCGGTCTCGTGCTGGTCGCGGTGTCGGCCGCCTCGTCAGCCGCTGCACCGTTCCTGACCGTCGACCCCGCGGCCCTCGCCCGGCCGCTGGCACCCCTGTCCGCTTCTCCCGCGCCCCTGTCCGTGTGGTGGTTGCCCGCCGTGCTGACCTCCCTCGGATGGGCGCTGGCGGCGCTCCTCGCCAACCTCGGCGCACGCCGCGCGACCCGCCCGTTCGCGGTGGTGGGCTCGCTCGCCGGTCTCGCCGTGGCCCTAGCCTCGGTGTCGGTGGGCACAACGGGCTTCCTACGGATCGGCCGCCCGATGGTCGTGAGCTTCGTCGCGTCTTCTATACTGGTCATCGTGGTGATCGTAATGGGCCCGCCGCCGCTTCGCGGTGGCGACGATGAGGAGCGCGGGTAGCGACCATGAGCATCCTGTCCGATTTCGAGGACCGCGTCGGCGGAGCATTCGAGGGACTGTTCGCGGGCGCGTTCCGCTCGCCCGTGCAGCCGGTAGAGATCGCCAAGACGCTCGGCCGCGCCATGGACGACGGGCGCGCGCTCGGCGTCGGCAAAGTGTACGCGCCCATCGCGTACCAGGTCGCCATCTCCGAGGCGGACGAGGAACGACTCGTGGACTTCCTGCCCACCCTCGGCGGCGAACTCGAGACGTACCTCGCGAACTACGGTCGCGAGCACGCCTACACGATGGTGGGCAAGCCGGTCATCTCCTGGGTCGTGCACGAGGACCTCAAACTCGGCCGGTTCCGGGTGAGCGCTTCGCTCGCCGCGGCCGAGGACTTCGAGGAGCTCGTCGAGCCGCCCGCGGGCGTGGCCGGCGGCCTGTACGACCAGGACGTCGACTCTCAGGCCGCCTTCCCCGAGCTCGACACCGTGACCGTCGGCGAGACCGCCCACGACGTCGCCCTGCGCGGTGAGCGGATGGTCGTGGGACGCTTGAACGCCTGCGACATCTGCCTGTCCGACGTGAACGCCTCGCGGGAGCACGCGGCGTTCGTGCGCGAAGGGGACGGCTGGGCCATCGAGGACCTCGCGAGCACGAACGGCACGCTGCTCAACGGCGTCCCCGTGGAGCGGACGCCGCTCCACGACGGCGACGTCATCGAGATCGGCCTCACGCGGCTGGTCTACCACCGTCAGAGGGGGTAGGACCTCGTGATCGATGTTGCGTTGCTGTTCGGCCGTATCGTCTTCATCGCCCTGATGTACCTGTTCCTGTTCGCGGCGGTGAGGGCGGGACTCGGCCTCGTCAAGGGAGGCGCGCCCGCGAAGGGCGACAAGCCCATGGCGTTGCTGGTGACGGCCGGCCCGGCCGAGCTGCGCGGCGTGAAGGTCCCGCTGACCGGGCGCGTGCGCATCGGCCGCGCGCCGGACCTGGAACTCGTCATCGCGGACGACTTCGTCTCGACGCATCACGCGGAGATCGTCTCGGAGAGCGGCAAGCCCGTGCTGACAGACCTCGGCAGTACCAACGGCACGGTCCTCAACGGGCGTGCGGTCGATCGTCCCACCCGTCTGGGCGAAGGCGACGAGATCGTCCTCGGCACGGTCCACCTCAAGGTCGGCCGGCTGTGAGCCCGCGGGCCAACGCCGGCACCGCCGCCGGCATCACCGATCCCGGGCTGAAGCGCGGCGGCAACGAGGACGCGCTCCTGCTGGAGCCGCCCTTGTATGCCGTCGCCGACGGCATGGGCGGACACCGCGCGGGGGAGATCGCGAGCCGCGTGGCGGTCGACGCGCTGCTCGCCGACGCGCCGCGCCGCGCGGACTCCAAGGCTCTGGGCCGCGCGATCAGGACCGCCAACCGCGCGGTCATGGAGGCCGCCGAGAAGAGCCGCACGCGCGCGGGCATGGGCACCACGCTCACCGCGGTCATGGTCGACGGGACCCACCTCGCCCTCGCGCACGTCGGCGACAGTCGCGCGTACCTGCTGCACGAAGGCGTGCTCGAGCGACTCACCGAGGACCACTCGATGGTCGCCGACCTCGTACGCCAGGGTTCCCTCACCGAGGAGGACGCGCGGTTCCATCCGCAGCGCAGCGTGATCACGCGCGCGCTCGGCAG
>Ga0066793_10000815_pt1 | contig 13090 bp, 13 predicted proteins | sample PersoiDNA2013189_FD_83876 | JGI IMG/M metagenome (GOLD analysis project Ga0066793, IMG submission 83876) | Permafrost soil microbial communities from the Arctic, to analyse light accelerated degradation of dissolved organic matter (DOM) -... | ecosystem: Environmental > Terrestrial > Soil >...
GCCGCTGTCGCTGAGCGTGCAGACCTAAGCAAGGCCGACGCGAAGAACGCGCTCGCGGCTCTCGAGGCGGTCGTTCTCGAACAGCTGGGGGAGGCGGAGCGGGTGAAGATCGGCGGCCTCGTGCAGCTCGCAGTCCGCGTGAAGTCGGCGCAGAAGGCACGCAAAGGCCGCAACCCGGCGACGGGCGAAGAGATCACCATCGCCCCTAAGAAGGCCAGCGTGGATGTGCGCGCTCGCGTGCTCACCGGAGCAAAGAACGCGGTCCCATCACTGCAGAAGGCGCGTCGTCGGCTCGAACCACGTTCCTGACCTTCCCCTGGCGTTAGCCAAAGGCGCTGGCTCCCCGACCGCCCGCCGCAGCGATGCTTTAGAGCCGCAACATTTTCTCGCTGGTTGCGGGAAGCCTGCGGCTGAGGGGTTGCGCTGCGCGCGGGCCGCGCACGACGAACGCAAATCGACGCGGTCCCGGGCCGCTTGAGGAACCCGCTCCGGCTGACCCGAAGGCCGATCGGTTTGGGTGGCGCGGCCTCACACCTCGGTGGCCTCGCTCTTTGCGGCTCGGTTCCGCGTCTTGCGCGAAGATAGATTCGGCTGGGGGGTGATTTCAAGCCCTCCGGCCGCGAGGTCACCGCACCTTGCGAGAAAAAGCTACGGCACGCGCTCGTGCTCGCGGTCGCGCAGTAGGCGTCTGAGGATCTTCCCTGACGGTGACTTCGGGATCTCGGCCACCAGCTCGATCGCGCGAATGCGCTTGTGTGGGGCGACCTGCTCGGCCACGAACGTCCTGAGCACCTCACTGTCGAGATCGTCGTCGGCGGGCACGACGAACGCCTTCGGCAGCTCGCCGGCCTCGTCGTCGGGGACACCGATCACGGCGCAGTCGGCGACTTGAGGGTGGGTGATCAGGATCGCCTCGAGCTCGGCGGGAGCGACCTGGAAGCCCTTGTACTTGATCAGCTCCTTGACGCGGTCGACGATCGTGAACCAGCCGTCCTCGTCGACGATCGCGACATCTCCGCTGTGCAGCCAGCCGTCGTTGTCGATCATCGCGGCGGTCGCCTTGCGGTTGCCCAGGTAGCCCTGCATCACCTGCGGGCCGCGCATCCAGAGCTCGCCGGGCTCTCCGGGGTAGCAATCATGGCCGGTGTCCGGATCGACGAGACGGCATTCCGTGCCCGGGATCGGAGGTCCGATTGAGCCCGGCTTCTTCGCGGCGGCGAACGGAGGCACGAGATGGGTGACGGGGCTCATCTCGGTCATGCCGCAGCCCTGGCTCACCGAGCAGCCGATCCTCTCAGCGACTTCCTCGGCCAGGTCAGCGCCGAGCGGGGCGGCGCCGCAGAGGATGTGCGTGAGGGCCGAGAGGTCGCGGCCCTCGACCGCGGGGTGCTTGGCGAGCGCGAGCACGATCGGCGGGACCACGTACGCGCGTGTCACCCGATAGCGCTCCAGCAGATCGAGGAACTGCCCGAGCTCGAACCGTGGCATCGTGACGAGCGTCGCGCCGCCGAGCAGCCCGAGGTTCATGATCACGCACAGCCCGTAGACGTGGAAGAACGGGAGCACGGCAATCACGACGTCGTCGGGTGAGTGGGCGAGTGCCCCCTCCGACTGGACCATGTTCGCGACGAGGTTGCGATGGCTGAGCATCACTCCCTTGCTCAGCCCGGTCGTGCCACTCGAATACGGGATCGCGGCGATATCGATCGCGGCGGCGATCGCTACCCTCGGGGCTGCCTCGGGATCGCCGAGCAGCTCCGAGAACGACGCGCCCTGGTCGGCCTCGCCGAGCACGAACACCTCACAACCTCCCGCCTGCTGTGCTGCCTGGCACGCCACGTCGAGGCACGCCGGCACCGTCAGCAGCATCCCGGCACGGGAATCGGCGAGCTGCTGGCCCAGCTCGCGCGCCGTGTAGAGCGGGTTGGCGGTCGTGCAGCGCCCGCCGGCCGCAACCACTCCGTGGAAGGCAACCGCGTACTCGGGCGCGTTCGGCATGTAGATCGCGAACGTGTCGCCCTTGACAAATCCATGCCCAGCGAGCCCCGCCGCGAAGCTGCGCACCGACCGCTCCAGCTCGGCGTAGCTGAGCACGCGACCGGACGGGCCGTCGATCAGCGCTGGCTTCTCGCCCAGCTCCCCGGCGCGCCGCAGCACAAAGGTGGCAAGGTCGACGTCGGGCACCTCGGCCTCGAGCTGCCCGCCCGAATAGATCATGCGCCGCTCCTGCATCGCCCTAGTCGAAGCGATCCTATAGACCGGGAGTCAGAAGCACTGTCGTCGTATCGCTAGCCGCACAAAACCGCATTGTTGGATCCAGGCTACGCTCTCCTGACGTTCCCTGCTTCGAGTCGCAGCGGCGGCGGAGCCCGACCTTGCTCCTATTCGTCGTCCCGCCGATATTCCAACCGCGCGGACACACGGTCCGCCTTCGCACCTTCTCCTTGGAGGCTATCGACGCCGCTCATGCATCAGTCCTCTGCGAGGCGGATGAATCGCGCGCGGGCGCGCTGCCTCGCGTAACCGGCAGCCCGCCAAAAGCTCATCGCGGCCGAGTCGTCGTCGGCGACGATCGCGGTGAGCCTGAGTGCGCCGCGCGCTCGCAGGCGACGTTCGCCCTCGCGCAGCAGTGCCGTGGCGATCCCCTGCCGCCGCCGGTCGGGATGGACAGCGAGCCGGTAGAAGCTGCCCCGCCATCCATCCCAGGCGGCGATCAACGACCCGACCACCACTTCACCGGCCTGCGCGAGGAGCAGTGACTCCTTGTCGGTGGCCAACAGGCACAGCAGGCCCTCGCGCGTATCGGTGACGCTCGACCGGCCGCCCGCCGCGTCCCACAGGACAAGCACAGGCTCGATGTCCTGCTCAATTGCGCTTCGGATCCTCCATTCGGGCATGGCCGGGACGAATACCAGGCGTGGCGGACCCTGCGCCCCGCCGCACCTCCCGGCCTACTCGTCGTCCCGCCTATACCCCAACCGCGCGGACACGCGGTCGGCCGTGGAGACGAGGTGCGGGGTGAGCGCGTGGACGAGCTCTCCGAGCGCGATCATCGAGCTATCCGCCGCGAGGTTGACGGCGGCGACGACCTCGCGGGCTGCGCCACAGGTTGAGCCGTGGGCCGAGAGTTGCTGAGCTGGAGGAGTTCCTCGAGACGATTGCGTGGGAGTGGCAGGACGGGCAGCCGTGGGTTCTCTACGTCGGGGATCTCTCTCGCACGATGGGGATTTAGCGTCGCGTCGAATCAGCGCGCGTGCAACCCCCGCCCGTCGCCCCCGCTTTCATCTCGCGCGCTGCGCACGACCCGGCGCCGCCGGCATGGACATCGGCGCGATCATCCTGAAAGACTGGATGCTATGGGCGGCGCGGACCACAGACCGATCGTGAGCATGGACGAGTCGGGCAACACCGGCGAGAACCTGCTCGACTCCGTGCAGCCGGTCTTCGCACTTGCGGGCGTATCGCTCGAGGAGGACGCCGCCGAGCACGTGATTCGCGCGGCGCTGAATCACACTCAGATGACCGAGCTCAAGTTCGCTGCGCTGCGCAGGAGCGCGCCTGGGCGCCGCAACATATTGAGCGTCATCGACGACGTGGCTCTTACCGTCGAGAATGTTGCTGTCGCTGTTGCGCACAAGCCGTGGATGCTGGCCGCCAAGCTCGTCGACGAGCTCGTCGAGCCCCGCATGCTGGCGGCTGGCCGCCAAATTGAGTGGTACGCGTCGAGCGAGCATGTGAGGATGGCGGACCGACTGTACGCGCGGCGCCACGTGCGCTGGGTGATGCATGGACCGATCTTCTCGAGTCTTTCGTGCCGCTTGTGCGGAATTACGACGACAGGCGCCGTGCGGCGTTCCTGGCTGCTCTGCATCGAGCCCGGATCCTCAGCCGCGACGACGACATCCATGAGATTCTGGAGTTGATGATCGACACCGAGGCCGAGGTTCAGGCCGAGTTCGCCGGGCGCACTGACGCACTTGATCCTGCGATTCCGTTGGTGTCCTGGCAGGCGGGTCACTGGTCAGACCGGCTGGGGCGTTTCGACATCGTCCACGACGACTCCGAGACCGTCACTCGATGGGCCGAAGAGCTTGTGATTGCCGATGACGGCGAGCAGCAACCAAGGGCTCGTAAGACCCTGACGGTCGGTGATGTCAGCATTACGTTGCCTTGGGAGGTCCGGGGCGTGAGGTTCGCGCAGTCGCACCGCGATAGTCGCCTGCAGATCGCCGATCTCATCGCAGGGTCGGCGGCACACCTCTACGCTGTCGCTTTGGACCTCCGGCCGAGCGACGCGTTTGGTGAGGCACTTCAGAATCTGCAAGTCGATGCTTTCATCCAGCACGTGGTCGGGCCGCAGTGGCCGATAGGTGGGCGCGCACGACTCGGGTGATCAGGTCGATGAAAGGTGACTGACGCCCGCCGAACAGCCACCTCGCTTCCGCTCCGACACAGTCGACGTGCCGAAGGTCCTCTCGCGACGCCGCGCGTGGGCGAGCGGGATCGGTGCGAGCAGATCTATACCGGCCGGCGCAAGACGATGCGACGGCCCAGCCGTTCAACTCAGCCGGTCTCGCAGTTCACGTCAGCCGGACCCAGATATGTGTCAACGAGAACGGGCTGATGTCAAACCCCCGCATCACCTGATGCTCGAGCTTGGCCTCGTCGTCTCCGCGCCTTTCGCGTAGTGTGAGAGTGGGGACGCCACGACTACTGGCCGCAGCGTTGACACGCTTGACGGCGTCGTCGACTAGGATCGACTGCATATACCCCACCATCGCGCCGCTCCGCATGTCCTTTCCGTATGCGTGAGATGCGTTGATGAATCGTAGGATGCCGTCGACGACGTATCGCGTCGGGAATGGCTCGCTGCCGAGCCGCTTGCACTCTACGACGAATTCGCGTCGCGATAGCAAGCGGTCGGCGGCGAGGTCATCGGTCCAGAGCCATGCGAAGTCCGGCCGCTTGAACTCTCGCGAGGCACGGACTGCATCGGACGGTGCTGGCGAGCTTCGTCCCTCGTACACCACCGGCGCAAGCTCGTAGGCAGAGCGGTATATGGCAGCATCCAGGAATCGCATCAGGCGTCGGTTGATGCTGTCCTCGTCGATGTCGGGCCCGGGGTTGCCCGCGAGTTCGGCGAGTGCCAGCGCGAGCAGCTCCAGGCATTCCCTCTCTCTTGCCGGCCAGAGGCTCAGCATCGATAGCCGTGGGCGAGCACTCATGCCGGCTCGAGTGCCATCGCCTGTAGCGTCGTCGCCTCGGCATCTTCCCGAGCGGCCGTCGTCGTCCATAGTCGCTGCTCGTCGCGCTTCACGACCACGATCGCGGTGTCCGTCACCACTCGCAGGATCCCGTGCGAGCGCAGCGATGCGGCTCGCTGGTGCGTCAATCCCTCGCCGATCCTCTTTAGGACATGAGACCAGGAGCCGTCAGTCTCATCGCTGACTCGGCGGGAAATGCCCTCGTCACGAGAGCGTGTTTCGAACACCACCGCAATGGCTCTTGAGTCGGCGTCCTTCCTCACCTCCCAGCCAAACTCGCCGTCGTCCCCGAGCTGATGGTTCCAGGCCGCCAGGAACGTCTCCAGATAGGCGGCCAGACCGACGGAGTCCCGGGTGGCCAAGTCCTCACTTCGGCCTTCGTGGAGGCCGAAGTCAGGGACCGGTTCGGTGGCCGCAGGTTCCTGTGCAGCCCAGAAGTCACGAACCAGCGCGCGCTCGGCCGCCGTCATTTCGAACAGATCGGCCGTCGCATCATCAAGCGTCTGCAGGATCGACTCGAGGCTGGTGTGCGAGGAACCGGGTGTCTCCCACAGTGTCTCGGGCTGGCTCGCTGTTGGCGCGGCGTGCGGCAGAGCCTTGACCGCCGCGGTGATGCGCCGGACATGCGGATCGCTCGCGCGCGTCAGGCGCAACGGTAGCTTCAGGAGCTGCTCCTTCCTCACCTGATCCCGCCAAACCCCCCATCCGCCCGAGACCATCGCGAGCCAATAGCGCCCGACGGATGACAGCAGTACGCCGAGCGCTACTTCGGCGTGCCACGCGGGTCGGTGCGCCAGTGGGAACCCGAGCATGCTGTGCTGGAACGCCAGCGGCTCGGTCACGAGGCGTGCGTGCAGGCCGAAATGGTCGACGACGCCCATGCCGATCACGAGCCGCCGGCCGTTGAACGTCTGCGGGTGTGGCTCGCGCTTCACCGTCTTGGGCAGTGGGGTCAGCCATGCGTCTTCGAGCGGTCCCCACGCCTTTAGCCGCTTGATTGACGGCATGTCCCGTAGTGCCTGCGAGGGGGGTCGTGCGGGTCCGCCTCCCGTGGGGTTCTGCCACCCAAATCGCGGCGGCGCATCCTCCGAGACGAGATCGCCCAGACAACCGTCGGCGCCCAGCCGAAGTACCAACGCCTCATCTCGGTGCCCGCCAACGGAGTAGGTCTTCCACAGGAAGTCGTGAGCATGAAGGGATGCCTGGCGGACTACGCGGCGCTCCAGCCGGGCGTATGCGAGGGAGCCTTGGTTGCCCCGGGCGCGGCGCGCAGACTCATAGATCACGAGGTTCTCGCGCTGTCCGTCCGTCCGGCGAGCGAACTGCACCAACGTGAAGGGCGCGCGGGCGCCCTTGAAGTAGTCGGCGCGGACGTCGGTGAAGTTCACGATGTGCTCGAGCCGCGCGGCCTCCAGCCATTGACGACGAAATGCCTGTGAGGTGGAGCGCGTGTTCAGCAGCGACTTGGCGTGCACCAGCAGCGCGGCAGTGCCGCCGTCCTTGAGCAGGTCGAGTGCCCGCCATAGAAACAGCTGCGACGGGCTGTTGTCACCCGTCGTGCGCCTGTGGCTCTTCGCCCATGCCTCCGCGATGGACTTGGGGCCCTTGGGCGGCTCGGTCCAGGGCGGGTTAGCGACGACAACATCAAAGCCGCCCGACATCCAGTCGACTGCGCTGGCCGCGTCGACTTCAGCGATAGTCCCGGGCGGTGGCGAGAAGGCGTTTGCAACCGTCAGTGGCCGCGGGTTGGTCCGGTCGTTGGGGTCGGTGATCAACGGCGGCAGCGGCCCTGCAGCATGAATATCTTTCGGCGACTGGTAGTTAAGCAGCGCTAGGTAGAGACTGAACGCGGCGAGCCGGACGGCGGTGTCGTCGATGTCGACACCAACGATGCGGCTCAGCAGCAGCTCTCTCAGGCGCCCGCTGCTCGGGCGCTTGCGGGTTCGTGTCATGTCGTGGCGCACTATGCGGCGGAACGCCTCGACGAGAAAGACGCCGGATCCGCAGGCCGGGTCGCAGACGCGCGGCTCGGCGTCAAGCACCTGCTCGGTGAGCAGGCCGGAAAGCATGAACTCCACGAGTTGCGCAGGCGTGAAGTAGGTGTTCGTTGCCTTGCCGTCCACCTCCTGGTGGTGGAAGAGCTCGTACATCGTGCTGATCAGGCTCGTCGGGACGATGCTGAAGTCGTAAGCCCAGAGGAAGAGCTGCTCCTGACCGGCGCCCTGTGTGCCCTGCAGCATGCCCTGAAGAAGACGGAGATGATCGTCGGTGATGTCAGCGAGTTCGTCGCCCTCATCGACGAAGAGGTCGCCGTTGAAGTCCTCCGCCAGCCGCGCGAAGAGCGCGAGGCTCAAAGGCCGGCTGCCCAGACATGTCAGGAACCGGCTATCGGGTCCGATTACGGGCTCGCGGCGGTCAGCAAGCAGGCGCCGCCACGCAGCTTTCGGCGCGGCGACCTTCTCGAAGTAGTCCGGGGTGAGGACCTCGCGGTCCTCTAGGTAGCGCACGAGAATCGCACGCTCGATAAGTGTGTGCGCTGCGCGCCGGCTGAGACCGCCGTTGATGAGGGCATCGGTAGCCGCGCGCACGTCGCGAAGCAGCTGCTCGTCGGCGCGTCGATCAACGCCCGTGAAGGCCGCAGTCTCAAACGCCACGCCAGACTCAATCCGCTCGCGATGAAATGCCGCCAGGACATCGGAGACCTCCGCGGTGCGTTCGAGGATCTGCAGGGGCTCGCCGAGGCCGGCGCCGTCGTCACGGGCGGGCGGCTCAGTCAGCGCGTACACGTGCAGGTCCTCGCCGATCGCGAGGAACAGACAGCGCGGTCGAGCAAGGCACCAGGTGCGTCGATACACCTCCAGTATGTCCTCGCGTGTCGCGTCGGGAGCGAGCGTCGAGAACACGAGCACAGGATCTTCATCGACGAAGAACATCCGCTCGGCGCCGACCCGCTCCGCGAGCAACAACCAGTCTCCGACTGCGCGCCACTGCTGATCGGTGACCCCCGCATCCGGGGACGCAGTGGCACCGAGCAGGGTGCCGCCCACGAGATCGAGGTCCTGATAGACCCGATCAAGCACGCCCCCCGCAGTCGAGGACCTACGAGACATGCTGGGCAAGCGTGGACACGAGCCTTCAAATTATGAAGCGATGGCCGGACGAGGCGTCTGACGTCGGCGGCTGCCACGGCTTCCTGTGCAGCGCGTTGGAGGCCATGGCTGCAGCGCTCAACCGCTGCGCCTGTGCCCTCGGGCGTAGCGACAGCTCGTCGGGCCGCTGAAACCCGCCTACGGCTAGGAGTCATCATGTGGGGCGCTGCTCGGTGCCTGACGGGCGCAGGACTGGGGGAGAGGCCTATGGATGGTGACGACGGCCGCGCCCATCCCGACTGCGCCCCACATTTGACTCCCATCCGTCGGCAGAAGCTTTGTGGGCACGGTAGGGTGCCACGCGATGGACCTCCGCGCGCGCTGTCTGCATCGGCCTCCCCTGGCGCCTCGGCACAGCCGCTCGTCCCCGCGAACCTCGGAGTGACTGCCCTCGTGCCCCTCGGAGTCGCGTACGCGGGCCATCGGCGAGACACGCTCGGGGCGCTCGCGTAGATGCTCCTCACGTTGCCCGTTCTCGACCGCATGAGGCAGATTGAAGGCTGGCTGACGGAGCCCGAGGCCGACCTGCTGCTCGCAGGGGTCGCACGCGCGCTTCGCGATCTGCCATCCGTATCGACGATCGTCGAGATCGGCAGCTACGCCGGTCGCTCAACCACCGTCATCGCCAGCGCCGCAGCATCCGTTCGCACCGACGCGCGCGTCTTCGCCGTCGACCCTCATGACGGCGTCGTCAGTGACAGCGACCTCGGGCTCGCCGCAGCGTCTTCGTCCACGCTCGAGGCCTTCAAGAGCAACATCGCCGCGGAGTCGCTGCAGGACACAGTGATCACCGTCCCTTGTCATTCGTGGCAGGTCGCTTGGAACCGCGTTCTCGCCTTCATGTACATCGACGGCCTCCATGACGCCGAGAACGTCGCCCGCGACTTCAAGCACTTCGAGCCGTGGCTGGCCGCCGGCGGCTATGTCGCGTTTCACGATTACTCGAACGAGTGGCCCGCCGTCACAGCGCTCGTCGACGACCTCATCACCACCGGTGGATTCGAGCATGTCCGCACCGTCGAGTCGATGGTTGTGCTTCGGCGACATACACCGAACCGCAAACCGGCCGCGCTCGCGGACATCCCCGACCCGCCGAAGCCCGCGGAGTTGCTCGAACTCGCGCATCTCAGTGCGCTCGCTGCCGGTCAACTGCTAGCCAGCCGCGTTTACTCGCCCCTGCCAGTTCGCGAGAAGACTCGTGGTGGGGATCTAGTGACGGACGCCGACACGGCCGCAGAGGAGCTCATCCGCGAGACGATTCACTCGCATCGACCCCATGACGCGATCCTCGCCGAGGAGAGCGGAGAACATGCCGGCAGCACACAGGTCCGCTGGATAGTCGATCCGCTGGACGGCACCGTGAACTACCTCGCCGGAGCTGCCGAGTGGGCAGTATCCGTCGCCGCTGAGCTCCCCCCCCGGGGGGGGGCGTTGCAGCGGTCGTGCACGCACCCGGCCTCGGATCTACGTTCACCGCAATTCGAGGAGTCGGCGCATGGTGCAACGGGCGCCCGCTGACGGCGCCTGATCCGGCCGGGGTCGCACTCGCTGATTGCGTCGTTGCGACAGGTTTTGCGGCCGACAGAGCACTCCGCCTCGGCCAGCTCGAACTCCTCGAAACACTCCTGTCTTCCGTCCGCGACGTTCGCTGCCGCGGCGCCGCGTCTCTAGAGCTCTGCGCCGTCGCCGCCGGCCATACCGACGCCTACGTCGAGACGCATCTCCATGCGTGGGACGTCGCGGCAGGCGCACTGATCGCACGCGAGTGCGCCATCGATGTCCAGGGGGACGCGGAGCAGCCCAGCGCGCCGCTGATAGCGGCGCGAGCACCACTGGCCGCCAGGCTGCGCGAGACGCTTGCGTCTCATCAGAGGCCAGCCCGGTGAGATCGCCTGACGCCGGACCTCGCTCGCTGATCGACACGATCGGTCGTTTCGCCGCCGGCGGACCCCGGCGGATCGCGAGATCCGCCGACCTCGTTGTCGACCATGCACGCGGCTCATACCTGGTCGCGACCGACGGCACCCGCTACCTTGACCTCGTCTCCGGCTTCGGCGTCGCGTCACTGGGTCACTGTCACCCGCAGTGGGTGAAGGCCGTCGTCTCGCAGGCCGAGCGGCTCGCGGTGACCCCGATGTACACGGGAGAGCTCGCCCAGTATCTCTCGGCGCTCGCCCAGGTGCTACCACCGCGCCTTGACCGGACCGCCCTGTTCTCAGGAGGCGCCGAGGCTGTCGAAGTCGCGGTTCGTCTCGCCCAGACCGCGACCGGTCGCCCCGGGATTCTCACCTTCGGTGGCAGCTTTCACGGCAAGACTGTCGGCGTCAGATACGTCGGGAGTCTCGACACGCAAGAGGCAGGCTCCCTCGGCCCCAGCTGGCTGACCGAACGCGACTTCCCGGCATGCGAGCTACACGACCCTCTCACCTACGGCCGATGTGAGGAGTCCGCGTCCGATCTCATCGCGGCGCTGGATGACGGTCGGACCTCAGACATCGCTGCTGTCCTTGTTGAGCCGGTACTCGGCACAGCCGGGAACATTCCACCCCGCCGTCAACTGTTGCGTGAGCTGCGAGCGGCCTGCGATCAGCACGGGTGGCTGCTCATCCTCGACGAGTCGATCACAGGGTTCGGGCGCACGGGCTCTCTGTTCGCCTTCGAACAGTTCAGCGTCCAGCCCGACGTGCTCGTTGCTGGCAAGGGCCTCGGCGGGGGCTTCCCGGTCAGTGCGGTCTCCTCCAGCTCGGAGCTATGGGGTTCCTCATGCTTTGCGGTCCTATCGGCGACCTCCTCCAGCTACGGCGGCAACCCGCTCGCCTGCGCGGCTGCAATGGCGACCCTGCGCATCGTCGCCGACGAGGACTTCCTGGGACATGTACGCCATGTCGCATCCCACGCCGCGTCCCGCCTTGTCGAGCTCGCCGCACGATCCCGGCGCGTCGCCCGGCCGCGTGGCATCGGATTGATGCTCGGGTTTGACCTCGTCAACCCCGACACGGGTGCGCTCGCCGACGCCGACACATGTTCATCGGTGTTCTGCGCCTGCCGCGAACGTGGCGTGCTTCTCCTGGCCGATGTCCCCCGGGTCAGGCTGAGTCCGCCACTCACACTGAGTCTCGCCGAGACAGACCAGCTGTTCGACGTCCTGTCCGCCGTCCTCCAATGAGGGTCGCGCTGATCGGGATGGGCTCCGCGGGCCGCCGCGGACACCTCCCCGCGCTCGCCCGGCTACAGCGCGAAGGCCTTCTTACGCTCGTAGCCGTGGCCGACCATCGAAGCACGCACCCAGTTACCGGCCTATTCACCAGTCAGCCCGCCAGGTTCCACGACGGCGCACGGCTGGTGCAGTCTGTCGAAGTCGATCTCATCGTGCTCGCCTCAGAGCCGGCGAGCCACGCCGAGCTCATCGAGCTCGCCGCCGCGCACGGACGGCACGTGCTATGCGAGAAGCCACTGACCGTCACCGTCGCACAGCACAAGCGTCTCGCCGCCGCGCTCCCCACCAGCCTTGCATTCGTCGCCGTCCACCAGTACCGCTACTCGCCCGTCTGGACGCCGGTCGCACGGTGGGCGCGCCGCGCCGCTTCTCTGCACCTGCCCCTGAGCATGTCGGTCGATGTGCAGCGCCGGGGGACAGATGCTCACGCCACCACGCCCTGGCGGCTGGACACGGCCAGCAGCGGCGGCGTTCTCGCAGACCATGGCCCGCACTTCCTAGCTCTCGGCTGGACCATCGGCCACGAGCTGAAGACGCTCTGGGCGCGGCGCCGCAGCCACCGCGGCGACGCAGAAACCGTCTGCGCCCGCCTACTCTGCGGCCGCGGGCAGATGAGCCTGCGGGTCAGCACCGCCGCCGAGGCGCGAAGCACACGCCTGCAGCTCACATGCGCTGGGGTCACGTTCACTTGGGCCGACCGGAAGGCTGTCATGCGGCTAGCCGGACGACCCGTCAGGACATGCTTCACGGCGGGCCTCAGCGACCGGCGCCACGTCGACGCGCTTTACCTGCCGCTCTACCGAGACCTGCTTGACAACATCTCCGACGCCTCGTGGCGGGACGAGCGCCGCGTGGAAGCGCTGGCAGTCAGCACTGCGCTCGTCAAGCTGCTCGCCAGCGCCGACGGGCCCGTCGGATGAGCGTCCGGCTCCGCGTCTGTCACCGCCTCGCCGACGTCGGCCCGGCTGAGCGCTGGAGCGCGCTGCGAGCTCGCCCACCCGCGTCGATCACCGGATCTCAGCCGTGGCTGAGTGCCGCCGCCGTCACGGTCGATCGCGGCGACCGCCCGTATCTGCTGATAGTCCACGACGACGATCGCCTGCTCGCGCTCATGCCTCTGAAGCTCCAGGAACACGACGGCGGCGTTCGTGTCCGGTTCGCCGCGTCTCCCAACAACGACCTGTCCGATGTCCTGGCCGTCCCGGGTTACGAGGTCACTGCCGGGGCCCTGATCGTGAGTGAGCTTGAGCGCCTCCTCGCCCGCGATCCGGCGGAGAAGACCGTGGGGGTCGACACTGTCGAGGGACACTGAGCAACCGCGGGCGAGGAGGCGCTCAAGCTCACTCACGATCAGGGCCCCGGCAGTGACCTCGTGACCCGGGACGGCCAGGACATCGGACAGGTCGTTGTTGGGAGACGCGGCGAACCGGACACGAACGCCGCCATCGTGTTCCTGGAGC
>Ga0066793_10000818_pt1 | contig 13063 bp, 16 predicted proteins | sample PersoiDNA2013189_FD_83876 | JGI IMG/M metagenome (GOLD analysis project Ga0066793, IMG submission 83876) | Permafrost soil microbial communities from the Arctic, to analyse light accelerated degradation of dissolved organic matter (DOM) -... | ecosystem: Environmental > Terrestrial > Soil >...
AGGATGGCCGTCACATCCTCGATCCGATGGCCGGGCAGCACTTCGGACAGGACCTGGACGTTGCTGAACGACGCCGAGCGCAGCTTGAGCCGCCAGGGCGTTTTGCCGCCCCGGGACACCAGGTAGTAGCCGTTGAGCCCGAGCGGGTTCTCCGTCCAGGCGTAGATATGCCCCTCGGGGATCTTGAGCACCTTGGGCAGCCGGGCAGCGATAGGGCCGGGGGGCAGCGCCGCGAGGCGGCTGGCGCACGCATCGACCAGGTCGAGGGACACCTCGACCTGGTCGAGCAGGCACTCGAACCTGGCTAGGCAGTCGCCTTCGGCCCGGGTGATCACGCGCAGCGTGCCCGCGAGTTCGCGGTAGGCCAGGTAAGGCTCGTCGCGGCGCAGGTCGAAGTCCACCCCGGAGGCTCTGGCCGCAGGCCCGCTGACCCCGTACTGACACACCTGCTCGCCGGTGAGGACGCCGACGTCCCTGGTCAGGGCGCGGAAGCGCGGATCGGCCCGGACAATGCCGCCGATGGCGGGAAGCGCGGCCCGCACCTCGGCGACCGCCGCGCCCACCCGGCTCAGCCAGCCCGCGGGTAGCTCCTCTTTCAACCCGCCGACCCGGTTGAACATGTAGTGCATCCGGCCGCCCGCGACCTCTTCCATGATCGTCTGCAGCAGCTCGCGAGCGTCCAGCGCAGCCGCCCCCGCGGGCTCCGCAGGACCCGTGGCTTCAGCGGGAGCCTCAACGATCTCTGGCGGGTAGCTGCCGAGGAACGCGAGGTGACTGAGCACGCGGTTCAGCTCGGCGAGCAGGGTGCGCGCCCAGACGGCGCGGGGCGGCACCTCGATCCCGGCCAGCCGCTCCGCCGCCAGCACCACCCCGAGTTCGCTGGAGAACGCGCTGAGCCAGTCGTGCCGGTTGGCCAGGACGATGATCTGCCGGTAATCGCGTGCCTCGAAGAGTTTCTCGGCGCCGCGGTGCACGAAGCCGATGACCGGCTCGGCCGCCGTGATGCGCGCCCCGTCCATCCTCAGCCGGAGCTTGAGCATGCCGTGTCCAGCTGGATGCCCGGCCCCCAGCTGGATCAGCAGGTCCCCGTCGGCGGCCCCCCAGGCACCGGTGCCGACCACGACGCGACGCTCAGCCATGGCACCCGAGCGAGGCTGGCAGCGGGATCCGGACGGCCTGCAGCAGCCAGCTGAACGCGCCCAGGCCGCCCGGATCCGTCAGTTCGGCCTCCTCGGCCGCCTGACGCAGCGCGGCCAGGTATCCGGGCGGGTCGGTGCGGGCCAAGGCGAGCGGCGGCCTGCTGCCGCGCAGGCCGAGCGCGCGGAGCGCCTCGCGCTGCGTGGTCAGCACGGTCCGCGCCGCACCCGGGGCGGCCCCGGCCGTCCCGGCCGCGGCGGATGCGGCCGCCTCCCCCGACGCCGCGCAGGCATCGACGGCGACGTGCGCCGTGATGTCACGCGATCCGTCGGGGACGGGCCGTACCTGGCGGCCGTCCCGGTATCCGGCCAGCGTGCCCAGGGCGGGCCGGGACGCCCGGACGTGCCCGTAGTCCGCGCCGAGGGCGAGGCCGCGGTCCAGCCTGCCGATGACGTCGGCCCACGCCGCGCTGCGGGGGCGGCCTATCTCGGCGTGATCGCCGATATGCCGCAGCGGCCACCACCGGCGCTGCCAGGCCTGGTCGGCCGCACCGGCCAGCGGGCCGGTCCGCTCAGCGCCGGTGGCGGTGTGCACGAGCACCAGCCTGGGTCCGTCGCCTGCCAATTCGACGACGTCCAGCGGGATGTTGTCCAGCCATTCGTTGGCGATCACGAGCCCGGTGATCCGCGACGGCACCGACCGGTGCCACTGGATCTGCCGGTCCAGTCCCTCGGGCCGCGGGGTGATCTCGACAGCGTGCGGCGAGATCCGTTGGGTAAATGAGGGGGTGGCCGGACCCGCTGGCGGCGCTGGGAAGTGCCTGGCCATGATCAGCATCTGGGTCAGCAACTCACCCCGGCCGGCCCCGATGTCCACCAGATCAAGCCGGTCTGGGTGGCCAAGCGATTCGTCCACGTCGCGGAGCAGGGCGAGCATGGCCGCCGCGTAGCGCGGCGACGCGTGGACGGAGGTGCGGTAATGCGCGGCGGGGTGCTGGCCGCTGGCATAGAAGCCGCGGCTGCCGTACAGCGCTTCCTGCATGGCCGCGCGCCAGGTGATCCACACCACGCTGACTCTAGGCCGTATCCGGCGGGCCCAGCGGAGAGAGGCGGTCAGTCCCTGCTCGGCCTGCCGTAGCCGAAGAACGCGCGGCGCTTGATGAGCGCGGCGACATCAGCGGGAACCATGCCCTCCCAGGAGTCGTCGTTGGCGGCTATCCGGCGGAGCACATCGCGGCTGAAGATCGGCAGGTACTCAGGCTTGTAGTTGTCGAGGTGAACGAAGCTGCCCCGCCCGGCCAGGTAGTCATAGAGCGGCTGCAGCTCGGGGCGGACCCTGATGTCGTTCACGGTCGTGAGCTCGTCGTCCGGCGAGGGCTGCAGGGGATACACATAGAGCTTCAGCTCGTTCTTGAACAGGCGCCCGAAGCTTTCCAGGATGCCGCCGGGAAGCTGCACGTGGTTCTTCTCGTCGAACAGGTCGATCAGGCTTGGCACCCCCATCACGATGCCAATCCGCTCGCTGGTCCGCTCGCCGAGGTAGGCGGCCAGGCGGTAGTAGTCGAAGTAGTCGGTGATCAGCACGGTCATGCCGCATGCGGCGAGCAGTTCCGCGCGGGCGAGGAAGTCCCGCCGGTCCACGTCGGCTCCCCCGGCGAGCAGGTTGCGCATCGTGATCTCGGTCAGCGCCAGCACCGGCTTGCCCGCCACGGCCGGGTCGGCCGCGAACCTGGCCCTGGCCGTCTCGAGCATGTCGAGGTTCACGTGCGTGGGCGGGCGGAAGCTGCCCCGCTCCACCAGGATGGCGTTCTTGCGCAGCACCTCGCTCGGCTGCAGCACCTCACCGGAAGAACCAGCGCACGACCTCCTGGCCGGCCCCGATCTCGGCGATCGTCCCGTACCAGCGCGGATCGAGGTTGATGCGCAGGGCCTTCTGATGGGTGTCAGATTCATGAGTGCCGGCGATCAGCTCGGTCATCCGTCCCCCTGCCTGCTCACCAGGCGCCTGCTCAGCAGGCCCGCTGCCGTCTGCCGCTCCCGTCCAGAGCAGCGGTCCGGCACCAGCGTCGGACGCCGAAATCTTACTAATCTCGCCGCGTCCGGCGCCAGCCCTGCTAGTGGAGCGATGCGCAGGTCCCGGCGCGGGATCGTCGGCCCGACCAGGCGCTGGTCCCTGGCTCCGGCGACGCGGCAACGCGCCGTGGATATGCTGGCCAGTGCCGTCCGGTACCTGCGAGGACTGGAACGAGAGGACACTGACCCGATGCCTGGCCCTGCCAGTCAGCCGATTCCGCCGCACCCGGCCAGGCTCACGATCGGTGTCATCGGCGCAGGCCGGGTCGGCACGGTTCTCGGGGCCGCACTGGCCCGGGCGGGGCACCGGGTGGTCGCGGTGTCCGCGGTCTCCGACGCGTCGGTGGCCCGCGCCCGCCGCATGCTGCCTGACGCGGCGATCAAGCGGCCAGGCGAGGTGCTGGCGGAATCGGGCCTGGTCCTGCTGACCGTCCCCGATGACGCGCTGCCGGGCCTCGTCAGCGGGCTCGCCGCGACCGGCGCGCCGATGGAGGGACGGCTGCTCGCGCACGCCAGCGGCAGTCATGGCATCGGGCTGCTGGAGCCGGCCACCCGCCGCGGCGCGCTGCCGCTGGCCCTGCACCCGGTGATGACATTCACCGGGCGCCCCGACGACCTGGACCGGCTGGCCGGGATCTGCTTCGGGGTGACCGCCCCCGACCCGCTCCGGCCGGCGGCCGAGGCTTTGGTGATCGAGATGGGCGGCGAGCCTGTGTTCATCGAGGAGGCTCTCCGTGGCCTGTACCACGCGGCCCTGGCCAGCGGCGCCAACCACCTGATCACTCTGGTGGTCCAGGCCGCCGACCTGCTGCGCGCGGCCGGAGTGCCCGACCCGGCCCGGATGCTCACGCCGCTGCTGTCCGCCGCGCTCGACAACGCGCTGCGGCTCGGTGACGCGGGCCTCACCGGGCCGGTCGCCCGCGGGGACGCGGACACGGTCGCGGGTCACATCGAGGCGCTGCGCGATGCGTCACCTGAGGCACTTCGTGCGTACGTCGCGCTGGCCAGGCTCACCGCCGACCGCGCGCTGGCCGCCGGGATGCTCGCCGCGCCGGACGCGCAGCGCCTGCTCGACGTCCTCGGGGGCGCGCCGCGGTGATTCCCGTGCTCGCCAGGACCAGGGTCGGCCTGGCCGCCGCCCGCCGCGGTCTCGGCTCCCCGGTGGTACTGGTCCCCACCATGGGGGCACTGCACGAGGGGCACCGGGCCCTGCTCCGCCGCGGGCAAGACCTTTCCGGACCCAACGGAAGCGTCGTGGTGTCTGTCTTCGTCAACCCGCTGCAGTTCGGGGCGGGTGAGGATTTCGACAAGTATCCGCGGACCCTGCAGGAGGATGTCGCGGTCTGCGGTGAGGAAGGCGTCGACCTGGTCTTCGCCCCGGACCGCGCTCAGATGTACCCGGCCGGGCAGCTGGTCACCGTGGACCCGGGGCCGATGGGGCAGGTGCTTGAGGGAGCTTTCCGGCCCGGGTTCTTCACCGGGGTGCTGACCGTGGTCCTGAAGCTGCTGGAGATGGCGTGCCCGGATGTGGCGGTATTCGGCGAGAAGGACGCGCAGCAACTCGCCCTGGTCTGCCGGATGACCGAGGACTTCGTGCTCGGCATCGAGATCGCTGGGGTACCGATCGTGCGGGATCCGGACGGGCTGGCGATCTCGAGCCGGAACAGGTACCTGTCCGCGGTGGACCGCGAGGCCGCGCTCTCGCTGTCGGCGGCCTTGCGGGCCGGCCGGGCGGCCGCTCCGGCCGGTCCGGCCGGCGTGCTGAAGGCGGCGCACCAGGTACTCGATGCCGTGCCCGCGTTGCTTCCCGACTACCTGGCCCTGGTGGACCCGGCGACGTTCGAGCAGGTCGACGACCATGCCTCGGGTCCGGCGCTGCTCCTGGTGGCGGCCAGGGTCGGGGCCACCCGGTTGATCGACAACACCCCCCTGGACCTGGGCGGCCAGCCGGACCAGCGAGGACTGCCATGCTGTTGACGATCGATGTGGGGAACACCAACACCGTGCTTGGCCTGTTCGAGGGCGAGCAGGTGGTCGAGCACTGGCGGATCGCCACCGACCCGCAGCGCACCGCCGATGAGATCGTCGTGGTGCTGCAGGGCCTCCTCGCGCAGAGTGCCTCTCCGAAGGACCCGGATATCAGCGGAATCGCGCTGTGTTCCACGGTGCCATCCGTTCTGCACGAGATGCGGAACATGTGCCGCAGGTACTACCCGGACATTCCTGCGTTGATCGTGGAGCCGGGCGTGCGGACCGGCGTGTCGGTGCGGACGGACAACCCGAAGGAGGTGGGCAGTGACCGCATCATGAACGCGGTCGCGGCGGTTCACCTCTACGGCGGCCCGGCGGTCATCGTGGACTTCGGGACATCAACGAACTTCGACGCGGTCAGCGCGAAGGGCGAGTTCGTCGGGGGGGCCTTCGCTCCCGGGATCGAGATCTCGGTGGACGCGCTGTCCCGGCGGGCTGCCCAGTTGCTCAAGGTAGAGCTGGCGCGGCCGCATCATGCGATCGGCAAGAACACGGTCGAGGCTCTGCAGTCGGGCATCATCTTCGGTTTCGCCGGGCAGGTCGAGGGCATCGCGAACCGGATGATCCGGGAACTGGCCCCGGCCGACCCGGATTCGGTGACCGTCATCGCCACCGGCGGGCTGGCCCCGCTCGTCATCGACGAGGTGAGCATCATCGACGCACACGAGCCCTGGCTGACCCTGATCGGGTTGCGGCTGGCCTTCGAGCGCAACCAGCCGGCTTAAGGCCGTGCCTAGCCGGTGGGCACCGTGCCGGGCCGTTCCAGGTAGGTCCGGTCGGGCTGGGCGAAACCAAACCGCGCATAGAGCCCGTGCGCGTCGGAGGTGTGCAGCGCCCAGCGGAACGAAGATCCGGGGCCACGGTCGATCATCATGCGGATCAGCTCGGTACCGAGTCCCTGCCCCCTGGCATCCGTGACGACGTAAACGTCCGCGAGGTAGGCGAAGCCCACGCCGTCGGAGATCGCCCGGGCGAAGCCGATCATGTCGCCGGTGGCCGTCTCGTAGACGCCGACGACGCGCCAGGCCGTGTCTAGTTGCCGTTCGACCAGATCACGAGTCCGCCAACGGCCCCAGTATGCCTGTTCGGAAAGAAACTGCCAGAGCTCGTCGCGGTCCACCCGACCCGGGTCGTCGTCCATCTCGTACTTCCCAAGCACGATCCGCATGGAAAGGACCGTACCGGCCCGAGGGTAGACATACACCGCCGGGGGAGAAGATCGCCAACCTGAGTTCCAGGATGGTCCGGCACCCGGCGGCGCCGAAATTGATGCCTGACCGAGGGCCGCCCACCGGTAGCCTCGTCCAGGTGGAGGAAGACCTGCCAGAGCAGATGAAGGTACGGCGGGCCAAGCGCGAGCGTCTGCTCGCGTCTGGCGTGGACCCGTACCCCGTGGGTTTCCCTAGGACCGACTCGATCAGCGAGCTGCGCGCGCGCTATCCGTCGCTGGAGCCGGATGCGGCTACTGGTGATCGGGTGGGTGTCGTCGGGCGGGTCATGCTGTCCCGGAACGGGGGGAAACTCTGCTTCGCGACGATCCGTGACGGGACCGGGGACATCCAGGTCATGATCTCCCTGGACCGCGCCGGCGCCGACGCACTGGCGGCCTGGAAGCAGGACGTGGACCTTGGCGACCACATCGGGGTCTACGGCGAGGTCATCGCCTCACGCCGAGGCGAGCTCTCGGTGCTCGCGGACCGGTTCGCTATCACCGCCAAATGCCTTCGGCCGCTGCCGGAAAAGCACCGTGGCCTGAGCGACGTAGAGTCACGGGTTCGCCATCGTTACGTCGATCTGATCGTTAATCCTGCGGCCCGCCGGATGGCGGAGGCGCGGAGCGCGGTGACGCGCTCGCTGCGTGAGCAACTGCACGCGCGCGGCTTCCTCGAGGTTGAGACGCCGGTGCTGCAGACCGTGCATGGCGGCGCCAATGCGCGCCCGTTCAGAACCCATATCAACGCCTATGACCTGGATCTCTACCTGCGGATCGCGCTGGAGCTGTATCTCAAGCGGCTTCTCGTCGGCGGTATCGAGAAAGTCTTTGAGATAGGGCGCAATTTCCGGAACGAGGGTGTGGATTCCACCCACAATCCGGAGTTCACCATGCTCGAGGTCTACGAGGCGTACGGCGACTACAACACCATGGCCACCCTCACCAGGGAGCTGATCCAGAATGCCGCCGTGGCCGCCTTCGGCGCCGTGGTGGTGCGGCGCGCTGACGGCGCGGAGTATGACATCGGTGGCGAGTGGCCGTCCAAGACGGTGCACGGCGCGATCTCTGAGGCCCTCGGCGAGAAGATCGGGCCGGGCACCAGCGAGGAGCAGTTGCGCGCACTGTGCGCGGTGGCGGGCGTCCCGGCCGATCCGGCCTGGAACCGGGGCCAGATCGTGCTGGAGATGTACGAGCGGCTCGTCGAGGAGCAGACCGTCGAGCCGACCTTCTACCGGGATTTCCCGGTCGAGGTATCGCCGCTGACCCGAGCGCACCGGGACGACCCGCGCCTGGCGGAGCGCTGGGATCTGGTGGCGTTCGGGACCGAGATCGGCACCGCATACTCGGAACTGGCCGACCCGGTCGAGGAGCGGGCGCGGCTTACCGCGCAGTCACTGCTGGCTGCCGGTGGCGACCCTGAGGCCATGCAACTCGACGAGGACTTCCTGCAGGCGCTGGAGTACGGGATGCCGCCGACCGGCGGCATGGGCATGGGCGTTGATCGCATCCTGATCATGCTGACTGGCGAGAGTGTCCGGGAAACGATCTTGTTCCCGCTGGTCAGGCCGGAGTAGCCGGCTGGCGTGTCCGCGATCCGGCCTGGTTCGGGATCCACCGCTTTCCGGGAGCGACGGGCCTGGCGACGGCTGAGGTTCTCGCCCAGGCGGCTGACCCCGGCATGGCCGGGTACTGGGACGCGATCTTCCCCGGTGAGGTTCCCGCCGGCACGGAGAAGGTGTTGCCGCAACCCTTGACGACCGACACGATCGACCTGGAAGGCAACGAGCTGCGGGTCATCCGGATCGGTCAGGCCGATACCGCGGAATCCACCGTCCTGCATGTCCCGTCGCTGGCCGCGGTCGTCACCGGGGATCTGGCCTACAACCAGGTGCACATGATGACCGCCGAGACCGGTGAACCCGCACGGGCACAGTGGATCACCAACCTGGACAAAGTTGCCGCGCTCGACCCCACCTTTGTCGTCGCCGGCCACAAAAAAGTCGACAACAACAACGATCCGAAGATCATTGGGGAAACCCAGCAATATCTACGGGATTTCTCCCAGATCGCCGCCGAGGAGACCACGACGGCCGGCATCGTCGCCCGGATGGTCGAACGCTATCCCGATTGGGACAACCTCCGCACGCTCTGGCATTCCGCGAGATCGGCCGTCGCGCGGAAGGACAGCTAGGCGACGATGCGGACGGCTCCTGCGAAGGCACTCCAGAACACGGGCTGGACCTGGACGGGCTGACCGAAGGTGGGTGCATCGACCATCAGGCCATTGCCGATGTACATGCCGACGTGCCCGAGGTCCTGGAAGAAGAACACGAGGTCGCCGGGCTGCAGTTGGCTCCGCGAGATGTGCTCGCCCTCGTTGTACTGGTTACCCGTGTAGTGCTGGAGACTGATCCCCACCTGCGCGTAGGCCCACAGCACCAGGCCCGAGCAGTCGAACGCACCCGGCCCGGCGGCTCCCCACACATACGGGTCGCCCCGCTTGGTGAGCGCGTAGTGCAGCGCCTCGGCTCCCACCGTGTTGGTGGTGGGGATGTTGATATTGGGATATTGCCCGGTCTGGTTAAAGATGTTCATCGCCTGGCGGAACGTCGCGCTGTTGAGCGTGTTGATCTTGCCCTGGATCACCTTGGTCTTGTCGGCCATGGTGGCGGACAGAGCCGCGGCTCGCTTCGCTTGCTGGGCCGCTGTCTCCTGGGCGCGCCGGGCCGCTGCCTCAGCCGTTGACAGCGCGCTGACCTTGTCGCCGTTCTCTGCCTGGAGTTGCTGCATGATGGCCGCCCGGCTCATCAGCGTTTGCGCGTTACTCGAGGTCAGAACTTGAAGCGGGGTACCGAACCCGCCGTCCATGTAACTCTGCGCGGCGACCTCGCCGACCGCCTGCTCACCTTCGCCGAGTCGCTTCGCATCCATCTCGTAGGTGGCCTTGGCGATCTTGGTCTCGGCCTGCGCCTCGCTTAGCTGGACGCGCAGCCCGTCGTACTGCTCGCTCAGAGTGTTGATCTGATTGGAAAGCTGCTTCGCCTGGTTGACCAGGCTCGTGAGGCTGGGCTGCGGATCGCTGGTCGTGGCGCTGCCCACCCCGCTGGGCAGCACAAGGCCGGCCAGCGTGGCCGCTCCGGCCAGCAGGGCGATCCGTTGCCAGATGCGGCGCCGGCCGTTGCGGGTGCGAGTCCACGGCGATTCACTCGCTGCGTGCCTGCCTGGGGGCAAGCGATCCACGTACTCTCCTCTCCTAGACCGCCTACCGGGTTAGCTGACGGGTTCGGGCCGGAGGAGCCCTACCGCGGGCGCAGCCGTTACCGGCCACTCCGTGCGGATTCACCCCGGGAACACTCTGGGTCCCCGGCTCACTGAGACGCTGGCTGCGCCTCAGAGACTCGGCGGGTCGTGCGGGACGCCCTAGGTGCGGGCGTGACACGGTGACAGCGTTGGACATTAACGGAACAGACGACACACAGTGGGCTGAACCGAAGAATCTTTAACATAGCTTGCGGGTGTTCCCCGTCCGATTGGCTCGCCAGCCAGCGGATGTACGCATCCCGTAACAAGTTCGTCGCGCGACCGTGGTCACTCAGAGCTATCTATTTGGCTGGTTCGCCATGCATGCGAAGGCCCGAAGCCGCAAGCGCGTGACCGGGAAGCCGTGAACGTGACCGGGAAGCTTCGATTGCGTGACCGGGAGGCCTTGAGCGCGCGATCGAGGAACCGTGAGCGTGACCGGGATGCCTTGAGTGCGTGATCGGCGTGTGATGTGCGTGAGGCAAGCGGCAGCGGGCCACCAACAGCAATTCGTGCTTGTAGGGTGACGCCGTGTATGGAAGAAGGCCGCCTGATTCGCGTCCTCGATTTATGAACGTTTCATTGCCGCGCTTCCACAGGGCGCGCCCAGCCTCCCGCGCCAAGCCTGACGTGCTGGATGCCCTCAGTACGCGAGCCTGCTTGTGCCGCCCCCCTACCTGTCAGGCTGCATTGAGACACCCGGGAGCCCCGGCCCGGCCCGCGCCCGCTCGCACCGGTTAAGGTGTGCGAGCCATGGGCTACGAGATCAGGCGGGCGCGCACCCAGGATGTCCGCGCGATAGCCGGCCTGGTTGGCGACAATGTCGCGTCAGGCAGGCTGCTGGGCAAGGCCACCGTCACGCTCTACGAAGACGTCCAGGAGTTCTGGGTTGCCGAGCGCGCCAGCGACGAGGCGGTAGTTGGCTGTGGGGCGCTCCATGTGATGTGGGAGGACCTGGCCGAGATCCGGACGATCGCGGTGCATTCAAGCTGCCAGGGGCAGGGTGTCGGGCACGGCCTGGTCGAGGTCTTGCTGGAGAGCGCACGCGACCTCGGTGTGCGCCGGGTCTTCGTGCTGACCTTCGCGGTCGGGTTCTTTGCGGCGCACGGCTTCGAGGAGATCGACGGCACGCCGGTTTCGCCCGGGGTGTACGCAGAACTGCTCCGCTCGTATGACGAGGGTGTCGCAGAGTTTCTCGACCTCGGCCGGGTGAAGCCAAACACCCTAGGCAACACGCGGATGCTGGTCCATTTGTGATGCGGTTCGGACGTGGCGGATACGGGCCGACACGATGCGGCGTGGTGCGGGCTGCGGGCGAAGGAGATCGCCTACCTCCGCCGGGAGAACATCCTCGACACGGCGGAGCCGCCCGTGCTGATGGTGGCGTCGGACGCGACGAAGGGCAGGCGGGCCCGGCTCGTTCCCCTGTCCGCGTTCGTCCTCGCCGAGCTGGCCGCCGCGAGGCTGCCAGCACGGGGGTACGCGTTCCGCCGCCACGCCGGGGCCGAACTCCCCGGCGCTGATCTCGCACCTGGCGAGCGGCTTCCTGCACGACGCCGGGATAGACGCCACCCTGCACCAGGGACGGCACCGCTTCGGAACCCGCACCTACAAGGCCAGCCACGACATCCGGGCAGTGCAGGAGCTGATGGGCCACATTTCGCCGGAGACCACGGCCGGGTATGCGGCGTATGACAACGCGGCGGGCGCGGCGGCCGTCGAGGCGCTGCCCGTGCCCCGGCACCTGCACGCCGTGGGCGGGGGCCAGCGGTGAGCGCCCTGACCGTGGTTCCCCCGCCACCACCCGGTGATCCAGACGGCCCGCGGCCCCGCGGCCTGCGTTTCCGCCTGTGGAAGATCCGCGAGGCTGCGGGCACGCTGCGCTGGCGCCTCACCAGGGCCGTCCTGTGCAGGCTTGCCACGCCGCCCTGCGCGAGCGGGCATGGGCGGCGGGATTCGCCCTCGCGCTCGGCGACCGCACCCGGCACTTCTGGCTGGAGCACCTCGACGAGCACACGGCGGGGAACATGGCGGGCTGGGACCTGCGCCACGCCCACGACGACCCGCAGCCCGGCCCATGCCGCCCGTTCCTGGTGCAGCCAGTCGTGGGCGCTCTGGCAGTGGCCACATCAAGCACCTAAGGAGGGATCACGCCATGACCCAGCGAATCGGCTTCACCTGCGCCAGCTGCAGCCACGATCACACGCTCGAAGAGATCCGCCGCTCGATGTACCTCGGGCAGCGCACGATCGGCGACTACCAGGCCGCCAGGCGCGGCCCCGGCGTCCTCGGCAAGCGCCTGGCCCGCCGGTACGTCACCCGCACCCTCATGCGGAGCCTGTGGCGCTGACACAGGCCCACCGGGAGCGGCCGCCGTGCCGCGTCGTCGAGCTGGCCGGCCGGCGCCTGCTCGCCGCCGCCATCCTGGTCCTGGTGCTCACCGCCGCCGGGTCGTTCGCCCTGTCGCGGCCAGCCGGCCACGTCTACAACCCGAACCAGTCCTGGGCGCTCTGGCAGTGCCACATCAGGCACCAGCCGCTGCCGTCGTGCGTCCTGGCCAGCGAGGGACCGGTGATGAAGCCCTAACGTCTAAGACGATAGAAGCGCTGACGCCCCCCCGGAATGGAGATCGGTATGGCAGCCGAATTCAGCAAAGAGGTAAAGGACCTGGTGTCCGCCCGTCTGGCGCCTCGCCAGCATCCTGTGGGCCTGGGCCGGGTTCTCCTGGGGGTTCTCCCGGGCCACCGTCATCCTCAGGGGGTTCCCCGGGCCTCTGGTCACCCTCTGGAGGTTCTTCGGGCGCACCGTCGTCTCCTGGGGGGTTCTCCCGGGCTCACGAGCCCACCAGTCCGCGAGCCTCGCTGGTCCACGGGCCTCACGAGCCTTACCGGCTCGCGAGCTCACCAGTGCACGAGCCTCACTGGCACACCGGTCCCTCAGGGGATACTCAAAGAAGGCGGAGTTGCCGTTCCGCCGGAAGGCGTGGGCGCGCTGGTGCCGACCGGTCAAGCAGGCGCGGCTCAATCGCGGCCAGGAATGGGGACGGGCCTCCCTCGGCCGCGGCCCCGTGCCTCCTGCGGCGCGCCGCACAGGTCAGCAGCAGGTGCGTCCGGGCCCTGGTCATGCCGACAAACAGCAGTCGCCGTTCTTCGGCCAGATCGGGGCCTGCCCTGCGGCCAGGTCGGGGGGCCGCCTCGCCGCCAGCTCCGGAGCCTGCCTCGCCGCCGGCTCCGGGATCCGCGCCGGGAAACCAGAGGGGCAGCAGGCCTCTCTCGCAGCCAGCCACGAACACAACCGCGAACTCCAGGCC
>Ga0066793_10000819_pt1 | contig 13061 bp, 13 predicted proteins | sample PersoiDNA2013189_FD_83876 | JGI IMG/M metagenome (GOLD analysis project Ga0066793, IMG submission 83876) | Permafrost soil microbial communities from the Arctic, to analyse light accelerated degradation of dissolved organic matter (DOM) -... | ecosystem: Environmental > Terrestrial > Soil >...
CGAAGCCGACATCGGAGTGCACGAGCGGAGCCTCGAACGCATAGAGCACGACGATCGCGGCGCCGCCGATGACGAAAAGAAGGAAGAGCGGTCCGAGCATGGTTGCCGCGACGAGGCCGAGCGCGACGGCGACCAGCAGCGCCGCCGTGCCTAGCGCGACGAGCACGGGTGATGGAATCCGGGTGCGCAAGGGCCGGCCGTTCAGCTCGTCAAATGCGTGTGCGCCGACGCCCACGGCGAGCCCGAACGCGACCAGCGCGCCCGCGACGATCCGCGGGTCGGGCGCCGGCGAGAGCGCCGCGCCGAGGAGCACGTACGAGAGGTGCCACGCGGTGTACGGCGGATGGAGGAGCGTCCAGTAGTCGCGCCATCCGCCGCCGCGCGCCGCATAGAACGCCGGAGCGAGGGAAGCCGGCGCGGGCGCCTGCGGGGGCTCGACCTTCGTCGCGCTCATGACGACACCGCCGCCAAGGCTCATCCGCAGCGTGCGCACGTCGCCGAGACCGGCCTCTTGCCAGTACCGCTCGACGGCCGCAGGGGAGTGAAGGGCGTAGAAGCGTTCGATGCTCGGACCGAGGAACGCGCCAACGGCGAACCACTTCGCGGAAACGACGCGACCTCCGAGCGGAAGACCGATGCGCGTATACAGCCACCACAGCGGACGCCAGATGCCACTCGGGACGCCGAACTCGACCATCGCGACGCGACCGCCGGGCTTCACGACGCGCGCCAACTCGCGCATCGTCCGGAAGTCGAGGCCTTCCGTGGGTAGACCTCTACGCGAGTTGTTCCTGGGCCATATCGAGAAAGGCCGAATAGGCTTCCCCGGAAGCGCGCTCAGCTGCCTCGAACTCCTCATCGGACCCGTCTGCTGCATCAAGCAGCCCGGTCGAGATGAGCGACAGGCTATGGGCCGTGGCCGCCAGGGCAGGCGAGATCATGACGATCTCACTCGTCACTTCGAACGACTCACTGGCGAGTGCGGACCATTGGTCCTCGACCGGCAGGCTCTTGTCTCTGGCGTGGCTCGCAATGGTGTCGAGATCCCACGAGATGCGCACGAGTCGAGCGCATTTCTGGCGAAGTTCGCTCCCCCAGCGCTCGCCTCGTCGTCGTTCCGCTTCCTCGCGGCGGATCACATCCTCGCGCTGCCAACGCTCGCGCTCGAGGCTGCGGCTGAGGCGGAACGTCAAGTACGCGACGAGCCCCCCCTGTAGCGACGCCCGAGATGATGCCAACCAGAAGGGCAGTTGCGTCCATACGGGCATCTTCGCATGACGCGCCTCGCCTTCGCGGCAGACCTCCACGTCGACGCTTACGGGTCACGGATCGACCCGGAGACAGGCCTCAACGCTCGCCTCGTGGACTACCTCGCGACGACCGCCTGGATGGCCGAAGAGGCGCGCCGGCGCGGCGCAGAAGCGCTCGTCGTCGCCGGCGACTTCACCGAGCGGCGCCACCCCGCGCCCTGGCTCGTCTCACAGATCCGCGGCGCGCTCTCGAGCTTCCCGGGTCGCCAGGTCTACCTGCGCGGGAACCACGACGGCGAGATCGCCGGCGGATCGATCGTGACCCTCCTGGACGACGGGTTCGACGAGCAGGACGAGGCCGGCCGCACGGGGATCAGCCGGCCGCGGGTCAGTGTGGGCCTCGGCGAGTTCGCCGGCGGCCGCGGGATCGTCGACGTAGCGCAGGAGATACGTGAAGGTCAGGTGGTCGAAGAGCGCGTCCATGAACGGCAGGCGCTCTGCGCGCGCCTCGATGAGCTCCTCGAAGACACCTTCGCGGGTCCGCGCGACGCGCAGCATGTCCGCGCTCTGATCGAGCCCGACGACCGCGCACCCGTAGCGGTCGTGCAGCGCCTGCGCGACCATTCCCGTGCCGGTCGCGACATCGAGCACGCGGTCCGTCGGGCGCGCATCGATCGCGTCGACGAGCGCGCGACGCCACCGCGGATCCTGGCCAAGCGAGAGGATCGTCGCGACGCGCTCATACGACACCGCGATACCGGTGAAGATGCGCTTGGCGCTGCCCGCGGCCATCGCGCGAGTCTGACAGGGACGCTGCGCGACGACCAGCACGACGGCCGGCGAGCGGGGGGCCGCTCTCCGTCATACGGCAAACAGAGTGCTTGACCTCCGCCCGTAGCCAGACCGGCTCGCGTGCCCCGGCCTGCCCTTCGAGAATGCCCGCGACTGGGTTCGTGAGACCGAACGCCGCGCACGGGACGGACGAACCATCGGGGTTGCGGATCACGGCGAACGTCCGCAAGCCGTCGGGACCCGTGCTGATCACGCCGTGCGCTGTGCAGGCGGCGACCAGCAGAGCGGCGAGCAAGAACGCGGCCGCCCACCGCCCGAGCCCTCTTCGCGTTCTCATCCTGTCCTCGCCGGAGATGAGTCGTACGTCAGAATAACGAGGCCGATATCGCGGCGCGGCAGCCAGATTGGGCGACACCGCCGTCGGCCTCCCGGGCCACTTCCTTTCCTACCGCAGATCCTGCCCACGCTCCATGGGTCGTTGCGAGCCACCCGGACATGTCCGGTGAGGAGCGATCCTGGCTCGCCTCAATGGTCGTTCTGGTTGAAGACGGCGCATCGCCAGATCCAATACCTGCGCAACGCGCTCATGACGCTCCTGACGATGCCCCACGGAGCCGACGGTCCCTGGACGCTCGACTCGCTGTACAGCCTGTTCGTCGACCCCCGGTTCCGCGAGAACTTCACCCGCGGGCTCAGCGACCCGATCCTGGCCGCCTTCTGGAAGCACCAGTGGCAAGCGGACTCGCGCCGCGGCAACGACCCCTCCGCCGACGCGATCCTCTCCAAGCTCGGCGCGTTCCTGAGCTATCCCTCGATCCGGGCGATCGTCAGCGCCCCTGTCTCGACGATCCGGCCGCGCCAGATCATGGATGCCGGCGACGTCCTCCTCGTCGACCTCAGCGGGGTCGGGCGTGACCACATGCGGCTCTTCGGGAGTCTCCTCATCGCCCGGTACGGCGTCGCTGCGCTCGGGTGCCAGTGCGTCCCGCCATCCCTGCGGACCCCCCACACCCTCTACGTCGACGAGCGCAAGGACGGCCGGTGGGTTGCCGTCCAAACACTCGGCTTCGACGCCGACGGCCACCAGCTCCGGCGGCACTTCTACGGGTCGTCGAGGAGTGAGGTTAGTCGCCGTCTCGACGATGCGCTCCGCGCCCAGCGCTCCGGCATGAGCCCCCCGGACGAGCGTCGGACCGTCGCTCGCCATCTCGCCGACTGGCTTGACGCGATCCGTCCGACAGTCCGCCCGTCGAGCTTCGTGCGCTACGAGGGTGACGTCCGCCGGTGGATCGTGCCATCAATCGGCAGCATCCCCCTCGTCCGCTTGGGTCCTACCGACATCCGCCTGCTGTTGGCGACATGCACTCGTGCCGGGCTCTCGGCTCGCTCTGTTAGCCATGTTCACGCGACCCTGCGGACCGCGAATGCCGCAGCATTCCGGGACGGCCAGGTGATCCGCAACGCTGCGGCGCTCGTTACAGCACCTCGCGAGCCGAAGCCTCGGGTCCGCCCTATCGGGCCGGATGATGCCCGGGCGATCCTCGTAGCCGTGGAGGGCGACCGACTGGCACCGCTCGTCGCCGTGACGCTCGGGGTCGGGCTGCGGCTCGGCGAGGCGCTCGGACTCCGCTGGGCGGATGTGGACCTCGACGCCGGCACCCTGGCGGTCCGCACCGCGCTTCGTCGGACGCCTGTCGAGTTCCGCGAGGAGGGTGAGCCGATTTACCGGCTGGTAGCCCCGAAGACCGACCGCTCCAGGCGGACGATTCAGCTCCCTGGGTTCACCATCTCCCGCTCCTTGAGGAACGTCGGGCCCAAGCAGAGATGCGGCTCGCCGCTGGACAGCGGTGGCTGAAGAACGATCTCGTCTTCTCAGGTCCGACTAGCGGTCCGATCCCACCAGGCAGTGTCACCCGCCGCTTTGGGAGGCTCCTCGTTGAGGCCGGCCTCAGGCGACTGAGGTTCCACGATCTGCGCCATGCAGCCGCTACGGTCATGCTCGCCCAGGGCGTCGAGCTTCGGGTGATCTCCGAAACGCTCGGGCACAGTTCGCTCGGGATGACGGCCGACGTCTACGCTGGTGTGGTTCCTGCACTCGGCCGCGCGGCCGCGGCACGCATGGATGAGGCGCTGGGCGGAGCGAGGTGACGGCTGGCCAGTCGTCACGTGATCGGCAAGGTATCCGGAAGCTATAGCTGTCCCGGTAGCTGTCTTGGATCGCCAGGCCAAGGTGGATTGACACACGAATCAAGGGGATTGGTGGAGATGAGGGGACTCGAACCCACGTTTGGCCGCCGGGTCCGCCAGTGACATTGGTGTCACCGAACCGCGACATCTCGTCGTCATTTCCGCTGACATCTCGATTGATCCCGCACACGCCCAGCCTCCCGCGTCGCGACCAGACCTTGACGTGGCGGAGGACCCGACGATTCTTTGTAGGTAGCCTGCCGCACACCCGCACGACAGACGGGCTGACATCAAGAACGGAGCACTCTTATGCCAACCGCCGCTCAGACCGCCAATATCGCCGTGCAGCCCCAACTCGACCATCTCATTCCGCAAAGCCCTCTCGTGCGCCGGAGAGCGCCTGCGGGGCTCGGAGGGGCCTATCATGGCTTTGGCCCATCGGAGACCAGAGGGGGCGTTATGTTGACCACCGTCACAGCGCGGGCGCACATCGACGGCGACTCACCTCTCTCGACCTCGCCCTTAGCGAATCCGCGGCTGAGGCTCAATGTCGTCTGTCCCTACTACACGATGTTCCCTCTCAATTACCCGCTGCGCGAACTCGCGGGCGCCAAGGATGGCGAATGGGTGCTCGACCCCTTCTGCGGCCGGGGGACGACGGTTTTTGCGGCACGCCTGCTCGGACTCCCTTCGGTCGGAATAGACGCCGACGGAGTGGCCGCGACGATCGCCAAGTCGAAGCTGGTTAGCCGGACGGCAGAGCAGATAGAGGCGCGGTGCGAACAACTCTTCGCGTCCGTACCCGAGCCCTCGGCCGTACCCGCTGGCGAGTTCTGGGAGCTTGCCTTTGACTCCGAGACGCTGCGCGACATTTGCCGGATTCGCGAAGCGCTCCTCGCTGCCAATGAAAGCCCGCAACATGTCCTCCTCCGCGCCCTGGTCCTTGGCATCCTGCATGGCCCGTTGTCCGTGAAGGAGCCCAACTACCTCTCGAATCAGATGCCCCGGACCTACGCGACCAAACCGCTGTCAGCGGTTGCGTACTGGCAGCGCGAAGGGCTCAAGCCGCGGCGCGTGGATGTCGGCGCGGCCATCGCTCGCCGGGCTCGCTACCTTCTCAAGGAAGTGCCGCGCACGGTCGAAGGCCAGGTTCTGAAGGGCGATTCGCGGGCAGCAGCGAAGCTCGGTCTCGACCGGACGTTTTCTCACGTTGTGACGTCGCCGCCGTACCTAGGAATGCGCACATACCGGCCCGATCAGTGGCTCCGACACTGGTTCATCGGCGGTCCGGCAGACGTCGATTACTCACGACCCGACATGTTGCCGGCAGCGCCACAGCCGGCGTTCATCGCGGCTTTGGGCGAGGTCTGGGCGGCCACCGCCAAGCTTTGCCTCCCAGAGGCAACACTTGCGGTCCGCTTCGGATCGCTGCCCAGCATGCCGGGCGATCCCGAGTCCGTACTACGGGCGTCCCTTGCCGCCAGCGAGGCGGGCTGGAAGGTGGAGAGCGTCACTTCGGCTGGGCCATCGACCCTAGGCAAGCGCCAAGCTATGCAGATGGGGCGCGCAGGGCAGGCGGTCGACGAGATCGACCTGCGCGCGCGGCTGGTGGCCTAGTGTTCGACGACGAGAGCCTCCCAGCGATACGAGAGGCAATCCGGAAACAGACGCTCTCAGACCGCCAGCTGCTGGAAGGGCTACGAGCGGAAGTTCGGCCACTGACGGCCGCCGCCCGGGCGATCCGTCCGCGTTCGACCACCGCGGTATCGCTGGTCGCTAGCGACGGGGGTAACAACAAGCTTGAGTTCGACCCCTTCTACGTCCAACTCGTGCGCGTGGTGGACTCCTACGGCAAAGAGTTGTTCCTTGACGTGATCTCGCCCACGACTGACACCGACGCACTAAGCGATCGGCAGTTCGATGCTGACGGCGACCCTGCGACCCCGCTTGGCTTCTTGATGCGCGACCTCGGCATCGACCGTTTGTACGACCTCAGCACGATGATCCCGACAGGGAAGAAGACTCGTGAGCAGCCGGAGCGCGTCAAGCCGGGCTGGGTGCTCACGTACCGCGACCTTTGCGAGTGGGCCGTCCTCTACGAGCGCATCTGCTACACGTCGTTCGCGACAGACACGCTCATCGTCCGCGACGGCTTCTTGCGCTCGAAGGAGTTCTCGCGCGATCTTTTCATGAGAATGGGGGAACTCATTCGATCTGCGATCGAGCGGATCCAGCGCGACGATCGGCGACGCGTGTTCCTCGTCGGGATCGCCAAGCACAGCCAGGTCATGACGAGGTACAGGCTGGCGATGGCAATCGAAGGGACGATCGCGCCGGGCGAACCTCGCTATCTTGCTATTCCACGAGACATGGAGGCCAAGGCCTACCGCTGGTCCGAGTACGCCCGCGGCCAGGAGGAATCAGGCTCCGATGGCGAGGCAGCCAAGTTCGTACTCGGGGACATGTACTTCGTTCGCTTCGGCTCGATGGCCGGCGACCCGGTGTGGGCGGTGGATCTCCTGCACTGGCAGGTCGGAATGGCGGCCGAGGTTTTCGGCTACCTGCTCGCAGACGCCACCGACGGGTTCCCTGTGCCGTACTACCCGCGCTGTCTTCAGCGGGCTCACGAGCACGCGCAGGTCGTCGACTTCGATCTTGACATCCTCCAAGACCAAGTCTTTGCTGCCGTCCGGGAGCTGCTCCCGGTTTCGAAGCAGCCCGTGATCGACGCTGTCAGGCTCGGAACGGATCTTGCGGCAAGGAGGTACGGGTGAAGCTCTTTCCCAAGGACAAGGTCGTCGGCATCTTCCGCGGCTTCAGCGAGGGCGGGCTCGAGTTCCATGCCGACCTTGTCCTGCCGTACCGGCCTGAGCTTCAGGCCTCGCCCATGCACGGGCAATTCGTAGTTGTCGCTCTCGAATCCGACGACGAAGGCGTGCTCGGACGGATCACCTCCATCTCAGCGCAAGGTCGGCTGGCATCGGGCGCAGGCGAGGACTACAGCCTGCGGGCAGTCCGAGACGACCGACCGATCCCCGAAGACCTGCGCGAGCAGTACCTCAAGTACCAGGTCGACATTCGCGTGCTCGGGGTCCTGCGAGTCGTCGACGACAAACTCGTCTACGCCGCATCCCACCGACGCCTCCCACATGTCGGCAGCAAAGTGGCCTTCCTCAACGACGAACTGATCTGCGAGGTAGCCGGGGCCAATGGCGAAGGCGCGGAGCTCGGCTATCTAGCCCTTGGCGAGTTCATCTACGCCGGGGCAGACAAGCGTCTGGCGGCGGAGCCATGGATGCGCGTCGTCGGCCCGATGGTCATTCCGAAGTTCCCTGTTCAGCAGCTCGTGTCAAGACGAACGTTTGTGTTCGCCCGCGCGGGCTTTGGAAAGTCGAACCTAGTCAAGTTGCTGTTCAGTGACCTGTATGCGACGACACCCACTGTGCCAAGGCGGAGCGGCAGCCAACAACCTGTGGGCACGGTCATTTTCGACCCTGATGGCGAATACTTCTGGCCCGACGCCAAGAACCGTCCTGGGCTCTGCGACGTTCCTGACCTTCACGACCAAATTGTCGTCTTCACCAACCGCGCCGGCCCGAGCCCCTACTATAAGTCGTTCGTGGTGGGCGGTATCAAGCTCGACATCCGCCGGCTCCGCCCTGCCGATGTCGTCGCGATCGCCCTCGCTCCCGAAAAGCAGGATCAGCAGAACGTTCGCAAGCTGAAGGGCCTGAGCGACACCGGCTGGCAGAAGCTAGTCGACGAGATCTACGGAAACTGGAACGCAGCCGACGACCAGACGATCGCGGGGCTGCTAGGGCTCACTCTCCCCCAGCAGGAGGCTGAGCTGTTCGCCGCGCGGGCCAACATGACTGAGATCGTCCGGATGCTGCATGACCCGAGCAGCCAGATGCTCGATTCGTTGCTCGCCGCCCTACGCGAAGGAAAACTGTGCGTCGTGGACGTGTCGCAGATGCGCGGAACTCCAGCTCTCGTACTATCCGGTCTCATCCTCAACCGTATCTTCGACCACAACCAGCAAGAGTTCACGAAGGCAGCGCCAGAAACCATTCCGACGATAGCAGTCGTCGAGGAGGCGCAATCTGTCCTCAGCAGCACAGGCAGCTCCGGTGCGGCGCCTTACGTGTCTTGGGTGAAGGAGGGGCGAAAGTATGACCTAGGTGCCGTCCTGATCACCCAACAGCCGGGGAGCATTCCGCAGGAGATCCTGAGTCAGGGCGACAACTGGTTCATCTTCCACTTGCTCTCCGCTGGGGACCTCGCCGCCGCGAAGCGAGCGAACGCTCACTTCAGTGACGACATGCTGAGCTCTCTACTGAACGAGCCGCTGCCTGGCCACGGCCTGTTCTGGAGTTCCTCGGGTGGGCGGAGCTATCCAATCCCGATCCGGGTGCTGCTATTCGAAGGGCTGTACCCAGTTGCCGACCCGGGGTACAACCGCGGAGAGATCGAAACGTACGCCTCGAAGCTTAGAGAGCGCTTCTCCGCTCGCTTGGCCTCAGTTGCCGCGGCCGCGGGACCGATGGCCGCCAGGGGCGTCGGTCCAGAGGAAACGCCCAGCGAAGCCACGGAACAGCCAGTCGATGTGCTTGGCGCCATCCAGCAATCGGCAATCGAAGCTGTGACTGCTGACCGCGACCTCCGAACGCGGATCGAGCGCTCCGGGATCCCTTGGATGGGGGTACTCAAGGCGCTCGAAGCTGCCCTTCCGGCGGACGTAGACGACCCCAACAAACTGGCGGCGCCACTCGTGAAACAGACACTCGACCGGATGTTTGGGCCGGGCGAGTGGCATACGGAGCGAAGGCCGAGCAGGAACCAGCCTGGGGCGCTTACGACCTGGGCTATCAAGGGCGCGCTGGAGTCCCCGCCAACCGACTAGCAGTCAATTCGATCGATCCGTCACGGACTCTAGGTGGATCGGATCGACTCAGCCTAGTTACCAATGCCACCAGCTATCCTCGCGGCCGTTCTCGCGGTCACCCTCGGCATGAGTCATCGCCTCGCTCAGCGACGTGCGGACGGCCTGAACAGCGGTGCGGCGCTCCTCCAGTGCTCGGTCGCCGCCCTCGACAATCGCTCGACCGCGACGGACCATCCCTTCACGGAGGCGAGGCGTTCTACCAGCCGCGCCCGTTCCACGCGTCAGACGACGTTCACGTGTTCTACCCCCGACAGTGCGGAGCCGCAATGCGCTGCGCGGCAAGGCCGCTGAATTCGCGGGCCATCGCCCGCAGCCGCTCGATGAGAAAATGCTGGCAGCCCGGGGTCGCAGGATCACGGACATCGAGATGGGCAGCAGGGCGGTCGCAAGGGGCGGCAGACGATTCGCCTGATCCTCGACGACGGCGAGCAGGTCCTGATCCTCGGCAAGGCCGGTTGAGCACTACCTCGAACTGGGCGCGCCTGCGCCGGCAGTCGTGACCAAGGCGGAGATGTGAAGCGCGTCCTGCTCAACGAAACGGCCGACCTTGGGGGTCGGCCGTGAAGCTCGAGAGGGTTGGAGGCGGTCAGCGAGACTTCGGGTGCTGCGCTCGGGCGGCCGTGGGAAGGGAGTCTGACGCGGCATACATGGGCGCGGCAGAACGGCGTATGCCGAAGTCCGCACCGAGGCCCGCGAGGATGCGCTGGCCGCGCACGACCGTCGGCACGGTCTTGCCCCGCTCGATACGGCTCAGCTCGGGCTGCGGCACGCCGGTGCGGGCCGCGAGTTCGCTCTGGGAGATGCCGAGGGCGGTGCGGAGAACGATGATTTCACGAGCGAAGTCGAAATCTTCGGCGATCGCCGCGCCGAGGGCGCGCTCCTCGGGCGTGAGGGTGGCCTCGAACTGCGCCATTGCGCGGTCGTAGTTGGTGCTCATTGCGGTGAGTCCCTGGTAGTGGACTGGACAGCCCCGACTATGCGCCATACCACATAGGCTGTCAAGCGGTGATAGGGGTCAACGACCGAAAGAGGTCATCGCCCTTTCGTCCGGGCCTGCTGCTCACGCCAGTTCCGAAGGTTCGCCTTGGCCTGCTTGACCTCGGGCTTCTCGTGATTGGGGTGCGCGCCCTTGTCAAAGCCACCGAGGAGCAGGATGACCTTGTCGCCGTAGGCGTGAAAGTAGATCCGCAGGAGGATCTCCACGTGCGGCTCGGGCTCGGGCTCGGGCAGACCGTAGTGGTTGCGCCACCAGGCCTCCGTCTCGGCCGCGGTGCGCTTGATCCGAAGTTCGCACACGCCGTCCTGGAGATTGTCACCCCACTCGGTGTCGATGACCCCGGACCCGAGGTAGGCGAGGATGCGCTCGACGCCGGCCTTGGCCGCGAGCTGCTTGGGCCTCGATAACTCGTGGAAGAACCAGCGCAGGTAGGGGACGTCGTCGGGGTTGCCGTCGTGCTCGAACATCTCGATCGTGTACGCCGGCGGCGCAACCGAGAGCACTCCGGATGTCTGGAGGGCCCGAGCCGAGAGGGATTCGAGGAACTGATACCGCGCATCGCCCGTGTCGAGGTCGCCCTGACATCGGGAATACCAGTCCCACAGCGTCGGGAACTCGGCGAGCGGGTTGTCGAGCGGGATCACACCCAGGGCTTCGTTGACCTGACGCCACCGGCGCGAGTATTCCGCGTTCGCGTCGTTGATTGCCTGAAGGCTGTCATCGACCTCCGCAATCATCTCAACGAGGTCGGTGAGGACCCTACCTATCGCCGATGGCTCAGTACCTGCCATTCCGACCCCCGAGTGGGCTGCGGGCTCGGGCCGTTGCTCGCCCTCCCTCAATCTCATGATTGTGGCGGTTCCACTTGTGTCAAGCGGCGCGCCCCGGCTCGTGCGTCACAGTCGGTTGGTAATGCGAGCGTGGCCACGACGGACTTACCAACCGTTCTTGACGCACGAGCGCCCCGACGTGTTCGACCGGCGCGTAGATAGGGCCGAGCGACGAGAACGCGGCGACAAAGGCGTCGGGGCGCGGGCCCGCGTACGCGATCGCCGAGGGGAACGGGGCCGGCGCGTCGGCATCCGAGAAGGTGAGGCGGGCGGCCGCGAAACAGATGCGATGGGCGGGCAGGGTCCGCCACCAGGCCGTGTCGGTGCGCGCCGAGACGAGGGTGATGGCCTCGGTGACATGCCCTGCGGAGACCTCGGCGGCGAGTTTCGCGACCCAGAGGCCGACTTCCCGACCGTAGGGCGGGTTCATGAACACCCGGCCGTGCCAGGGTTGGGCGAGGCCGTCGTCCGAGACGGTGAAATGGGTCGTCGCGCGCACATGGCGTCCGGCGTCGGCGCAGGGGTCGAGGTCGATGGCCCCGAGGGCCACGACCGCACGGTCGAGCACCGCCCGCGGCGTGAGCCACTCGGTCTCTTCCGAGAGGAACAGCCCGGCGAGGCCAGAACCCTCCGCTCCCCGCAGAGCCGCAGCCTCGGTGATTTCCGCATCCGGTAAAGCCCGCATCGTCGTCACCCAGGTCCGGTAGGACGCCTCCGGCCAGGCGGCGAGCCGCTGCCAGCGGTTGGCTCGCTCGCAGGCGGCCTGGTGGCTTGGCGCGCCCAGGTGCTCAATCAAGGTCGCGTTGATTGAACGGCGGTCGCCACCATGGCCCGATGCCAGGAGTCCTGCCGCGCGCATGGAGGCGAGGGTGCGACCGGCCTTCCGGACGGCCTCGAGCCTGAACGCGGCCCACTCGTTCTGGGCGTCCCGGGCCAAGGCGTGCCTTGCGGGCGGCGACCCGCACCACCTCGGCCTGGTCAATCAGGGCGGCGAGGTCGGGCAGGGTCTCGGCCGCTACGAGCGCGGCCGAGGCGCGCGTCAGGAGCGCGGCATGGGAGGCAGGAGCGAGCGCGAGCGCGTCCACGCGACCATCGTCGCAGGCGCGGGATCCCGGTCGATCCCCCGGAGGTCCTACGCCGGCACGCCGAGGAACCAGTGTCCGGTGGCATCTCGGACGAAGAGCCGCGGGTGCGCCCCGAGCACCGGCAAGACGGCGAACTGATGTCCGGTGCTGTCGTAGATCTCCTTGGGCGTCAGGCCGGTCACGGGCGCGATCGCGAGCGTGCGGGCGACGATGGCGACCGGGCTGCCAGGAGAGGCGTGCTCGGTGCGGTACGCCTCGAGCTGCGCGATCGCCTCCGCTGCGTCCCGCTGCCGCTGCGCGGGGTCGGCCGGGATGCGCGACGCCATGTCGTCCATGACAGCGGTGAAGCCTTCGGCGAGGGCCTTGCGGGCAGCCTCCCAGCGCGGCGACTTGCGGGTGGCGAAGCCGAGCGCGGCAGCGAGTGCGCTCACGCCCAGGGCGGCGCGCGGGTGCGCTCGCGCCGTCGCGAGGCGGCAGAGGTTCGACCCGACTCCGACGAACGCATCGTCCCTGGACAGACCGTCCGTGCCCGTGATCGGATCGGCGAGCAGGAGGGCTGCGCCTGGAGCGTCGCACTCTCAGCGCGAGAGCCTTAGAGCAGGCTCTGAGTCTCACCCCTCTCCCATCGCCGCCGCCCCGCCGGCTCTGTCCACCGAGCGTATCCTCGGTCCGAAGTAGCTCGATCGAAGGTGGACAGCCATGATCAGCGACCGGGTCCGCGCCCTGCTCATCGAGCAGGTGGGTCACGAACTCAGCGCCCACCAGGCGTACTACGGGCTCTCCCTGTACTTCGAGGGCCAGAGCCTCAAGAAGTGGGCTCGCCTCTTCCACGGCCAGTCGGTCGAGGAAGCCCAGCACGCGACGAAGATCATCACCTTCCTCGTCGACAACGAAGTCTCGTTCGACCTGCCGGCCATTGGAGCGGGGACGACCAAGTACGCCTCGGCGAGGGAGGCGGTGCAGACTGCTCTCGAG
>Ga0066793_10000820_pt1 | contig 13043 bp, 16 predicted proteins | sample PersoiDNA2013189_FD_83876 | JGI IMG/M metagenome (GOLD analysis project Ga0066793, IMG submission 83876) | Permafrost soil microbial communities from the Arctic, to analyse light accelerated degradation of dissolved organic matter (DOM) -... | ecosystem: Environmental > Terrestrial > Soil >...
CTGTTGATATTGAGCTACAAACAACACAACTCACAAAGCGGATTTCAGGCGCAGGTACTACAAACTTGCAAGTCAACGCAACTAATCACACCGCGGTATTGATCGGTCTCACTGAAATACATAAATGCTAAATATGTAAAATACCACACACGGATCAAGAGATATCAATTAGAAACTTCGTAAGTCAACACGGAGCGGGGTCCGCCGCATGTATTTAAAAAGACGGTTCGAGGTAGGGCCAAGCAGCGGGCCCTCGCTCTCCAGCATCGACAAATTAAACACTGTAATGGTTATATTTAACGATTTCTATTGCATTTTGAGTTCCGTTTAAAAATCTGGACTAGAAATGACGGTTTTCTATAGCTCAGATACCTTTCTTTTTACAAATGCGCGAATTCAAGCGTATTTCTACGCAAAATTCCCTAAATCGCTAATGCTCCATTGGAAGCAGATTCCAACAGGCGCCGTGATGTCGTTTTAAATAGTTTCTAGCTCTATTTCGACTGCCGCCCCACATACGTCCAGCGAGCGATGCTAAAAAAGTCCATCATGAGCTCCATTTTAATTAAATGACTCTATTTAGTTATAAATTGGTTCAAGAACCTTATTATTCTGCTATTTTTAAAATTAGGGCGCTTCAGAACATTAATTTTGTTTTGACTACTAAACCGTTGCACAGGAAATGACGGAATCCTTTGAGTGGAAGGCTGCGTAAGCTTTGGAAATGCCAAGACGAGAGTTGATTTAGATTTGATGTGACAGAAGTGACCGTTGATCATCAACGAGTCATGCCCAAGAAAGAAGCAACCTGACACTAGTATGACCGGAGGTATGAGTGAATCTATAATATTCATACTGCATTGCCTAGCAGAGACTAGTAGGCACCACAAAGCTAATAGCGATTAATTCCTTTTTAAACGCTATAGAAGCCTTCTATGAAACGCTCATCTAGCGAGTTCATCGAAGACACTAGCTGACCCCCTACCATTACCTCACAGGGGATACACAAGTTAAGCTTATGCAAATGTCTCTTCACGGGAGGAAAACAGTGAAATCACTTGTAGTTTCTAGCTAGAAAGTGGACGACCTAATAATAATTTCTCGCAAACCTACTTTAGTACAATAGTGAAGAGTTGCTCGAATAAGAAACGTACAAAAACACAAGTGCCTTATCTCTTTGCCACAGGGAAGCGCACTTCTGTTAGTAATTCGCTTTCTGCCACTTCCATAGGATTCGTTAGCCATAGTTCCATAGGGGGGCCGATTACCTCGAATCCGTTTTTCGTAGCATATTCCATTAATGCTGCATAAACAGGCGCTATTTGGTTATATGGTCCTTTATGGATCGCTGAGAGTACATTTTGCGCGGGGAATGTTTTAATCTGGACATTGTTTCCCGCTTGGGCCTCTCCGACAAAGGGTATACCTACCTCAAATTGTATTTCGCCTCGCGCCATTTCTTCTGGGCTGCTGTAATAGACCGCGAATGGGGGCCCTGCTATTTGCAGGCCTTCCTTCATCACCCATTCCATCAGTTCACCTATGAGTCGCCCCATATCGTCGCCTATCGCTCCAACTGCGCCTTTGTTGAAAATGCACGCTGCTCGCATTTCGTCTACCATTTTCAATTCTGGTTGAACCATCATTATCCCCTCAATTCTTGCTCACAGCAGAGGAAAAACTTTGTTATTTTAAACCCTTTCGCAGGGGAGTCACATGTGCTTCTTTATATTCAAAACGCCATATAATTAAAATAACCTATACGGAAAAGGTGATCGTTTGACTATTTGGAAATACAGCGGAAAAGAGGTTTCCTTTGACCAAGTGAGTGGCGCACTCGAAGCTTTAGAGAACGCTTGTCTTCACTGTGGAGAGAAGCACTCTTCTGAGTGCCCTATCGGCAAGGCTAAAGAAGAATTGTATGATATCAAGTGCTCGGATAAACGTCATATTCCCGACGTGCAATTGTAACCGTTTGAGGCACTTAATTACGCCATCAAAACGTCGTAAAAATCACTAAGGGCATGTTGGGGGTCTTTTCCTCCAAAATATGCCCTCAACGTCTCTTTCTTCTCCATCAACCCGCTGTAAGCGACCTCAACTTCTTTTTGAGAGCAAACCGATGTCATGTCCTCGATTATGTGGTTAGCGATAGACTCGTGATTGGAATTATAGAAACTCCCTAAGATGAAAAATTGCATAATCGAAAACATAGCGTGCGTATGTCTATCTTTTTCTTTTGCAGATAATATCAAATCGCTGAAGAGGTGTGATACTGACAACAACATTTGAGAGTGGACGATCCCTTTTGAGAGATCAAGAGCGAGCATGCCAATCTCTCTCAAATATCTGAACCCGCCCAGATATTTACTATCTACATCTATGGTAGTTTCACAGAAAACGCGCATCGCTTCAACGGCCTCACTTGCGGTATTCGTGTCATCGATTCTTATTGCTACCTTGGAAATTTCGAAGAGCTGTTCAAGCACTACTTCGTTCAACCCGTCTCGATGATTCTTAAAGTTGTAAACGGAAACGTCTTCAAGCGCCGTGAGCGCGTCGCTTGCCACATCAATATTTCCCTGCAGCGCTTCTTTTCTGATGATGTCGCCTAAGATCTCGACAAGTTCTGCATTTTCCTTCGGTTGGTTCTCGCTGAGCGCTTTCGTTTTAACACTATCAACGATGTCCTCTGGATTAAAGAAACGCGGAACGCGCCGAAATAGGTTTACAGTCAACAAAAAGCAACATGCAGTTAAAGCCATGCTAAGCGACGTCATAACCCTGATTTGATTAGAGATTGTGACCCCGCTTATGTGGGCTAATGTTATGAAACTGACAAACATTGTCACAACGAAAAACACGATGATGCCCATAATCTGAAAATCTGTGAAAATTGAGGCAAGGAGAAAATGCAACACTTTTGGCGTATATTTAGAAGCTGAAAATTCAATAGCGATGATCAAGATGGAGAAGGTTATTCCAAAGAGCGCGGCAAGACTTTGCGGAAACGAACTCAACAAGAAACTAGCAGCGTTCGCGTCGCCGTAAAACAAGATTCTGGTGCCTAATAGGTCGAGAACAAAAAGCAGAAAAATTAGGGCACCGAGTGCTAAAAAGATAAGGTCGATGCGATTCAGCTTAATGTCTTTCAAACTCATGTTTTCACTCGTTAGAGCACAATGTCGCCTATTCGACATAATTTTTGTTAAAAGCCTCAATTTTCTCGACTAACGCGAGGAGTATGAAAGTGAAGAAGATTAAAAGGGCGAGCTTAACTAAGAACGGTTTAAATGGTTAGCATAATGGAGGTATAAACTTGAGCGAAATTGAAATGTACAAAGGTAAAGCTGTTGATACAAAAACACTTGTCGAATATTCGGCTGATTCGATAGTAAGCAAGACCCTGATCGACACGAAAGTAGGCACAATCACGCTGTTCGCGTTCGATGCAGGGCAGGGTTTGAGTGAGCATGCCGCGCCGTACGATGCGGTTGTACAGATCATCGATGGCGATGCTGAGATTACCATCGGAGGCAACGCTGTCTATGCCAGTGAGGGAAACATGGTCGTCATACCCGCAAACATCCCTCACGCGCTCCACGCCACAGACCGCTTCAAGATGCTTTTAACAATGATTCGCGCCTAAACTCTGTTATAAAATTTCGAGGTACCTCATGACAAACGAAACGAAGGGGGATCCCTACACAGGGGAAGAGACCCCAGAAAGTCAGGAATTGATCGATAAAGTGCGACGACTAAGTCCGGGAGCTCAAAGCGTCTTATACGCAATGCTCATCGAGGAAGGAGAAGCAGAACCAGCACAACGCGAAGGGTTCACCTCCGCCGAGATACATCAAGCATGCGCTGCTTGTAGCTTGGACGACGCAGCTACGCCAGAAACCCTGATTGACGCTGGTATATCTGAGCTTAAAGAACAGAAATACATCGAAGAGCGAGACGGACGGCTATATCTCATTACACGCACAGAGCATGTGCGTACCTTTGAGAAGTCGGTCGAGAGTAGTATGTACGTAGTTCGCCGGTGAGGGTAATTTCGCCTGCTTGCCGAGTCTTTCATCTATGTTCGGAGAAAAAATGGCGGTCTATAGCAAACGAAAAAAGCAGATTCAAGAGCTTATGAGCGCAAAGGGCGTCGATGCGATGCTTATTGCAGGGGCTGAGAACTACTATTACATCACAGGAGATTATCGGCGGCAGGCTCGAATGTTGTTCTACAAAGACGCGGATCCTACTATCATCGTGTTCCAGCCCGAGGTGGAGCAGGTTCGTGCGAGCACGTGGGTGAATGACGTCCGCGGCTGGAGCAGCGTCAACGAGCTTATGCAGAACTTCTTTAACGCGATGCGGGAGAGTGACCTTCGTAAAGCGACTGTTGGTTTCGATACGCACACTGCTCCCGGATTTGAGGTATTTCGGTTCAGAAAACTCAATCCCGAGATCAATATGGTCGAGAACGACGAGATCATGAGCGAGCTTCGCATGGTGAAGTCGGCTGACGAAATTGCGCGTATGAAAAAGACCGCTCACGCCGCAGAGCTCGGGATGATGGCAGCAGCAGATACGCTCGTCGCTGGAGCAACGGAGAACGACGTTGCCCGAGAGGCTGAATACGCCTTGCGAAAGGCGGGTTCGGAGCGTCTGGGGTTTCTCACCTTTGTTAACTCGGGTGAGCGCTCGCTCGGCTTGCACGGATATGTCTCTCACAGGGTTATGAACGCGGGAGATCCCGTCATTGTAGATCTGCACCCTGTCATGGATCTCTATGCCTGTGATATGACCCGCACCTTCGTGTGCGGCGAAGCTGCCGGTGGCATGGGAGCGAAGCCCGTAAGCATGGGGTTCTTCAAGCTTGCTGATGCCTATGATGAGGCCCAGCAGGGGGTCATAAACGCGGTAAAGCCGGGCTGGAAAATCAAGGAGGTCACGCAGTTTATGGCTGAGTCCATCAAAAAGACCGAGTTCGGCAAATACGTCGTTCCCGGATACGTCCACGGCGTTGGACTTGAGGCTGAGGAGTACCCCCAACCAAGTCACTACCCACAACACGGTGAGATCGTCCTCAAGGCCGGTATGACCTTAAGCGTTGGGCACGCCGTATTGGCAGCACCAGGCATCGGAGGTTACCGAAGAGAGGACGTCATACACATCACTGATAACGGCTGTGAAGTGCTTACTAGAGGGGGCGCTCTTCCTGGGATAATTTAACGCAGTTCTTTGCTTCTTCCCACACTGAGCTCATCCTAAGAGTAACTTTAAAGGTTGCACGAGGTTAGCGACGCTCTTGACGAGCTTAATGTCGTTTTCGTAGCGACGCCCATATTTATGGTATTAAACCTTATGATCAGCTATGCTCAAGGAATCTTTGCTTGTTGTGGAAAACGAGCGATTAAAAGCAGATAATCAAACGCTGCATGCGAAGCGATCAGAAGAGTTTAACCGATTGCGCGCAGAAGTCGAACGTTTGAAAAAGGATAATAACAGACTGAAGACGGAGAACAAAGAGTCAGAGCGTAAATATCAGCACATCTTAAAAAAGCTTGAGAAATACAAGAAGAAATAGTCTAGACTCTAAGCGATGCTTTGGAGCTCCGTTGGGCAGCGATTGGAAAACGAGGGGGTCGTTATTGCTTTGACGTGGTTCATCAAAAATATAGAAAACAAGCCCTTTGGCGGGCTTGTTGCTTCAAGATCACTTTATTGGAACCTTTACTCCTTCACAACTTTCTATTAACGGTGCCGTTACTCTCAAAAGTCCATTAGTGAATGTAGCTGTTGCCTTTTTCGGGTCTATGGCGTGCGCAAGCATCCAGCACCCAAAGTAGTCGATGTCATCTCTCGGAGCGCTAAGACAAAAGCTGTTCTCAGAGGCTTCAAATTCTATATCCTTTTTGTGCACCCCTGGCAATTCAACTTCGATAGTGTAGTTGTCCTTGTCGTGACCAAGAGCAATAGTCGGCACGACGGGGATCCGTTCTATCTCCTCCATCTATAATCACCGCAAAAACGTTCAATTCAAATGCTTAAATAGCTTTTCCGAGCATTCCAGCCTTTCTGCGATGGCGCAAATAAAAGTTCGACCACTCAAATACGCGCGTGATTCTACTCCTCGAGAGACTATACACTCCCAAACCGCTAAGCGCGCGGAAAATCTGAGGAGGGAAAGAGTTTGTATATAAAAATAAGGCACGTAAAAAACGCACTATATCGGCCTATTAAAGCATTTTTCAGCCTGAATTCGATTAAATACCCGCATGAATATTGTGAAAGCTATAAAGGGAGACAAAAACTACAAGTGTGCTACCCTCTATGGGTGATGTGGAGAAGAAAACACCAATTGTTAATGATGGGGCGAATTAACGTTTGCTCAGATGTTTTAAGACAAAGGCCTTTGGCTTATAAACACGCCATTAACAAGAGTTTTTTCTTGCCCCACATACCCCATAGAGCCAATTTGATTTTTTTTAATCTCACTTTTTCTACGAGTTGGCATGACGTAATTTTCGCGTGTGATGGTAAGCAATTATAGCAGGTTGCAGTTAAAGACAAACAAGCTATGCAAAGAGCGACGTGCAGCGCGGTAAGTTGTATTGCCGTGTGCTTGCGCACGTCCAAGCCCCGTTAACAAATCAGACATTAGTAGGGCTCATGCTGGCTCAAGATCCAAGACGTCATAAACCCACTGAGTCCGCTTTTGCCAATCATCCCACAGCGCCTGTTTTGGTATGCTGTACTTTGCGGAGAGCTTATCAAGAATCTCCGTCATGTTCGATTTTTGAGCATAAAGACGGTACATCTCCCGCCTTCTCGCAAAGAGCTGCGCTTTATTGGTCATAATTACATCCCTTCCAGCTGGCGGAATGAACTTCCGCCTTGTTATCAATGACTGACGAGCAGTGTGAAAGTGATCAACCCTCGCCCGAGATATGTATCATTATCCGCATTTTTTCTTGACCCACAGGTCAAAGTGCGGGTGCCTTCCTAAAACATAGTCGCTCGTCTAAGAATAGACCAAAACTGCCTGAAGACGAGTATGACAGCCCAGAGCCAAGCCTAGCTTGACGCAGCTTGTCTGAAAACGCTGCTAATTGTGAGCCCGCACGCTTCACGACGTGCGCCCCGTGGCAGCTCCCGCCAGCATGCATATATAGCTGAACAAGTGAACAATCGCCAAGAAATGGGCACGAAGACGTCGGGAGATACGCGTATCAGCTACGAGTGGATTGCGCTCTCAGTGACCACCATAGGCGCTCTGATGGCGGCGATTGATGCGTCGGCAGTGATCATCGCGCTCCCGACTATTATGGCCGATCTACAAGCAGACTTCATAACGATTATGTGGGTGCTGCTGAGCTACATGCTCATCCTTGCAGCGCTGGTCCCGGTCATCGGCCGGCTGGCTGACATGCTAGGGCGCAAGAAGCTCTACAACCTGGGTTTTATCATCTTCATCGTCGGGTCGCTGCTGTGCGGACTGTCACAGCCACAGTTTCATGGCTGGGATTTAGTAGGCTACCGCATGGTACAGGGCGTGGGCGGCGCGCTCCTTCTCACCAACAGTGCGGTGATTGTGACCGATGCCTTCCACAAAGGGAGGGTCGGGTTCGGGTTGGGGGTAAACGGGATCGCGTTTTCCGCGGGGTTCCTCCTCGGCCCGGTCGTTGGAGGAATACTCACGTCGATTTCGTGGCGATTGGTGTTTCTAATAAACGTCCCAATTGGTATTATCGGCACGATATGGGGCATACTCCAGCTCAGAGAGCCAGTGACGCTTCCTAGCGGACAGCACTTTGACTGGAAGGGAAGTCTGACCTTCACCTTGGGACTGGCGACACTCCTGCTCGCCGTGTCGCTTTATGCCTTCCCCATGACCGCCGCATGGGTCGTGTACGTCCTCTTTATCGTGGCCGCCGTAAGCCTCGCTTTGTTCATCGTAGCGGAACGACGCGCTCCGGAGCCGATGCTCAACCTCCACCTCTTCGAGAATCGAAGTTTTGCCTACGCCTCAGCTGCTAACGGGATTAATGGGCTTGCTAGAGGGGCAGTGCTCTTCGTGCTTACGTTCTTCCTGCAAGGGCCCTACGGCTACGACCCCCTGAAGGCAGGCATTTTCTTGGCCCCTTTCGGTGCCGCCTTTTTGGTCGTCGGGCCGATTTCAGGGCACCTCTCCGATCGGTACGGCGCGCGCTACCTCGCAACGGCCGGGTTGCTCGTCTCTGCCGTAGGGTTGCTCGGGCTCTGCACAGTGGTGAGTGCAACGCCTTATTGGGTCCTCGCCGTGTGGATGGCGCTCATGGGCGGTGGTTCAGGCCTCTTTGCGTCACCGAACATGAACGCGATCATGAGTGCGGTTAAGCCGAGCGAGCGCGGGATCGCATCCGGCATACGGTCTATGCTGATGAACACCGGTCAGATGCTCTCCATCGCCATTGCCTTCCCGCTCGTCCTAAGCCAGCTTCCTGAGACCGTCTTGTACCACGTCTTCCTGTACGGGGGCGGCCTAGGCGGTACGCCTCAAGTCCTGGCGTCCTTCGAGTTCGGCATGCACGAGGCGTTTCTTGTGTCCGCTGTGTTTACCGTGTTTGCAGCGATCATCTCATTTCGTCGTCCGTCCGGTGCACCAGGCGATTCTGTGGCTGCTTGAAAGGAGGAACGTCACAGACATTCGCGCCCTCAAGACGCCTTAGCCAGTTGGCGTATTCGGCGCGCGTCACCGACACGCTGCGTCCGTAATCCTTATAACGGTGCTATCGATGATGCATGCTAGGTTCTCAAACTGCCAGTAATAGGATCCGACGTCGGTGTGGTGGAGAGCTGAAGAGGTGTGAGATGCACGAAGAAGATGATGCAGAAGTACGCTCGATATTGGAAAGAATAGCGAGTTACTATGGGTTTGTTCCCCGAATCTATCAAGAGCTCCAGCGAAACCCTGAGGCATTCAAAGCCTTTTTTTACAAAAACGAGCAGTTAGCAACTGACCGGGCACTGCCTGGACTAACTAAAGAGCTCATCGCGATCGGAGCGGCGGCTGCACTCGGATCTGAATATTGTCTGGAAACGCACGTTGAGGGGGCAAAACGTCTCGGCGCCCTCGAAGATCAGATCTTTCTCGCGATACTGCTTGGAGCTAGCGTCGCCGAGACTACGGCGCTATCCAAATCACTTCGCGCGTGGCAGCGTTGAACTGCGCCCTCACACTTCGCTGTTTACGTGACCGTCACCACATAAACCGTCTGTTCAGTTATAATCTGTGCCGGACTGACATTATTGAATGTGATCGTCGTCGTTCCTTTCGCTAGGCCTTGAAACGTAAAAACAAGGGATCCTGGCACCCCAACCAGATTGTGTGGGTTCGGATCGCTTACAAACACACTGTCCGTCAGCGAAAGTGCTGTGCTCTCGAACTGCGGTTCCCAGTGGTACCCCGTAGAAGGATTTGAACGGAGCGTTATAGTAAAATTTTGCCCCTGCGCCGCGGTCATAGGCTCCCCATGCGTTACGTTTGTAGCGTTCGTTGTTGTGGTCATCGACACATTTTCACTCGTTCGTGTTGATACAGTCGAGGTGTTATTATTATTGATGCTCGATGTGCATCCGGCCACAGTGAGCGTTAGCAGCGCGGTCATCAAGCAAACAACAAAGGCGCGCCCTCTATCCATCATCTAACCTCTGCAGCGCTTAATATATATACTCTGATACAACTGGAGAGCAAGTGTCTGAATCAGTCTATTTTGTCGTTTACAACGCAAAATACCTGCCTGCAACCAGACGGTGGTTAAAGGCAGACAACGCAAGAAGACGTGAAGGCAGAATTCTATTAGAACAGCTATCATAGGCGGTATTAGGCCAAATCGTTTCTGTGAAGGAGCTCGATAACTATTTACCGACTCTTGCTCTTTTCATGTTATGCTTTCCCACAAAGTCGACCTCGAGAGCCTCGAAGAGCCTGAAAAAGTCGTCGGGCCTGCGTACACCTCACGCTTTTGTGCATTGCCCGTGCCTAAGTATGAGCTTTCTGAAACTGGCATGCGGACTGTGCATATCAGTTAGTACACGACGAGATGAACTTGGACGGCAACCCCGCTCTCAATCTTGCAAGCTTCGTGACGACCTGGATGGAGCCGCAGGCGACACAACTCGTCATAGAGAACATTCACAAGAACTTCGCCGATCAGTTCGAGTATCCACAGACTGAGGTGGTACACAAGCGGTGTATTAACATGCTTGCCCGCCTCTTTAATGCCCCAGAACTGGTGACATTTGCAGGAACCGAAACGGTAGGATCCTCTGAAGCGGTAATGCTTGGCCTGCTCGCCCACAAGTGGACGTAGAAGAAACGCTGTCAAGCGGAAGGAAGGCCCTTTGATAAGCCGAACATCATCTTTGGTGCTGATGCGCATATCTGCTGGTATAAATTTGCCAAATACTTCGACGTTGAGCCGCGGGTTATTCCGCTCGAGCAGGATAGTTTTACGATCACTAAAGAGGCCGTTGCTGAACTCATTGACGAGGACACCATCTGTGTCGGCGTTGTCTTGGGAACGACGTTTACCAGTGAGATCGATCCGATCGAGGACATTAACGACCTGCTCGTCGAGGTGAAGAGTTCACATGGATGGGACATCCCCATTCACGTCGATGCCGCCATCGGCGGGTTTATCCTGCCCTTTAGCAAACCGCACTTTAAGTGGGATTTCAGGCTGGAGCAGGTAAAATCCATCAACGTGTCCGCTCATAAATATGGGTTGGTATATCCTGGCCTTGGCTGGCTTATCTTCCGCGATACAAGCGATTTGCCTGAAGAGCTTATGTTCTACGTCAACTACCTCGGCGATGAGATGGCCAGCTACACGCTCAATTTCTCTCGTGGGAGCGGAATGTTGCTCGCCCAGTACTACAACCTGCTCAGACTCGGCTGGCAGGGGTACGAGTCGGCCGCTCATGCTGTGCTCGAAACCGCACAGTACCTTACAAAGCGCCTGCTCGACACAGGGCATTTCGACGTCCTCAACGCAGCTGAGGCCCTGCCCGTTATCACGTTACAGCTCAAGGAACTCGTCGATTTCTCGGTGTACGATCTGTCGGCTAAGCTGCGTGAACGTGGTTGGATCGTCCCCGCCTATACGCTGCCACCCAATGCCGATGGCATTACCATCATGCGCGTCGTCAGGCAAAACTTCAGTCGAGATATGGCGGATTTCTTCGTTGAAGATGTCAAAAAGGCGTATGAGACCTTGCTGGCGCAGCGAGAGCGACGCCTTATTCAGGCTTGTACTGTCCTATCTCCTACGGATATTATTGCTGCTACCAGAATAGCCGTCGCGAGCAAAACGAGAGCGAATTCCTGGGGAGCTAAAGGGGCGACCCCTGCTATAATGATTTGCCGTATCATTGCGGTAAGACCCACACCAAGCAGCAGCGCCAGGTTGATCGATTTCCTCTTCATGTAGCCGACGACCGTCATCAGCAGTTCCAGAACAATGATGGTGTTGAACAGCTGTTGTATTCCAAGTATCGCCGTGTTATCCGCGAAGTAATTAGCGATATTCTGTACTGCAAAAAAAAGCGAGAGGACCGCGATAACGACGAGCAAAACGGCTACAGCACTGTAAAGCACTAGTTCAGAAGCTTCAAAGACTCGGACGATCCGACGATAGCCCTTGGGTGATTCGGTTACCATCAAATTGCATTAAACAAACAGGTACTTTAGTCTTGCGAAATAACGTAAGCTATCTTGTCCTCACGAGGTTCAGATACGTAGCGTGAAACGCTTTATGGCAGCAGTCTAAACCCGCTGTGCACGGTATCAAACTAAAACTGCTAAGCGTCTCCTCGATTAATGTTGTGAATGATCTTGCGTTTCAGCGGCTGAAGGTCGAGTATCACGTGCATCGGTAAGGCTTCAAGCCTTATTTCGCTGACCGAGGCAGGAAGAGCGCGATTACAAAGCCAAGGAGCATGATCAGAGTAAGTGAGACGAACGTGAGGTGCATACCCGAGCTGATCGTGCTGTCGACGATGCGTTGCGCTTCGGGAATGAAACTCTGAGGGATAGTGGGCGGTGCGCTTGTCTGCATATTTTGGGCGTACGCGTACAGATTCTGTTGTATCTGCTCTTGGGTCGTCGTTTCATTCACCAGCGTGGAGCTGCTGATCCCTGAAACGAGCCCGTTAAAGATTCCCACGAGAAGTATAGCGCCAATGAGCGCGGTGCCCACGGAGTATCCCAAGTTCTTTGCTGTATTGAGAAATCCTGAGGCATCGGTCTCTTGGTCTTTCCGCGCAGCGGACATGGTGAGGTTGGTCAACTGAGACAGCAGCAACCCCACGCCGATGCCGAATATCACCGTACCAGGGATGATGTCAACAATCTGAGTGCTCTGGCTAAAGACGTCGCGCAGGAGGAACGTACCCGCCGCGGATATCAGAAATCCGAGGAGGGTAACTACCTTGGTTTGTAAAATGGATGAGAGTCGCCCCCCTGTGAGCGATAGCACAAAAATTGCGATCGACATGGGGAGCAACGCGACGCCAGTCATAAATGCGCTCTCGCGCAAGACTTGCAGAATGAATATAGGTAAGGTAAAAAGCACGCCTGCTAAGGCGGCTTGCTGGATCGCCGATGCCGCATTACCCAAGACATAGAGCCGGTTTTTAAGCACTGAGATATCGAGCAACGGTTCCTCGTGGTGGTTGATACGCCGCCTTTGCCAAAGGAGGAAGGCGGCAAAAACGATGAGACCGGTGACTATGAACAACGGCACGAATTGCCAATATTGCGGAGAGCCGAGCAGCAAAATGCCAAATACGAGACAGACAAGCGCGACAACAGAGAGCACGACGCCTCCGAGATCTATGTCGCGCCACTTTAGCGACGGCTTGGATTCACGCAGGTACGATCTCATCACGATTACGGCAATGACGCCGAGCAGTTCGCCCGCAAAGATGAATCGCCAGCTGGCGAAGGACGTGAGTGCTCCTCCGTAGAGGGGGCCGATAGCAGCTCCCATAGCGGCGATGCC
>Ga0066793_10000822_pt1 | contig 13039 bp, 10 predicted proteins | sample PersoiDNA2013189_FD_83876 | JGI IMG/M metagenome (GOLD analysis project Ga0066793, IMG submission 83876) | Permafrost soil microbial communities from the Arctic, to analyse light accelerated degradation of dissolved organic matter (DOM) -... | ecosystem: Environmental > Terrestrial > Soil >...
CCACTTCGACCTCGATTTTCCGCGCGCTCCGCAGCTCGAGCCCTACTGGTGTCACAAGCACCGTCGCAACTGCCGCCCGGTCGAGAGCGCCTCGCACTTCCTGCGCCGCTACGCGCTCGACACACTCGAGCGAGTCAAGCAGTTTCAGCGCTTGCGCGCGCGCGGCCGGTCGGCGAGCGTCCTGCACGGAGACGCGCGCTCGATTCGGCTGGAAGGCCCCTTCGACGGCATCATCACCTCGCCGCCTTATCCGGGTCTGATCGACTATCACGAGCAGCACCGCTACGCCTACGAGCTGCTCGCGCTCGACGACCTGCGCGAGCTCGAACTGGGAGCGGCAGCGCGCGGAAGCGGACGTGCGGCGCTCGCAAGCTACTCGGACGGCATCGCCGGGGTGCTCGAGAACGCTCGTCCCGCCTTGAGGCCCGGCGCCCCGGTGCTGATCGTCGTCAACGACCGTCGCGATCTCTACCCCGAGATTCTCGCCCGTGCCGGGCTGGAGCTCGAGGAGCGCCACCGCCGCCACGTCAACCGCCGTACCGGCCGCCGCGCCGGAGAGTTCTTCGAGGACGTCCTCGTAACCCGCTTCGCCGACTAGACCGCGAACGTGGGGCAAGCCCGCGAGATCGCGGCGAGGTCTGATCCCCCTCCGATCTCGCCGCTGATCTCGCGTTGCCCTATAGGCCTATCCCGTTAGGCCTACACGCTTGAAGCGGCCGCCCCGCGGCGCCAGTGACCGCCCAAACCGTTTGACGCACTACCAGTGCGCCTTCACGGCCCGTCTGACCCCTGGCATCCGCGGTTCAACCCCTTCAGCCACGCGTCCCTAACGGGATAGGCCCGACGCCGTCGAAGCGCACACACGGGCGACCGTTTCGGTCGCCGCCAAAAATCAGAGATCGCCTTCGCCGTCGTCGGTCGAGCCCGAGTCGACGCGCTCGATCCATTCGGCGAAGAGCGGGTCGACGACACGGTACTTGCGCCCCTCGGGCTCGATCTCGGCCGCTTGGACGAGGCGCGTGACAACACTCTGCGCCGCCGATTTGCTCAGCTCGAGCCTACTCAGGACACTAGCGCGGTAGGGCGAGCCGCCGCCGGCCACGATCGATCGCATCGTCTTCTGATAGTTCAGAGAAAAGCCTTGCCAGTGGGCGTCGAACTCGGGCTGGAGCTCGGCGAGCGCCGAGGAGTGGGCACGCGCCCAGTCGTCGAGCGTCGCCGTCTCGCCCGGCGCGATCTGCTCGCAGAGGTGATAGGCGAGCATCATCGCTCGCTGGGGGTGGCCTAGCGCCGTCCCGAGCAGCGGGTTGAGCGCCTCGCCCACGCTTCGCTTGCCTTGCTCGAAGCGGTCGGCGATGTAGTCGGCGATCGCGGGATCGGGGAGCCGGCCGAGGCGCATCGGAACCGCCGAGTCGTACAGAGGGCGGCTTCGGTCCTCGAACAGCTGCTTCATGAGCCCCGGCTCGGAGCCGGCGAAGACGTACGAGGCCACTTCGCCCTGGTGCTGGATGTGACTGCGGATGAGGCCGTCGAGGTCGGGGATCCGGCTCACGTCCTGAAACTCGTCCAGCGCGACGAAGGCACGGAAGCCGCCGCCCTCTTCCAGACGCAGCGGTAGGTCGAGCAGGGCGTGAAGCGCGGCCAGGGATTCGGTCTTGGGATCGATCTGGATCTTCGCGCTGATGCCGAAAGCCCCCAGCGACAGACCCAGACCGGTGCGCTGTAGGAAGTCCTCGATCTTGGCGCGAAGGGCGCCCTTGAGGTACTTGGCGTAGGCTCTCTCGAAGCGGATCGTCACGTCGGCGAGCGAGGCCACCCGGTAGAGATCGACGAGCACCGGAACCAGCCCTTCCTGTCGCTCGCCGTCGCGGAGCGCCCGCTTGAGCAGGCTCGTCTTGCCGTACTTGCGGGGCGCGTAGAGCCGAACGTAGTGACCGCCGACGACCTTTCTCAGCAGTTCGCGCGTCTCGTCGTCGCGGTCGATGACGTCTTCGGGCGAGATAGGCCGCGAGTAGACGAAGGGATTGATATCGGTGATCACGGTATGTATGGAGAATACTATTCGGTACGGCTGCCGGGTACTACTCGCGGCGAGTCGTACGTTTGCGAGGTAGTAGAAGGTAGGCCAGGGAACGGCCGTCGCTTGCGAGACCGGTCGAAGGTGCGGGGGTGAATCAGCTCGTTCGCGCGTCTTTCGGCACCGAGTTGTGACAGACGCGGGACGGTTCTCTTCCTAGCCTGAGCTGGTGCTCGCGCAGATGGCGACCTACGCGCTCGTTGGGCTGGAGCCACGGCGGGTGGAGGTGGAGGCACACCTGCAGAAGGGAGTGCCGTCGTTCGCGATCGTCGGGCTGGCCGATCGAGCCTGCCAGGAGGCCAAGGAGCGCGTCCGCAGCAGCATCGTCTCGGCCGAGCTGGAGTGGCCGCTCAGGCGCATCACCGTCAACCTGGCGCCGGCCGATCTGCGCAAGGAGGGCTCTGGCTTCGACCTGACGATCGCGCTCGCCATTCTCGCCGCCTCGCACCAGATTCCCCCGGGCTCGCTCAGGGCGCATGCGGCCGTAGGTGAGCTGGCGCTGGACGGTAGAGTACGGCCGGTCGGGGGAGCGCTCGTCGTCGCTGAGGGGGCTCGACGGGCCGGGATCGATTTCGTGCTCTGCGCGGCCGAGTCGGCGGGCGAAGTGGCGCTGGCGGGCGTCGATCCGGTGCCGGTGCGTCATTTGGCCGAAGCGGTCGCCTACATGCGCGACGACTGGCTGCCCGAGCCGGCGCCGGTCGCCTCGAACGGCCACCTGCCGCTCGGCTCCTGCCCCGACCTGGCCGAGGTAAAGGGGCAGCGTAGAGGGCGCCGGGCGCTCGAGATCGCCGCTGCCGGGCGCCACAACCTGCTCCTGGCAGGCCCGCCGGGAACGGGCAAGACGATGCTCGCGCGCCGGCTGCCGGGGATTTTGCCCCTGCTTGCCAAGGAGGAGGCGCTCGAGGTGACGCGCATCCACTCGGTCGTCGGCCTACTGCCGCCGGAGCACCCGCTCGTCATGAGGCCGCCCTTCCGCGCCCCGCACCACTCCTCTTCGATGCCGGCGATCGTTGGCGGGGGCAGAGGCCCGAGCCCCGGCGAAGCGAGCCTGGCGCACCGCGGAGTTCTGCTCCTGGACGAGTTCCCGGAGTTCCAGCGCCCGGTGCTGGAGGCACTGCGCCAGCCGCTCGAGGACGGTGTCGTCAGCATCGCCCGCGCCAACGGGCGTGCCGTCTTCCCGGCCCGCTTCCAGCTCGTCGCGACGATGAACCTCTGCCCCTGCGGCGGCAAGGGCGACGCCGCCGGCTGCTCCTGTTCGGCCACGCGCCTGGCGCACTTCCGCGAGAAGCTCTCGCGAGCGCTGCTCGATCGCTTCGACCTGGTGGTGGCGATGCCGCGCCCGCGCGCCGCCGAGCTGGATGGGAGCGGGGAGGAGGCCTCGGTGCTCGTGCGCGAGCGGGTGCAGGCGGCGCGGGAGAGGATCGAGGCGACGCCTCCGCGGATGGGAGCCGAGGCTCGGGCTTTGCTCACCGACGCCGTCGAGCGCATGTCGCTTTCGGGGCGCGGCCGGGCGCGGGTCGCCCGCGTGGCGCGCACGATCGCGGCACTGGCGGGAGCGGGGGAGATCGCCCGCGAGCACCTGGCCGAGGCACTCTCCTACAGGATCCCGCCGGAGTTGACGGGCGTGTGAAGGCCGACCGGGGCTACCGCGTCTTGACCCGTCGCAGCGCCGACTACCCGGAGCTGTTGGCCGCCATTCACGATCCACCGAAACGGCTCTACCTGCGAGGAGACGGCTCGCCGCGGCTGCTCTCCTGCTCGGCGGTGACGATTGTCGGTACGCGCTCCTGCTCGCCCTACGGCGCCCAGGTGGCGCGCCGGCTCGGACGCGAGCTGGCGGCGGCGGGAGCAACCGTCGTCAGCGGCCTGGCACGCGGGATCGACGCCGAGGCGCATCGAGGCGCGCTTGAAGGCGAGGGCGCGACCGTGGCCGTGCTCGGCTGCGGCATCGATCGCGACTACCCGCGCGCCCACTCGGCGCTGGCGCAGCGGATCGCCGCGAGCGGCCTGCTCGTCTCGGAATACGAGCCCGGCACCGAGCCGGCGCCCTGGCGCTTCCCGGCCCGAAACCGCATCATCGCCGGCCTCGCCCGGGTGACGATCATCGTCGAGGCGCGGGCGAGGTCGGGGGCCCTGATCACCGCCGACTTCGCCTTGGAAGATGGGCGCGAGGTCTTTGCCGTCCCGGGCGAGATCACCTCGGCGCTCTCGCGCGGCACGAACGAGCTGCTGCGCCTGGGCGCCGCGCCCCTGATCGAGTCGGGCGACGTACTCGCGGTGCTCGGGCTGGAGGAGGCACCGGCTGTTTTGGGAGCCAAGCTCTCCGAGAGCGCGCAGCGGGTGCGGGAGTTGCTGGCTGACCACTCGGCCTCGGTGGACGAGTTGGTCGAGCGCTTGGGGTTCGCGGCGAATGTGGTTGCGGCTGCGCTGGTGGAGCTGGAGCTGGCCGGGGAGGCGTCGTGCGCGGAGGGGGTGCACCGGATGGGCTAGAGCGCCCTGAACACTTGCTCGACCGAGCTGCCGAGCCGTCTCTCCCGTCCCTTTCGAATTCGGGGAGCTGGGCATTGTCAGGAGATCGGTGAGAAGGCCAATGGCATACGATGTAACGGCCCTTTGTGGGAACGTCTTGTCTGTACGTTGTTCTTGTGTAGCGAAGGAGCGCTGGGCTGATGGGCATCGGAACGACGGGCGGCGGCGGATCTGCTGTCCTTGAGGATCCAACAGGAAGGCGTGCTCGGTGGTTGCGACGGGCCGGTCGTTGCGTGTTCTTGCTGTTTCTGGCCTGGCTGTTGGCGATCGTGCTGGGTGGGCTCGGTTTGATGCCCGTTGCGGGGATTCCGTTCGTACATGTCCTGCGACCTTCGCAAGGTCCTCCTGTACTCGTGAAGCTACCGCAGCCTCGGCAGCCCTCCGCCTCGGATCTCCGTCCGGCGGTGTCGGCCAAGGTGTTTGCGGCAACGGTTGGGGCTGGTCAGCAGGTGTCAGGTAGTGTTGCCGGGTCGCACGGAAAGAGCACGACAGCGCCCGGGCAAACGAAAACGAGCCCGACCTCCACCGTGTCGCACGGAAAGAGCACGACAGCGCCCGGGCAGACGAAGACGAGCCCGGCCTCGACCGTGTCGCACGGAAAGAGCGCGACAGCGCCCGGGCAAACGAAGACGACGTCGACATCAACGGTTTTATCGAAGAAGCCGTAAGGTGCAAGCGCTCGCGCGGTTGCGGGTTCCTGCGCACTGGGGTTTGCTCTCGTTCTGCTTCGTTGTTGCGGCTGTCGCGATCCTGTTCGAAGGGATTGCGACCCACACGGTCGGTGCGAGCGGCGTAGGTGCGCCTGAGGCTGTGGGCGGGCGGGCGCCACTTGCCCATAGCCGGCCGATTCTGAGCGCTCGGGGCTCGCGGCTTGTTTCCACCCAGCCGCCGCCGGGTCGACGGATCGCGCTGACCTTCGACGATGGGCCCGATCCGCGTTGGACGCCGAAGATCGCGGCGATCCTGCGCCGCGAGCATGTCCCGGCGACGTTCTTTCTCGTCGGCAGCGAGGCAGCTCGCCACCCCAATATCGTGCGCCTACTCGTGCGTGACGGGAACGAGCTCGGGAACCACACCTTCACGCATGTCGCACTCTGGACCGGCCCGGGCTGGCAGCGGCGGCTCCAGCTCGACTTGACCGAGGCGATGATCGCGGGGATTACCGGCCACTACACGCGGCTTATACGCCCACCGTACTCGGCGACCCCCGACGGAATAACAATCCGGGACGAGCGCGACCTAGCCGCGCTTGCCGGCCGCCGTTACCTGATCGTTCTCGCGAACTTCGTATCGGAGGACTGGGCCCGTCCGGGAGTCGCCAAGATCGTCCGAGGCGCGAGCCCGCCGGGAAGCACGGGGGGGATCGTGATGTTCCACGACGGCGGTGGCAATCGCGGCGAGACCGTAACTGCTCTGGCGCGGTTGATTCCGCTGCTGCGCGCGCGCGGCTTCCGCTTCGTGACGGTTTCCGAGCTCGCCGGTCTGCGGCAGAACGCCGTCGAGCCGGCAGCCTCCGGATGGGAGCGGCGCCGTGGCGTGGTCTTTGCCGACGCGGTGCGCTTCGGGTTCCTGCTCGTACGAGTGCTTCTGTTAATGGTTGTACTCGTTGGCATCCTCTTTGTCGCTCGTGTCGTGCTCGTGCTCGGCCTGGCCGGCTACCACCGTCGCTCGACGAGGCGGCGCGCACCCTCGCCTGCGTACTTACCGCCTGTCGCCGTTGTCGTTCCCGCCTACAACGAGGCTGTCGGGATAGAACGTGCCGTCCGTTCGTTCGCGGCGAGCGACTATCCGGAGTTCGAGGTTGTCGTCGTCGACGACGGCTCGACTGACGACACGGCCGAGCTCGTCGAGCGGCTCGCGCTGGAGCGGGTGCGGCTCCTGCGCAACCGGAACCGCGCCAAGCCCTCCGCGCTCAACACCGGCATCGGCGCGTCATCGGCGCCCGTCGTCGTGATGGTCGACGGGGACACCATCTTCGAACCCGAGGCGTTGCGGCGACTTGTGCAGCCGCTCGGGGATCCGACAGTCGGTGCTGCCTCGGGAAATACGAAGGTCGGTAACCGGCGTGGGTTGCTCGGACGCTGGCAGCACATCGAATACGTGGCCGGCTTCAATCTCGACCGGCGCATGTACGAAGTGCTCCAGTGCACGCCGACTGTGCCCGGCGCGATTGGCGCCTTCCGCCGGGACGCGCTCGTGGAGGTCGGCGGCGTCTCCGGAGAGACGTTGGCCGAGGACACCGACTTGACCCTGGCGATCGGCCGCACCGGCCGCCGTGTCGTCTACGCCGAGGACGCGCGCGCCTGGACAGAGGCGCCTTCGAGTCTCGGCGACCTTTGGCGGCAGCGCTATCGCTGGTCGTACGGGACCATGCAGGCGGTCTGGAAGCACAAGGGCGCGCTGCTTACGCGCGACCCGCGCGAGCGCCGGATCGGCCGGCTCGCTCTTCCCTACATGATCCTGTTCCAGTTCCTGCTACCGATGCTCTCTCCCCTGATTGACCTGTTCGCCCTGTACGGAATCCTGTTCGCCAATCCGGTACCGGTACTCGCCTACTGGCTCGGCTTTAATGTTCTGCAACTCCTGCTCGCAGGATTCGCCTTCAGGATGGATAAGGAGTCGCTTCGTCCTCTCTGGGCGCTCCCGCTGCAACAGTTCGTCTACCGGCAGCTGATGTACCTCGTGATCATCGAGTCCACGATCAACGCACTCGTCGGCGCCCGAGCCCACTGGCGCCACCTCACCCGCACCGGCGAAGTCGACGTCAAGACCGCTTGATTTGCGGGCGCCGCTCGGCGCTCGCGGCGGATGCGGTCGCGGCAGCGCTGGCGGAACTGGAGCTGGCCGGGGCGGCGGCGTGCGCGGAGGGGATGTATCGAGTTCAGAGAAACTAGTATCGAGCCGCGCTGGTTCCCACGAATGGCCGTACGGGGCGGTCAGGACGCCTCTGGCTGTACGGTGTAACCAGGCGATCGTCACCTAATCGCGGTAAGGCGTCGAACGAAAGCGGGGTTTGAATGGGCTCGAGTACCAAGAGGCAGCAGACAATGGCGAAGATGGCGCGAGAGCGGGCGCTCAGGGAGAAACGTGCGCGGAAGCTGGAGAAGAAGGAAGAGAAGAAGCAGGCAGCCGCCGCCGCGCAGGCCGCAGAAGCGGCCGGTATCACGCTCGAGGACGCCGAAGCCGGCGAGGCCGACGAGACCGCCGAGGCCGAGGACGAGACGGCTAGCGGCTAGCCGCTAGTCCGCGTTTTCCCGGAAGCGGTTCCTGTTATACTCTGGCGCTCCCCGCACGTCCGTGTCCATGATCTGGTGTTCCCGACTCGCTGTCCGAAGTCGGGCGCTGACGGTGCAGCGTCTGGTACAGACCTGCCGCGGGGTCGAATGGTCATCCCACAACAGGGGGGAGCTGAGGACATGAATCATTCTCTAACCAAGTGGCCATTGTCTCGCTGGCGATGGCTCGGCGTCGCCGTCGCGGTCGCTGCCCTGGCCGTGATCAGCGTGCTGGCCGGAGGGGCATCGGCAACCGCAACCAGAGCCGCGGGCAACGTTCCGGCTCCGCCGCCGGGGTTCAAGCTGACCTGGAAGGACGACTTCAACGGCAGGGCCGGCAAGCCGGTCGAGCCCGGCAAATGGATCTACGACACCGGCACCGGCTACGGCTGCGTCGGCTGCCCGAGCCAGTGGGGAACGTTCGAGATCGAGTCGATGTCGAACAGCACGCATAACGTCGCGACCGACGGCCACGGCAATCTGCTGATCACCCCGGTTCGTGATACCAACGGCAACTGGACCTCCGGTCGCATCGAGACTCGCAAGACGAAGTTCAGCGCCGGCGATCACGGCATCCTGCGCGTCCAGGCTTCAATCGAGCTGCCGCAGACCGGAGTGGGACCGCAGGCAGCCGGCTACTGGCCGGCATTCTGGATGCTCGGCGCGCCCTTCCGCGGCAACTACCTCAACTGGCCGGGGATCGGCGAGATCGACATCATGGAGAACGTCAACGGTCGCCCGACCGCCTTTACCACTCTCCACTGCGGCGTTCCCTCGGGCGGCCCGTGCAACGAGACGAATGGCATCGGTGGCACGACCGATAACAGCACGCTGCAGAGCTCGTTCCACACCTATGCGATGGAGCTGGACAAGAGCATCGAGCCGAACCAGCTTCGCTTCTACCTGGATGGCACCAACTTCTTCACGATTAACGCCAACCAGGTGCCGGCGGACGTGTGGGCAAACGCGACCGACCACGGCTTCTTCATCATCCTGGACGTCGCCGTGGGCGGCGCCTTCCCGTGGGCGGAGTGCAACTTCTTCCCGCACGCCGGTGGCTGCAGCGGCTCCACGCCGTTCCCGCAGGTGGTGACGCCAAACACCGTCTCGGGCGTGCCGATGAAGATCGGCTACGTCGCGGTCTACAACAAGAAGCACGACAACAACAAGAAGCACGACAACAAGTAGGAGATCGCCGAAGGAGGCTTCGGCGACACAGCGCGAGGAGAGGGGGCTTCGGCCCCCTCTCGCGTTCCGCGACGGGCTGCGGCCGCTACTGCTGCGCCTCTGCGAGCGAGCGCTGGTGGGCCTTCCACCCGGGGCCTTCTTACGCGCTAGCGCAAGCGCTTGCGCGTAGCCAGACGCATCTGCCTGGAGCTTCGCCTCGGCAATGATCTCGCCGGCAAGATCTTGATCGACGTCGCCAACCCGCTCGACTTCTCGCAGGGGATGCCGCCCAGCCTGTTGGTTGCCAATACCGACTCGCTCGGCGACCAGATCCAGCGCGCCTTTCCCGACACCAGGGTGGTGAAGGCGCTGAACACGATCAACTGCAACGTGATGGTCGACCCGGCCAGGGTGCCCGGCGAGCACGATGTCTTCCTCGCTGGCGATGACGAGGAGGCCAAAACGACGGTGCGGGAGCTGCTTCAGAGCTTCGGCTGGACGGCGGAACGGATCATCGACCTCGGCGATATAGCGGCCGCGCGCGGCACCGAGATGTACCTGGTGCTCTGGCTTCGCCTCATGGGAGCGCTGCAGACCGGCGACTTCAACATCAAAGTCGTTCGCTGACACCGTTTGGTGCGAAACATCCCAATTGATCGGTTGCTGTCTTGGTAGGAGGGTCAGATCTTGCAATCGGGCAGATGCGCAAATGCAAGATCTGACCCCATGCCCACAGTCGAGGACTTCGATACCTGGAAACCGGTTTATGACGAGCATGCCTCCGTTCGCCGGCAGTACGGAATCAGCGATGCCGGCGTCTACCGCGACGCCGCGACGCCGCGACGCCGAATTACGTCGTGATCGAGTTCCGAGTCGAAGATATCGGAACGGCGCAGGAGTTCGCCGGGAGTGAGAGCCTACGGGAGACGATGCAAAGCGCGGGCGTGATCTCCGAGCCGGCAATCTGGTTCCTGAACGAGACGTAACCGCGACGGACCTGGTGCTTTAGGCGAGAGCGAGCTGTCGAGGATGCGATAGTTTGTTGCACGCAAAACTCGACCCCGAGGACTAGTGGTTGCCATCTATTTACTCAGCCCCAAGTACGAATGTACTGAGTGCGGCAGGAAATGCCCGAAGTTCCAGAGAAAATGTCCCAAGTGCAAGGCAGCTAAAGAAAAGGCGTGATGGCTGCATCCTCCCATCGCCTTTGGGGCTCGTTCTCGAGCCGACGTGTCGAAGTCCGACCGCCCAGGCGAAGAGGAGGTGATCGCAGCGTAGACGAAGTTGCTACCGGAGCCTGCGCTCGGTGAAGTTACGGCAGCGTAGGGACGCGACCACGTATTGCTAGGAGGAGCGAGATGGCAACAAGCACTTTCCGCAGCGTTTGGTATCTACCCGCGGAGAACCGCTGGCGTGATCTGAAAATGCTCGCGATGCGAGATTCAGGGACTCTGGTGGTGAACGAAGACTCCCTGGAATTCACAGGGAAGAAGGAGAAGGTCAGCATCACCGGCGTTAAGAGAGTCTCATACGGCAAGCAAGGGCGAGATTTCGCCAACAACTGGGTCAAGATTGAGTATCAAGACGGCGAGACGGCTTACTTCGCCGATGGCAGTCTGCTGGGTTGGGGCGGGATATTTGGAGGGACAAAGAAGATTCTGAATGCCGTTCAACACCTTCAACAGTCCTCCTAACGAATCGCTGTAGCTGGCGGCCGGCGCCGGCGCTGAGTTCGAGCGTTACGGGGAGGGGGTCAGAGCTTGAAATAGAGCAGATACGCAGATGCAAGCTCTGACCCCGGGGCCCGTCTCGCGCTTCTCTTGGGTGTCAAGTTTCGCCTCGGCGTATCTGTTGGGTTCGAAGACCTGAGCCGACCTTTTCGGGTCGAGAAAGCTTTCTAGTGCTACAACGGTAGCTCCCGCAAGTTTTTCAACTCCCCGACCCGCTCCAGTACCGCCAGCGCGAGCGCCAGGTCCTGGATCGCCAGCCCGGTCGAGTCGAAGGTCGTGATCTCGTCGGCGCTGCGGCGGCCGGGCGCCAGGCCTGCGAGGACGTCGCCGAGCTGGGTCACCTGAGCGCGCTCGAGCAGGTGCTCGTGGACGGAGTGCTGAAGCTCGCCGGCGTGTGAGGCTTGCGTCCAGTCGTCGCAGAAGACGTGCGTGCGGGCCAGCTCGCGCGGGGCGATCTCGCACTTGCCGGGGCCGTCGGCGCCCATCAGGCTGACGTGCTGGCCGGGGCGCAGTGAGTTCTCGGCGAAGAGCGGCTCATAGGCGGGAGTGACCGTGGCGACGATGTCAGCGGCCAGCGCCTGCTCTCGATCGGCGGCGACGCTTACGCCCAGCTCCTCGGCGGCGGCCCGGGCTCGCTCGGAATCGACGTCCCAGAGCATCACCTCGCGCCCTCGGGCGAGGAAGGTGCGCGCCGTTGCCTTGCCGTTCACACCGGCGCCGATCACGGCGGCGGCTCCGGCATCGGGCCGGGCCAGCGTCTCGGCGGCCAGCACCGCCGCGGCGCCGGTGCGCAGAGCGGGCAGCGTCGAGCCCTCGAGCACGGCGACCGGGATCCCCGTCTCCGCCTCCGAGACAGGCACGATCGCCTTCACCGTCGGTAGCCCCTTCTCGGGGTTTCCGGGGAACGAGGTGACCCACTTGAGCACCGCGTGGCCGGCGCCGATCGCCGGCATGGCGCGAAAGTCGCCGTTCGGATACGCGGGCACGTAGATCTTCGGCGGCATTGCCCACTCGCCGCGGGCGTAGGCGATGAAGCCATCCCGAACGGCCTCCACGGCGCGCTCGGGCGAGACGGCGGCGAGGACGTTCTCGGCGGTCAGGAAGGGGACCACACTGCGAGCCTACCGCGGGAATGGTTGACTACCGCCTGATGGCCACCTCGCCGAGCATCGTCGTCGATGGGCTGCGTGTTCTCCGCGGCAGTGTGATCGTGCTCGACGAGCTCTCGCTCGAGGTCGCCTCGGGAAGGGTCACCGGACTGCTCGGGCCGAGTGGGAGCGGCAAGACGACGCTGATGCGCGCGATCGTCGGCGTCCAGATCGTGGAGTCGGGGGCGATCACGGTGCTGGGCGAGCCCGCCGGCACGCCGCCTCTGCGCTGGAAGGTCGGCTACATGACCCAGAACCCGGCCGTCTACGGCGACCTGACCGTGCGCGAGAACCTGCGCTACTTCGCCCGCATCCTCGACGCGGCGCCCGAAAGCGTGGACGAGGTGCTCGAGACCGTCGCCATGACGCCCTTCGCAGGTCGCGTCGTCAATCGCCTCTCTGGCGGGCAGCTGGCGCGAGTCTCGCTGGCGACGGCGCTGGTCGGAAACCCCGAGCTGCTCGTCCTCGACGAGCCCACCGTGGGTCTCGACCCGGTGCTACGGCGCGACCTCTGGAAGGCCTTCAACGAGCTTGCTGAGAGCGGGAAGACGCTGCTCGTCTCGAGCCACGTGATGGACGAGGCCGACCACTGCCACGACCTGCTGCTCCTGCGCGAGGGCAAGCTGGTGGCGACCGGCACCCCGGCGAGCGTACGCCAGCAGAGCGGAAAGCAAGACCTCGACGAGGCTTTCCTGGCTCTGATCAACGAGGAGGTCGCGTGAGCTTCCGCGCCACCTTCGCCACGGCGGTGCGCGTGCTCAACCAGCTTCGCCGCGATCCGCGCACGCTGGCTCTGCTTCTCTTCGTCCCGGTCGGGCTCGTCTTCCTGCTCGAACAGCTCTTCGCCGATCGCCGCGAGGTCTTCCAGCAGATCGGCGGCCCGCTGCTCGGGCTCTTCCCTCTGATCGCGATGTTCCTGGTCACCTCGATCACGATGCTCAGAGAGCGAGTCTCGGGCACCCTCGAGCGGCTGATGGCGCTGCCGCTGGCCAAGCTCGACATCCTTGCCGGCTACGCGCTCGCCTTCGCGCTCGTGGCCGCTCTTCAGGCGATCCTGGTCTCGATCGTCGCCTTCGGATTCCTCGGGCTCGATACCCAGGGACCGTCCTGGGC
>Ga0066793_10000823_pt1 | contig 13036 bp, 10 predicted proteins | sample PersoiDNA2013189_FD_83876 | JGI IMG/M metagenome (GOLD analysis project Ga0066793, IMG submission 83876) | Permafrost soil microbial communities from the Arctic, to analyse light accelerated degradation of dissolved organic matter (DOM) -... | ecosystem: Environmental > Terrestrial > Soil >...
CGACCCGGAGGACTCTTTGCGGCGTATGACTATGATTGGCCACCAACACTCCATTGGGAGCTTGATCGGCTCGCCCAGGAGGTAGGTTCGCGCTTAGTGGAGCTTGTCCGGGAGCGCGGGCTGGCTCGCACCCTCAATCTCTGGTCGAAGGAGCAGCATCTGGACCGCATGCGCGAGAGCGCTCACTTCCGCTTCACCCGTGAGGTGTTGCTTCATCATATCGAGCAAGGAGACGCTGCACGGTTTCTTGAGGCGATGCGGAGCAATGCGTTCAGCCACCAGTTCCAGTTCACCGAACAAGAGATCGGTTTTGAGCGCCTCAGCAGCGCTGCGTTCCAAACGATCGGGTCCGAACCTATCCCCTGGTATGTGAGTTACCGAGTCCGCATCGGGATCAAGTGAGTGCGGGGATATGAACAAGCAAGCTCATCATGCTTTGCCCGCATGACGGCCTTGTATCCTTCAATACTGTTGGCGAACGCCTCTCCGAGCCAGAGACTGCTCGGAGAGGCGTTCGCCAACGGCCTCAAAAGTTTGGGATGACTCATAGATCTCTAAAAAGTCACTGGGAAAACTCATAGGTTGCTTAGCTTCGCAGTGCCGCGTCCAGGTCCTGCAAGATATCGTCAATGTGTTCAATGCCCACGGAGAGCCGGATGCAGCCCTCTGTGATGCCCATCGCGTGCCGTTGTGCGGCGGTCAGCGTGCGGTGCGAGGAGATCGCTGGATAGCTTACCTGGGAGAACACATCGCCCAGCGTTGTGGCGGGCAGGCACAGTTGCAGAGTATTCATAAAACGGAACGCCGCCGCGCGCGTCTGCTCCTTCAATTCGAACGCGAGCAGCCCTCCATAGCGACTATTGCCCAGCAGCCTGTTGGCGAGATCGTGCTGGGGATGAGTGGCGAGGCCAGGATAATACACCCTATGAACCTGCGGATGCTCCTGCAGGAAGTGCGCGACCTGTAAAGCATTACTGCAATGGCGCTCCATGCGCAGCGAGAGCGTTCTCAATCCGCGCAGCAGCAGGTGCGACTCGAAGGGACTGAGCATTGCGCCCAGGAGGATGCCGTAGCTGCGCAACTGGTCGAGCAAGGCATTTTTCGCGCTGATGGCGACGCCTCCCGTGCTGTCTCCGTGCCCGCTGATATACTTTGTGGCGCTGTGCACGACGATATCGATGCCATGCTCGATCGGCTTGAGCAGGTAAGGCGTTGTGAATGTGCTATCCACGATGGTAACAGCGCCCACCTCGCGCGCGGCGGCGCTGACGGCAGCGAGATCGATCATCTTAACGAGCGGATTGGAGAGCGTCTCCACGTAGACGACATCGGGCTGCTCGTTGCGAATGAACTCCGCGACATCGATACAACACAGGTCGTTTAGCACTATCTCGACCCCCATCGGCGAGAAGACCTTTTGTAGCAGGCTAACCGTCGGGCCGTAGAGATCCTGCGATGCTACAACCTTCGCCCCCGGAGCGAGTCCCGCAGCGACAAGTGCCGCGTGAATGGCCGCCATCCCTGAGCCGAATGTGACTGCGCCAACGCCGCCCTCCGCCAATGTCAGAGCTTCTTCAAGTTCGTTCGCATTGGGGTTGCCCTGGCGCGCGTAGACAAATGCTGGTTCGCCTGTAGGAGTGGTGCCCTCGAACGATTGGTCCAGATCCTCGACGCTGGGATAAAGATAGGTCGTGCTGGCGTGAATAGGCCGTATAGTCGGCGTGCCAGCAAGGTTGTCGGGGCGACTGCGCGGCCCGCCATGAACGAGTAGCGTTTCGATATGCCAGGATGGTGTGCGGTCTTGTCGGTCGTGCATGATAATCCTTTGAATGAAATTAGAAAAGGCCAAATGATTATGCTAAGGGGTACATAGCTTGTTCAGATATTGCAGATCTTCTAGCAACTCCTCGATGCGTGGCAGACGCGCCTCGTTGTTTGCTGTCCACTGCTGATAGACGGCGTTGTAGCGATCGGCCAGCACAATGCTGGGCGTTAACAGGCGTGTTGTCGCATCCCACCTCGTGTAGCACTGAATGACGCTTCCTGTCGGATCGGCGAGGAGTGGGAACGGTAAGCGCAGCTCGTCCTGCGCTTGCAGGTTGGCAATAACCGTATTGGCGGTGATGGCGAGAATCGCGCATTGCTCCTCGCGAAATTCCCGATAGCGCGGCGCGAATGCACGCAAGAGTCCGCGTCCGTCGCTGGTCGCGCTGCTGCGTGCAAAGAGGAGCAATAGGTGATCGTGCTGCTTGTAATCCCACGGCCCATGCGGCATCCCATCGGCTCCCGGTAACGTAAAGGCGGGCAGAAGCGCGCCGCTCTCAAGCTGAACGTAAGGTGTTTGTTCCGTCATGTATCCTCTCGCATTTCCTGTTGTGCTCACTGATAGGTACATCATACTGCATAGGAAGTTCTCTTTACCAGTTATGTTTCATCCATTATATTGCAGTAGCTAGTGGAAGAGTTGCTGTGAGAAAGGTTGAGATCCTCATAACCAGGGAAGCCTCAACAGTTGGATAACACGTCTCACCAGCCCTGAATTCATCTCTTCCATCTTCAGCAGGCGAGCAACTACCAGGAACGCTGCCGCGCCAGCAACCAGTTCGATCAACAACTTTATCATCGCCATGAGAATGCCGTGTATAAAGAGCTTCGGCATGCTGGTGGTATCGATCATGTGGTCAAGCATAAACCGCATCACCAACACAATTCCTGCCATCGCGCCCGAGGCCAGCAATGCTTGCTTGAAGAAGTGCAGCAGAGGATGCAGATCAAATCCACCAATACGCTGCGAGAGCAGGAAAAAGAGCACCAGCGCCTCGATTGTGCCTGCAATAGAAGTCGAGAAGGCCAACGCACCCATGCCCCACTGCACGCCAAACACGGCCAGGTTGATGAGAATAATGCTTAGCGCGATCTTCAAAATAAACTGGGCCACACTGATCGTTACCGGCGTTTTACTATCCTGTAAGGCGTAAAAGGAGCGTGTCAGAATCTCTACGGCAGCCAGTCCGGGTAAACCCAGTGCAAAGAAGAGGAGTACCGTTGAAGCGAGCCGGGCGGCTACGATATCAAAATTTCCATGTTCAAGCAGCGCCTGAGTGATGGGGAAAGACAGGACCACCAGCCCGATTCCCGAAGGAATGGTCAGGAAAAGAATACCGCGCAGCGTCTCCATGATAATGCTGCGCACGCGCTCGTAGCGTTGCTTCGCGGCATAATCAGCCAGTGAAGGGAATGCGGCGGTAGAGACCGACGAACCAAAGAGCGAGACAGGCAGAAGGAGAATAGAGAATGACTGGATGTATGGGTTTATCAGGCCCGCGCCCAGCAGTGAGAGCAGAGAGCGATCTACCGCCGTACTGAATGAGAGCATGACGGCATTAATACCGCGCGGCACCATCTGCCGCGCAATCTGGCGCACTCCAGTATGTTTCCAGTCAAACACAAAGCTATAGCGCATATTGACTTTAGCCAGACCAGGAATCTGCACGCTGACCTGCAAGATAGCTCCCAGGACGACGCCTATAGTTGCAAAGTAGACAGCCGAGTCGGGCAGTGTGCTTGAACGTGCGTGGAAGGTCATGAATAGACCAGGCATCAAGCCAAGAATCAGGCCAACATTGTATAATACGACCCCCAATGCTGTACGCGTGAAATCTTGCTTCGTATTGAGTACTGCGCCAACAATGACGCCCGAACCAAGCACTACTGCTTGTAAGAGCATAATACGCGTCAGGGTCTCAATAAGACCGACCTCATCGGGTCGACTATAGAGCGGCACAAGGACTGGTGTCAGGAAGATAGCAACGAGCGATAGCGCGATCATACAGGCTACAGAGAGATTCAAGGCGCTACTGGCAATATGCCACGCCTCTTTCTCATCCCTGTCCTTGAGTGCGTACGAGGTAAAGACCGGAATAAACGCGGAGCTGAGCGCGCCACCCGCAATCACGGTAAAGATCAGGTTAGGGATGAGATACGCCTGCAAATACGCCTCTCCCGACATACTTCTGCCAAAAATATAGGTAAAGAGAAAGGTCTGCACGAGCCCCAGAATGCTACTGAGCAAAAACGCGCCACTGATGAGAGAAGAGGCACGCGCAACCTTCACGCGCTGAAGCTCGGCAGTACCTTGCGCTGGTTCGGCGGCAGATGGTAGCACAGTTTGTGGAGCCGGACTCAATTGTACTGCTACATTACCCGCTGACCCCGACGGGTCGTGTTGTTGCTTGCGTGCGCTGAGTGCTGGAATATCTGCTCCCCTTTGCTGGCGGCGCATGCGCTCCTCGCGCAACTGCTGGAGACGCTCGCGGCGCAGGCGCGGCAGCGATTCCGTCGGCTGAGGCATACTGATAGAGTGATGCTGTATACTCTGGCTATAGCCGAGAGAACTGCCCATATCCATTGTCAGGTCGGGATAATAAGAATCGGCCTGCTGGGGTCCCTGAGGGAAGTATGGCGGTTGTTGTTCGTCGTCGTTTCTCACATCATCCCATCCTTACCGATTTATATAAGATTCATACGCGCTGTCCTATAGACATTGGCGCTTCTTCCCTCGCTCACAGAACGAAAGGGAGGAAAAAGCCACACTGGAAGCGCCTACCTGTTGTGATATTTTTAAAAACTGGTACAATAGAAGCGGCAAGAGAAGAATTTTCCACTGTTTCATTACCCTCAAGCGGGCCGTTAAAGAACATTGGCTCTGGCTGCCCCTTCAGGGGAAAGTATAAACGCGAAGCCCTGAAAGGTCAAGCGAAGATGGAATAGGGAGTAGAATTGTGCAACGTACAACGCGTACCCGCTTAGATTCTATCGGTGCGTTGCTTGTGGTGGGGAGTGGCAAAGGTGGCGTAGGGAACGCCCAGGCGACCAGTCCTTCTCTCTGAACAGAAGGTGGAAGATGCGGATCAAGGAAAGCAGGTAGACGGTCAGGAACCCCATGTCTGAAAGAGCAGGGGCTTGTAAGCAGAAAACGGTTTACCAGCTCACCTGACCAGACTCAGCCCAACAATGGGCTCCGTTACGAGCGAAATCCTTCTTCCGAGTGCCAACGAAGCGACGCTTCTACTGCTACGCAGTCAGGCGCTCGGAAAGGAAGAATAGGTACGTTGGGATGCGTTGCCAGTCTCAACCGCTACGGTGCAGCATTAAATAGGTCTACAAGGGTTACGCCAGTGTGTTGCACGCGAAACCGCTCGATAACATTGTCGAGGCAAACATTACCCGCGCAAGCGGAGGCTTTTAGGAGCAATGTCGATGTCATGTGTGTTTGTCGTAGATACCAACAAGAAGCCATTGAATCCAGTCCATCCTGGGGAAGCACGGTTCTTGCTCAAGGCGGGAAAGGCAGCAGTTCTCAAACACTATCCCTTTACAATTGTGCTCAAACGAGCACTTGAGCGACCCGTGGTTCAGCCGTTGCGTCTCAAGCTTGATCCTGGGAGCCGTACCACAGGGATCGCCGTGGTGAACGATGCGACGGGCAAGGTTGTGTTTGGAGCTGAGCTGACCCATCGTGGGCAAGCCATTGCCCATGCGCTTCTTCACCGTCGAGCAATCAGAAGAGGACGCCGAGCACGCCTTACTCGATACCGCAAGCCCAGGTTCAACAATCGCATCAGGCCGAAAGGGTGGTTGGCTCCATCGCTAGAGAGCCGTGTCTGCAATGTGCTCACCTGGGTCAAGCGTTTGATGCGTCTGTGCCCTATTGAAGCGATCAGTATGGAGTTGGTCCGCTTCGATCTGCAAGCTATGCAGCAACCAGATATCAGGGGATGCCAGTATCAGCAAGGAACCCTGGCAGGATACGAACTGCGCGAGTACCTGCTCGAGAAGTGGGGGCGTCGGTGTGCCTATTGTGCAAAAGAGCACGTTCCTTTGCAGGTTGAACACATCGTTGCACGCGCCAGGGGTGGCTCCAACCGGGTAAGTAATCTGACGCTGGCCTGTGAGGTGTGCAATCGTGCCAAAGGGACCCAGGATCTTGCCGTGTTTCTGAGGAAAAAACCGGAGACGCTCAGCCGCATTCTTACCCAGGCCAAGAAGCCACTGGAGGATGCAGCAGCAGTGAATAGCACACGCTGGCGGCTCTATGAGTCGTTGCGTGCCGTGAGACTCCCCGTTGAATGTGGCAGCGGTGGACTCACCAAATACCAGCGCACTACACGTCTTCTGCCGAAAACGCACTGGCTTGACGCGGCCTGCGTGGGCAAGAGCACTCCCAGTGAACTTGAGACCCAGGGGGTAGTTCCCTTGCTCATACAAGCAACTGGACGGGGAAACCGCCAGATGTGCAGGATGGATAGGTACGGCTTCCCACGCACTGGTCCCAGGCGAGTCAAACAGGTCAAGGGATTTCAAACGGGCGATATTGTGCGAGCAGTGGTGAGCAGTGGTGCCAAGAGGGGAACCTCTGTAGGCAAAGTTGCCGTTCGTGCAACAGGGTTCTTCAACATCACGACCCCTACAAAAACGGTACAGGGGATAAGCCATCGCTTCTGTACGCTTCTGCATCACTGCGATGGCTATCGTTACCAGAAAGGAGTCGTGGCGCTTCCTCCCCATGCCTGAAAGGGCAGGGGTATCCACACCACGTTTTTGTAAGATGAAAGAGAAGATGAAAGGGATGGTGGCGGGCTTAATATTTCGCCTGATAGCGCTGCTCACGCTGGGGCAGATCTCTCCGATCTTGAGCGCCTGTATAATTATCGAACGCGACGGGAAAGTTTTGCTGATCGATCGCTCCGATGGCCTGGGCTACACGATTCCGGGCGGTATTGTGCGCTATAAAGAGACGCTGGAGCAGTGTGTTCTGCGCGAGGCACGCGAGGAGACCGGCTATAACGTGCACGTGCAAGGCATCGTTGGCGTATACTCCTCCCTTAAGCGTGATCCGCGTTTTCGCTCTGTCGCTATCGCGTATAAAGGCTCGATCATCGATGGCGCAGAACATGGGTCGGGCGAAGGGAGCACCTGTTGGCACGAACCCGGTGAGGTTTTTGGGCATATGGCCTTCGATTGCGAGCATATGCTCAAGGATTATCTGGGTGGTGTGCAGCGGCTCACTTAATCTATGATATAGTAAGTGAGATACATATTCTAAACTTCGAGGAGGTCATCATGCCTATTTGTCCAATCTGTGATGATACAGGGCTGCAAAACTCCGACTCGACTCGGCCCGAATTTTGTTATTGCTATGCTGGTAAACAGGCCCGACGCCAGTGGGAAGCGAGTCGCGCCGCTGGAAAACAGGGGAAAAATGCCCCTCGCTCGGCTAGCTTCATCGATATTGAGAATCTGGAACAAGTGAATGCCAGCGTTGATGCCATGCGCGCTTCGCTGCTCGGTTCGACCGCCAATGAGGTGTCTAACGCGCCCGCAAAGCATCCCGCCGTACAACTGCTCTACCAGGTTGGGCACGCCGGACACGAGGTCTCAGCCGTAGAGGCGACGCAACTGTACGACCTGGCGAAAGCGCTCGAAGGCTTTCTGGGCGGTCTGACGCTGGGACGAAATAGCAAACGCTAGCAGGCATGCCACTCGTTGTAGTAGATACGACCGCTGGAGGTGGCAGTGTATCTGCATGGAAGCAGTTCTATCAGCCAGCGTTTCCAGCGTCCATCCGAACTACGGTTAAATTTAGCCTTTTTTCGTCCCCACATGCAGCGCCACGATGCCGCGCGTGAGGCGATAGAAGCGCACATCGCTCCAACCGGACTCCTCCATCATTCCCTTCAACGTGGGTGCATCTGGAAAGGTCGTGAGCGAATTGGGCAGGTAGTTGTACTCCTCAAACGCTTTTCCAAGAACGGTGCCGAACAGCGGTGCCAGCTTGTAGAAGTAGAAGTAGAACAAGCCACCAAAGATTTTGCCGGGTGGGTGGCTGATCTCCAGACAGACCACGCGTCCGCCAGGTCGCACGACGCGCAGCATCTCGCGGAAGCCCTGCCGGATATCGGTGAGGTTGCGCACCGTAAACGCGGAGCAGCAGCCATCGACACTGTTATCAGGGAGATCGATATGCTCGGCGTCGCCTATGCGCAGGTCGATACGGTCCTGTAAGTCCAGGCGTGCCAGCTTGATCCGGCCCTGGTCCAGCATCTCCGGTGTGATATCCATGCCGATCATGTGCGTGCCTGGACCAGAGGCGCGAATAACGGCGATGGAGAGATCGGCGGTTCCGGCACCCAGATCGAGGCCCGCCTCGCCCGTGCCCAGGGCCAGGTAGCGTGCGGCGCGGGCGCGCCAGTAGCGATCCAGCCCGAAGCTCATCAGACCATTCATCAGGTCGTAGACGCGCGCGATGCGACCAAAGAGCCGCTGGACATAGGGACGTTTGCCCCCTGTCTCTTTAAACTTTTCTTCTAAAGATGTTTTTGTCATCATAAGTATACGTATCCTGTCATCGTATCAGCAGAGCGCCACACGGCTTCCAGAGCCATATTAGCTCTTACGCGATACCACAAAATCGATAAGTTCGTCCAGTACGTCGCGATTGTTGGAGGACGGAAAGTGATATAACGCCGCGCGCGCCTTATTCGCGTATGTGTGCGTATCTACCAATGCCTGGCTAACGCCGTGCCCTTGTGCCACCCTGTTCACGACGGATTGTATATCCTCTTCTTTATGCAGAACCCCATTAAGCAGCGGCTGCACTTGCTGCGACAGACCGTTGTTGGGCTGCTCCTGTAGTGCGTAGATCAGTGGGAGCGTGACCATGCCCTGTCTGAGATCGTTTCCCGCTGGCTTGCCGATCGTCGATTGATCCTCGGTATAGTCCAGGATATCGTCGATGATCTGGAACGCAATGCCCAGATTCATGCCGTATTCGTGCAACTGCTCGATCTCGTCGTCGGAGGCTTCGCTGACGATTGCACCGCCTTTGCTACAGGCGGCGATGAGGCAGGCTGTCTTATGCCTGATCTTCTCATAGTAGGTCTCGATGGTGAGATCGATCCTTCCAGCCGTCATCATCTCCATGATCGTCCCTTCGCTGACCGTCGCGACGGTCTCCGCGAAGAGGTGATCGATGCGATTATCGTCGATATCGGCAACCAGGCCTGAGGTCTTGGCGAAGTAGTAGTCGCCGAGCAGGATAGCTATCTTATCGCCCCACAGCGCATTGACCGTGGGATTACCGCGTCGGGTCTTGGCCTCGTCTACGATATCATCATGGATGAGGGTAGCGAGGTGGACCATTTCGTAGGCAACGCTCAGGGGGAGCAGTTTGTCGAAGCGGTACGTATTCAGTTTGCCCGAAAGCAACGTGATAGCCGTTCTAAGCCGTTTGCCGGGTGATGCAATTGCGTGCATGGAAGCGGAATTAAGGATGTCAAGACCTGATGTTGCACGCTCCTGGAACGTGGTATCGACCCGGTCAAGATCGTCCTGTATACCCGCGAAGAGGCGGCTCAACGTGGCCGTAGTATTCATAATAAAAACTCTCCGTTTCGCATCTCTTCGATTCTTGCCCAGGATCAAGAGATGCCCTCTGTCATAAATTGCTACATTTCTTCCTGATAATCTGTAGCGTACTCTTTTAAATTATAACGTGCAGTGTCCATTACATAATAGGGTGCTTGCTATATTGCCATATGATTAACAAAATTTGTCTTCATATATCAGATGTCGTATCGACTTCAATCAGGTCTTCCTGAACATATCCCGCTGTCAAATTGAACTCGTCGAGGGCATCGAGGGCGGTGCGATACTCCTTCCAGCTCAAACGGCGATTCAGTATGGGGTCGTTGACGGCCTTCCATGCCGGGAAGTACTGATCCATAAGACTGATGGGCGTATCGGGACCGAGATCTTCCGCGATCCAGCGTAGAACATCGTGTGTGCCCGAGACATCTTCTGGCATGACGAGGTGACGAATGAGCAAGCCCCGGCGCGCAATCCCCTCTTCATCGAGCTGTAGAGGACCGACCTGGCGGTACATTTCGCGCAGCGTCGCTTGATTATAGTCAACATATTTTGGCATTTTCGAGGTGCGCAGCGCGTTTTTATTGTCCGCGTATTTCGCGTCGGGCAGATAGATATCAACCACGCCATCCAGTAGCTTCAATGTTTCCAGATTCTCATAGCCCGCGCAGTTGTAGACCAGTGGCAGGCGCAGACCTTTGCCGCAAGCAACCACCAATGCAGCCAGGATCTGCGGCACAAAGTGGGTAGGCGTCACAAGGTCCAGGTTATGGCAGCGTTTCTTCTGCAGGTAGAGCATCATATCTGCCAACCGTTCGGGTCCGACGCGATGTCCCAGTCCGCCCTGGCTAAGCGGGAAGTTCTGACAGTAGGTGCAGCGCGCCTGACAATAGCCGAAGAAGATAGTCCCCGCGCCGCGCGTCCCACTGATCGGTGGCTCCTCGCGCCGATGCACATTCCAGGATGCAACGATTGCCTCTGTGCCTGAGTGACAGACGCCAGTCTTTCCAGCGATGCGATCACAGCGGCAATTTTGCGGGCAGATAGTGCAACTGCGTAATATCTCCCACGCTGCGGCAGCGCGTTCTGCCAACTCTCCACTTTCGTAAAGAGCTAGATAGCTGGGATAGTGAGGATCGGACATGCTATCGCCTTTCGAGTTATGTTCGAGTGCATAGTAGAAATGTGTCCAGTTCTAGAACTGGACACATAAGAACCTACTGTAAACCGCAAGCAACTGCCATGTAGTCAGAAATGGAGCCGCTGCTTTCAGAGTTCAGGAATAGCCTCCTCATCTGACTAAAAGCAAGCAAGCGCTATTATTCCGGCGTAGGCCACTTAAAGCCGCGTTGCGACGGCTTAGGGCCACGTTTGCCCCCGCCCGCCGTATTCGCCTTCTTCGTGCGTACGGATGCGCTGGCGGAACGTGTGCGAGGCTTGCGCGGCGCAGCAGATTGCTCTCCGGCGGATTGCTCCCCTGCCTCAGTTTCTCCTGCCGCAGCCTCCAGGTCTGAGGTTTCAGGCGTCGGAATGTGGCCGATGAGATCGTCGGTATTCTCAGAGATTCCGGCCCAGAACTGTGCTTCTTTGCGCTGCACGGGTCTTGGTCCCTTGAGTACACGACCGTTCGGCAGGCGCGTAACATGGCGCTCTTCTGTGTGCTCCCTGTTGTCGCGTTCGCCGCCGTTAAAGTGCTGTCTTTCGCGAGGGGTTCTGCTCGTCGGGTGTTCGGGCCGGTGAGCGTCAACGCGTTTGTCTGGTGCAGCGTTGTGTCCCTCGAAGCGCTCATTACGCTCATTACGCTCATTGTATGCTGGGCGTGCTGGGCGATAGGGGTTTTGCGGGCGATCATTCGTCTGGCGCTGTTCCCAGGGGCGGCTTTGCCCACGAGGATTGCGGGTATCGGGTCCTGGGCGCTGGCCCTGATAGCCCCTGCTGTCTCTCCTGTCCGTTTCAAACGAGCTGCGACCGAAGTTCTGTCCGCCGCGCTCATCACGCCCAAAATCGCGTCTGCGATAGTCTCTGTCCTGGTCGCGACCTCGGAACTGCCCACCGTACTCGCGTGATTGACCGTTATTGCGGTTGTCGCGGTTATCACGATTGTCGCGGTATCCTGGCCGTCTGTCAGAACCAGTGGATCGCTCTCTGTAATCGCGTCGTTCAGCAGAGTGCTGATCATTGTAATCTCGCCGACCTGTGTTGTTTGAGTTAAACGAACGAGAACGAGGGCCACTGTTCTCATCGGGAGTGCGCTCGAAGCGCCGGGGATTGTCCCGATATTGTTCCTGCCGCTGATTGTTATAGGGTCTGTTGCCACCATGACCATTCTGTGAGGAGGAATATCCTGACGGCTGCTGATTGCGCCAGTTATTGCGTGGTGGCTGCCCATTGTTGCTGCGCGAACGATAGTCCGCGTGCGTATGTTGTGCTCCCGACTCCCAGGCCCGATCGACAGTTTCGCGATTCAGGCGTGGACGTGCCGGGCGTGGAGATTGTTCATCTCCATTCCTGTTTGCAGGCTTGTTATGAAATGACGGACGCGAGTCATTTCCTCTCTGCTTATCGAATTCTCTGGTCATAAATCCTTTCACGGTTGAGCCGTATGGGGGTGTAACTAAGTAGTAGTTTAGATCGGCAAGATCTTTTGTAACTTCCTCCCGTCGGTCTTTCCGCACTTACTCTAGAAAGCTTGACGCGCTATGTGCTTCTGGTCTTTGCAAATGGCCTGTTGTAAGGGGGCACGTCTTCCATAGTATAACACATCTCCGCGTTTGTAGCGAGATAGTGGCACTATCGGACAGGGCAATCGCATCTAAATAACCCCATCCAGAACGCGCGAAAGATACCGATTGTCCCAACCAGACTTGAGACGCCTGGCATGAAAAAAGGCTTCTTTTGCTTTCCCGAACTCGAAGAGTTCCACCCATCCTTCTGCTCCACCCAGAACTCCGCAGATCGCCAGAATGAGGATATTCCGTCAGCGATGCAGCTTGGTTCGCTCCATGCGAGGGTCTTCCACCTGCGCAAAAAGGCTTTCCAGATCTGGTCGGTCGTTCTCTTCCATCTCGGTCTCTCCAGCTTTTTCGACCTATTTTATCACCTCTTCATCCTAGTATTGCTGTGCATGGGCTTATGTAGATGCGATTGCCCTGCTCTATCGGATGCAAGCCCTCCTCGCGGTAATTATTTTGAGGGTGTCCGGCACGGTAGCAGCCGAGGCCGCCACCGCGCCAGACACCCTCAATCTCTTACAGAACGCCTACTTGTCACGCTGGCGCAGCCGTAGCACTTGAAAGATGAAGGCAAGGGCTGTGCCTGCAACAACGCTCAGAGCCGTCGTCAAGGTACTTGAACCTTGCTGCTGCTTCTTTTCTTTCTCCACCTTTTTCGTTTGGTTGCCCTTCTGATTGCCTTTTGTATTCGCAGCGGATGCTATCTGCTGCTGGACCTGCTGGTTCTTCTTCTGAACGTCTACCTCTTGCTGGAGATCATTCCTGACATGCGTTTTATCAGCCTTATCGGTCGGGGCAGTATTCGTGTGCGCGGGGGACTCGCTGCTGGGAATATCGCGATTGAGCTTGCCGCCCATCGTGCTGACGAACGTCACCAG
>Ga0066793_10000827_pt1 | contig 12982 bp, 10 predicted proteins | sample PersoiDNA2013189_FD_83876 | JGI IMG/M metagenome (GOLD analysis project Ga0066793, IMG submission 83876) | Permafrost soil microbial communities from the Arctic, to analyse light accelerated degradation of dissolved organic matter (DOM) -... | ecosystem: Environmental > Terrestrial > Soil >...
CGTGATGGCAGATCTCAAGGTAGATGAACGGGGTTCGAATCGGAGACGACGGCAACTCTAGCAGGTGTAGTCGATCGAAGGAATGAACCGTCGGGCGACCACTGTGCCGTTTCCACCACAAGCGATGCCCTCGACTGGCCGCGGCGACCACTACCCCTTGTGTTCGCCCCGTGCCGTCGCTACGATGGAGTCGCAACTCATCCGATCGCCCAAGGAGGCCCATGGTCGAGCGCAAACTTCGCTCCGCGCTTCACGTCGACACGCCTGTCAAGACATCCACGCCGAAACTCTTCGTGCTCGACACCAACGTATTGATGCACGACCCCACCAGTTTGTTCCGCTTCGAAGAGCACGACATCTTCCTCCCGATGCTCACCCTGGAGGAGCTCGACAACAACAAGAAAGGCACCACCGAGGTCGCGCGCAATGCGCGCCAGGCTTCGCGCTTTCTGGACGAGCTGGTCACCGCGGCGAGCGCGATCAGCCCCGGCAATATCAGCGCCGGCATCCCGCTCAAGCCGCGGAGCGGCGGCGCGGCGAGCGGACGGCTGTTTGTTCAAACCGAGGCGATCTCGACCACGCTTCCGCCTTCGCTGGCCGGTGGCAAGGCCGACAACCACATCATCGCCGTCGTCATGCACCTGCAACGTGTGCATCCCAATCGCAGCGTCATCCTGGTGTCGAAGGACATCAACATGCGCATCAAGTCGCATGCGCTGGGAATCGCGGCCGAGGATTATTTCAACGACAAGGTGCTCGAGGACACCGACCTGCTTTACAGCGGGATGCGTGAGCTGCCCGCGGATTTCTGGGACCGCCACGCCAAGGGGATGGAATCCTGGCAACAGGGCGGACTTACTTTCTACCGCGTCACGGGACCCTTGAGCGCCAGCCTCCTGGTCAATGAATTTCTCTATCTCGAAGGCAAGGGCCCGGGCGAAACGCCGCTGTACGCGATAGTAAAAGAGGTTTCCGGCCGTACCGCGCTGTTGCAGACGCTGAAGGATTACACGCATCAGAAGAATAACGTATGGGGCATTACCGCGCGCAATCGCGAGCAGAATTTCGCGCTCAACCTGCTGATGAATGCGGACCTGGATTTTGTCACGCTCCTCGGCCAGGCCGGCACCGGCAAGACGCTGCTGACGCTCGCTGCCGGGCTGATGCAGACACTGGAATTCAAGGTCTATTCCGAGATCATCATGACCCGGGTCACGGTGCCGGTGGGCGAGGACATCGGATTTCTCCCCGGGACCGAGGAAGAGAAGATGAACCCGTGGATGGGTGCGCTCGAGGACAATCTCGACGTGCTCAACAAGACCGACGACGAGGCCGGCGAGTGGGGACGCGCCGCGACGCGCGATCTCATCCGTTCGCGCATCAAGGTGAAGTCGCTCAATTTCATGCGTGGCCGCACGTTCATCAACAAGTACCTGATCATCGACGAGGCGCAGAACCTGACGCCGAAGCAGATGAAAACCTTGATAACGCGCGCAGGGCCGGGCACCAAAGTCGTCTGCCTGGGAAACATTGCGCAGATCGACACGCCGTACCTGACCGAGGGCAGTTCCGGGCTCACCTACGTCGTCGACCGCTTCAAGGGTTGGTCGCACAGCGGCCACGTCACCTTGCAGCGGGGTGAACGGTCGCGGCTCGCTGACCACGCAGCCGAGGTGCTGTAGGTCGGAATCGGCTCCGCGACTGCGCGAGCTGCGATTGCCTGATGTCGTGGGCAATTGACTCGGCGCGTGCGGCGCCGCGCTAGTGGACCGTGACAGCCGAAGCGGTAGTGAGCGAAGCGTTCTGGCGCCGCGATCCGCGTCGAGCGCAAGGCGCCGAAGCGAAGCAAGGGTAGGTCCCCTTGCGAGCTTCGGCAACGCCGCGATCGGTGTGGAGCGCAAGCCAGACACTACCGATTTGGCTGTTACGGTCCACTATAATGCGCGCGTGAGGATATTTCCGCGCCCGCTTCGGCATCTTGGCGCCGTCATGCTGTGCGCCGCGCTCGTCGCGTGCGGCCAGGAGCCCACGCGCCCCGATCTGGCAAGGCTCTACCGCATCGGCAGCGAAGGCGCCGACACCACGCCAGTCATCGTCATTCCGGGTTTGTTCGGCTCGCGCTTGCGCGATCGCACGACGGGCGCCGAGATCTGGCCAGGTTCGACACAGATGATCCTGTTCGACGATTACCATTCGCTCCGGCTCGACTTCGACCGTACGTCGCTGAAGGTCCGTCCCGACAACAACGAGGCGTTCGGCATCACCGACGCCGCGCTGGGCCGGGATTTCTACGGGCAGATCATCGAGGCGCTGCAGCGCTTTGGCGGCTATGTGAAAGCGACGCCGGGCGCGCCCAGCGTCCCCGGCGAGCGTCGCTACTACCTCTATCCCTACGACTGGCGGCAGGACAATGTCGATGCGGCTCGCGGCCTCGACCGGCTGATCGAGACGCTGCGCCGCGACTACAACGACCCAGCGCTGCGTGTCGATATCATCGCCCACAGCATGGGTGGGCTGGTCGCGCGCTATTACCTGCGCTATGGCCCGGTCGACGTGCTCGACGGCAGCGAGCAATTGGTTACGCTTTACGGCACGACACGGGTGCGCAAGCTCATCCTGCTCGGCACGCCCAACATGGGCGCGGCGTCGGCGCTGCACGCATTCCTGGTCGGGGAGCCTATCGGCTTCAAGCACATTCCGCAGGAAGTCCTCGCCACGCTGCCGTCCGGCTACCAACTCTTCCCGCATCCGCTGGTCACCTGGCTGATCGATTCCTCCGGTGCCGCGCGCAACGACGAGCTTTTCGACGGCGAGGTCTGGCGGCGCTACCGATGGTCGATCTTCGATCCGGCGGTCGAAGCACGCATCCGCACGCAACACGGCGGGGATACCGACGCGTATCTCGCGGCGCTGCGCCGATACTTCGATTTTCGGCTTGAGCGAGCCCGCCGCTTTCTATGGGCGCTGTCGACGCCGGAGCCCGCGACGCCGATACGCTACGTGTTGTTCGGAGGCGATTGCACGCTTACCCCCGCCCGGCTCGCGCTCGAAGACGAGGCCGGGACACCGGTGGCGCGGTTGTACCCCGACGATATCCGACGCAGAATGCCCGGCGTGCGCTACGATGAGCTCATGCTCGAGCCTGGCGACGGAAAAGTAACCAAGCCATCGCTGCTCGCGCGGGAAACACTGGACCCGAGCGCGCCGCAAAACGAAGACAGCTTCATTCCCATCGCCTATTGGTTTTTTCTGTGCGAGCGCCACGATCAATTGACCGGCAACATCAACTTCCAGGACAATCTGCTCAATGTGCTGCTTACGCGAAGCTTGCCGTGGGAAATGACCGCGCCCCCGCCGTGATCGGGGCGGCCATGCATGCGAGACCAAGCCTGTGGTTTGCGAGGCGCGAAAGCGCGATTGCAGTTCGCCGTATCCTGATTTCCGCGTTCGCATGCGTGCTTTTTCTGTTGGCTGCTCCCGCAGCGGCCCAACCGACCGTGACCATCTCACCGCCGCAGGTAAAGGGCCAGGAAGGCAGTCCGTCGGTGCCGTCGACTGCAACGGACCCAGCCGCCGCCAAACGTCTCGAAGAAGAACGGCGGTTTCGAGTCAATCGCATTATCGTCGAGGGGTTTCGCGACCCCGACGATCGCCCGCCTCGATCGCAAATCCTCGAACAACGGTTTTCGGCAGAGCTGAATCGCGGCAGCCCCGAACTTGTGGCCGGAAAGGTCTACGACGGCTGCCACTTCGACGGATCTTTTTTTAGCTGCGCAGATCCGCTGAGCTCGGCGCTGAGGAATTTGCGGCACGCGCTGCGTTGACAGGCAGCACTTGTGATTTTTCTCTCTGCCTCATCCAAGCCCTTGCCGTGAAACAATCACATTCCGAATCACCTTCGGCTCTTCCATAAGCTTCTGCCAGCGAGCAGGTAATAGGCCGCCATCGACGCCTATTTCCCAGCACATGAAGCCTCGCGATTCCAGGAACTGCACCACAAAGTTCGCATCGCACTCAAACCCAGCCATCATGGCCGGACAGAACTCCATCATCATCTTCAGGTTTCGCGAGCGATCGATAATCTTGGACATACCCTTCAGCGCAAGACCTTCCGCACCCTCGATGTCCATCTTGATGACGTCGACCTTGTCGAGCTTGCCGCCAAGATAGTTGTCTAGCGAGACACACTTCACAGTTTCGCGCTCGAGTCCGGTGGGCGTATCTGAATTCGTCCCGTGCGGCCGATCCAACTCGATGTGGCCACCGCCGGACCAATGCCGGTCAAACGCCAATGTCACATCGCCATCCGCGTCACCCAGGGCAAGGTTCGCCACCGAGACGATGTCGCCAAGGCCGTTTACGCTCACCGATGCCATGATCAGGTCATAGAAGCTCTTGCTCGGCTCAAAGGCATAGACGTGGCCGCCCGGTGAAATACGCGGCGCGGCGATGAGCGAATAGAAGCCATGGTTTGCTCCGACGTCGAGCACGACGTCGCCCGGCTTGAGAAGATTGCAGAACGCGGTCGCGTAATTCGACTCCCACCAGCCGCCAAGCATCAAGTGCGTTCCGATATCCACACTGCGCGTATCCACGAAGATTTTCTGCCCCGACCTGAGATAGGTCAGAGCCCGGTGCTCTCCGAGATAGGCGACTTGCGAGAATAGAATGTCTTGCTCCGCGCCGCTTCGCTGGGTGAGCGCTTGCAAGCTCGACGCCGTGCCCTGAACAGCGATCTCGATGCGGTTGAGCCGCGACGACAGGTCGCCAGGTGGCGCAGGCTGAAGAACCCGCTGGCGCAACGCTGCAACGTCCTGCAACGCCTTCGACTCGGCGGCACGGATGAAATCATCGAAGAAATTAGGCGGTGCTGCGAAGCGAAGCTTGAGCTCGGCCTTCTCGCTCGCCAGATAGAAACGATTCATTCCGTCGAAGTAGACAAATGCATAGCCGGCATCTGTCAGCAATCGTTCCCACTTCTCGTGCTCCGGAATCTGCGTCAACGGAGCGACCGCCTCGACGACGACAATCCACGGTCGATGCTGGCTCAGCCCGGCGCCCTGCAGGACATCGGCTTCCGAACCCTCGGCGTCGATCTTGAGAAAGTGGACCTGACCTTTGACACACTCGGTCCAGATGTCCGCAAGTCGCCTTTGCGCCACTCGCCGCCGTGATGCGGTCCAACCCGCGTCGAGGTGCCTGGCTGCTATTTGCGGGTCGAGCGTCGACAAGCCTGTATCCGGGATTTCAAAAAACTCACGCTCTGTCTCCTCCACGCCAACAGCCACGCGCAGGTTGATGTCGCGCGGCCGAGCCCGGCACAGCAATTCATGGTACTTCGGGACGGGCTCGATATTGATGCCGGACCAGCCACGCTCATAAAAAGCGCGCGTTACGGAGTCGACGTCGGGATCCTGGGCGCCGACATCGATATAGAACCCTTGCGGCACGTCCTTGAGCGCACGCCACAACATCACGTCTTCGTAATTCTGCGCATACGAAATAAAGGCCATGATTCTCTTTAGGATGCTAGAGCAGTCCCAGCTCGGTGAGCCGTCCGCGCATCAATGCCGCCGCATTGGCGTGGGTAAATCGGCTTCGGATGTCGTGCTGGCCGCGCTGCGCGATCCGTGTCCTGAATTCGACATCGTCGGCGAGCCGCGCCATCCAGTGCGAGGCTTGCGCAAGATCCGGTTCTGCCCAGCGAAACCGCTCGTCATCGTAAAGATACTCGCCCTTCCGAATGGGGACGAGCCGATAATCGACCAAGCAGCTGTTGTCGGCATCCATGAACTCGAGATTTCCGGAATAGGCGGTACCGATCACCGGCTTGCCCAGATACATCGACTCGGCCAGGCCCAAGCCCAAGCCCTCGGCCCGATGCAGCGAAACGTAGGCATCCACCACGCTCTCAAGACCGAAAACCTGGTCCCGGCTGAGAAATTCATCGGTGATGATGATGCGCTCGTCCCCACCGACAAGCTCCTGTATCTCGCGCAGCTTGTCGGGGCGGTTGGCACCATTGATCGACTTGATGACGAGCCCTACGTCCTGGCGTGCGTCGGCGAAGGCGGATTTGAAGGCCGCGATGGCGCCCTCCGGATTTTTCCTCATCACGAAAGAGTTGAAATCAAAACTGAAGAGGAAAAGGAAGCGGCCTTCTGGAAGCGCGAACTCCGCGCGAGTGTACGACCGTGAGAGGTTCACTTCGATCGGTGTCGGCACCTTGGTCACCGGTTTCGATGTCACGGACCGCATCGCATCGCGGACAAACTCCGTCGCGACCCATATTTCATCCACGGCGTCGATGGCGTACAGCCACTCCCTCGGGATCCGCTCGAGCTCCCAGAACCAAAACCCTATGTTGTATCTAGGCATGGCCGTGCCTGACTTCAGCAGGTGACGGACCGGCTTCAACATGTCTGGGTTGAGGCAAAAAACCGAACACGTATGCCGCAACTCGTCGGCGATGTATGGACCCAGCGTGCGATCTGCCTGGCGGGTTTTCAGCCGCATATCCACGTCCCGCACGACGAAGGGTATCTCGCCCAGCAGACACGCCTTGGCCAACGCGCGCAGATTCTCGGCGAGGCCGAATTCTCCAAATGCAAACCCGACAAGATTGACGCCGGGAAGGGCCGCGGTGCCCGCCGTGGCCATGCGGCGTTTCGCGACTTGTCCGGCCAGCGCTTCCAGGCGCTCGAGCGGAAAGGCGAGTACGTGACCGACCTGAAAAGACTTCTTGAGAAACTGCATCCGCCAGTTGTGCAGCGACGGCGCATAAGGGTTGCGAGGCGCTGTCCCGTCGCCCGCCTTGGCATAAAACTCGGTGAACATGGCAATCTGAGCGACTTCCTGCTCCTGCCGCAACAGCGTCGATTCATCTCCGTTTGCAGCAATGCGACGCCGATACTCGGCTGTCGGAACGAACGCAGGCTCGTCGAACCACACGGCACGAAGGCTGAAGTCCCATGCGTAGAAGTGGGCCAGATCCCTGAAACCGCCCACGAAGTCGAAGAGTTGCCGGCTGAAGAAGAGATTGCCGACGGCCACAGCGACGAAAACTTGATCGATGAGCGAATAACCGATCGTGTCAGCCTCCTCGATGCGGCGAAGCGGCTCTGTCCGGCCGCTGATTGCAGAGTCGTGTTCGGTATCGATCACATGATCCGCGTCGGCGATGAAGTCGACTTTGCTGAATCCCCACGACAGCCCCCGACCAGCCACGTCGCGCACCATAGCTGCAACACGGGTTTCGCTCAGTCGATCCCGCGCGTCAAGCACGTTAACGAACTCGCCCGTTGAAGCGCGAACGCCGACGTTGATCAGCGACGCCTCCTTTAAGCCCGGAAGCGCCAACACACGGTGCGGGAACGGGCAGTCCTGGAGCATGTCCTCGATGCCCGCTGAAGCGTTCGGGTCCGCGTCTGCCGACACGACGATCAACTCGACCCTTGGATAGGTCTGTGCGTAGACCGACCTCAGAGCTTCCCGCATCCAGGACGTCGAACCCAGGCTGACGAGGATGATGCTGACCAGAGGCATGCCGCCGCTTTGCTGCTCGAGCAGGCCTGCTTGCCAGGTGCCGTAAGCGATACGCTTCGACACCGAAAAATCGCTGTCCATCCCGGACAGCGCCTGCGTAAACATGAAATTGAGATCTGTCCAAACGGCGTATTGCCCGGAAGGACTGAGGGGGATCACTTGCATCGATCTGGCCGCCGCAATGAGGTTCAGCAGCGCGTCCGCGCTCTCGCCCCGTTCGAAAGCGCAGCGCCCGAGGAGCCGCAAGGCCTCCGGATGATCTGGCGTAAGCTCGAGCGCGTCGCGACAGCGCTGTTCTGCGAACGTCAGGTCGCCGGCTTCGAGACGCTCCGCAGCCTCGTGCAGCGGGTCCGCCGAAATTCCCGGTACCTGCGCCGGCCGGCGTGGCGTCGCAACGCCAGGGGCCAAAGCTCCATGACAATCTTTATACCGTTCCCCGCTCCCGCATGGACACGCGCTGTTGCGACCGACCGTCGCCATGCCTCTAGGGCCTGTTCACACCATATGCGTGCACGCGGCGGGGGAGCGCCGGTCTCAGGGCTAGACGCGGGCGACGCGATTGGGTGGTGCCCAATAAGGAGCCCGCAACGCCGCCCTGGGGCCGGCGCTCCCCCGCCCCTTCGGGTGATCCTTCAGAAAGCCCGCAGGCCGCGTTGCAGCTCGTTGCGAGGCGGTAAGCCTCGCTTCCTCGCCGCGCCTTGCCTGCGGGCTTTCTGAAGGTCACGCGTGTACGCATATGGTGTGAACAGGCCCTAGTAGGTCCCCGCCGTGGCGAGATTTTCGAACCGCGTATTTTCGCCCAGGAAGGCAAGCCGCACCATGCCGATCGGCCCGTTGCGCTGCTTGCCGATGATGATCTCGGCCACGCCTTTATCCTGCGTGTCCTGGTTGTATACCTCGTCACGGTAGATGAACAGGATCACGTCCGCGTCCTGTTCGATCGCCCCCGATTCGCGAAGGTCGGACATCACCGGACGCTTGTTCGGACGCTGCTCCAGGCTGCGGTTCAACTGCGACAGCGCGAGAATCGGAACCTTGAGCTCCTTGGCGAGCGCCTTCATCGAGCGCGAGATTTCGGAAATTTCCGTGGCGCGGTTTTCTCCATCGCTTACTGCCTGCATCAGCTGCAGGTAGTCGACGATGATCGCGCCGAGCTTGCCGCCATATTGCCTGGCCAGACGGCGGGCGCGCGCGCGCACCTCAAGGGCGTTCATCGCCGGCGTCTCGTCGATGTGGATCGGCGCGTCGTTGAGCTTGCCCAGCGCACCGGAAAGGCGCTCCCAATCGTCGTTGGTCAAGCGGCCGGTGCGAATCTTCTGCTGGTCGAGCCGCCCGACCGAGCCCATGAGCCGCATGGCGAGTTGCGTCGCGCCCATTTCCATGCTGAAGATCGCTACCGGCATCTTCAGCACCAGCGCGACGTGCTCGGCGATATTCAGCGCCAGCGAAGTCTTTCCCATGCTGGGGCGGCCGGCGATGACGATCAGGTCGCCCTCCTGAAGACCGGAGGTCATGCGGTCCAGATCGGTGAATCCCGTCGCGATGCCGGTAACGTCGGAAGGATTGTCGCGGTTGTACAGAAACTCGATCCGCTCCACGACTTGCGTCAGCAGCGGACGGATGTCCTGAAAGCCCTGCTGTCCGCGAGCGCCATGCTCGGCGATCTCGAAAACCTTGGTTTCGGCCTGATCGAGAATCTCGCGCACGCTGCGGCCGAGCGGATGAAACGCGCTTTCCGCAATCTCTCCGCCAGCAGCGGCGAGGCGTCGCAATATTGCGCGCTCGTGCACGATCTCCGCGTAGCGGCGGATATTGGCGGCGGTGGGGACGTTCTCGACCAACGCCGCGAGATAGGTCATTCCGCCGACGTAGTCCAGCTTGTTGATCGATCCGAGCGCTTCGGCGACGGTCACCACATCCGCAGGCTTGTTGTCCGCGACGAGCTGCATGATCGCGTTGTAGAGCAGTCGATGAGCGTCGCTGTAGAAATGATCTCCGCTCAGGAAGTCCGCGATCCGGTCGGCGGCGCCATTGTCGAGCAGCAAGCCCCCGAGCACCGACTGCTCCGCCTCGATCGAATGCGGCGGAAGCTTCAGAGCCTCAATTTGAGTATCGTTGGGCATGCGAGGGAACGTCGGGAGCGCTGCAGTTACATCTTAGCGCGCTATGCCTGCTGGTTGGCGAGATATCAGCGAGCACAATGGCGCAGTGCACGGGTGCGGCGAAAGTAAAAAAGGGCCGTTGCCGGCCCCTTGCTCGTTTTGCCAACCGCCCCTAACGAAAGCCGTCAGGCGGCCTGATTGCCGGTGGTATCGCCCAGCACGGTGACCGTGATGTGCGCCGCGACGTCGGTGTGCAACGCGATGGTCAAGGGGAAGTCGCCTACGTGCTTCAGCGGACCTTCCGGCATGCGTACCATGGACTTTTCGACGGTGTGGCCGAGTCCTTGCAGCGCTTCGACGACGTCGACGTTGGTCACCGAGCCGAACAAGCGGCCGTCGACGCCCGCTTTCTGCGTCACTTGTATCGTCACGCCCTCGATCTTTTCGGCCTGCGCTTGCGCTTTTGCCAGCCTTTCGCCGGCGGCTTTTTCCAGCTCGCCGCGCTTTGCTTCCAGCAGCTCGAGATTCTCCGGCGTCGCGCGCTTGGCCTTGCCTTGCGGGATCAGGAAATTCCGGGCGTATCCCTGCCTCACCTTGACCACTTCGCCGAGGTCACCGACGTTAACGACTTTTTCCAGCAATATGACCTGCATGGCTGCTCCTGTCAGTGCAAATCGGTGTATGGCAGCAGCGCCAGGTAGCGTGCGCGCTTGATCGCGGTCGACAGTTGCCGCTGATAGCGGGCCTTGGTGCCCGTAATCCGGGCCGGCATGATCTTGCCGTTTTCCTGGACAAAATCCTTCAGGATGTCGATGTCCTTGTAGTCGATTTGCTTGACGCCCTCGGCGGTAAATCGGCAGAACTTCTTGCGCTTGAACAGGTTGTTGCCGCGTTCGCGCTTCTTGCCATCCTTGCCTTTACCTTTACCTTTGGCGTTTCTTCCCATGGGACGGGGCATGTCAGTTTCCTTCGTTAGTTTCCGACTTCAGATCGAATTCGTTTACGTGCAGCGCCACGGTGATGCCGGTGCGGTAGCGGCGAGCAAGAAAGCCGGTGCAGCGGATCTGCGCGCCTGGCGCGACATCGGCGATTTTCCTTGCCAGCGGACCCAGGGCGACCGCGGCGAGCTCGCATGCCACCCGGCGTTCGCTGCCCGCCTCGACTTGCGTCGATTCGTGCGCGAGCTCGAAATCGAGCGCCGGCACGCCGGCAGGCGTGAAGCGCAGCGAGCCCATCGACTGCAGGCGCGCGTCGAGCGTCACCGAGTTGGCCTCCATCCGCTAGAGCGTCAGGTCGGCGCGGGCGTCGGCTCGACTTCCGCCGGCGCGGCGGCAGGCGCAGCGACCGGTGCCGCGACAGGTGCCGCCGCCACCGTCCCGCCAGGGGACAGCGAGCGGGATTTTTCTTCCTTCATCATCGGCGACGGGGCGACCATTGCCTCGGGCATCGCGACGATCAAGTGGCGCAGCACCGCATCATTGAACTTGAACGCGTGCTCGAGCTCGGTCAGGGTCGGCGCGTCGCACTCGATGTTCATGAGCACGTAGTGCGCCTTGTGAACCTTGGCGATCGAATAGGTGAGCTGCCGCCGTCCCCAATCCTCGAGGCGATGGATCCTGCCGCCGGGAGCGGTGACCATCGAGCGGTAGCGCTCAACCATCGCGGGCACCTGCTCGCTCTGGTCGGGATGAACGATAAATACGATTTCGTAGTGACGCATGCAGATCGCTCCTTGTGGACGTTGGTTGGGCAACGGTCGATGCAGTTGCCGGCGGCCTCCCCGTCTGCGGCGGGTGAGGCAAGGAACCTGAAATTATATTATGAATCGCCAGATAAGACAATGGCTTAGGATCGTCGGTAGTGCATGAGGCAGAACCGGCCCGTCCGGGCCGCGGTTGCCTGAGGCTTAGCCTGGCGGAAGGGGGACGGGCGCGGGGACCGGTGTCGTTCCAGCGGTCTGATTCGCCGCGGCCGCAGCCGCCAGAGCCGAATCGCGCTCACCCTTTGGCAGTGCCGCGAGCGCCTTGACGTGGACGTAGAACCGGCTAAGGTCGCCGCCATTCGCGGCCAGCAAGGCGTGGAACTCCGGCACTTTTTGAGTATAGAGACCGACCGCGGCCAGATTCGCGTTGCTGGGACCTTGCGCGAACCAGCTGTCATACGCGGCAAAGCCACCCCATTCTTTTTTCAGCGCGTCGTACGAAGCACGCATCGACGCAAACGCGACGGCCTTGTCGGCGCGCTTCTCTTCGACGCTGGCGGGACTTGCGTAGAGCGTCACGAGCTCGGTGCGCACGCGGCCGACCAGGGTCCGGAATCCGTCACGATAGCGTTGGCTGGTGTTGAACTGTGACGCCAGCGCCGGATCGTTCTGCGCCGCGAGCCAGCGGCCAATCCCCTCCTCCTCGACCGCCACGGCAAAAGACTCGTTGAATACCGTGTCGTCTTTCGCATACGCGACCTGGTGCGCAAGCTCGTGAAAGATCAGACGCGCGACCTCCGTATCGGGATAGCGGATGACTGACGACAGCATCGGATCGTTGAAATAGCCGAGCGTCGAATACGCGGGCACGCCTCCGACGTAGACGTCGTCGCCGGTCGAGGCAAGCTGCGATGCTTCGGCGCGGGCCGCGGCCTCGTCGAAATATCCACGGTAGTTCACGCATCCGGCTACTGGGAAACACCATTGGCGCGGCTCGAGCGAAAGCTCCGGCGTGGCGAATACGTTCCAGAGAACGAATCGCCGCCCGAGGTCGGTGTAGCTCCGATAACTCAAGTTGTCGGGCAGGGCGAGCTCGCGGCTCGCGTATTCGCGAATCGCCAGCACCCGTTCGAGCTTGCGTTTCAAGGCCGGGTCCTCGGTGGTGGCGAGGATGGCCGGAATCGGCCGGGCGCGTTCCATCAAATCGAGCTGACCGCGAATGCCTTGCCAGTAATAGCCGGCGGCCGTGCATCCGCCCAGCAACGACAGAAGCAGCAGCGCCGCTACCGCGCGAAGCGGCCTTCGCGCGATGCGCTGCGACCGCACCGTGGGTGTTTGGCTATCCATCGAACGGATGAGTGCTCAATCTCGTAAAAGTACTATAGTAAACGCATCCCACTGGCGGAAGCACGGCCATGCCTTCCTTGTTCGTCCTGTCACTGTTGACCCTGGTTTTGCTCGGCCATTACAGCAACGCGGAAGCGACGATGGTCAAGTGTCAAGGCGACCACGGGAGCGTGATCTATCAGGACACGCCTTGCAAACCCGGTATGGAATTGCGAAACCTAGATACTGACCCCGCGACGGTCAGCGTGGTTCCCTGGTCATCGGCCGCTACAACGCCGCCGGCGGC
>Ga0066793_10000828_pt1 | contig 12980 bp, 10 predicted proteins | sample PersoiDNA2013189_FD_83876 | JGI IMG/M metagenome (GOLD analysis project Ga0066793, IMG submission 83876) | Permafrost soil microbial communities from the Arctic, to analyse light accelerated degradation of dissolved organic matter (DOM) -... | ecosystem: Environmental > Terrestrial > Soil >...
GATGAAAAGCTCGGCGGCCTCGTGATTGCCGGGTGCCTCCAGCACCAGCGAGCCCGAGTTTATCGCCTCGGGGTGCTGGCCCCGCAGGAAGTACTTCACGTCGCTCACGTTCTCCGGCGGCCACTGCTCGGCGGTCGCCATCTTCCTGCTCCAGGGCTCGTAGTACTTGACCGCCGGCTCTTTGTCTATGCCGTTGTCCTTGTCGCCCTTCAGCCAGTAGTCGAACCAGCGGCGGGCGTCGTCCCAGATCATGTTGGGGACGAAGACGTCGCCCCTTCCCGCGTCAAAGCCGTGGATGCCATTGGCCATCACCAGCTTCTTGGGCACGTCGAGCTTCTTGTAGAAGTCGAGGATCTGGTTCGGCTCGAAAAGGTCGTCGTTCCAGGAGTGGACGATGAACATCGGGCAGGTGACCTTGTCCACGTCGTGGATGGCCGAGCGCGCCTTCAGCTCGTCGCTCACCGCGGAGAGGTCGTGCTCGACGATGACGGACTTGAGCCAGCGCACCAGGTCGTTCTTCAGGTTGAACTTGAGCGCCCAGAACGAGCCGATGAAGAGGACGATGCTCCAGACCGCCTTCCAGCAGCCGTTGGGGGTCAGCGCGAAGTTGAGGTCGGTCCAGCCGTTCATCGGCGCGGCCGCCTTGATCCGGGGGTCGCGCGTCGCGGCCAGGAAGCTGTGCCCGCCGCCGTAGGAGACGCCGGTGATGCCGATCCGCTCAGGGTCCACCGGGATGCCGGACTCCGGGCTGCACATCCAGGTGATCATGTCCTCCAGGTCGCAGAGCTCCCGGTCGGGCGCGGCGCAGGACACCTCGCCACCGGAGCTCCCCCACCCGCGGCAGTCGTAGGTCAGGACCACGTAGCCGTTGCGGGCGAAGCTTGGCGCGTAGAGCAGGTCGCACTGGATGCGCCAGCCCATCCAGGAGTGGACCATGATGACCGCCGGGAACGGCCCCTCGCCCGTGGGGACGAACACCGTCGCTGTGAGCGGGATGCCGTCGCCGGTCTGCACCACCCGCCTCTGCCGGTGGTAGGGCGCGGCCTCCTCGAGCTTGCGGTCCGCCTCGAGGAGCTTGTCCTCCCTCTGCCTCATCGCCTTGATCACGCTGTAAACGGCCTTCGCCACCAAGCTCAAGGGCAGCACGGCCAAGAACAGAAGGCGGCGCAAATGCTTGTATCGGTTTTTCTTTTCCACTAACACCTCCAGGAATGCTGACTCAGAAGAGTCTATAACAACGGGGGGCAAAAGGGGCAGTACTGAGAATAGGTAGGCGTGAATGGGAGGCGTGAATGGGAGGCGGCTGGGTGAGCCTTTTGCTCGCTGGTCCTCGCGTTGCGATGTCAGCAGACTCTCAATGCTCCCGGAACGCTGCGAATCGCTTGCAAAAGGCTCACCCAGCCCCCGTGGGGACTTCCCCCCAACAATAATAAGAAATTCTAAGATGACTGCTGACCAGTAGGAATCATCACTGACGTGTAATCGATGATAGTTGAAATATGGCTTCGCGGGGGTCAGACCCCGTAACTTGCGTTCTTTGTTGCAAAGGGGATAGGCCCCTTTTTGCGTTTGGCGGTCTAGCAGATGCGGGGAAGCTGCTCGCCCGAGGGCATTCTCAAGAGCCTGCTCGAGCCCATCGCACCGGTGAGGCTCACGCGGCCCGCCTTGCCGGCGCCCGCGGAGCCGATGACTGCGGCGTCTCTGCCGAGGGGATGTGCCTTCATGGCCCCGAGCACGGCGGCCGCATCCCCGGGCGCCACCGCCGCCAGCAGCTTGCCTTCGTTTGCCACGTACAGCGGGTCGAGGCCGAGCACCTCGCAGATCGCGCGGACCTCCTCGCGCAACGGCACGGCCGGCTCGTCGACCTCGAGCGAGACCCCTGAGCAGGACGACATCTCCTTCAGCGCCGCGGCCAGCCCTCCCCGTGTGGGGTCGCGCAGCGCGTGCACCCGGCCCGCCGCCAGCATGTCGGAGACCAGCCCGGCGAGCGGGGCGCAGTCCGAGTCGAGGGCGACCTCGAAGGCGAAGTCGCCGCGGTCTTTGAGCACCGCCATCCCGTGGTCGCCGATGTATCCGTTGATGAGGAGCGCGTCTCCCGGCGCGACCCGCGTGATGCTCACGTTTGTGCCGTCCGGTATGACGCCCACGCCCGCGGTGTTGATATAGACGCCGTCAGCCTTGCCCTTCTCCACCACCTTGGTGTCGCCAGCCACGACCTTCACCGAGGCGTCGCGCGCCGCTGACGCCACGGAGGCGAGCACGCGCTCGAGGTCGTCGAGCGGAAGCCCTTCCTCCAGGATGAGCCCCAGCGTCAGGTACAGAGGCCGCGCGCCGACCATCGCGAGGTCGTTGACAGTGCCGCATACCGCGAGCTTACCGATGTCGCCCCCGGAGAAGAACAGCGGCTTGACCACGAACGAGTCGGTGGTGAAGGCGAGCGTGCCCGGCGGCACCTCCAGTATGGCGGCGTCCTCGGCCGCGTCCAGCGTCTGCCCGCCGAGCGCGGGAAAGATCATGTCGCGCAGGAGGTCCTGCATCCGGGTTCCTCCGCCGCCGTGCGCCATCGTGACCACGTCACCGGCCAATGTCCGCGCCCTCCCCTCGCTCGTCGGGGCCCTCGCTCTCGCTGTAGAGGTAATATGATGCGCAGGTGCCCTCACTCGAGACCATGCAGGGCCCGACCGGGTTGTCCGGTGTGCAGCGCCCGCCGAAGAACGGGCAGTCCATCGGCTTGATGCGCCCGCAGAGGATCTCGCCGCACCTGCAGCCCTTCGAGCGGGTGGGCTCGGGGAGCTCGACCTCCCACGTCCCGGCGTCCATGGCGGCGAACTCCTCGCGGATCGCGAGCCCGCTGCCGGGGATGGTGAACAGCCCGCGCCACTGCGCGTCGCACGGCTCGAACACCTGGCTCATGACCTCGAGCGCCCGCGGGTTGCCCTCGGGCCGCACCGCGCGTGCATACTCGACCTCGAGCGATGCCCCCGAAGCGCCCATCTTCAGCAGCCGCAGTATGGCCTGCAGGATGTCGGTCACCTCGAAGCCGGTCACCACGCAAGGCATCGAGAACTCCACAGGAAGGAAGGCGTAGGCGTCGCTCCCGATGATGACGCTCACGTGGCCCGGCAGGATGAAGCCGTCGACGTCGAAGTCGTCGAGCCCGACCAGCGCTCTCAGCGCGGGTGGAACCAGCTTGTGGAAAGAGAGCACCTGGAAGTTGTCTATACCCTGCCTGCGTGCCTCCAGCATCGTGCCGGCGACCGCCGGCGCCGTCGTCTCGAAGCCCACTCCCAGAAACACTACTTGAGAGCCGGGCTCCTCGGCGGCTATGGCCAGCGACTCCAGCGGCGAATAGACCACACGGACCCGGGCCCCCCTGGCGCTTGCCGAGGCCAGCGAGTCCTCCGTCCCGGGCACCTTCATCATGTCGCCGAAGGTGGTCAGTATGACCCCGGGCTTCTTGGAGACCGCGATCGCCCTGTCGATGTCGGCGTCCGCGGTTACGCAGACCGGGCAGCCCGGCCCGCTGATGAGGTCGATGCCCGGCGCGAGCAGCGGCCTCAGGCCCGCCCGGGAGATCGCCATGGTGTGGGTGCCGCACACCTCCATGAAGGTGCCGCGCGCATCGAGCGCGTCTATCTCGCGCAGCAGCTCGCGCGCCGCGGCCGGCACGCGGAACTCGTCAATGTATCTCATTGAACCCGGCCTCCTGCTCGAGGCGGGCGAGCTCCTGGAGCAGGTCCATCGTCTTTTGAGCCTCGCCCTCGTCGACCTTGTCTATGGCGAAGCCCGCGTGCACCAGCACGTAGTCGCCCACCGCCACGTCGTCTACCAGCATCAGGCTCACCTGCTTGCGCACTCCGCCGATCTCGATGACGGCCAGGTTCGGTTCATCCAGCTCGATCACTATGGCCGGTATGGCCAGGCACATGTCTCCTCCAGAGTTCGTCTGCTTCAGTCGCGGTCTTTCACGAGAGCCTCGCGGCCACCACCGCCTGCCCCAGAGAGACGCCCCCGTCGTTGCACGGCACGCGACCGTGCACCATCACGGCGAGCCCGCTCGAGGTCAGGCCGTCTACCGCCCAGGTCGCGAGCATCTCGTTCTGGAAGACGCCTCCCGAGAGCGCGACCCTGCCCAGTCCGGTCGCGTCGGCTATCGCCTCACAGGTCTCGATGATCGCGAGCGCCATGGTCGCGTGGAACTTGCCCGCGACCTCGGCCGGCGCCTTGCCGCTGTCGATATCGATCAGCATCTCGCGGAACACGGGCCGGGTGTCGACGACCCACGGCTCCGCGCTCCTGTCGAGGATGAAATTGTAATACTCCCGGATGTCGCGCGCGACCGCCTCCAGCTCGCAGGCCGCCTGCCCGTCGTAGGACGCCTCGCCGCGAAGCCCGGCAAGCGCGGCCGCCACGTCGAACAGCCTGCCCGCGCTGGAGGTGATCGGAGTGTTCACTTTGTTCTTGACCTGGAAGACCAGCGATGCGGCTTCGGCGTCGTCGATGTCGAACCTGGCGCGCAGCCTCTCCATCGCGGTCTCCTCGTCCTCGAACAGCTCACTCATCACGCCGTACACCATGCGGTAGAGCCGGTATATGCAGGCGTCCGCGCCCGGCATCGGGTACCGGTAAAGGTGAGCCGCGCGGCGGAAGGAGGTCTCGTCGCACACCAGGAACTCGCCGCCCCACACGGTCCCGTCCGTGCCGTATCCGGTGCCGTCCCAGGCGACGCCGATGACCTCTCCGGAGGCCGCGTTGTCGGCGAGACAGCTGACTATGTGGGCGTGGTGGTGCTGCACCCCTACCATCGGCAGGCCGAACTCCGGCGCCATCTGCGTGGTGAGGTAGTCCGGGTGCAGGTCGTGCGCCACCACCTCCGGCTCCAGCGAGAAGAGCCTCAGCACCGCGGCCAGCGCCTCCTCGAAGTGCTCCACCTCGCCCTCCGACTCCATGTCGCCGATGTGCTGGCCCATGAACGCCTGCTCGCCCCGCAGGACGCAGAAGGTGTTCTTGAGCTCCGCGCCCAGCGCGAGCACCTGGACGTCGGCCGGCGGCGTGATCCGTATCGGGTAAGGCGCGTAGCCTCTCGCCCTCCTGACCGGGTACTCCGCCCCCCGGAAGACGCGGCTGACCGAGTCGTCGTAGCGCACCAGTATGTCGCGGTCGTGCAGGAGGAAGTGGTCCGCGATGTCGCCGAGCCTTTTCATCGCCTCGTCATTCTCTATCGCGATCGGCTCGTTGGAGATGTTGCCGCTGGTCATGACCAGCGGCCTGCCGGCCCCGGCCAGGACCAGGTGGTGAAGCGGGGTGTAGGGAAGGAAGACCCCCTGCCGGTCGAGCCCGCCCGCGACCTCGCGGGACAGTGGCGAGCCCTCCAGCTCCTCGAGGAGCACGATCGGCCGGCGCGGGCTTGCCAGCAGCCGCTCCTCCTCTTCGCTCACCTGGCAGATCGCGCGCGCCTCGCCCACGTCCGAGACCATCACCGCCAGCGGCTTGCCGTACCTGCGCTTGCGCTCGCGCAGGCGCGCCACGGCCTCGTCGTCCGTCGCGTCGCATGCCAGGTGAAACCCGCCCAGGCCTTTGATGGCGACGATCCCACCTTCGCTGAGCAGCCTGGCGGCCTCACTGGCGGCCTCGCCCTGGATCCTTGCTCCCTTGCGGTCGACCAGCCACGCCCTGGGCCCGCAGGCCGGGCAGGCGTTGGGCTGGGCGTGAAAGCGCCGGTCGGACGGGTCGGCATATTCGGCCGCGCACTCGGCGCACATCTCGAAGGGGCTCATCGACGTCAACGGCCTGTCGTAGGGGGTGTCGCGGATAATCGTGAACCGGGGGCCGCAGTTGGTGCAGTTGATGAACGGGTAGCGGTGGCGCCTGTCCGCGGCGTCGAACAGCTCGCGGACGCAGTCGTCGCAGGTGGCCAGGTCCGGCGAGATCAGCACCTGCTTGCTGCCTTCCGCGTCGCTGGGGGCGATCTCGAACGGGCCGGTCGCGATCTCGTCGGCCGAGGTCACGTTCACGCGCTCGACCAGCGCGGCGGCCGGCGCCTCGTCCTTCAAGGCCTTGAGGAACAGGAAGAGGCTGTCGCCGTCCCCGTTGGCGAGGATATCGACCCCCTGGGTGTTGTTGGAGACTCTCCCGCTGATGCCGTAGTCGTTGGCGATCCTGTACACGAAGGGGCGGAACCCCACTCCCTGCACGATGCCCGAGACCTGTATCCTGAGGCTCCTCATGAGCCGACGCCCGGACCTTCCCGCTCCAGCTCCGCGAGCACCAGGTCGCACACCTCGGGGATGACAGCGGCCACCTTCTCGGTGAGCTGGTCGCCGAACTCGACGTTGTCGACCTGGATGGCGAAGATGACGACCTCCTCGGGACACTGCCCCATCAGCCTGGAGGTCATGATGAGCTCGTAGAGCCCGAAGTCGTGGACGGACACGGAAAGCGCGGCCTTCTGCTTGACCTCCTGTGGCGTGAAGCGGAACACGGCCCCGGGCTCCTCGCCGCAGTCTATGGCGTCGACGAAGATCGCCTTGCTCGGTCCGTCAAGGAAGTTGAACAGGTCGGCGCAGTAGACGCTCCCCTCCACCAGCTCGACGCCGGAGGGCACCCTGCCCTCGAGGCTCCTTATCACGTGAAGGCCCGCGCCGTCATCGCTCTTTATCAGGTTTCCGATCCCGATGATTACTACATCAGACAATAGAACCGCCTGGGTGTCCCGGCCTGGATGGCTCCTGCAGCGCTTATCGCGGCTTTAAGAATACACGAAAACCGGTATGACGTGACACGCGCAAAACAGGGGTCAAACCTCTTTTTTGCATCTATGCAAAAAGGGGACAGTCCCCATTTTGCATGAAGGTGCCAGTCCGCATCATGTATTTACGCCGAAAAGAAGTTGCGCCCCCGGGGATGCCGGAGGCGCAACAGTCTGTCTATCAGTATCGTGGATCGCTAAGCCTTCTCCTGGACCGGCTTGGGCGCCGGGGCGGGCTCGGCATAGATCGGCACCTTGTTGAACCAAGGCTTCTTGACCTCGCCGAACTTGGGCTCGGCGACGTACCGGTCGATCACCAGCGTACCCACGTTCCAGAGCAGGATGGATATCGCCACGCCCTCGGGCAGCGGGCTCACCAGCCTGATAAGGGCAATGAAAACGCCTATTCCAAGCCCATAGATCCACTTCCCTCGTCTGGTCATCGGACTCGTGGTCCAGTCTGTCGCCATGAAGAAGGCGCCCAGCCAGATGCCACCTCCGAGCAGCTGGTACAGCGGATGGTTCCACGTCACCAGCATGATGAAGATGAAGGCGGCGAATATGCCGACCGGTATGCGCCAGTCGATCGTCCTGCGGTACAGAAGGAACGCGGCGCCGATCAGCAGGGCCAGTATCGAGACCTCGCCGAGGCTGCCGGATTTGAAGCCCAGCGCCATCGACCAGAAGGACGGCCTTCCGTTCGAGACGAGCCAGGTCGCTCCAACCGGAGTTGGGCCGGTCACCGTGCTGACGAGCATCCTGCCACTCTTAAGAAGCGAGAGCGGTGTGGCGTTCGTGACCGTATTGACGTAGAGCTTCCCGCCGAGCCCCTGGTACACTACCCTGCCGGACACGGCGTTGTTGATGACGGTCTGCACGGGCGTGAAGAACCCGGTCGCCCGCCAGAAGAAAGGCTTTACGAACTTGGTCGTATACAGCGCCAGCGGCGAGATCATCAGCGCCACGCGCCCGAACAGCGCGGGGTTGAAGATGTTCTTGCCCAGCCCTCCGAACAGCTCCTTCGCGACCGCGACCGCGAGGAAGGCGCCGATTGCCACGACCCAGAGGGGCGTGGTCGGCGGCAGCAGGAACGCGAATAGGATTCCCGTCACCATAGCGCTCATGTCGCGTAGAGAATGAGGCCTGCGAAGGATCGCGCGCATGATCAGCTCTGAAAGAGCCGCGACTATGCACGAGACCAGCATCACGTAGAAGGCCTGGAACCCGAACACGATAATCGCCATGATGGCTGCCGGGGTGAGCGCGATCAGGACGTCGGCCATCCCGCGCTCGATCGTCTGCCCTTTCTCATGGAGATGGGGGGAGACTGTATACATGAATTTTTCTGCCACTTTCACCCCTCCCTATCTCTTCTTCAAAGCCGCGATCTCGGCTTTAGCTTTTCTTACGTACTGTACGTGAGGGATGTAAGCCGGGCAGGTGTACGAGCAGCAGCCGCACTCGAAGCAGTCCATCGCGCCCCACAGCTCCGCCTTCGCCCAGTCTTCCTTCTGTACAGCTTCCACAATGTAGTTCGGCATCAGGTACATCGGGCACGCCGCGACGCACTTGGTGCACCGCACGCATCCGTGCTCTTCCCGGATATCCACCAGTTCGTCCGTCAGGACGAGCACTCCGGAAGATCCCTTCACCACGTTGGCGATGGGCTCTTCCTGCGCGAAGCCAGTCATCGGCCCGCCCATTATGAGCTTGACCGGTCCATCCGTCGTGCCGCCCGCGGCCTCGATCAGCGCCGCCACCGGCGTTCCGATCTTGGCGAGGAAGTTTGACGGGTTCTTGATGCCCTGACCCGTCACGGTGAGCACCCTCTCGTAGAGCGGCTTGCCCGTGGACGCGGCCTCGTGCATGGCAACCGCGGTCCCCACGTTCTGGACCAGGCAGCCGACCTCGGCAGGCAGCTTGCCCGGCGGGACCTTCCGCCCCGTCACAGCGCTGATGAGCTGCTTCTCCGCGCCCTCGGGGTACTTGACCTCGAGGATCTCGACCTCGATGTTGGGCTCGCCCGATGCAGCGGAGCGGACCTTCTCGACGGCGTCCATCTTGTTCGCCTCGATGCCGATCACGCCGCGCTCGGCGCCGACGCCCTTTATGAACAGCTTCAACCCGGCGACCAGGTCGGCCGGCCTCTCCAGCATCAGCCTGTGGTCACAGGTCAGGAACGGCTCGCACTCACACGCGTTGATGATCACCACGTCGACCGGTTTGTCCTTGGGTGGGCTCAGCTTGACGTGCGTCGGGAACGCAGCGCCTCCCATCCCCACCAGGCCGGCGTTCTTGGCGATCGCCTTGATGTCGTCCGCGCTGAGCTCGTCAACAGACTTGCCCGGCTTCGGCTCCCACTTGGGCTGGTTCGCGTCGGTGGTGATGACCACGCTCTTCACCTTAGCACCGGTGAAGTTCGGGATGTCCTCGATGGCCTTGACGACGCCGGCGACCGAGGAGAACACCGGGGCGGACACGAATGCTTCGGTCTCCCCGATCTTCTGTCCCACCGACACCCTGTCCCCCACGGAGACGAGCGGGCTGTTGGGAGCGCCAATGTGCTGATTCAACGGAATTGTCACTTCAGCAGGAACAGGCGCCTGTTCGATAGCTTTCCCGGAGGCAAGTTGCTTGTTGTAAGGTGGGTGGATGCCTCCTTTGAAGCTTTTATAGCGTGTTTTTGCCAATCAGACCACCTTCCTACTCGGACTTCTTGACTACGACCCTGGGGAAGCGTGAAGACGCGGCCCAGCGAGCGTAGAGGTAGATTACGTTGACCAGCACCAGGATCCACAGGAATATCTCGTACATCTTGAATATCCCGGCCACCCCGCCGAATGCGTTCACCATGCCGTGCAGCCAGCCGAAAGGTACGTTCACTGCATATGTCAGGAACCAGAACCAGATGGCTAGTATGGCCAGCACGATCCTGAAGGCGCCAAGCGGCTCGTTCCAGCCCTTGGGCCTTCCGATCAACGCGTAATACAGGTAGACGACCGAGATGAGCGCGAACGCCCACACCACGAGCCAGTTAAGGTCTCGCATGAGCGCCATGCTCCAGGGGTACCTCCAACCCGAAGTGAAAGCGTGAAACAGGTAGAACCCCGAGTAGAGCGTCAGCGCAAGCACGCCGAGGTATGCCCAGTACATGGACTTTGCCGGTCCTGGAATAAAGACCTTCTTCTCCTTCACACGGACACCCCCTTAGACTACTCGGAATTCTTTGACGCTGTTGTTCTCGGGATGGATTATATGCACCGCGCAGGCGAGGCAGGGGTCGAACGACCGCACGCACCTGACGACGTTGATCGGGTTGTTGACGTCGGGCACCGGGATGCCGATGAGAGAGGTCTCGATCGGTCCCCTGATGCCGCTCTTGTCGCGGGGCGATGCGTTCCACGTGGTGGGCACGACCGCCTGGTAGTTCCCGGTCTTTCCGCCGCTGATGGTGATCCAGTGCCCGAGCGCCCCGCGAGGACCTTCCACCAGTCCCATGCCGTTGGAGCTGTTCGGGATCTGCTTGCCCTTGGGGTCCCAGATGTCGCTGCCGATTCCCAGCGTGAGCTGGTCCAGCCACTTGTCCATCTCCAGGGCCACGAGCAGGGTCTCCACCGCGCGCGCGCCGATTCTCGGGATGATCCCGAACTTCACGGGCGGCGTCAGTACGCCGAGGGCGGCGGCCAGTGCCATGAACACCGGGTCCTTCTTGACCAACTGGCGCGCCAGCGGGCCGACTTCCATCGGCTTGCCGTTATAGCGCGGAGCTTTCAGGAACGAGTACGCTCCCGACTTGGTGACCTGGGGCTCGGTCTTGCCCACTGCGGGCTTGAGCCCTTCGGTCGAGTCGTTGTAGTAGGAGTACTTGACCGACTCTGCTATCTGCTGGTTGTTGAACGCGCTGGGCGTCAGTTTGTAGTTCTCGATGACGCCCGACGGGAAGTACTTCTCCGACCCGGACTGGTTCTCGTCCATCCCACCATAGGCGATGAAGTTGCCGCCCGAGTCGCCGGCCTTGATGAACGCCGAGTAGGCCGGCATCGTCGCGATGGCCTTGACGTCCGCCACGTACACGTCGGCGATCCAGGCCTGCAGGTCGTGCAGCCTCGAGCGGAACGCCGCGATGTTGGAAAGCGTTGGCGGAGTGGTCACTCCACCCGGGATCGTGCCCACGAACGAAGGCATGCGGCCGTAGTAGATGGTCAGCATCTCCTGGGCCTTCTTGCGCATCTCGAACGCCTGCACGTAGTGTCCCACCAGCTCGGTCGCCAGGTTGGCGTCGCCCGGTCCTCCCGGCTCGCCGATGTAGTCCGGCGACGCGTAGCGGGGCAGGAACGGGTACAGGTCGTTGTTCTTCGCCAGGACGGCGATGTTGGCCTGCAGCAGCTTGAGCGCCGGATCCGCGCCTGTGTACTTCAACACCGCGGTGACATCGACGTAGTCGAGCGCCACTAGGTGGTAGAAGTGCAGTATGTGCGACTGGATGAAGTTCGCGCCCAGTGCCAGGTTTCGGATCAGCCTCGCGTTGTTGGGAAGTTTTACCCCCATCGCCGAGTCGAGGCTGTAAGAAGCCGCTGTGCCGTGCACCAGCGGGCAGACGCCGCATATGCGCTCCATGACCTGCTGCGCGTCCCAGGGATGCTTCCCTTGGATGAGCATCTCATAGCCGCGGAACATGGTGCCCGATGACCAGGCATCTGTGACCACGCCATTGGAGACCTCTACGTCGATGCGCAGGTGGCCTTCAATCCTGGTTACGGGGTCAATGCTTATAACTTGCGCCACTATTTCTCACCACCTTCGGCCTCTTCAGGCTTGCTTCCTAGTTGTTTGTACAGGTAATGGGCCCCTACGCCGACCGCGGTAGCGCCGGCGGCCACCCACCCGAGTACGTCCGTCGATGGCGAGATGCCCGCGAAGTTGACGTTGGGCAGAGGCTGGTAGAGCGGGGACAGGTCCTTGTAGAACTCGGGTGATGCGCAACCGTGGCACGGGCCATTGGCGCCCACGCACCAGTTGACCGCCGAGTTCCAGCGGCGGGTCGGGCAGTCAGCGTAAGTGACCGGCCCTTTGCAGCCCTGCTTGAACATGCAGAGCTTCATGTCGGGGTTCTGGTCGTTCCAGTCCTCCAGGAAGAGGCCCGCGTCGAACGCGGCGCGCCTCTCGCAGTTCTCGTGGATGAGCTGGCCGAAGAACGTCTTCGACATCAGGTTGCTGTTGAGGTCCAGCGGCTTGCCTCCCGGGAGCACCTTCAGGGCGATCAGCGCCTGTAGCGCGGTCCCCAGGAACCAGTCCGGATGAGACGGGCACCCGCCGACGTTGACCATCGGCTTCTTGGGGTCGATCTGCGCGACAATGTCGCTCACCTTGGTCGAGCCGGTGACACTCGCGTTGGCCGCGGGTATCCCGCCGAACGACGCGCAGTTGCCGTTCGCGATGACGGCCGCCGCGCCGGGCACGAGCTCCTGCATCCACTCGTGGACCGTCTTGTCTCCGGGAACCTGAACGGAGGTCCCATCCAGGTTCTTCTTCTTCGTGTCGCTCAGGCCGAAGCTGCAGTAATCGCCGTTCTCGCTGAGAGGAATCGGACCCTCGACCACGAGGACGTAGATACCCTTCCCGGCCTTGGCCGCGGCTACAGTGTCGTTGATCGCCTGGATCGCCGTCTGTCCGGTACCGCCCATCACGTTCGGATGATAGCGAACAGAGAGCTTGTCGAGCACTACCTCCGCGACTCCCGGATAGTTGGAGTTCAGGAACGAGATGGAGCACCCCGTGCAGTTCTGTCCCTGTATCCAGATTATCGGGGGTTTCCCGCTGGTGGAAAGCTGCTCTAGCGCTTTCGCCAGTTGCGGGATCATCGCTTCCGACAGGCCTAACAGGGCCGCCGTTGCGCCAGCGTGCTTCAAGAACTGGCGCCTGGTTACCATTTTACCCGTCAAGAACCTTCACCTCCTGATGGTCTGACACGTTTGCTAATTCTTATTCCGCCTGCTCGCGCAGGGATAAGGACAAATGGAAATTGATGCTGAGCCCTTAAATGCAGATTGTATGTCCGAGCCAAAAGTCAAAATAAAGCGGTCCCTTAAATTTTATCGAAGCACGTCGACCAGATGCCGAAGGAAGTGCTCGCCATCTCCACCTTGGGGAACCCATCGCCCCTCAAATCGCACGATTATAATCATTAGAAGCGCGTTCTTGTCAACACGTCCCACGTCCATCTGGCAAGACC
>Ga0066793_10000829_pt1 | contig 12980 bp, 12 predicted proteins | sample PersoiDNA2013189_FD_83876 | JGI IMG/M metagenome (GOLD analysis project Ga0066793, IMG submission 83876) | Permafrost soil microbial communities from the Arctic, to analyse light accelerated degradation of dissolved organic matter (DOM) -... | ecosystem: Environmental > Terrestrial > Soil >...
CTTCAATTTCAGAACGCCCATGATGTAGTCGAGTTCGCGGACGGCGATTTCCGGCTCCTGCAAGGTCACAACGCCGAGCCCGACAAAGCGGTCGGGCTTGCGCGAGCAATATTCCACCACGCCATCATTGGCGAGGCGGTGGGCAGCTTCGGCGATTTTTGGATCGATCGAATAGTAGCACTGGCCCGGCGACGGCGCTACGACCTGAATGTCGATGCCCATTTTGTCGAGATCGGACAGACGGCGGTCGATCGTGGTCATGACCTCGCTGATGTCCTTCTCCTGCTGCGCATTGATCTCCCTGGTGGCGGCATCTGCAAAATAAGCCAGCGGAATTCGGCTGATCTCGACATGTGGCTGCGCCAGTTTGGCGGCCTGGGGAACCACGATGTGGGCGTGAATGTCGATCGTGGCAGACGACGGCCGCCGGGCGAGGCCGTCGGCGTCGTGGATACGTGCGGCGGTGCGGCCATAACGATTTTTGCGATCGATCATTGAGTAGACTCGCTTGCTAAAGTTGATTGCTCGGGGCGTGGGACCGGTTGATCCGATTCAGGATTTAGGCTTGGGACGTTGGGCCCAGCGAGTCGAAACCGCGGTTGCGTCGGCATTGCCAAGGCCCGCCGCTTCCGCTTCCTCAAAGCAGGCTAACGCGCTTGCCGTGACGGGAAGTTCGGCATGTATCGACGCGCCGAATTGAACAGCGGTTTCCAGATCCTTTTTGGCGGCGTTGAGGCCGAATGCGGTTTCGCCCAGCGGGGCTCCGCCCAACACCTTGGCGATGGCTGGGCCGCGTCCCTTCATGGCGGTCGGCGTGCCTGAGGTGTCGGACAATATGTCGATCAGCCGGTCGGCGGGAAGATTGAGCGGCTTGCAGATCGTCAAGGCCTCGCCAAGCGCCTGCCAGTACACCAGCAGCGGCAGATTTACCGCAAGTTTCATCATCGAGCCCGAACCGAGCTCGCCGACATGTTCAGTGCGGCGGCACAATTGCTCGAGTATATGCATCGCGCGGGCGACATCTGCTTTGGTGCCTCCGACAAGGCCGAGCAGCTTGCCCTCTTTTGCTGGACCTACCGTTCCGCCCACCGGGCATTCGACAAACGCGGCGCCTTGCTGCAACACCGCTGCGCCCACTGATTTCATTGTATCTGGGCGGACAGTGCTCATATCGATCACGAGCTTGCCAGCAAGCTTGGCTTTCAGGATGCCATTAGGCGCGCGGTAAACGGCTTCGATTGCGGCATCATTCAACAGCATTACGGTAGTGACTTCGCACCCCTCCACCAGTTCCGCGGGGGTGGCGAACAGCTTGGCGCCGCCATCAACGAGGGGTTTTGTCTTCGCTGAGTTGCGATTCCAGACACCAACTTCGTGTCCGACCGACATCAATCGCTGCGCGATCGCCGATCCCATACGTCCAGTTCCGCATACGCCGATTTTCATAGCTTGACCTCGATTTAGGAGTGGATTGTTAGCCTAGTGAGCATGAAAGACGCCGAGATTTTGTGCAATCAGGTCTTCGTTGTTCAGAATGTCGCTGGCGTTGCCGGCGAACACGCAGCGTCCGGTGTTGAGAATGACCGCCTGATCGGCAACGTCGAGCGCCAACTGAAGATTCTGTTCGACAAGAACGATAGATTGTCCTTCCTCCTTCAGGAGCCTGATGGTGCGGCCGACCTCAGCGACGATCAGGGGCGCGAGACCTTCCGACGGTTCGTCGAGCAGGAGGACCCGGGGATTGCCCATCAGCGCCCGCCCGATCGCCAACATTTGGAGTTCGCCGCCGGAGAGCGTGCCGGCAAATTGTGAATGGCGCTCGCGCAGCCGCGGAAACATGGCGTAAATCCGCTCGATGTTCCATGGTTTGGGGGTCGTGCCCTCACGTTGCTGCGCGACAACAAGATTTTCCCGAACCGTGAGAGACGGAAAGATCCGGCGTCCCTGCGGTACCAGTCCGATCCCGAGGTGCGAAATACGTTCGGGGCTGAGCCCTTCGATTGACTCTCCATACAGCCGGATTTCGCCGTCTCGCGGTTTCAGAAAGCCGATAATGGTCGAGATGCAGGTCGTCTTCCCCGCCCCATTTCGCCCCAGCAGTGCCAGCACGCCGCCCGGCTGCAATGAAAAGCTGACGCCGTGCAATATATGACTGTCGCCATAAAATGCGTGCACGTCCGTCAAACTGAGCGCGTCAGACGCCAAGGTACACCTCACGCGTTCGCTCGTCCGCGATCACCGAATCACGGTCCCCGTCGACGATCACGCGGCCGTAGTTCAGCAGCGTCACGGTCTCTGCAAGATCGAGGGCGGTATCCATGTCATGTTCGATCATGATCACCGTCGTCTCCCGCGGGATCGACGCGATCAGCGACTTCACTTGTGATCGTTCGGTGTTTGAGAGACCTGCCAGCGGTTCGTCCAGCAGCAGCACGCGCGGCTTTTGCGCAAGCGCCATCGCCAATTCAACCCTGCGCTTTTCGCCATAGGCAATATCGGATACCGGATGTGCAGCCAGATGCAAAAGCCCGACCGCGTCGAGGGTCCGGTGGGCTTCGGCGGTGAGATCGCCGTAAAAAGACAATGGCCGCCACATCTGCCAGCGCGAAGACCGCAAGCCCAGCAGCCCGAGCGTCACGTTGTGTTCGAGCGTATCGCCGGTAAACAGCGTGATGATCTGGTAGGTTCGCGACAGGCCGAAATGTGCGCGCTTGTAGGGTGCGAATTGCGTCACGTCGGTGCCAAACAGGCTGATCTGTCCGGAATTTGGTCGCATGTCGCCGCTGATCTGATTGAACAGCGTGGTTTTGCCGGCGCCATTCGGGCCGATGATCAGGCGGCGTTCGCCTGGCCGTATCGCGAGATTGACGTTTTGCGTTACCGAAAGCCCGCCGAAGGCCTTGTGCAGGTTGATGATCTCGAGCGCGTGCGGGGTCATCGTAATCCCCTGCGTAGTCTCGTCATCAATCGCGCCAGGCCCGGAACGATGCCGGTCGGCATCATAAGAACGATGAACAGGAACACCAGACCCAGCAGCATGTTCCATCGTTCGAGATAGGCCGAAGCGTAGTTCTTCAATAGCAGCACCAGCGCGGCGCCGACAACGGGACCGCCCAGCGTTCCCGAGCCTCCGGCAATAACGCCGAGCAATGCCTCAGCCGAGCTTGTGATGGAAAGCGAAGTCGGATGGATATATTTATTGTAGTAGACGTAGAGTAACCCGGATACGCCGCCCCAGAAGCCGGCGTAGATGAACGTGATCCAGCGGATCATCCAGGGATTGAAGCCGAGAGCGGCCATCCGGCGCGGTTGATCGCGTACCCCTTTCAAGGATGACCCGAATGACGACGACACGAAAATCGCCATCATCAGGAAGGCGACCGCTGCCACAAGCAGCGCGAACCTGTAGAACGATGCTGCGCTATCAAGCGAGATCCCGAACGGCATAGGCCGGGTCAGGCCGGCTATCCCATTATCGCCGTTGGTCACGTTGGACATACGATAGGCGAGTCCCCACAGCACCTGCGATAAAGCCAGCGTGATCATGAGAAAGCCCAGGCCCGTGGCGCGAAGTGCGATAACGCCGAAGAACGCCGCCATCGCGATTGTGCCTGTTATCGAGATGATGGCGGCTGGTCCATGTCCAAATCCGTAGCGGCTTGTCAGCAGCGCGGAAATGTAGGCGCCGACGCCGAGATAGGAGGCGTGTCCGAGCGAGGTCATCCCGCCGTACCCTACCAGCAGATTGAGGCTAAGGGCGAAGATCGCCGCGATCAGGATCTGGCTGGCGAGGTTGACATAGAAATCGCCTGCGAAGAACGGGAGCAGAAGAAGCAAGGCAACAAGCGGGGTTGCGGCAATCCATTTCATGCGCCGACGCGTCCGAACAAGCCCTGAGGCCGGAATGCAATGACGAAGATCATCGGCAGGAACAGGATGATATAGGCCAGCTCCGGAAACAGCGCCGTGCCGAATGTATAGATCAATCCGATAATGAAGCTGCCTATGAACGCGCCCAGCAAGCTTCCGATGCCTCCCAAAATGACAACGATCAGCGCCAGTGGAAGCATGTCGGCATCCAGCCCGGGATAAGCGGACAGGATCGGTCCGCCCAGCACGCCGCCGGCACCTGCAATGCCCGCACCCAGGCAAAACACGACCGTGAACAAATTCGAGACAGGAATTCCGACCGCACGCGCCATCTGCCGGTCGTCGACGCCGGCGCGGATCATTGCGCCCAGGCGCGTCCGCTCCAGCAGGAAATACAACGCTATCGCAGCACCGATGGCGCAACCCACCAGCACCAGCCGGTAGGTTGGGAACACGAAACCGAACACTCGCGTCGGCGATTGCAGGTTTTGCGGCGTCGGCACCGGAATCGAATCGCCGCCCCACAACATCAGGCATGCATCAGAAATGATGAAGGACATTCCGAGCGTGACCAGTACTTGTCCGAGCGGATTGGTCTTCAGCCGGGTCAGCACCAGCCGCTCGAAGAGGCCGCCGATCGCCGCAACCGCAATTCCGGCGCCGAGCGCTGTCACCCAGATATTCAGGCCATCGAACGCGCGTAGCGCCGTCGCCCCGAAATAGGTGCCGAGCATGAAGAAGGCGCCGTGCGTCAGATTGGCCAGCCGCATCAAGCCGAAGATCAGCGAAAAGCCCGACGACAGCAGAAACAACAGACCACCAAGCGACAGGCTGTTGAGACCCTGGATGATCCAAAACTGCATCGTCTGCCGATCTCGTCCTGAAAGTTGCGCGCTTCGGTGCCCCGCAACGCAAGCAGAATCATTGCTCCAGGTTCTTTGCCGGCGGATAGTCGCGCGAATAGACCGGATTTTTCAGGAATGCGGTCTTGTCATAGGTCCAGAATTGGCTGACATCCGGGTAGGTCTTGATGACCGAGTTGACCAGCCGCCCATCTTTTCTGGTTACCTTGCGAATATAGACGTCGCCGACGGCATTGCCGAATTCGTCGAATTTGACGACGCCACGCACCGTGTCCGCGTTGCTGCCGCGGATCGCCGCCATCAGCGCTTTCTTGTCCTCCACATTTCCCTTCGCGCCCTTTAACCCAGCTTCCAGAATTTGGCCAGAAACATAGGTGCCGCCGGCATAATAGCCGGGATCGTATTTGAACTGCTTGCGGAACGCCGCCGCGAAGGCTTTATTGAGCGGATTGTCCAGTTCCGCGGAATACCAGCTGGTGGTCACAATCCCCAGCGCTTCATCGCCCATATTGCGAAGCACGGATTCATCGAGCGCCGTCATGCCGCCGATCACTGCCATCTTGTCCTTCAGGCCATATTCGATGAATTGGCGAAGGAAGCGGAATCCGTTCGAGCCGGCGGTGCCGAGAAAGATCGCATCCGCACTCTTCACCTGTGCGACATAGCTGCCGTAGTCCGGCGTCGCCAGGGGTGAAAAGATTTTTTGGATGATCTTGCCGCCGTTGTCCTCGAACGCGCGCTGGAAGCCTGCGCACATTTCATGCCCGTAGGCAAAGTCGTCTGCGATGGTGACGATCTTTTTGTATTTGAGTTCCTTGGCGGCATAATCTGCGAGCGGGTAGGTGCATTGCGCCGACGTTGACGTCGCGCGCACAAACCACGGACTCGGATGCCGCTGCGTCATGTCCTCCGCCGCGGCGACACCGATCGTGGGTATCTCCTTTTCCGTGAGATAGTCGGCGATCGCCAGCGCCTCGAAGGCGGCGAGCGGGCCAATGATGCAATGGATATCATTCTTTTCGACCAGTTCTTGCGCCTTGGTGCGCGCAGTCGCGGGAGCGCCGGCCGTGTCCGCGACGATCAACTCGACCTTGCGGCCCGCGAGCGTGTTGTCGCGTTCCTTCAGGAACATCGTCATGGCAAGATCCATATCGATGCCGCCGGAGGCCAGCGGTCCGGTCTTGGCGGCCATCAGACCGACGCGGATCGGTCCGCTACTCTGCGCAAAGACGAAATTGGGAGCCGCCATGCTGGCGATACCCGCGCCGGCAACGCTTGAGACAAATTGTCGTCGCGATATCGTCATTCGATCCTCCCCGGAACGCTACATCAGGATGTCGGCTGTTCTTGCCCTTATTGGTTAAGCGATTTATCCGACGGATGCCGTAAATGATCAAGTGATAACCACGCCACCGATTTGGCCTGTCGGATATTTTCGTAGTCTGGGGATGACGTGCGGCTCGAAATGTGCGGTGTTCTTTGATGCAGTGCGGCATCGGAGGCGAGCGGACATCTCCGGCGGTGAGACGGCTATGTCCGCTCGCGAGCGCCGGGTTTTGGATCCCTTACGATGGTCTTCTTCAGCACTTCGAACACCGCGGCGGTGTCCTGGTCCCCCAGTCCCATCGCCATCGCTTCGGCGTAGACCGGCTGCGTCATCGCAAACAGCGGGGTCGCGCAGCCGACGTCATCGGCGAATTCGGCGATGATTGCCATGTCCTTCTGCCAGATCGAGACTTTCATGGTCGCAGGTTCATAAATTCCTTCGGCCATCATCGGCGCGCGCATCTGAAACATCCGCGAGCCGCCGGCGCCCGGGCTGACCATGTCGACTACCATTTTCGGATCGAGCCCGGCCCGCTCTGCCAGGATCATCGCCTCGGCCGTGGCGACATTGTGGATGGCAACCAGATGATTGGCGATGAATTTCATCCGGCTGCCATTGCCGAACCTTCCAAGATCGGCGCTTTGCTTGGAGAAATCAGAGAAAAGGTCCATGCATTTTGCAATGGCAGCGCTGTCACCGCTGGCATAGACGACGAGATCGCGATTCTTTGCCTGTGCGCCGGTTCCACTCAGCGGACAGTCCAGTGCGATGTGGCCGGCCTTCTTCAGGATGTCTTCGAAGCGAATTTTGTCGGCTATGGTGAGCGTCGAGAGCTCAACGACAATTCGCGATGGCTGCCCTGAATTGGCGATTGCCTGCGCGACGTCCTCGACGGCCGCAGGACTGGGAAGGCTGGTCATGATAATGGGCGCGTCGCGTACGACCTGACCGACCTCACCGGCAATTACGACATTAGCGAGCGCGAGCTCGGCTCGCCGTGCGGCGTCGATATCGAAGCCGATCACGCGCCACCCGCGATCGACGAGATTGCGGGCAATCGTGCCTCCCATGATGCCAAGCCCGACGATTCCAACGGTCCTGTCCATGAGGGTTCTTTCCCGGCTGTCGAATTCGATTGACGGGCAACGCGCGCCGCGCCTTAATTAGTGATCAGGCGATAAACAATCATCGAGTAGCTTCGACCGGTCAAGCAGCTTTCGTGGCGATGCGGCAATACGAAGAGGGGCGGCCGCCGCCCTTTGATCTCGATCGGCCGCACCTCCAGCGCATAACCGGCGGGATAGCGAGGAACAGTAGAATGGCAGGTGTTGGTCGGAAATCGAACGCCAGCCTGCCCCCGGGGGCCGATGCTGACGACCGCGCCTATGCCGCCATGGTTGCTCGTGCCAAAGCGCTCGTTCCGCAACTGCGCGACCGTGCTTCCCGGACCGAGGAATTGCGGCGTCTTCCGCCGGAGACCGAACGGGATCTGCATGACGCCGGTTTGTTCAGGATCGTACAGCCCAAAAGAGTAGGCGGATCCGAATTCGATTATGTCGCGCTGGTCGATTGCGCCGATGCGATTGGACAGGCCGACGCCTCGGTAGCCTGGAATTTCGCTAATCTCGCGAGCCATCATTGGATGCTGGGCATGTTCGACCGGCGTGCTCAGGATCTGGTCTGGAACAAGGACGTCAATGCGCTGGTCGCATCCTCCTTCATATTTCCGGCCGGCCGCGCCAGGAAAGTCGATGGCGGATATGTGCTGCGTGGCAGCTGGCCGTTCTCGTCGGGAGTAGACTCCAGCGAATGGAACATGCTCGCCAGTGTTGTTTCTTCCGACGACGAAGCTGACGGTATCGAATACCGGATCTTCCTGCTCAACAAAAGCGACTACAAGATCAAGGACACCTGGAACGCGACCGGACTACGCGGAACGGGATCGAACGACGTCGAGGTCAATGATGCCTTTGTTGCCGAGCACATGACGCTTGCGGTGAGCGATCTCGACGGTGGCCCGACGCCCGGCAGCGCCGTCAATCCGAATGCGCTTTACGCGCTGCCGGTATTCTCGTTGTTTCCCTATGTGCTTTCCGGCGTGGCGCTCGGAAACGCGCAGGCCTGCCTGGACGATTATGTCGGTATCGCCCGGCATCGCGCATCGACCTACGATCGAGCCAAAATCGGTGACCTGCAAAGCACGCAGATCAAGATTGCCGAGGCTTCTGCCAAGATCGATGCGGGCCGCCTGATCATGCGCTCGACCTGCATCGAGGCGATGGCCGAGGCCAGGCGCGGCCGCGTTCCGGATATCGCCGCCAAGACCAAATCGCGCCGCGATGGGGCTTTTGCCGTCAATCTCTGCACCGAAGCGGTGTAGTTGCTGTTTTCAGCAAGTGGCGCGCGGGGATTATTCACGGCGGGAGCGTTGCAGCGGGAGTTTCGTGCTGCCCATGCGATCAATTCGCACATCGCGTTCAATTTCGATGCGTCCGGTACCAATTACGGTCGGGTTGCGCTTGGCCTGCCCTCCGAAAATCTGACGCTTTGAGCCGGCGGATGACCGACGCCCCAAAGCATCCGACCCATCCGGATCCGGCTAACGAGCTGGCCAGCGATCATTCACCGATCGATCCCAAGGATTTTCGAAACGCGCTCGGCAGTTATGCCACGGGCGTCACCATCATCACGGCCATCGCGGCTAATGGAAAGCCGTATGGGCTGACCTGCAATTCCTTCGCCTCGGTGTCGCTGAACCCGCCGCTGGTGCTCTGGAGCCTGGGGAAGTTTTCCCAGGGGTTGAGCGTCTTCCAGAACGCCCGCCATTTTGCGGTCAACGTGCTCGGCGCATCGCAGCAGGCGCTTGCGACAAAATTCGCGAAATCTTCGGAAGATAAATTTGCCGGGGTCGAATGGACGCCGGGCCTGGGTAACGCGCCGCTGCTAGCGGACAGCGTCGCGAATTTTCAATGCCGCGCCGCCAATCGATATTATGGCGGCGACCATGTCATTTTTCTTGGCGCGGTCGAGGCCTATTCGTACAACCGGAGTGAGCCGCTATTGTTTGCGCGCGGCGGTTACGGCCGATTTCTCTTGGCTGACGATATCTCAGCGGCTCCCAAGTCATGAGAAAGAAAGCATCGCCCAAGCGTGCCCGCGCGAAACAGAAGCGGCTTTCTCCAGATGATCGCCGCAAGGAGTTCGTTGCCAAGGCGACCGAATTTTTCTCGGAAGAGGGATTTGGCGGCGGGACGCGAGACCTGGCGCGCCGGCTCGGCGTTACCCAGCCGCTGTTGTACCGCTACTTTCCAAGCAAGGATGACCTTATCAAGGAGGTCTACCGAACGGTTTATCTCGAGCCGCTCGATACCGGCTGGGAGAAGCTTCTCACGGACCGCTCCCGGCCGATCCGCGACCGGTTGAGGGAATTCTACTACGCCTATACGAATGTGATCTTCACCCGCAAATGGCTTCGAATCTATCTCTACTCGGGCCTGAAGGGGCTGGATATCAACCGGTGGTATGTCGGCGTGGTCAGGGACAAGATTCTGACGCGCATTGTCAGGGAATGCCGCCATGAGGCGGGGCTACCGGTGCAAAACATGCCGACTGCGTCCGAGCTTGAAATGGCGTGGGTATTTCACAGCGGAATCTTTTATTACGGAGTTCGCAAATACATCTACGAGTCGCCCGTCCTCGAGGACAAGGAACAGATGATCAGCGACGCGCTGGATGTCTTTCTGGCTGGCTTCGAGCGGGTATTTGGTGCCGCGGTAGGTGTCGGGCGGGCGCCGGTGAAGGCGGTTGTCTAAGGTTTCTCAGATGATCTCGATTGTTCCGCTTTTTGCCGATCGCTGGATCGCCTCAAAACTTCGAACGTTGTCCAGTATTTCGTCCAATGTGACCGGGTAGGGCGCCTGGCCGAGCGCCAGCCAAAGGCCTCGAGATTATCTCTTATCGCCGGATGCGTCTCGAGAATGGTTTTCCCCGACCACCCCAGGGCGATGACGGCGGCTCTGATCATGCGCGGTTTCCGGTCTGGATTATGATTTCGACATTTCGGTTCGATACCAGTCGCCGATCTCGCTCGCGGTCATCAACGCGACGTCATCATGGCCGATGACATAATCCAGCAGCGCCTCCAGATATTTGATGCGGTGCGGAACGCCCGTGATGTAGGGGTGGATTGAGATCGCCATGATCCGTGCATTGGTTGCGCCCTCGAGATACAAGCGGTCGAACTGATCGGTGCAGCGTTTCAGAAATTGCTCGGAAGGCAGATGCTGCAGCGCGTGGATGACAATGTCATTGGTCTCGACAGAGTACGGAATCGTCGTGATGGTGCCGTGAGGCGTTGCGATATCCTGCGGAAGATCGTCGATTACCCAGTCCGCCACGTATTCGATGCCGTTAAGGCGCAGGAGATCGAGGGTCTCTTCGGTTTCCGTCAGACCCGGGCTTTCCCAGGATCTCGGCGGCTTGCCCGTGAATTTTGCGATGGTGTCGACCGCTCGTTTGATTGCGTCGGCCTGATTGTCCAATCTGTGCATGGGCCCCTGAACGAATCCGTGGCCCATGAATTCAAAGCCGGCTTCAAGCGCAACTGATGCGACGCGGGGATAGGAGCTGCAGACGTTGGCGTTCAATGCCAGGGTCACGGGCATGTTGCGGTCGGTCAGCGCCTTGAACTGCCGCCAGAAACCGGCGCGCATTCCGTATTCGTGCCACGACCAGTTGGGTACATCCGGCAACAGCGGCTGCCCCATCGGCGGGCTGAGCACGGTTCGTGGCATTGCGTTCTCGATACGCCATTCCTCGACATTAAGGATGACCCATACCGCGAGTTTCTTGCCGCCCGGCAGCTTCAGTTTCGGCCGGTCGACTTGCGCCTGATAGGAAATGCGATCGGTAAGAGCCACGGCCAGCCCTCTTAAATGGCTACGGATTATTCCGCGGCGTTGAACTGTTTCGAAGCGCGAGCATTGACTCGCGGCATGACCTTTTCCGCCATCAGAATCATGGACCGGCGTCCAAGCTCGCGATCCTTCCAGTCCTTGCCTGCATACAACAGCGTGCCGAATTTGCCGACCTCATCCTGGAAAGCCAGCAGCTGATCCGCAACACTCTCCGGCGTTCCATGGATGATCAGCCGGTCGCAGATCGTTTCCAGCGTCACTTCATCGTCAGGTTGATCACGGCGCGTTTTGAACAGCTCGATGCGGCCGTTCTTCTTCAGTTTGGTGAACAACGAGCGATAATAATAGACGTAAGGCCCGTCCGGATCGGTCGCGTAGGCTTTCGCCGTCGCCGCATCCTTGGCAACAAACACGCTCTTGGCGACGCGCCAATTTGCAGCCTCGGCTGCGCGACCGCCGCGCCCGCAGCCCTCGACATATTTGGGCCAGTGGCTTTTTACCCAGGCCGGCATCAGGAAATTGGCCGAAATAGGATCCCAGCCGCGTGCTGCAGCCTCGGTGACGCCCTTCGAGAATGGCGCGACGGCGGTCACCACGATGGGCGGATGCGGCCGCTGCAAGGGCCGCGCAATGAACCCCTGGCCGATGTCCTCGATCAGGGTCTTTTGCGTCGAGATATTCCAGTATTTTCCGCAGAAATTATACGGCGGCTCGCCGGCCCAGATGTCCAGGACCTGATTGATCGATTCGAGAAACATCGCGTTACGATCGGCGTCCAGATTGCCGAACAATTCTGCGTCCGACAGAAGCCCGCCGGGGCTTATTCCGAAAATCAAACGTCCCTCGAGCATGTGATCGAGCATAGCTACTGTAGCGGCGACGGTAGCTGGATGGGTGTTCGACATATTGATCGTGCCGGTACCGAGTCGGATCTGCCTGGTGGCGGCTGCAATCCACGCGATGAACGCAATGCAGGAAGTGATGTTCTCGGCCTTGTCGGTGACGTGTTCACCGACGTAAGCCTCGGTAAACCCCAACTCGTCGGCCAGCAGGAAAGCCTCGCGGTCCTCCTTTAGGGAAAGCTGCCAATCCTTGTCGAGGGGATGGATCGGCATCGTAAAGAAACCAAGATTCATTGCCAGCTCCTCCCCCGGGGCCGATTTTGATGAGAACCGACCGTGCGTCGTTCGCGATATGATGACAAGTCCAAAAGTCGAATGGTCCGAAATAATCGTTCGATAAACAAACTTGACCTTTGGGGGGCACCGCCGTCTAATCTTTAAAAAATACATCAAAATCCGGCCGGGGAAGGTCACGCCAAATGAAAGCCTCGGCTTTCAGCTACGCACGCGCAACCAGCGTTGTGAACGCATTGGAGTTGCTCGTCGCGCACGGGGACAAGGCGAAGGTGCTGTCGGGCGGCCAGAGCCTGATGCCCGCGATGAATCTGCGTTTGATCTCACCGGAGCTCATCGTCGATATTGGCGAGCTCTCCGAACTGCGGGGCATCGCGGTGAAGGGCGATGTTCTCACCATCGGCGCGCTGACGCGCCATGTCGATCTCCTGAGATCTCCCGAAATAGCTGCGCACGCCCCGTTACTGACGGAAGCCATCGCTCATGTCGCGCATCCCGCGATCCGTAACAAGGGAACTATCGGCGGTAGCCTTGCACATGCCGACCCCGCTTCGGAGTTGCCGGCATGCATGGTGGCGCTGAATGCGACCATCATCGTTCGCGGCCAGAGCGGCGAACGGCGAATCGCAGCTGTGGATTTCTTCAAGGGGATTTATGAGACGGCATTGTCGGCGCATGAATTGCTGATGTCAGTCGAGCTGCCAGTCGCCCGAAAAAATTCCGCACATTTCTTTCTCGAATTCGCCCGGCGGCACGGCGACTACGCCATCGCGGGCCTGGCGACGCAGGCGATCGTGGCAGGCGGTATTTTCACCGACCTTCGGCTTGCCTTCTTTGCCGTTGGCGACCGGCCCGTATTGGCCGGTGC
>Ga0066793_10000832_pt1 | contig 12974 bp, 9 predicted proteins | sample PersoiDNA2013189_FD_83876 | JGI IMG/M metagenome (GOLD analysis project Ga0066793, IMG submission 83876) | Permafrost soil microbial communities from the Arctic, to analyse light accelerated degradation of dissolved organic matter (DOM) -... | ecosystem: Environmental > Terrestrial > Soil >...
CCTGGATGCTCTCCAGAACCGGATCGGCCGCCTGCCAGGTTTGCGCATCAACCTGCCCCGCCGCGACCACGTCCGGTAAAGATTTCTGCTTCACCGACAGCCCAGGCGTGGTGGAAGTGGGTTGCGGGGCGCTCAAAGCATCCCCCATCCAGGCCGTCACCTCGCTCTGGCTGCCGGCTAGAGCGACATTTACCTGGATGCCCCATTCATTTTTACGGTTAAACTCATCCACAAGTGCTTGCAGCCCAACCGCGACGTCACCCGACCAAGGATGGAGAAGTGTGACCGTCGCCCCTTTAAGATCAACCGGTCGCACAGTGGTTAACCTCACCTGAGTCGGCACGGGGGTCGATTTTAACCCTGTCGCAGTAGAGATTGCCATTTGGGATGTGGGGGAAGTTGTTTGGGATTGGACCGGCGTAGGCGTGGATGCCGGAGGGGGTGTAACGAGAAACCAGCTCAACCAGGGATGAACAGGATCACCCTGGGTTGGTATGGGCTGGCAAGCCGCCAGGAACAGGCTCCATATCACCAACCCAGAAATAGCCCGCAAATGAAAAATAGCCGCCGCGGACGTGCTTATGGCATGCTGCCCGCTCCCACCCATAATAGATTTCTGTTTATTCCTGGTCATGCCCGGCTCTCCCCGACATAAGTTACCCGCCGAGAAAGTAAATCAATGGCACGGGGGTGAAGACCAGGAAAAAGATTAGGATTGCCAGCACAGCCAGGGCTTTACGCGGCGGATCGAGAGTCGTAATCTGATCGAGCGGCTCGGCATACACCCTGCCCAACAGAAAGATCAACGCCGCCCACAACCACCAACCCGTCCAGACAAAACCCAAGGCCACCAACACCGCCAGGATCACCGGCAGTACTTTTTGCGCGCGGCCTTTACCCAGTAAGACGTACATCATGTGCCCACCGTCTAACTGCCCAGCCGGGATCAAATTGAGCGCGGTCACCAGAATACCAACCCAACCCGCCCAGGCAATGGGGTTCAAAATCACATCTGTCCCGCCATAAGGCAGAGGTTGACTGGTGATGAAGTAGCGCAGCCAGTAAACCAGCGGAGAAAGCCCCCCATAGCTGATTGGCGCGGGTAAAAGACGGTGAAACATCAGGAACTTGGAAGCCAGGTAAATTAATGAATTGCCTTCGAGCTGAAAGCCGACATGATCGGATAAGAGGGGCAGACGGTCAACTCCAGACAGGCTCAGCCCATATAAAAGCACCGGAATGGCCACGATTAACCCCGCCAGCGGTCCGGCGATCCCGATATCCAACAAGATGCGCCGGTTCTTGGGAGGTTCTTTCATATTGATAAAGGCGCCCAGGGTGCCAAATGTGCCCGGAAAGGGCATAGGCAAAAAATATGGCAGGGTCACCTGGGTCTTATGGAACCGTCCTACCAGGTAATGGCCAAACTCGTGCGCCCCCAAGATGGCCATCAGGCTGAGCCCGTAAGGCAGCCCGGCGGCCAGCAGCCGTACGAGGGTTTGCATGCTGATCCCATTCGAGAAGGGATCGGTCGTGGCCGCATAATAACCGCCCGCGATCAGCACACTGAAAATGGTCAGGACGGCCAAAGCACCATTGACCCAAGGGTTAGATGGGCGAGATTTGACCACCCCATTCACCAGGATGATCGCCTGGCGGTCCTGCTCAATCCGGAAGAGTGGTGTGATTGCCAACGGGCGCAAACTTTCGGCAATCTGGTCATAAGCGGCGGCTGAATCCTCCCCCCGCAGCCGGCCGCGGTAGCGCACGAGATACCCCAACTGGGGGTTGCCCATGGTGACGTCTTCTACGATAAAAATACGACTAATCAGAGAATTTAGAACTTCTGGGTTGATTTCTTGACCTGGCACAGATACCATTGTTATCCTCTTTGAATTTCAGGCGGGAATGGATGGGGGTCGAACCCACCGCGGACCGCATTACGGCCCGCCACCGGTTTTGAAGACCGGGAAGCCCACCGGGACCTCACCACTCCCAAGGGTTAAGCATACTCCCATGGATAGTATTCTGTCAACCAATGCCTTGCATTGGCACTGACAGCTTTGCGTTAGCACCGGCTGTTGGGCACCCGCGGTTATTTCAGTTAATTCGGGACTGCTCAGGCTCTTGTGAAATATCCCAGAAGTCAAGGGATTTACATTGACTCCACAACTGCTTTTACCAAAATTGCGGTAACAATCATTCCACAGCCCGATTGTCACATTGATTCTATCTTAATTTAAAGTAACTGCTCACCCATGGTAAGAAAGTTGCCGAATTTTGAGTGTTTGCGGGTGCTCCGCACCCGCAAACACTCAAAATTCGGGTCTTTTCACACGGGTCTGAGCAGTTACAATTTAAATGAGAATCATCAAATTATCTTGATGCTGTCTAATCCGCCGTGCTGTAATCGAAACAGTTTTGCGGCACGCCCGCTACCATTACCTGCCAGGATCGATTGTCGTATATCTTCACGGGGTAAGCGCTTAATTCCGGCATGTGCAGGTTGATCAGGCTGCGCGCATTGGCTTTCGAAACGACGAAGGCCGGCCAAGATGAGTCCCCAGGGTTATTTTTATATTCAAAGGCGCGGCAGGCCAGCACCGCCCCCAACTGGTCGCGCTGCGCCTGAGATAGACCCCTGTTGGTAAAGCCCTGCACCAGCGCCGGCACAGCGTCATCCGTCAGGGTAGCCAGGTACGCCCCGTCTAAATCGCTCCCGGCCTGCGTGCGGGCAATATTTTCACGCGCGATGAACGCATCCACATTGAGCAGGCTCAGGCTGGCGCCAAACCCCAGGCCGACCAGGGCCACCGCCAGGGCAAAGCCGCGCAGCCGCCCTACAAGATCCAGGACCAACGTGATCGCCAGGAGCACACCCACCCAAACCATAAACACGTGCGTGTAAGTGCGGATGCGGGTAAAGCCGTAGACGGTTTCATACAACAGCAGGCGCTGGTAAGCCGAGATCAGGATGACCCCCACCAACACCACCAGGCCCACCCCCAGGGCAGTGAAAGTTCGCTTCTGGACCGGGGCCTCGCGCCGGGTGATACTGCTGAGCGCTAGAAAGATCAGCAGGCTGATCACGGCCACTGCTACCAGCTCATTGAAACCGCGCCGGGCATATTCCGCGTAGGTGAAGCCCGTCGTGTTGATGTTGGCCTGCCCGCCAAAAAAATAGCGCGCCTGGATGGCGACAAAAAAGGCGAACAGCATGTCTACCGCACCCAGCACAATGGCAGCCTCTGTCCAACCCAGGAACGGGCGCAGCCAGGGTTTATCCAGGCCAATCAATTCCTCGTCGTGGCTGGGACCCAGGGCGTGCAGGTAAACCCCAATAAGCAGGTAGGCCCCAACCATAATATAGATCCCCCGGAAGATGTACTCGCCCAAGTTCCCGATGCGGAACAGGCGCAGGAAGGCGTCCAGGTTGTTTGAGAAGATTGGGTCGGCCGAAGCCAGCAGAGCCGCCAGGACGGCGATCACCGGCACGGCCAGCAGCACACCGCGTAAAATTGATAATACCCTCCGTGAGGTAATTTTTGACGCTACCGGCCTGGTATTCGGAGTAGATGGAATGGCCACATCTTGAGATGACTGGAGAACTACAATGGGCGAAGGTAATTCATGGATCGGGTTAACCGCCGGAGTCTTGGCTGGGGCGGGTTTATCCGTTGGGTGAAAGAAGAACAGCAGCACCGGGCGAGCTAAAGCGCTGCCTGCCAGGCGCAGAAAACCCATAACGTAATCACTCAGGCTGTAGAGGGTCCATTTGCCCCCGCGCCAGGTCAAGGCAAGCACCGACATACAGGTCAACACCAGGAGGAAACTGGTAAACAAGGTGGCCGGTTCTATACGAACGAAGGTGATGGTCGAGAAGAACAGGATTGGCGCCAGCAGCAGCAGACTGGACCGGGCCGGGCGGAAACCTTCCCACCAGGTGACCAGCGCCCCGCCTGCCAGGCACAAGATCACAAAAACTAAGAAAGAAATCCCCGGGTTTCGTCTCCAAAAGAGCAGGTCAAAACTCAAGGCGACCGCCAATGCAACCAGACTGAGGCGAGTAACGTGTTTAATCGAAAGCATAATGGCATCCCTCCCAACAATTTTATCATTTACCATTTTACGTGAAATAACACCCACCATGCAAAACCCTGAGGCCCCATCCTGGCACACCTGGGTGCTTGACAACCAGACTGACAAGGGCCTATGATTAATCATTATGGCCATCGTATGTTTAGTAGTAGAAGATAATGTCCGCCTGCGCCAGGCGCTTAAGGTTGGGTTGGAAGTGACCGGTGGAGTCAATGTTCTGGCCGCGGTCGACAGTGGTGAAGACGCCCTGGTAAGGTGCCTGGAAGCCGCACCGCAGGTGATTTTGATGGACGTACAGCTCGCGGGCGCGATGAACGGCATCCAGGCGGTGGTCGCCATCCGCCGCGAATTTCCGCGCATGCCGGTAGTGTTCTATTCTATTCAAGACGACGACAATTATTACCGAGATTTTCGCCGATCGGGCATCCTCAGCCATTACGCATACGTCCGCAAGTCGAATTACTTGCTGCCGGCTATGATCTTGCCGCTGCTGCGAGACGCCATCACCGGGCGCAGCTTTATCGACCCAGAAATCGAAGCGCGCGTCCAGGAAGTGCGCCATAAAGACGAACAGTCACCCATGGCGCTTCTGGAACCCAACGAGCAGGTGGTGGCGCGCTTGCTGGCCCAGGGTCTGACCAATGAACAGATCGCCGCCCGCCTGGGTTTCCACGACAAACGCACCATCAGCCGTACCAACGGCCAGATCTACGCCGCCTGGGCCCTGGATGATAGCACCACTGACGAGAAGGTGGCGCGTACTCGCGCCAGCCTGATCGTGCTGAGCGAACGCTTGATGACCTGGGATGCCGAAGGTGTACCCCATGTGATGGACGAACGAGGTCAGTGGGTGGCCCGGGAGAACCCATGAGCGGTAATTTCCTGCTGGATTGGGCTGCCCTGGCAATTTCCTTATTCAATACCATTCTACTGGTCTAGCTCGGCCTGACCGTACTGCTCAACGCCGAGAAGCGTACGTTGGGGGTGTGGATCGCCTGCGACGGGCTTCTGATCGGCGCAGCATTTTTCGTCAGCCATTCCGTCCTTTTGGGTGAAGGCGTTCTGATGGCGCCGCAGGGACTCAATTTTTGGTGGCACGCCGGCTGGTGGCCCGTGGTGGCTTCGCCCTTCGCCTGGTACCTGTTGATGCTGTGGTTTACCGGTTTTTGGGACAGCCCACAGACCGCGCTGTTCCACCGCCAACTGCCCTGGCTGGTTGCCAGCATTATCTTCACCTTGCTGCTGGGAGGGTTGATCGTCTTCGCCAACCCATTGCCAACCTTCACTCTCGACGCGGTCATCGATCTGGATAAAATTCCCTCCGTAACAGGTATTCCCCTGCTGGTGATTGGCTACCCGCTCTACATTCTGGCTTGCATCAGCCTGGCGTTGGATTCGCTTTTACACCCGGCGCCTTCCAGCCGGTTGATGGGTAACCAGGCCCGCCAGCGAGCCCGCCCTTGGCTGGTGGGCACCTCACTGGTTCTTCTGGCGGTCAGCCTGTTGGTGGGCTGGGTGATGGCTTGGGCAGTACGCGGCGCGGGTCAAAACCGCCCCTTTTATGAAGTCTACAGCCAACTGGCTTACCCTCTGGCGTGGTATGACCTGGGTCTGGAAGGATTAATCACCGGGGCCACCCTTATGCTTGGCCAATCGATTGTCAGCTACGAAATTTTCACCGGCAAAATCCTCCCACGGCGCGGTTTTCAGCGCCAATGGCGCAATGCCATTTTACTGGCCGCTGGGGTCAGCTCGGTGACCACTTTCAGCCTGGACAGCCGGCTGCACCCGGTTTACACCATCTTACTGGCTCTTCTGGCTATGACTTTCTTATATGCCTTGATTAGTTGGCGCACCCACGTGGAGCGCGAGCAGAGCGTGCGGCAATTGCGCCCATTCGTTACCAGCCAGCGGTTGTACGAACAATTCCTGGCGCCTCACCCACAGGCAGTCGCCGAAGTGGACCTTTCAATCCCGTTTAGCGCTATCTGCCGCGACGTGCTCAGCACGCAACAGGCCGCCCTGGTGGGGCTTGGACCTTTCGCCGTACTCTCGGGCGCCCCGCTCCTTTTTCCTCCAGATACCCCTCCCGAGCTTCCCAGACTCTCGGAACTGGCTGGCCAATTTGACACCCCTCACAAGATCCTGCCTCTAGAAGGTCCGGGTTGGTCCGGCTTTTGCTGGGCAGTCTCGTTGTGGAGCGAACGCGGCCTGATCGGTATGCTGCTGGTGGGAGAGAAGACCGAAGGCGGAGTTTACGCGGAGGAAGAAATCGAGATTGCCCGGGCCAGCGGTGAGCGCCTGTTAGATAGCCAGGCAAGCGCCGAAATGGCACGCCGCCTTGTGGAGATCCAGCGCCAGCGCATGGTGGAGAGCCAGGTTCTCGACCGGCAAACGCGACGTGTGCTGCATGACGACGTGCTGCCGCGCCTTCACGCTGCCCTGCTAACCCTCAGCGGTTTGGAAGGCGCAAATACGCCCAGCGGTCAGGAAGTAACCGGCCAGTTGGTGGATGTCCACCGCCAGATCGCCGACCTGCTGCACGCGATCCCAACCAGCACAGCTCAAGAAGTGCGTCGTTTGGGATTGATCGGTGCGCTACGCCAGGTAGCAGGGAGTGATCTCGTCTCAGCCTTCGACGAGGTCACCTGGCAAATCAACCCCGAAGTCGATGCCTGTTTGCCGACCCTCTCCCCATTGGCAACTGAGCTGGTTTATTACGCCGCCCGTGAAGTGATGCGCAATGCCGCCAGGCACGCCCGTCCGGCCAACGCCAGTTCGCGCCTGCATTTAAAAGTCATCGCAACATGGCAGGCCGGCCTGGTCTTGACCATTGAAGATGATGGGATGGGAGTAATTTTGCCAGGTGTTACGCCTCCCCAATCCGCCGGTGAGACTGATGGTCACAGGCGCCTCTCCAGTGGAAAGGGCCTGGCCTTGCACAGCACCATGCTGGCAGTCGTTGGCGGTTCACTGGTCTTGGAAAGCCTGCCTGGCCGCTACACGCGCGTGCGGTTAAACGTCCCAGCCATCTGACCCTTCCCTTCAGGGAAGGGCAGGCTCAGGTAAAACCTCAATCGATTTGTGCCGCTGGGTCAATTGGCAGCATCACGGGCCGGCCGCCTTCGCGGGCAGACTGGTGTAGGGCCAAAATGATTTCCTGGTCCAGACGCGCTTGAAGCGGACCGTAGGAGGGCTGACCACCCCCTTGCACTGCCCGAACCAGGCTGAGGATGCAGCCGGCCACGCCGATCTCATCATCATGCCATTGAGGCCCCGCCCCCTGCCTAGCCGGTCGGGCAGGATTTTCCCAGGTCACAACTGGAATAGCTGGGTCGCCGGTATGGGCGACCATGGCCAGCAAAGCACCGCCGTCCACCCGCTCCCAACGCCGCTCGAGGGTGATAAACTGTGGCGCTTCCCCCCCGGCCGCCAACAGCGAGAGACGTTCTTCGACATTCAGACCCACTCCCACCGTGATGCCCATGCCTTTCTCAGCTAAAAAGCGGCTGCTGCGCCACCAGCGCAGCGGGCTGTCATACCCCACGTCGGTCCAGTGAAAAATGCCGGTCTGACCGCCCTCAAACTCAACCAGGCCATGCTCCTGTGTCTCACTGCGCGGGCTACTGCTTTGACCCAGGCGCGACCAGTGCGCTGCCAGTTCGTAAGTATGCACTGAGCCACTCACCTGCACCGGGCGCGCGTCAAAACCCAGGTAAGAGCGCATCACGCTCACACCATGGTAACCATGCCCTGCGAAATCGTTGAATGCGCTGTAAACTCTCCCGAACAACCCGGAAGCCAACAGATTCAACTTGATTTGCTCAAGCGGCCGCCGGTGGAACTGCTCCGCCACCTCGATTTTTAGCCCGCGCAAAACCGCGGCGGAAATGATCGCGTCGGCTTCGCTCAATTTATGGGCAATGGGTGTCTCCAACAGCACATTCAGCCCTGCTTCGACGGCCATCAGCCCGGCTTGCCCGTTAGCATTATATGCCACAGAGACGATGCCAATGGCGGGCGCCGTCTCGCGTACCAGTTTATCAAGGTCAGTATACCAGGGCACACCCGCCACTTCGCCCAACCGGCGCGCGGAGGCTTCACTGCGCCCCCATACCGCAACCAGGTTGACCTTGTCCGGCAGGCCTTTGAGCAGGGGCACATACAGGTACGCCGAACGCGCCGCGGTGCCAATGATCGCCACGCGCAAGGGGGAAAGAGTTTCATTCATTGTTGATCTCCTTTTTATAAATCCTTATCAACATACTTGCTAAAGCCAGTTGGCCAATGATACCTACTTTGACGTTGTTAAACTACTCAGATGGTTCGCTTTTAGATTATACTGTCACCTATAAGAAGCGCATGCAGAATCAGGCAGGGGTCTTTGGGAATTGCCGTGGTGAATCCTCGCATTTGGGATGTGAGTGCGCATACGCGCGCTCACATCCCAAATGCGGCCCATTCCACGGGAAATCCTGGAGAACCGAAACAGGCATTTGATTAATTGATGGTGCGGCCCGATGAGCCAAACCAACGCCCCGGTGGAAAATAATTTACATTTCCAATTATTTTAAGGAAAAATTTGATGAATACTGACCGGCCCGACCACCGATTTTCTATTAGCCATTCCATCGATTTATCATGTAAAATAAGTCCCACCTCTAAAACCGAAAAGGCAGCCAGGCTAATTCTTACAAATCGTCTGAGGGTAATCATCCAGATTTGCCTGGCGATGGTTTTGGTCTCCAGCCTGACCGTCGGCTGCCAACCGGTTGCCACACCCACCCATTTCACCTTACGTTTAGCCCTCCTGCCCATCCTGGATGCGCTTCCCATTTATGCCGCAGAACAGCTGGGCTACTTCGCCGCGCAAGGTGTTAAGGTGAGCTTCGTACCTGTGGCATCGGCGGTTGAGCGCGACCAGGTGATGGCAGCCGGTCAGGCCGACGGGATGATCAACGACCTGGTCGCCGTCACCCTGTATAACCGCGACCAGGCGCAGGTTCAAGTGGTGCGTTTTGCCCAGGTGGCAACCAAAAAACAACCGGAATACCGCATCCTGGTCTCGCCGCAGAGCAAGCTGGCCGTTCCAGCGGACCTGAAGGGAGTCGACATTGGCATCTCGAAGGCCTCGGTGATTGAATATGTCACTGAACGGTTGCTGGAAGCCGAAGGACTCGCCCCGGCTGATATCCACACCACCGTGGTGCCCAAAATCCCCGACCGCCTATCGCTGCTCTCCTCGGAGAGGCTTCAAGCTGCCACCTTGCCCGAACCTTTTTCCACACTGGCGGTGAAAGCCGGCAGCCGCGTGCTGCTTGACGATTCTGCCCATCCGGAATACGGCAGCAGTGTGATCTCCATCCGTAAGACCGTCATCATCGATCACCAGCAGGAGGTGGCTGGATTCTTGAAAGCACTTGAACAGGCCGTCACGGACATTGATCGCGACCCCACACGCTGGTCCGGCTTGATGCGCCAGTACAACCTGATTCCGCTAGGATTGGTCGACAGCTATCCGGCGCCCACCTACCCGGCTTTTAGTTTGCCCAGCGAAACCCAATTTAATGATGTGGTGGATTGGGCCATCAGCAAGGGGATGATCAGCCAACGGGTAAATTATCAGGACTCGGTCATCCAGGCTATCGGTCAAGGAAAATGACCCTTATGCGGAGCCCCACGGTGGTGACCACATTGTGTCAGTCGCAGAGAGATAACACGTGATCACCCTTGAGTCGTTGGATTTTCATTACCCTAACGGTCAGCCAATCTTCCAGGGCTTTGACTGGCAGGTGAAGCGCGGTCAGGCCTGGGTGGTGTTGGGTCCCTCTGGCTGCGGCAAAACGACCCTGCTCTATCTGCTGGCGGGGTTGGTCAAACTTGATGGCGGAAAGTTGCTCATCGAAGGCCAGACGATGGACCATCCCCGCCCCCAAACCGGTTTGATCTTGCAAGATTATGGGCTGCTGCCATGGGCAACCGTGCGCCAGAATGCCTCGCTGGGTTTGGACATTCGCGCTTTTTACGGCCCGGATGGCAGGCATGCCCCGGCATACAGGCCTTCCAGGGCAAGCGTGGATACCTGGTTGGAGCGGCTCAACCTGAGTGAACTCGCCGCGCGTTATCCGCAGCAAATCTCGGGCGGCCAACGCCAGCGCACCGCCATCGCGCGCACCCTCGCCCTCGAGCCCGACCTGCTCCTGATGGACGAGCCTTTTTCCTCACTGGATGCCCCCACCCGTGAAAATCTTCAGGACCTGACCCAATCACTCTGGCGCGAGCAGGGTTTTACCCTTGTATTGGTAACCCATCTCCTGGAAGAAGCCGCTGTCCTGGGCGAAGCCATCCTGGTGCTGGGAGCACCGCCCCACACCCAGCCTCAAGTCGTGTTTAACCCGGCAGCGTGTAAAACAGGCTTTCGCCACACCGACGATTATAGGCAAATGTGTCAGACTCTGCGACAGGTGATGGCGTGAAAAAGCGCGATCTGTTCTTTGCCTTTCTCGTCCTGGTGGCCGCCTGGCAGCTCCTGGCTATGGCCATCCAGAAACCGATCGTGCCACCCCCATGGCGGGTGTTTCAAGTATTCATCAGCGAACTGGGGAACGGTTTATTTGCACATTTTTTAGTCAGTCTTTGGCGGGTGCTGGCCAGCATTGTCCTCTCAGTCCTTCTGGCCGCCCCGGCCGGCATCATCCTGGGCCAATCCCGGCAGCTCGACCGGCTCTTTTCCCCGCTGATCTATCTGCTCTACCCCATTCCCAAGGTGGTGCTGGTGCCGGTGGTGCTGCTTATCCTCGGAGTGGGGAATCTGGCCAAGATATTGATCATATTCATGATCCTCTTTTTTCAGATACTGGTCCTGGTGCGCGACCAGGCCTCTGCCCTGCGCCCCGAATTGATCCAGAGCGTGCGCAGCCTGGGAGCCGGACGGCGCGCCCTGTTCCGTTTCGTTTACTTACCAGCCAGCCTGCCTGCCGTGCTGACTGCCATCCGCCAGTCGGTGGGCACATCCGTGGCAGTGCTTTATGTAGCTGAATCGTTCGCCACCCAGCAAGGACTGGGTTATTACATCTCATTAAATGGCAGCAGCCTTTACAATTATCCCGCCATGTATGCCGGTATTCTGGCGATGAGCTTACTGGGTCTCGGCCTGTATTTCGGCGTGGATTGGCTGGAAAAGCTGCTTTGCCCGTGGTTAAGGCCCCTATGAAAGCGGTACGCAGCTTCCTCGAGTTGATAAAATTCGAACATACCATCTTCGCTCTGCCTTTTTCATACCTGGGTATGCTGCTGGCAGCCCACGGCTGGCCTACCTGGCCGCAGTTTATCTGGATCACCCTGGCTATGGCCGCCGCGCGCACCCTGGCAATGGCAGTTAACCGCCTGGTCGACCGCCACCAGGATGGACTCAACCCACGCACTGCGCGGCGTCCATTGGTAACCGGCGCGATCTCAACCCGCACGGCGTGGGTAGGTAGCGCCATCTCAGGCGGGGTGTTGGTCGTGTCGGCCTGGGCGCTCGGACCGCTTCCAATGATCCTGCTGCCAGCGGCTGGTCTTTTTCTAATCGGTTACTCTTATACCAAGCGCTTTACCTGGTTGAGCCACTTCATATTAGGCGCCACGGATGGTTTAGCCCCAGTCGGCGCATGGGTCGCTGTCCGTGGCTCCCTCTTCACCCCAAATGATCTACCCGCCTGGCTGCTCCTGATCACCGTCACCCTTTGGATTGGCGGTTTTGACCTGGTCTATGCCTGCCAGGACGCTACCTTTGACCGCCAGCAAGCACTGCATTCCATCCCGGCGCGCTTCGGCATCCCAGCCGCACTGCGCCTGTCGGTGATCTGTCATATCCTCACGGTGACCGTCCTGGCCGGACTGGCGATTATGCTTCATTTGCACTGGCCATTCTGGGCTGCCACCGCGGCCAGCGCCGGTCTATTCGTGTGGGAACACCGCCTGGTCAAACCAGACGATCTGAGTCAGCTCGACCGGGCCTTTTTCAATATGAACTCGTACATCAGCGTGACCCTCCTGGTGGGCATGCTGGGCGCCATCCTGGTCTAGCCAAACCTATATTTCTCAGGATGCCTCTACGACAAACTTGCGAAACCTATCTCATGCCTGTCAAACAATCTGTAAATGGCCTGGATGCAGCATTTTATCGTAACTGCTCTGCCATGAGGGGAAAGATGCCGAATTTGAGGTGTTTGCGGGTGCTTCGCACCCGCAAACACCTCAAATTCGGGTCTTTTTCACATGAGCCTGAGCAGTTACATTTTATAAACGGTTTCACCCAGGCCCGATCGCCCACAATAAGAGTATAATAGCCAGCAGGGTTCTTGCCCAAAGTCGGCATCCTATCATTTAACCACATTTTTTGAGGCATTGCATGAAACGATTTTTACCGGTACTTATTCTGAGCATCTTAATCTCAATCCTTCCCTTCCCGGCTAACCCAGCCATCTCACCGGCTGCCGCGGATAATATAACCAATCTGGCAGACCTGGTGGATGTCGTACCGGCCGCCGATGCGTTCGCCAGCTCTTTGGGGTCAAGCAAAGTGGAAACTTACGCCGGGCAAAGTGTCTGCTTGCCAGATATCTATCTGGCGGATCCGGGAAACTGCCTGGCCCTTGGGCCGTCCACTTTCCTGACCCGCATGGCGCGGAGTGGGTTGGTGCTTCCCATCCGGCCTCTACCGGCAAAAAACCCCGACCCGGCCCTTTCCCAGATGTCCGATTCATACATCCTTGTGACGAAACAGGCCATCCCGCTGTATAAAACAGCCGCTGATGCGGCCGCGCGGGCTACATCGGGCAGCCTGGCTTATGGAATGAAATACCTGGCGATCACCCAACGTTATGAAGCCA
>Ga0066793_10000835_pt1 | contig 12966 bp, 9 predicted proteins | sample PersoiDNA2013189_FD_83876 | JGI IMG/M metagenome (GOLD analysis project Ga0066793, IMG submission 83876) | Permafrost soil microbial communities from the Arctic, to analyse light accelerated degradation of dissolved organic matter (DOM) -... | ecosystem: Environmental > Terrestrial > Soil >...
CCACCCTGGACCAAACCAGATCCTGGCGCGGGTTGACTGCGCCGGGATCTGTACTTCACTGCTCAAGCTGATCGATCAGGGATCCGATCATCCCTTCATTTACAACCAGGACCTGAGCCGTTTCCCAGCCATTTTAGGTGACGAGGGTACATTTACCCTGGTGCAGGTGGGCGAGGCGCTGGTAGACCACTTCTTCCCTGGGGAGCGTTATGTTTTACAGCCTGCCGTCGATCATGCACCCATCAATCATCTTGAGCGTTATCGAAATGGCGGGTATGGCATTGATAAAGTCGCGGCCGGTTATACGCTGCCAGGCCACCTGGCGGAGTACATTTTGATCACGGAAGAAGCCTTCGCCGCTGGCTGCGTGCTGCCCCTGCCAGACCCGTCTCTGCCTTATGCTTACGCTGCCGTGACCGAGCCCCTGTCCTGCGCGGTCTCAGCTCAAGAACATCACCTGCATCTGACCCATTCAGGTCCTCTCACACCCCGTTCGGTGATCAAAGGCTTAAAACCCGGCGGTGTCACGGTGATCATCGGGGCAGGCGCAATGGGCCGGATGCACGTGGACATCGGCCTGAGCTACCGGCCGCGCGCCATCGTGGTGAGCGACCACCATGACCAACGCCTCAAATGTGTGGAAAGCCTGTTTAAGGCTCGCGCTGAGAAAGCTGGGATCCAGTTGCGCTGTGTGCAGTCCTACCAGGAAGACCTCGGAGGGGTGGTGTCTGAACTCACGCGCGGCCTGGGCGCCGACGACGTGATCGTGGCGGTTGGCTCAGCCAATGCGATTGCCGAAGGCCAGCCCCTGGTAGGACGCGGCGGTGTCTTAAACCTGTTCGGCGGCCTGCCAAAAGGCAAAGAACATATCCCCTTCGATACCCTCGCGATTCATTATCGCGAGATTAATGTGACCGGTTCATCCGGCGGTTACCCCTGGGATATGGCGCGAACGCTCGAACTGATGGCCGCCGGCGACATCGACCCGGCCTCCCATATTACCCGGGTTGGCGATCTGGACCATGCGGCTGAATTCTTGAAAATGATCAAGGCCAAGACGATTGACGGCAAAGCGATTGTCTATCCCCACCGGAGAAATTCAACTTTTCTGAGCGTGCCGCGCTGGACCGCCGAGGACGAAAAGGGCTATCTGGCCAGAGAGGGAAAGAACCCTTGAGTTTATCGGGTAACCGGGTCTACGCGGGTTTTGGACTCGGTGCAATTCAATCTGGCCTTTTCCTTTATGAGGCTTTCGTCTCAGGAAACTTTAACCGCCTGGTCGTTGCCGAAGTGATTCCCGAAACCGTTCTCCGTGTGCGCGAAAATGGGGGCTATCTAACCGTTAACATCGCCCATCCGGATGGTATCGAGTTTGCCCGGATCGGGCCGATCGAGGTTTTGGATCCCGCTATTGAGGCTGACCGGAGACAAATGATTGGCGCCCTGGCTGTGGCTGACGAAATCGGAACCGCAGTGCCTGGGATCCGCTTTTATACGTCATCAGGCGCGGAGAGCCTGGCGCAAATCCTGGCAGCAGGACTGCTGGCCAAAGCGGAAAAGGAGGGGCCGCGTGCGGTGATCTATACAGCCGAGAATCACAACCATGCGGCAGAGATCCTGGAAGACCTCGTAATAAGCCAGGTCCCACCCGCCCGGCACGAAGCACTTAACCATCAGGTACGCTTCTTGAATACCGTCATTGGCAAAATGAGCGGCGTTATCACCGGGAGGGATGAAATTGCAGGTCTTGGCCTGACACCCATGACTCCTGGCAGTGAGCGGGCTTTCCTTGTTGAAACTTTCAACCGCATCCTCATCTCAAGGATCGCTTTCACCGAAGACGGAGCTTGCAACGAAGCGGTTGCGGGGGCCGCTTTTCAGCGCGGTTTACAGGTTTTTGTTGAAAAGAATAACCTGCTGCCTTTCGAAGAGGCAAAGCTCTTTGGACACAATGCGACCCACGCGCTGGCGGCTTACCTGGGCGCGCTCGCGAGTGTCTAACGCGTCGCGGAGCTGCCCGCCATCCCGCGCTTTCTCCCATTCCTTCGCCAGGCCTTCTTGGAGGAATCTGGCGCCGCCTTGATCCATCGCTACGGCGGTCTTGACCCGCTCTTCACCCAAAATGGATTCGCGGCTTACACGGATGATCTGTTGGCGCGTATGGTCAACCCGTGGCTGGCGGATACCGTCGATCGGGTAGGCCGGGATGTGGAGCGCAAATTGGATTGGGACGACCGGTTGATCGGCGCGATACGGCTGGGGATCACCGAACGGGTTCTGCCTCGCCGTTACGCATTGGGAGCAGCGGCGGCCCTGGTCTACCTCGTCCCGGATTATCTCAGCAATACGACCGATCCGGCGGAACCCCTCATGATCCTCTGGGGCAGCAGTCCGCGCGATCCCGATCAGGAAAAGCGTGTGCTTGAACTCGTCCGGGATGGCATGGATTCAATCCGCCAATGGCACAATCAATTTGCGGGTAACCTTGAGCCATTGCTGGAAAAATAGTAACTGCTCAGACCCGTGTGAAAAAGACCCGAATTTTGAGTGTTTGCGGGTGCGGAGCACCCGCAAACACTCAAAATTCGGCAACTTTCTTACCATGGTTAAGTAGTTACGCAAAATATACACTTTATGTTTAATCGGGGGGAACCCATTGCGCCAGGATGAGGATGTGCTCCTGGGGAAAATCCACGCCAGGCGTTTCAATTTCCACCCACCGGCGCCATTTTTCAGCGTTCACCGTCAGGGTGCGCAGCTCAGACAGCTCCAGGCCAGACCGGGCCAAGACGTCGCGGAATTCTTGCTCGGTGAAATACTGGTAACTCTCAAAGCGTTCCGTCACCCAGAGATGCTTGCCCAAAAAAATGGATTTTGTGATGTAGCGGGTGAAATCATGCCGCGAGAGGGTAACCCGAAGGGGATTGCCAGCCGGCTGGTAAGTGATTCGGAAGGGTTGGTACTGGCTCGTAAAAGTCTCGAAATTCTGCCTGGCCTGATCATCCAGGAAACGGATCGTGATGGCTTCGTCCGGGTCGCCAGCGGGCTCTAACCCATCGAACAGCACGATCCATCCACCTGGCACAAGCGATTGGACCACCGCGGCGAGCGTATCTTCTACGCGCTGTTTGGCCGCCGGAATATCCACTTCCCCCAGTTCCGGTGAAACCTCCGCGGAAAATACTTCGTGTAGAGCATTTACCAACAAGACCACATCCTGCTTGCCCAGACTGGCCAGCAAGGTCCTGTCTGTAAAATCGCCTTCAACAAATTTGAAGCCTGGAAAATCGCGGCGGCAGCGCGCCAGCGAGGTTGGGTTATAGTCAACCCCAATCACAGCCTGGCTGGCGACCAGCTCAACATGAGCATCCGCCAAGGTGCCAACGATCTGTCCCTCACCACAACCCAGCTCTAACAACCGCAGGGGCCGGCCAGTCTGCTGAAAAAGGCGGCGGATCAGGCGGGAAGCCGCCAGGATGGCTTCCCGTTTGCCCAGGTTTTCCATCGCCTGCAGGCGCGTTTCCCAATAAAAATCCCAAAAGGCGTCATTTTCTGGCATTATATAGGTGAAAAGCTGTCATCCGGATTTGATGTTGGTTCTTTGGGATTCACCGTGAGTAGTAGTCGCATTTTGAGGTGTGGGCAGGCGCGAAGCACCCGCCCACACCTCAAAATGCGGGGATAACCCTAACGGTACTACCCGTTCCTGCGACCGCTCGCGAAGTAGGACCGGCGCTCGGTTCGAGCAGGTCGTTCCTCCGCCAACTTAGGCCGGCGTGGATAGGTCGGGATCAGCTCAGGAGATCCTGCCGCGGCTGGTTTTTCATCTGTTATGTCGACATTCATCCGCTTTAAAGGATAGCTTAACAGGCGCTCGATCGAACGGATCATAGGAAGGTCATCCTGCGTGGCCAGGGTAAACGCTGTGCCAAGCCTGGACATGCGTCCGGTGCGGCCAATCCGATGGGTGTATGCATCAGCCGTATCTGGCATATCGAAATTAATCACATGCGATATTTGAGACACATCGATGCCCCGCGCGGCAATATCGGTAGCCACCATCACCTGGACCCGCCCGCTGCGGAAACCATCCATGGCAATCTGGCGTTGGTTTTGGGACAGATTCCCCTGTAAAGATGTCGCGGAAAGCCCTGCGCTGGATAACTGGCGGGCAAGATTTTTCGCGCGATGCTTTGTACGGGTGAAGACCAGCACCTGACCGCTCCCAGTTTTCGCCAGGATGGCTAACAAAGTTTTATATTTGCCCTCCTGCTCAACCGGGAAGATGCCATGTTTGACGGTTTCGACAGGACGTGAAGCGCCTATCTCAACTGTTACCGGGTGGTCCAGAAGCCCCATAGCCAGCGAGCGGATTTCGGCAGGCATGGTCGCTGAGAATAACAGGTTTTGTCGTTTTGGGGGCAGAGCCGCCAGAATTCGCCGGATAGAGGGTAAGAAACCCATATCAAACATCATGTCAGCTTCATCTAAAACCAGTGTGTTAATCCCGCTTAGATCGACCTGCCTTTGCCCCATTAAATCGAGCAGGCGGCCAGGGCAGGCAACCACAATATCGATGCCGGCCCGGAGGGCCCTCACCTGCGGTACCGCGCTGACACCGCCATAGACGGTAACGCTGCGCACCCCGGTCTGGCGGCCGAGATCGCCAATAACCGTATGGGTCTGCTCGGCCAGCTCGCGCGTCGGTGCAATAATCAGCGCGCGCAGTTTTCCACGCGGCCCCTTAATGAGATGTTGTAAGATGGGCAGCACAAAAGCGGCCGTCTTTCCTGTACCCGTCTGAGCCAGGCCAAGCACATCGCGGCCATCTAAAACGGGTTGAATGGTTTGATTTTGAATGGGCGTAGGGGTTGTATAACCAGCCAATGAAATACCCGCTGTAATCTGCGGGTGAAAAGCAAAATTTTCGAAACTCACAAAATATCCTTTTAACACGAAATTGTGCCAGGGTGATCCCTGGCGCATTGTTTTTGAGTAATAAACAGATAAATTTCATCCGTTTATTACTATTGAAGTAAGTATACCACATTTGAACTCTCTCCATTGTTTTAATGTAAAGAGGACGTCTCGCAAGGGGGCATAAGTATAACTGCGTCCTTCGGGCCAAACTAACGCGGCAACCCCGACGATCAGTGTAATGAAAATGAAGAAGAAAAAATTGAAAACGGGCACAGTGAATTTCCGCAATTTTCACGAGGTTCTGAGCAGTTACATTTAATATAATCACCTACTTCAACCGCCCCTTAAGAGTTTGGAGTGCTCGGCGTCCTTCCCTCGCAAAGCTATAGTAGGCATTTTCCATCCCCCAAACAATCGCTCCTAGCGCGTAAAGCGCCTGAGCCACCAGGCGCTGCTGCTCTTCCCTGGGCGTAAAAGAGCGGCCGTAACCTTCGAAAAAGGCGCCTATCCGCTCAGGTTGGTCAATCCACTCCCAATTTGGGTATCGAGCGAAATCGGTGGCCCGCACGTCCCAATACGAAAACTCGAAGTCGATCACCCCCGTCCAGACCCCATCGCTGCTGACGAGCCAGTTGGCCGGGCCGTAATCCCTGTGACAGGCGACCGGGCGTTCTCCCTCAAAAGCCGGAACCCACTCATTGGCGGCAGCCATAATCGTCAGATCATCCTCATTAAGATAGCTGCCCCTCCTGCCTCGCACTAACCAGTTGTTTATATCGGTTAAGACATACTCCCTGGCATCCTCGATCGGTTTCCCAGCGCAAACTCCATCACGCCGGCACGGACCAAAATACTCACCTATGGCAGTATTATGAAGGGTTGCCAGCGCACGCCCCGCGCTGCGCCACACCTCACACGCCTGAACCGTTGAAAGCTCCACTTCGTCCAGGATCTTCCCTGGCAGTTCACTGATGACGAGTGCCAGCGGCTCCTCATCCCGCACCGCCAGCAGTTTAGGGGTAAAGTCCCCAAAAGCCGGCGACCACTGTTCGTAACCGTGGACTTCGCTGTCCCAATGGGACCGGTCCCGGTGCGTTTTTACGTAACAAATGCCCGACGACGTGCGAAGCCGGAGGGTTGACGCGCGCTGCCCAGGATGAGCCCTGCTGTCCTCAGACACTACCTCGAACGGGCCTAATACAGAGGCACACCAGCTCAGCACCTCCTCCATCTTGTCATCATCAATCGATTTCATGGAGTTGCCCTTACGTGATAAGTCACGAGGCCAGGCTGTCAAGTGCCTGGCGAACCTATTTGATAAATTTATCTTGACGGCTGCGTTCCAGAAAAAAACGGATAAACGCCATTGTTCCGTTCACATCCTCTGGCGACGCTTCTAATCCTGGATTGTGGCGGCCAGCCCACGTGCGCTCGATCAAAGGCACCCACGTCTCACCCAGGGTCTCTTGAGCCCATCTGGCTGCGGTAGCCTTAGAGACAACCGTACCATATCGAAGGGTATAGAGAATACGACAGAGTGAGAGGACGATGTAAGACTGATAACCGCGAAACTTCAGTTGATCGGGTTCGAGGGACATTTGCGTCACCCAACCATCCAGTACTTCCAGCATCGCCTGCCGCAAGTTATCTGGTGAAACAGGGTCAATCAGGGTTTGGGGGGCTGGACCGGATAATGTGATCCCCCGGTCTCGCAAGACATAACAGTGAGTTACCCAGGCAGCGTCATGATGAACCTTTTTAAGCCGTTCACCATTTCCTCGTTCGATATTCGCATCCAGTGCATGAAGCGGGTCATAGCGCCGTATGCCTTGCCTGGAAATGTAGGTGCCTTCTAACTGTATGGCAAACGGTGAGTCCATCGCGGCAATGCGATCGTGCATGGCCTTCAGCGCCAAAAAGAGATCGTCTGAGAGCTCATCCTCGGTGACAACGATAAAATCGATATCGCTATCCTGGTCGAAATCACCACTCGCGAGGGAGCCATCCAAATACATTCCGGTAAATTGACTCCCCAAAATAGTCTGCACGCCCGTTAATAATTCTTGCAGAAGGCTGTTCACTTCTGGATACAGGGTCGGATTAATCATGGCCATCCCTTCGCTGGCGAATCTCGGCCAGATGCCGTCTATTGGATGAATAAAACTTCTTGATGAGCCGTTTCATTGGAGCTGAGGTTTTTAGACTCGACCGAAGAAATATGACTTAATCATATCGCATCTTTGGTTGGGATACGCGCCCGATATTTTACGCCATGCGGGTAACTGTCTATATATTCAACAGGTGGAATTTCAAAAGCTTTATCCACCAATTGGGTCAACCGTCTTCAAACAATTGAACTCAACAAAAGGCAATCATCGTCAACAAAGGCCCGAACCGACCACCATTGAACTCAAAATCTACCCCCTTTTTGCCAGCAAAGTCCTGTCGAATAATCCCGTCAAAGCAATGTCAGGTAGTTCAGAGTTAGCTCCAATGAGTGAAAGGCGGTCAGAACAATGCGGGCTGGCCCGGTTGTTTTGGCAGGCTTGATGATTTTTCTTTAAGCCATTCGGAGAGTTTTAGCGGTGGTTCTTTGAAGGGATGCGGGAACGGGAGTGCTCCTTTTTGCAGGAGTAGTTTATTGCCTTCAGGCATGGCGGCGTGTTCGAGGACAAAAACCGGGACCCAACCATTTTTAAGCGTTTCGGTTGCGCCCGCCCAGGTGCCGCCCGTTTCGGCGTCGCTGGCGACTATGATAGCGTAATTGGCGAGCGCGTAGATGAGCCGGTTGCGTCCCATCGCCGCGCCGACAGAGAACCCGGCATTAGGGCTATAAGGCGTGACCAGGCACAGGTCACCACGCAGCAAGGCATCTCGCCGGGTTCGAACAACTTTTTCAAGGTTGTCTGCCAACACGCCAACGGCAGTACCACGCGCTTCGAGGGCGGAATCCATGCTGATCGTGTCCACGCCTTTCGCGCCGCCGGAATACAGCACCTGTCCTGATATACCACAGGCGTTGCCGACAAATTTGGCGCATTCCACGCCCGCTTCATCGAGATGGCGCGAGCCAACCACGGCGATACCGGGCTGTCCGAGCAAGGCTTTTTCTCCGGCATAGAATAAAATGGGCGGGGCAAAGTCTTTCAATCTCTGGCGATAATGCTGAGGGTAATCCGAATCAGCGCGAGTGAATGGAAAAATGCCGAGGTGGGTGAGACGATCCAGTTCTCGATGGAGAGAATCGGTGCGGGAGAGAAGTTGGGTGATGCGATCGGCTTCGCCGGCAGGGAGTTGGGATATGAATCCGCCAGCCGAAACGGCGAGCAAGTCGGCGGGGCAAACCGAAGCAGCTTGCAATTTTCGGGCGAGTGGATTCCATTCCCGCAGGGTCAAGGGTTGGGCAGAATCATCGTCTAATCCGAGATGAGAACATAACAAAAGTAAGGTAAGAGAATCTTGGGAGGGTGTCATGTAGCAGATACCAGGTGTCAGGAATCCGAATGAATGGTACGGGTGAGAGCGAGGACGTTGACGCGAGCAGCGCCATGTCGCAAAAGCAGGCAAGTGATTTCTTCGAGAGTTGCGCCGGAGTCGAACAGATCGTCCACGAGGAGGAACCGTTTATTGCGGATCTCACCGCGCAAGGTAAACGCCCCGGCGACGTTCTCGCGTTTTTGGGCGAGTGTTTTCATCTCTTTTTGCGGCTGGGTGACGCGGCTTTTTGCAATTAGCACTTGCACCTGTAGGTTGAGTTTCGCCGCCAGCGCATCACAAAAAACCTGTACCGGGTTGATCTTGCGCTCCGTTGACGATGGCACAGGCAGGATAAAGTCTACTTTACCGAGTTCGGGGTGCGCCTGCATCAGTTCGAGCGTTTGCTTCACAAGCGTGGGGAGGATGGAAATATCGCCATCATATTTCAGGCGATAGATCATGTCACCCACGTCACTTCGCGACCAATCACCACCAGAGAAGCGGGAATGAAAGCCAAGCGACCAGCCGGTGTGCCACGCGCCGGTCAGCGGGCGAGGGTGGGATGAATTCAAGAAGGATGAAATGGGGTCGGGGACATCAGTGTAGGATGTTTCAATGACAGGTGTCGGGGTGGCCGGTGCAAAATTGTTCCCCTTTCGGTTTGCGATTTTCTTTAGGGCGTGTTGAGCAGATGCGCGCACATAATATTTTTCTAGTTCGTCGTCGTTTATTTTTGCAAGAGCAATTACTGCTCGACGGTCGCCTATTCTACCCAAAGCTTTTACTATATATTGCCGAACCTGGGGTTTTGTTTCCTTTTGGAGTAATTTTAACAAGGGATCAACCGCCTGGCATGCACGGATTTTCCCCAATGCCGATGCTGCAAGCCGTCGAACATTTCCATTTGAACTATTCAGGGCTGAAATCAACTCAGGTATTCCGTCTTGACATTGAATCTTACCAAGTTCAACAATATGTTGAATCAGGTCACCGGGTTTTATGGGTGATGGCGTTATGGCCAATTCAGTTTCATCTGTAATCGTTCTTTGCCTAAGGTGTTCGGCAACCACACACCGAATCAAATTGTAATCTATTTCAACGGGCAACAGTTCTTTGATAGGCGCGAGGTATTGGGTTGAACCAATCTGCCGAATAACAGCTTCGATTTTGATGAGTTTCTCCACCGGGACAACCTGCGCCGCAGTGAGTCTGCTGGCAGTAATCAGGTCAGCAAAGTGAAGGTAGATAGTGGTAGGCGACAGCCCTCGCGCGCAAGCTATTTGTTCGGGGTTTAGCCCATCAGCAAACAGCCTGGCAGTAACATCCAACTTGTTGCCAGCTTCCGGTTTAGCCCTGGCGCTCCGTAATTCGGTTGTATCTGGCGATTTTGGATATTTCAGCACTAAGCTTTCTCTTTTTGAAATGGCATTCTCACCCAGAGGCGTCAGGCTCAAAATGGGATATTCGCCACCAATAATTTTGATGTAACCCTTTTCCACCAGTTGCTCAATCAGGGCCTTGATGTCACTTTGTTTTACGGTCGCCAGCCGCCCATAGTATGCGTTCTTATCGTGGTGAAAATTCAGGACATCCTTCGCCTTTGAACCATGTAAAATTTGCGCCAGTTTTCCCTGCCCCACTTTAATTTTCAGACGGCGGATGCAATCCAGGATGATCAGACCGGCACGCTCAGCATAATTCATCGCATTGATATTGCCGACCGTTGACGGCGTCGCTTTTTGTACCTTGCAGTTATCACAACAATCATCAACCTGGGCGGAATCGCTGTCGCCAAAGTGGCGCAGAATGATTTTTCGCCGGCAGTGGTTGGATTCGGCATATTGCACCACGTCATCCAATTGTTTCTGGCGGTTCAGGACGTGCTGTTTACCATGAAGAATGGCTATCTCGATGTCAGGCAATTTCCACATACCGCGCCGGAACATCATACGGAAGCCTTCATCGCCGAGGTGTGCCAATGCCCCGGCACGCTCCAATATAGAAAGCCCCACTTTGATTTGGACGGGGTGCAAGCCGGTTTGGCGGGATAAATCATCCGTGGTGGACCAAATTTCTTTGCCACCGGGTAACGCTTTGAAGATGGCGTTCAAATCACCAGTCCCCAGTTCGCTTTGTTGGATGAAAAACTCATGCAGGGCGCGGTCATGCGGATCATAAAGCAATGTCACGCTTGCAGGCAAACCATCCCTTCCGGCGCGCCCGGCTTCCTGGTAGTAGGCTTCGAGCGAACCGGTTAGGGAGTAATGAATCACCTGCCGTACATCGGCGCGGTCAATCCCCATGCCAAATGCGTTTGTGGCAACAATCAGATTGAGGTTGCCGTGGATGAAGTTTTCCTGGATGCGTGTGCGCTCTTCAGCAGGCAGACCGGCGTGGTAGTATTCGGCTGGAGTGCAGACGACTTCGCGCGCAAACTCTGCCACTTCTTCGGCGTCGCGTCGTGTTCCGGTGTAGATAAGGGATGCGCCAGATTGTGGGGGCGATAAAAGTTCGTTTAACGCGCGCAATTTGGCAGGGAGTCCGCTCGTGTAACGTACGTTCAGGCTCAGATTCGGACGGTTGAAACCAGTGACGATACAGGTTGACGATTCCTCCAATCCCAATAAACGCAGAATGTCTTTTTGAACTTGCGGCGTGGCGGTGGCAGTCAGCGCGATGGTGAGGATGTCGGGGAAAATGGATTTTCGCCATTCGGCGATGTGCAGATAATCTGGACGAAAGTCATGCCCCCATTCCGAGATGCAATGCGCTTCATCCACAGCGATCAGGCTGATCGGTTGGCGGCGAAGGGCTTCAAGAAACGACGAACTGCGCAGCCGTTCAGGTGCGATATATACCAGACGATATCTGCCGTTGGCAAATTGTTGAAGACGGTTGGTTTGCTCGGCACTGGGCAGGGCGCTGTTGATATACGTGGCAGGTATGTTCCGGCGAATTAGGCTATCCACCTGATCTTTCATGAGGGCGATAAGCGGGGAGATGACGAGGGTCGTAGAGGCGTGTCTGGGATCTGCTCCCAATAAAAGCGCGGCGAGTTGAAATATGAGCGATTTCCCCGCGCCAGTGGGCATAACGACGAGGGTGTTCTGACCTGACAGCAGGCTCTGGATGGCTTCTGCTTGCCCTGGGCGAAAAGTGGAAAAACCAAAGTAGGTATTGAGACTTTCCTGAATGGGTGTCAGTAGATGCATAGGGCTACTCCGTTGTGGCACGTTGCCGGTTATGGCAATACAAACTCCAAATAGTTGTCCGGATGGATAACCTGAAACTCAGCATTTTTGTAAGTTTCAATCCAAAGAGATGGGGGACGAACCACTTTATTCTGTAACCACTTAAACTCATAGCCATATAACCTCCCACTATGTTCCTCTATGAGATCAATTTCTTGTTGTTGGTAGGTGCGCCAAAAATAGATGTTGGCATGAAGCGGGCGATTGGCGCGAAGCTTGAGCCGTTCGACCATCATGAAATTTTCCCACAATGCTCCCAGATCATTCCGTTGATCCAGCCCATTAAATTGGGCAATAACGGCATTACGAATGCCATTATCCAGAAAATAATATTTTGATTTATTGGTCACTTCCTGGCGCAGGTTACGACTGAAACCATTCAAGCGATAGATGACGAATGCCTTTTCCAGCAAATCGAGATAACGTTTCACCGTTTTGACATCTACCCCAAGCTGGGTCGCCAATTCGGTGATCGACACTTCGCTCCCAACCTGAAAAGCCAACAGTTTTAATAAATCGAGCAACGTGCGAGAATTTTTAATACGGTCAAAGGCAAGAATATCTTTCAACAAATAAGCATTGGCAATTTCCGTCAATATCTCAATTCTGGCAAGTTGATTAGGGGCTTGAAGCACTTCCGGATAAGCGCCGAAAACCAGAAAGTCTGCCAGTTTTTCCCGCAGTTCGAATCGGTTATTAACAGACAATAATTCAGATTGCGCCATTGGATACAGGTTCAGAGTCAGTTTCCGCCCGGTCAATGGCTCGCCAACCTGGCCTGCCAACTCAAAGGATGAAGATCCTGTCACAATCACCTGGATGCCGGGGACATGGTCAACGATGATTTTCAATCCCATGCCGATATTGGGAATGTTTTGGGCTTCATCAATGGCTAGTAGTTCGTACCCTTCAACATAAGGCAGGATTTGACCAAAATCCTGGGAACTCAAAGTCTGTTGGGTGCGGATATTATCACCCGAATCCAATTTGTATTTCAGGTTAGTTTGCTTCAGGTAATTTTGCAGCAAGGTGGTTTTTCCAACCCGGCGCGGGCCATAAATCACCAGCACCTTGTTGGGCATAAGGTATGTATCAAGAGGTTCGTACGTCCGTTTGTACATAAATCCAGTATACGATTATTGTTTCAAATTGTCAAAACAGGGATCTTATCTCCCTACTTTTAGTAATAAATCAGGGAGTAATGGGTTTGAGATTGGGCGCTCTTAAATATTAAATTTATTTCTGTTCGTTCCTGGCATAAATTAACCGCATTAGGATTTTGTCGTGCACTACAGCCCAATAATAAATGGGTCGAACG
>Ga0066793_10000836_pt1 | contig 12961 bp, 13 predicted proteins | sample PersoiDNA2013189_FD_83876 | JGI IMG/M metagenome (GOLD analysis project Ga0066793, IMG submission 83876) | Permafrost soil microbial communities from the Arctic, to analyse light accelerated degradation of dissolved organic matter (DOM) -... | ecosystem: Environmental > Terrestrial > Soil >...
CCGAGGCTTGGGCAGCCGGGCCTGGTAAGAACGCCGCAGTTCGATTCGGCTATCATTGGGCAGATCCGGGGACGAAAGGAAACTGGGATTCGGTGGTCTGGGACGACTCGAACCGTGGCGATCTTTCGGCCGACGTTCCTCCCCAGGGCACCGCAACGGTCACCATGAAGGTGAAGGCTTTGCCTCAGCCCTCGGAGAACTGCAAGCTCGTCATCGAGCCCATGATCGAGCTCGTGGGCTGGCAGACTGCGGGCCCGTTTGTGGCGACGATTTCAATCCGTGAGAAGCCACCCGCTCCAAAATAGCGGTTGTGGCGCCCGCGCCGCGGACGAGAATCGGAGTTACCGTCTCTTCGTGCGCGGAAAGCAATGTTACTATCCATTTTTCCGATGACCGACGCTCAGGCGCACTTGTCATATCGGCCGGACATCGACGGGTTGCGCGGACTCGCGGTCGCAGCGGTGGTAGCATTTCACGCCAGCCGTCGAGTGGCGCCGGGCGGGTTTGTCGGCGTCGACGTCTTCTTCGTCATTTCGGGCTTCCTGATCTCCGGCATCATCTTTCGAGGGTTGCGTGAGGGCACGTTTACTTTCCACCATTTCTATGTTCGTCGCGTGCTGCGGATCTTCCCCGCGCTTCTGGTCCTGCTGGTCGCGGTACTCGCGGCCGGATGGTTTGCGTTGCTGGAGAATGAATACCGGCGGCTCGGTGCTCATACGGTTGCCGGCGCGGCGTTCTTCGCGAACGTGGCGTTTTGGCGTGAGGCCGGTTACTTCGATACGACCGCCGAGCTGAAGCCGCTGCTCCACCTCTGGTCGCTCGGTGTGGAAGAGCAGTTCTACTTCTTGTGGCCTGCGTTGCTCGTGATCATCTGGCGTTCCCGGATGAACGTCGTCCGGTCGATCGGTGTCATCGCGGCCGCTTCGTTCGTCGTGAATGTCGCGGGCATTCACAACCATGGCATCGGCACGTTCTTCCTTCCATTCGCGCGGTTGTGGGAGTTACTCCTCGGGGCACTTTTGGCCTGGGTCGCGCTGTCTCGCGGGCGACTCGGCGAAACTTCTGCGAGTTCGAGTGTGCTGTCGGTTCTCGGCGTGTTGATGATCTGCACTGCGATCATTGTGCTGAATCGCGATCGCGCGTATCCGGGCTGGTGGGCGCTGCTGCCCACGGTCGGGACCGCGCTCGTCATTGCGGCCGGCCAGAAGGCCTGGCCGAACCGCGTCGTGCTCTCGCATCCGTTGATCGTGTTTGTCGGATTAATCAGCTATCCGCTCTATCTCTGGCATTGGCCGCTGCTCTCGTTTTCGCGACAGATGTCCGGGGGAGGTCTGTCGGCGCGGACCATCGTCTTGATGGTTGCGGCTGCTGTTGGGCTGGCGTGGCTCACGTACCGTTTCGTGGAGAGGCCGATCCGCTTCGGACCAGCGCGCGGCCTGAACATTCGCGCGGGGCTGCTCGCGGCAGGAATGGTGGTAGTCGCCGCAGCCGGCGTCGCCGTCAGCAAGGGGATCGTCCGAACGAGGCTCGACGAGAAGTTCGAGTTTCTCTCCAATTACCAATATGACTACCCGACCGCGTATCGCGGAATCGACGGGCAATGCCTCATCAGCGTGAAACAGACGCCTGCCGACTTCGCCGCATCCTGCGTCGACACCGGCTTCGGCGCCGCCAAGACGTCGATTCTTCTCCTGGGTGACTCGCACGCGGCGCATCTTTACCCGGGGCTTCGGCATTTCGCGTCGGAACGGAAACTCGCGCTCGCGCAGTACACGGCCGACGCTTGTTTGCCTCTCATTCCTGCCGGCACCGAGTTCTGCAGGAGTGTCAATGCATTCGTGCTCAATCGGGTGCACGAGCTCTCGCCCGACGTCGTGGTTCTGGCAGGGACTTGGAACGAGCCGAGACTCGATCGTATCAAGGAGACGATCGCGGCGCTGCGGCAGGCGGGGGCCAGGGAGATCATCGTCGTCGGTCCCGTTCCGCGGTGGCAACAGCCGCTTCCGAATGCACTCGTCCGGGAGATGGAAAAGAATCCGCTGGCGGGGATGCCGCGGCGGATGCACGATTCGCTGGCGGAGGAACCGTTCGCGATTGAAGGTCGACTCGAGAAGCATCTCGAGGGCATTGACGTCACGTACGTGTCGGCACTCTCTGCGCTTTGTGACGCCGGGGGATGCCTCACGATCGCGGACGGCCAGCCGACCGCGTGGGATGAGGGACATCTGACGGAGACGGGGTCCCGCGTCGTCGCGACGGCGATCATGAATGCCGTTGACCCGCGGCGGTGGAGCAGACGATAGATGATGTAGAGCATCAGCTCACGCGTTTCAACGGTAACCCTCTCAGGTCGCGGCACCATCGGATTGGTATTCGGATCCGGAAAACTTCACAGCCTCTTAGAAGGTCTTGCCGGACTCAGCCACCGTGATGAGAAGCAGCGAGACGTGGCCCGCCGGCCCGTCGGCGACGCCCTGCGCTTCGAGCCGGGCGTCGAACCCGCGGCGCCGGAGCGCCTCGCGGGCGTCGGAGAACGGCGTCCTGCTCTGGGTCATGACATACGCCGTGAGGCCTGGAGCGAGCGGAGCGTCGTCCCGCGTCCAGGCGTTCTCGATTGCGGGGAATCCGAGGCCGAGGAAGCGGTAGTTCGACACGCTTGTGGACGCGACGAGGTCGAAGAGCAGGCCCGCGCTCTCGTCTGCGTTGAACCAGGGGTGCGCCTTCCGCTCGGGGTCCACGCGTTCGAGCCAGTCCACGCACTGATCGATCTCGCGGAAGACGCCGCGCTTGTCGTACCCGTAGAGGTCGAAGGAAAGACGCGTCGGGAAGAGCTGTCCCGCCGACCAGAGGCCGGCGGAGAACGCGAGGATGGCGGCCGTCAGGGAAGCCGCCCGCCTCCCGCGAAGACCGAGCGCGAGGAGCGCGCCGACGCCGACGGACGCGGCAACCCCGGCCATGGAGGCTCGCGGAAACCGGCTGGAAAGTGCATTCAAGAGTCCCGTTCCGGGCGGCGCCGCGAAGTGGGCGCCCGCGGTCACGATTATCGTGAGCGCGGCGACCCGGCGGAACGCGCTGTCCGTCAGCCCGCTCGCCGAGATCCAGAGCCAGCCGCCCAGGGCGAGGGTCGCCGACGGGATCAGCAGGCTGGCATAGTACCAGTACTCGAACACGGCCTGACCCAGCGCGTGCAACAGTCCGAAGGTTGCGACGAGGATCAGGTGCGGGAGCTGTGTGAGGACGAAGGCGTGGCGCGCCGGCAGCTCGGCCACGCGCCGCCGTGCCAGGATGCCCAAGACCGCCGCGGCGGTGCCGATCGCCGGGAGGACCATCCAGCCGGCCCGTCCCGCCCATTCGTGCACCGGATGGAAGAAACGTTGGGGACCCGAGAACCCGGCCGCGAAGCGGATGGAGGAGGCGAGGAAGAGGAACGGCCCTCCGAACGCGAGGCTCGCGAGACCGAGGAGCAGGAGCGTCGCCGCAGCGGCTGCCGCCACGACCGCCGAGTCGCGAACCCATCGGCGCAAGGGCCGGACCGGGTGCGCTAGGGCGAGAACCGGTACGCAGACGACGAAGAAAATGTTCGCCGAAATCATTGCGGCCGCCGCAGCGCCTGCCGCAACGAGGCCCGGGAGCGGACGTTCGCTCGTGCGCGAGCGGACCAGCGCGAGCGCGGCGAGAAGCCCGTAGGCAATGCCATACCCGTCAAAGTAATCGCTCCCGACCGCCCGAAGGAAGAAGGAGTTCGTGACGAGGAGGACGGAAGCGAGCAGCGCCGCCCGGCGGTCCAGGAGCGCCCTGACGATCTCGTAAAACGCGAGGAGCGCAATCCAGCAGATTACCAAGTGCAGTGCGACCTCCGCGACCTCTGAAGGCAGCAACCGATGGAGCAGGAAGCCGGGGACGATCATGGAAAGCCGGGAGGCAAAATACTGGTCCGCGATCAGCCGCAGCAGGACCGGCGCCCGACGGAACAGGCCGTAGTAGATCCAGCTGTCGCGGATTGCTCCGTTGTTGTAGAGCCATTCGGAGCGGGCGATCGAGAGGACCAACGTGAGCGCCAGCAGGACGAGGCGGTCGCCCTGCTCGGGACGGAGCCCCGGAAACCCTCGAGAGACCGCTCTCACACCGCGGCTTTGAGTGCCGCGATCACCCGCGTCTGCTCGTCATCGGAGAGCGCGTTGTAGAACGGCAGGCGCAGCAGGCGATCGCTGACGTCCTCCGTGACGGGACAGTCGCCCGGCTGGCCGCCGAAGCGGCGGCCCATTTCCGAGAGATGCAGCGGCTGGTAATGGAAAACGGCGTTGATGCCGTACTGCTTGAGGCGCGCCATCGTGCGCTGGCGCACCTCGAGCGATGGGAGAAGCAGGTAGAACATATGGTACGACTGCTGCCGGTCCTCCGGCACGGTCGGAAGAACCACCTGTCGCGCCGCGGCCCAATCCGCGAGCTCACGCTGGTATCGGTCCCAGATCGCCCGGCGCTTCTCCTGGATCTCCTCTCGCGCCTCGAGCTGGGCGAGGAGGAACGCGGCAAGCATGTCGGACGGCAGATAGCTCGATCCGACGTCCACCCACGTGTACTTGTCGATTTCGCCGCGGAAAAAGCGGCTCCGGTTGGTGCCCTTCTCGCGCAGGATCTCCGCCCGCTGCACGAAGCCCGGGTCGTTGATCAGGAGCGCGCCCCCCTCTCCGCAGGTGAAATTCTTCGTCTCGTGGAAGCTCAGGGTCGCGAGTGCGCCGAACGTGCCGAGGGCCTTCCCGCGGTAGGACGCGAAGAGCCCGTGCGCGTTGTCCTCGATCACCTCGGCGCCGACCGACCGCGCGATCTCGAGAATTGGCTCCATCTCGCAACCGACACCGGCGTAGTGCACCGGGACGATGGCGCGGGTCTTCTTCGTCACGGCGCGCGCGAGAAGGTCCGGGTCGAGCGTCAGCGTGTCGGGCCGCACGTCCATGAACACCGGGCGCGCCCCGTGCAGGACGAAAGCGTTCACGGTGGAGACGAACGTGAACGACGGCACGACCACCTCGTCTCCGGGCTTCAGCTCCAGGAGGAGGGCCGCCATCTCGAGCGCGTGCGTGCACGACGTCGTCAGGAGCGCCTTGCGGACCCCGAGCGCCTCCTCCAGAACTCGGTGGCAGCGCTTCGTGAACTCACCGTCCCCGGACACGTGCATGGTCTCGATCGCACGGCGGATGTACTCCAACTCGGCTCCGGCGAGCGAGGCGCGATTGAACGGTACGAGCGGTGGCATCATCGGCGGGTCTCCTATCGCCGGCTCCCGGGGCCACGCCCGGGACAACCGAACGGGCGCTTCGACATCATCCTCTTGAGTGCCTCTCGGAATTTCGAGGGAATAGTATAGTACGCCTCGGCGCGGCCGACGCGGCCCTCGCGTTTTCCGGACGAGCGAGAATATGATATTTTACCGATCTTCCGCCGTTGCGCGTTGCCTAGTCTGCTCCGGCGGTCCGCGTGCCCGGCTCCGAGGAGAGATCGTGAAGGACCAGAAGGTCGCCGTTATCCAGTCCAACTACATTCCGTGGAAGGGCTACTTCGACTTCATCCGCAGGGTGGACGAATTCGTTCTCTTCGACGACGTCCAGTACACGAGACGCGACTGGCGGAACCGGAACCGGATCAAGACCCCCCAGGGCGTGCAGTGGCTCACGATCCCGGTGAAGGTCACCGGGAAGTACTTCCAGAAGATTCAGGACACCGAGATCGACGACCCGGGCTGGGCGGAGAACCACTGGAAGACGCTCTGCCACGCCTATGCCCGCGCGCGGTGCTTCGGCGAGCTCCGGGCGACGTTCGAGGAGCTGTATCTCGGGTGCCGAGAGACCCTGCTGAGCGAGGTGAACCGGCGGTTCCTCACCGCAGTGAATGCGATTCTCGAGATCGAGACGAGGCTCTCATGGTCGCGCGAATACCCCGCGTCCGCGTCCGATCCCAACCACAGGCTCCTCGAGATCTGCCAAGCGCTGCGGGCCACCGAGTACGTGTCGGGTCTCGCGGCCCGGGACTACCTCGACGTCGCCTTGTTCGAGAGGGAAGGAATCCGCGTGACGTGGATGGACTACGCGGGGTACCCGGAGTACCCGCAGCTCCATCCGCCGTTCGAGCATGCGATGTCGATCGTGGACCTGCTCTTCAACGTGGGCCGGGATGCACCGCGCTTCCTGAAGACGTTCGAGCCCGTGGGATCAAGGAGATCGTCCGAGTGAAGCGACTGCAGGAAATGCTGGAGGAGATCCTGATGTGCGACGTCGGATCTCTGCCCGCATCCACTCCCCTGCGCGACGTCGAGGGTTGGGATTCGCTCCGGCACGTGATGCTGGTCCTGGGACTCGAAAAGAGCTTCGCGGTCAAGCTGTCCGCGGAGGAGATCCAATCCATGGTCACGGTTGCGGACATTGGCCGTGTCCTCAAGGAGAAGGGTGTCGACGGCTGATCGCGCCGTCCTCATCACCGGAATCGCCGGGGAGATCGGCGGGTATCTCGCCGGCGAGCTCGGCAAGGACGGGTGGACAGTGTGCGGTCTCGACCGGCGGGCGTGTCCCGACGCGGACGGCAACGGTCTCTGGGCGCTCGAATGCGACCTGTCGGACGCGGCCGACACGGAGGCCAAGATCCAGGTCTTCCACGAGAAGATCGGCGCCTTCGACGCCGTCGTAAACTGTGCCGGACTGATCGCCAACTCCCCGTTGATCTCGTTCGTCGACGGCCGGCTCGTCCACCACGACCCGGGTCTGTGGGATCGCGTCCTCGCCTCGTGTCTGTCCTCGGCCTTCTACGTGACCGCGTGCACGGTCCGGAGGATGGTCGAGGCCGCGAAGAAGGGCGTGATCATCAACATCAGCTCCGTGTGCAGCCGCGGGAACCCGGGACAGGTCGCGTACTCGGCCGCGAAGGCGGGGATGAACGGCATGACAGCCGCGTTGGCCAAGGAGCTGGGGCCTATGGGCATCCGGGTCATGGCCGTGGCGCCGGGCTACTTCGACACGGCCTCGACGCGCGACCACGTCGCGGCGCCGAAGCTGAAGGAGATCCGGAATGCGGTCCCGTTGAGGCGGCTGGGCCGGCTCGAGGAGGCCGCGTCGGCCGTGCGCTTCGTCCTGTCCAACGAGTACGTCAACGGCAAGATCCTCGAGCTGGATGGCGGACTGGTTCTTTGAAGTCGTATCCGCACAACGTCCCGGCTGTGTTCCGGGAAGTGGCCTCGCGTCAGCCGGACCGAAAAGCCCTCCTCTGGTCCGCCGACGCGGCGGTGACCTTCGCGGAGCTGGACCGGCTCTCCGACCGCGTCGCGCGGTTCCTCGAGAAGCAGGGCGTCTCACGCGGAGACCGTGTGTGCATCCGGCTCGACAAGTGCACCCTTGCCTATTCGGTGATCATCGCCTGCCTCAAGGTCGGCGCGCCCTACTTCGTCGTGGATCCCGCCAACCCGGCCGCTCGCGCGAGCCACATCGTCGCGAAGTGCGCGCCGAAGGTGGTGTTCACGGCGAAGGAGTCGCCCATCGAGATCGCCGGGGGCGCGGTCTTCGTTGTCGACAAGGAGGACCAGCTCCGGATCCTCGACGGGATCCCGGACGACCCCTTCGAGCCGGAGTACGACATCACAGGCGCGGACCCGGCCTACATCATGTTCACGTCGGGGTCCACGGGGTTCCCGAAGGGCGCGGTCATGTCCCACGGGAACCTCCTGAACTTCATCGCCTGGGCGCGGACCCAGTTCGACGTGACGCCGGACGACGTCTTCACGAACGTGAACCCTCTGTACTTCGACAACTCGGTCTTCGACGTGTACGGGAGCCTCTTCAACGGCGCTTCCCTGGTCCCGTTCGACGCCGCCACGATCAAGGATCCCTACAAGATCCTCGAGCGGATCGACGCCCTGGGCTGCACGATCTACTTCTCCGTCCCGTCTCTCCTCATCTACTTCCAGACTTTGAAGCTGATCACACCGAACGTCTTCATGCGCGCGCGAGAGATCATCTTCGGCGGCGAGGGATACCCCAAGACGAAGCTGAAGGAGCTCTACGACTGCTTCCATCCGCGAGTCGGTCTCGTCAACGTCTATGGGCCCACGGAGTGCACGTGCATCTGCTCGGCCTACGACGTCTCCGACGTGGACTTCGCGGACGTCGACGGCTACCCGCCTCTCGGGTCACTCATCCCGAACTTCTCCTACGAGATCCTTATTGATCGGGACGAGGCCGTCGCGCTCGGCGAGACGGGCGAGCTCTGCCTCTCCGGCCCCTGCGTCGGGCTGGGATATTTCAACGACCCCGAGCTGACGCGGAACTCGTTTCGCCAGAACCCTCGAAACGCCGTCTATCATGAGTGGACCTACCGGACGGGTGACCTCGTGCGGCTCTCGGCGGAGGACGGAAAGATCCATTTCGTCGGCCGCCAGGACAGCCAGATCAAGCACCAAGGGTATCGCATCGAGCTGGGTGAAATCGAGCACGCGTTCGGCCGCATCGCGGGAGTCGACGAGGCGGCCGTCCTGCATTCCAATCGCGACGGCACGAGTCTCATCGTCGCCGTCGTCGCCTCGCGAGTCGGCCTCACGGTCGGGACCTTAAGGAAGGAGGTCGCGGCTCTCGTCCCTGCCTACATGGTCCCCGGGCGCATCGAGATCCTGGACCAGCTGCCGAAGAACGCGAACGGCAAGATCGACCGGAACCTCCTCAAGACGCGGTACGATTGAAGACATGAAGGTGTCCGTCGTAACCACCCTCTACGACTCGGCCTCCTACATCGCGGAGTTCCTCCAGCGCATCCAGGCCGAGCTGAAGAAGCTGACCTCCGACTACGAGATCCTGCTCGTCGACGACGGTTCCCCGGACGATTCTCTGAGGACCGCTCTCGGAGAGATGGCGAACGAACCGAACCTCAAGATCATCGAGCTCTCGCGAAACTTCGGCCATCACAAGGCCATGATGACCGGCCTCGAGCACGCTGCTGGAGACCTCGTCTTTCTCATCGACGTGGACCTGGAGGAGCCTCCGGAGCTCCTGACCCCCTTCCACGAGAAGCTGACGCGCGAAGGACTGGACGTCGTCTACGGATACCAGGAAACCCGAAAGGGAGGTTTCGGCGAGCGCCTGCTCGGGGGGATCGCCTGGAAGGTGTTCGACCTCTTGCTCCCGATCCGGCTTCCCAGCAACCACAGCACGGTCCGCCTGATGAGGCGCGACTACGTGCAAGCGCTCGTGCGCCACAAGGAAAGCAAGACGGCGATCGGCGGCCTCTGGGTCATAACGGGCTTCCTGCAGGCCGGCCTCGCATTTCGCAAGGGGTGCCGCGGGAGCACGAGCTACAGCTTCCGCGGGCGCCTCTTCACGCTGCTCGACAGCATAACGTCCTTCTCGGAGGTCCCGCTCTTCTTCGTCTTCAACACGGGGCTCGTGGTGCTGCTCGTCTCCGCGCTCATCGCGACCGCGCTTCTCGTGAGGAGGATGACCGGGCACGTGATGGAGGGCTGGGTCTCCATCCTACTGTCCGTCTGGTTTCTCGGGGGGCTGAGCATCTTCTCGATCGGGGTCGTGGGCCTCTACGTGTCCCGGATCTTCATCGAGACGAAGAACAGACCATACACGATCGTCCGCAAGGTCCATGGAGCCTGAACCGGTCCACGTCTCTCCGTGCGACGGGGCGTCCGTTCTGCAAACACGCCGACTCGTCCTGCGGCCGTTCGGGCCCGACGACGCTCCCTGGCTGCAGGCCCTGATGGAGATCGCCGACGTCAACACAAATACGTTGATCATCCCCACGCCGTGCCCGCCCGGGTTCGCGAAGGAATGGATCGAAACCGCCCATCGGAACGCCCGCGAGGGGAAGGCCTTCACGTTCGCCATGCGGGACGCCGATCTCCGCCCGATGGGGGCCATCTTCCTCGTCGTCAACGCACCGCACGCGCACGCGGAGATGGGCTACTTCCTCGACCCGGCGTTCTGGAACAAGGGATACTGCAGCGAGGCCTCCGAGGCAATGCTGCGGCTCGCGTTCGGGAAGCTCGGCCTCCACCGCGTGTTCGCGGTCCACTTCGGCAGCAACCCGGCTTCGGGGAAAGTGATGAAGAAGGTCGGCATGGTGTACGAGGGACGCAGGAGGGAGCACGTGCGCAAGTGCGACGTCTTTCTCGACCTGGAGCAGTACGCGATCCTGCGAGACGAGTGGTGGGAGAAGATGGGGAGCGCCTAGGCCGCGAGTGGCCCAGCGGCGGTTCCCGGAGGAGGTGGACCTGGTGGCGGACAGCGGTACGCGGCCTGCGATGGAGAAGCACTACGGCGAGTTCTACGCGTGCAGGGACGCCGGGAACGTCTATCCCGTGGAGTTCGTGGTTCGGACGCTGCTGGGGACGTACCCCGGTCTCCACATCGACCGGAGCTCCTTCCCCGGCGCGAAAGCGCTGGACCTGGGCTTCGGCGATGGGCGCAACATGCCGCTCCTGCGCGACCTCGGGTTCGAGGTGCACGGAGTCGAGATCTCCGACCAGATCTGTGCGCTCACTCGGAAGCGGATGGAGCGGCTGGGCGTCGCGGCGGACCTGAGGACCGGCAGCAACGCCCACATCCCCTACGGCGACGACGCCTTCGACATGGTGCTGGCCTGCCACTCCTGCTACTACGTGAGTGCGGGCGAGACCTTCACCCATAACCTGCGCGAGATCGCGCGGGCCCTCCGGCCGGGCGGGCGCTTCGTCTTCTCCCTCGCCAAGACCGACTCATACGTGCTGAAGGACGCCGCCCCGCTCGGAGACGGCCACTTCCGCATCACGGGCGACCCCTACGGCGTGAGGAACGGCGGCATCCTCCGCGCGTTCGCCGATCGCGAGGAGGTTGTCCGGGAGCTCGGCGGGTCCTTCACGGATCTGGCGCTGGGCCTCTGCGAGAATGATTTCTACGGAATCTACGAAAAGGTGTGGATCGGGACGGGCCTCAAGAGGGTTACGTAACGAGGAGGGCTGAAATGTCCAAGGTCGTCATCTTCGGCATCGGCCGCGGCGCGGACGTGGCCACGCGATACTTTCGAGCCGACAGCCCGCACGAGATCGTCGCCTACACGGTCGACGATGCGTACGCGGACCAGAAGGAGTTCATGGGGCGCCCGGTGATCCCGTTCTCCCGCATCGAGCAGGAGGCGCCGCCCTCCGAGTGCCGCATGTTGCTGCCCCTCGGGTTCCAGCGGATGAACGGGCTGCGCGCCGAGAAGTACGAGGCGGCCAAGGCGAAGGGGTACACGCTCGAAAGCTATGTCAGCTCGCGGATCCTCGCGTGGGAGCGCCCTTCTTTCGGCGAGAACTGCTTCATCCTGGAGGGAAACGTCTTCGACTTCGACGTGAAGGTCGGCAACGACGTCGTGCTCTGGTCCGCCAACCATATCGGCGACCTCTGCGTCATCGAGGATCACGTCTGGATCTCCTCCCACGCGGTCCTCTCTGGAGAGGTCACCGTCGGCAGACGCTCGTTCCTCGGGGTGAACGCCACGGTGTCCAACTACGTGAAGATCGGGCCGCGCTGCTACATCGGCGCGAACACGCTCATCGCGAAGGACACGCGCCCGGACGCCGTCCTCGTCGAGAAGGGGACGGCTCCGTTGGAGCAGATCGACAGCCTGCGGTTCCTCGAGATGATCAAGAGCTGAGCAGGGGGAACGCCCGTGTACGAACAGTGGAAAAAGATCGGGTTCGTGTTCGATCCGCTCACCACCGGGCTCGACTGGATGCGCAGCCACGCGCAGAACCCCATGCCCGAGCACTTGGGGGGAAGCACGTATCGGGTCTACTTCGCGACGCGCGACGAGAAGAACCGCTCCCGCGGAGCCTATTTCGTGTTCGACCTCGAACGGCCGTTCGAGGTGCTCGAGGTCTCTCGGATGCCTCTCATCGACCTCGGACCGCTCGGGGCGTTCGACGACTCGGGGGTGATGCCGAGCGGGCTCGTGGACAACCATGGAAGGCGGTTCCTCTACTACACCGGCTGGTCCCGCACGGTCGACGTACCGTTCGCTTTCCACGTCGGCCTCGTCGTCTCGACCGACGGGGGAAGGACCTATGAGCGCCCGCACCTGGCGCCGGTCCTCGGCCGCAACCCGCACGACCCGTACATCACGGGTGCGCCTTTCGTCCTCCTCGAGGACGGGCTCTTCCGCATGTGGTACATCTCGGCCACCAAATGGGAGAAGGAGAGCCCCGAGGCGAAGCCCAGGCACTACTACACGATCAAGTACGCGGAATCGGACGACGGGCTCGCCTGGCGGACCAACGCGGACCTGTGCCTTGCGTACGAGGCGCAGGAATACGCCATCGCGCGGCCGATCGTCCGCAGACTGAAAGACCGCTACGAGATGTGGTTCACGTTCCGTGGCGGCGCGAACACGTATCGCCTCGGGTTCGCGACGTCCCCCGACGGCCGCGCCTGGAAGCGCGATCCGTCCACGATCGGGATCGACGTGTCACCTTCGGGCTGGGACTCCGAGATGATCTGCTATGGATGTCCGTTCGAGCACGACGGGCGGCTATACGCTCTCTACAACGGCAACTCGTATGGATCCACGGGCGTCGGGCTGGCGGTCGCGAAGGAATGAGTGACCGAGCCCGACCCGTCCAATGGCTCTTTCTCGTCCTCTCGCTGACGTGCCAGGTGGCCGCCGTGGTCCTCGGGAAGGTCGCGGCGCTTCGAATGGGGGTCGCGACCCCGCGCGCGTTCCTCACGAATCCGTGGTACATCGGGGGCCTCGCCTGCCTCGGGCTCCAGGCGGTCTTCTGGCAGGTCGTGCTGCGCGGGATCCGCCTGTTCATCGCCTACCTCGTCACGAGCCTCCAGTACCTGCTGATCCTTGCCGCGAGCCGAGTCTTCTTCCAGGAGCGCGCCAGCGCCGCGAACGTCGTCGGCGCCGCGGTGATCGCGGCCGGCGTGTACTTCGTCGTGAGGGAGGACCTCCGGTGAGC